>JADMIO011189569.1_pt1 | contig 112820 bp, 122 predicted proteins | sample 8958161 | NCBI WGS metagenome assembly JADMIO01 (sample SAMN16585339, study PRJNA669376) | soil metagenome | isolation source: Crop rotation soil | place: USA: Cullars Rotation, Alabama | collected 2011
GCCGCGACTTCAAGTCACGTGAATTCCAAGCTTCGGATCCCACTGTGCTGGAAAGTAGCCCAGAACCATTCGCTTGAATAGATACCGCCTACATACTGCAAATAGTCTGTTTCAAAATCCTTTGCATGTTTGTTTATCTCAGCTACTTCCTTTGTTGCCGTATGATCCTTCCACAATACGAACATGGCATTGGGATTTTCTTCAAAACCAGGAAGCATGGATAACGGTGTTCCTGTTTCATCAACAGCAACGGGTGTGGAACCGGTTGTATCGATACCGATGCCTTTTATATTTGCGGCAGCCGAAGCTCCCACTTTATTCAAACAATTTTTTATTGTATGTTCCAATCCTTCCAGGTAATCCAGCGGATGCTGGCGGAACTGGTTGGAAGCTGCATCGCAGTACTTTCCTTCTTTCCAGCGGGGATAATAAAAAACGGATGATGCGATCTCCTCTCCGTTCAAAGCATTCAGCAGGACAGCACGAACCGAATCTGTTCCGTAATCGACACCGATAACAAATGATGCTTCCTGCATAAGCCTGGTAATTGAAGCATTAAAATAAGACTATATAATGAAAAATGGAGATTGGGGTTTAAAATAAAAAGGCTGCAACAACTGCAGCCTTTGAAGAGGTCCCGACCGGATTCGAACCGGTGTAGAAGCTTTTGCAGAGCTTTGCCTAGCCACTCGGCTACAGGACCATTTTATTTTTTATCAAATCAAAACTCTTCGAGCTTTGCCTATCCGCCAACCGGCGGATACAGGACCTTTTTTTATTTTTACAAGCGCAAAAATAGGGTAATTTTAAGGAACTTGCGCAGGCAAATCTAAAATATGAGCAGGATAGCAGAATCAGAATTGATCATTAATAATCGTGGTGCGGTCTACCACCTCGATTGCCGGCCCGAAGAGGTTGCATCAACGATCATCACCGTTGGGGATCCCGACCGTGTTGCACAGGTAAGCAAACATTTTGACAGGATCGAATTCAAAAACAATCACCGCGAATTCATTACGCATACCGGTTATATCGGCAAAAAAAGAATAAGCTGTGTAAGCACCGGTATCGGTCCGGATAATATTGACATCGTACTCACCGAACTGGATGCATTGGCCAATATCGATCTTGAAACAAGACAGGTCAAAGAAAAACTCACAAGCCTGAACATTATCCGTGCAGGTACATCGGGTTCATTACAGAAAGAAATACCGGTAGACAGTTTTGTTGCCAGTACACATGGTCTTGGGCTGGATAACCTGATGAATTTTTATCGCACTACTAACAACGAAGAAGAAAAACAACTGATACAGGCATTCAATACCCATACACAATTGAGTTCGGGAAATGTATCACCCTATATAAGTATGGCAAGCGGCGCTATCATCAAACACTTTACAAAGAATTTTCACCAGGGTATCACTGTTACCTGCCCTGGATTTTATGGCCCGCAGGGAAGGGTATTACGTGCAGGACTGGCCTATCCTCAACTGATAGATAGTCTTACCAGCTTTCATTTCGGTAATTACAGGATCAGCAATTTTGAAATGGAAACCTCTGCCATCTATGGGCTTGGAAAAACACTGGGGCATCATTGCCTCAGTCTTAGCGCCATCGTTGCCAACCGCATCAGCAAAGAATTTTCAAAAGATGGCGGGGCAGCAGTTGAAAAACTGATAAAGGAAACCCTCAACATAATCGTCAATTCAAATATTTAAAATGCGAATCGAATTCTTCAAATACCAGGGAACAGGCAACGACTTTGTGATATTGGATAACCGGGAAAACAAATACGACGGCCTTACTCCCAAACAGGTAAAACATATCTGCCACAGGAGATTTGGCATTGGTGCCGATGGGTTGATGTTGCTGAACAACAAAAAATTCCTTGACTTTGAAATGATCTATTTCAATGCCGATGGCAATACCAGCAGCATGTGCGGCAATGGCGGAAGGTGTATGGTGAAATTCGCCAGCCACCTCGGCATCAACAAGGGCACTTATCATTTTATTGCGGCAGACGGTAAACACCTGGCGGAGATAGATATGAATGGTATCATCAGGCTTAAAATGACCGACGTTTATAAAGTTGACTACCATGGCGGACACATGTTATTGAATACAGGCTCACCTCACTTCGTGAAATTTGCAAGTGATGTAGTGAATATCGATGTGCTGGAAACAGGGCGTGAGATACGTTACAGCAAAGAATTCAGGGAGGAAGGTGTTAATGTGAATTTTGTTGAGCCAAATGGCGAGGATAGTATCTTCGTTCGAACCTATGAACGTGGCGTAGAAGACGAAACATTCAGTTGCGGTACGGGTGTTACAGCTTCCGCATTAATGAGCGCTCATAATGAAAATGGCTTTAACAGGGTGGAAGTAAAAACACCGGGTGGTAACCTTAGCGTGGAATTTGAAAAGATCGATGACCAGCATTTTGAGAACATCTGGCTTTGCGGGCCTGCTGAACTGGCATTTAAAGGAGAACTGGAAATATGATAAAACAGGAGATCATAACTGCTACTGAAAATATATTTAAACAATTCTCGGCAACCTGCAATAATATGCCTGATGTGGAATTATTCGCCAAAGCCGGAAATAAATGGTCGGCTGCAGAGAACATACAACACCTTATCATTTCCACCAATACCACCAGTCTTGCATGGCAACTCCCCAGGTTCATGGTAAGATGGGTTGGCGGTACTCCCAATCGTAAATCAGGAAGTTACGATGATGTAAAGGCTAAATACTATAAAAAATTGAGTGAGGGCGGAAAGGCAAGCGCCAGGTATGTTCCCAAACCCATCGAAATAAAATACGGAAGAGAAAAATTACTGGATAACTGGGAAAAGGCGACTAATAAATATGTGAAGGCCCTTTCCGGTAAAAGAACCGAAGAAGACCTGGATAATTATCTTGCCAGGCATCCATTACTTGGCCGGCTTACCCTGAGAGAACTTTGTTATTTCACCATCTTCCATACCGAGCATCATTTGAACAGCATTAAAAACATCAACCCTACCCGATGATCCAGTATTTTAAAAATACCGACAAGCAAACGATCGCTATTGATAAACCGGATACTGCTGTTTGGGTGAATGTATTGCCACCGCTGAAACAGGAAGAGTTTACAGAACTGAGCAAGTCAATGGACATACCCATTGACTTTTTAAAAGATTCACTCGATATCGATGAACGCAGCCGTTATGAAGTGGATGACAATACAAAACTCATTGTTATTAAAACACCTACCGAAAATAATTCCTTCAACGTAAGTGATGCATTTTATATCACGATCCCCATTTGTATCATCCTTACGCATAAACAGATCGTAACCGTTAATTCATTTGAGAACGAGGCCATCAAGAAATTCCTGAATACCTTCCAGCACAGGAATCCCGATAAGATAAATATGATGGTGCTGAAGATATTTGAGAAAATAACCACCACATTCCAGGAATACCTGAAAGAGATCAACACCCGCCGCAACATGCTGGAACAAAAACTGTACGACAGCAACCGCAATGAAGAATTGCTGCAACTGATGCGCATCCAGAAAAGTTTTGTTTATTTCGTCACAGCCCTGCGCAGCAATGAGCTGCTGATGATGAAGATCAGCCGGACCAATATCCTTCGCCTCAATGAAGAGGAGAAGGATTTCCTGGAAGACCTGATCGTGGAAACATCGCAGGCCCTTGAAATGGCCAACACTTACACCAACATCCTTAACAGTACGCTCGATGCATTTGCAAGCATCATCAGCAACAACCAGAACGAGGTATTAAAAAGGCTTACTACCCTCACCATATTTTTAAGCGTCCCCGTATTGATAGCCAGTATTTATGGTATGAATGTTCCCATACCCTATAAAGAGAACCATCTTGCATTCTGGCTTCCTGTTATTTTATCTGTTATCATCCTGGGGTTTGCGGTATGGAATTACTGGAAGCGTTTAAAAAAATAATCCATGTTCAACATCAGGGTGTATGGCATATTGATCAATGACAACCGCCAGGTACTAGTAAGTGACGAATATATTCGCGGTAAGTATTACACTAAGTTTCCCGGTGGCGGACTGGAATTTGGGGAAGGCACAAGAGATTGCCTGCGAAGGGAATTCATGGAAGAGATGAACCTGGAGGTTGAAGTAACTGATCACCTTTATACCACTGATTTTTACCAGGAAAGCGCTTTCCTTGCCGGGCACCAGATCATTTCCATTTATTATTTTGTAAAAGCGCTGGAACCCATCACTTCTCCCCTCCGTTCCGCTGCATTTGATTTTGATGAACGTGAAATGGCCATGTACAAAGAGACCGGTGAAACGGAGACCTTCCGGTTCATCAACTGGGAAGATTTTTCCGAAGGATCGGTCACCCTTCCCATTGATAAAATTGTTGCCGCATTGCTCAAAGAAAAATATTAGTTTTCGGTTTCCCTTTCCGGCAGGGTATAATCAATAATATCATGAACCCATTGATCGATCAATCTATTGACACATGGCGGATCAATAACCGTATCAATATGATGATACTGGAAGAACTGGGCCCTGATGCGCTGGAATGTACATTATCAAAACGCGGCGGAAGGAATGTTGCATTGCAGTTTGCCCATATGCATTCTGTCCGCATACAGTGGCTGGAAGTATGTGCGCCTGCCATCTTTAATACACAAACAAAGATCGATAAGGAAGGGAAAATAGATAAAGCATTATTGAAAAAAAGACTGGCGGAATCCGCAGAAGCAATCGCTCAATGGATGGGTACAGCCGATGATGAAGGAAAGCTCAAAGGGTATAAGAAAGGTATCATCGCTATGCTGGGATATATGCTTGCTCATGAAGCGCATCACCGGGGCAGCATTTTATTGACGATAAAACAGTCAGGCATAAAGCTCAGTGATAAACTAAAATGGCAGATTTGGGATTGGGAGAAAATATAAACGTTAATTGGTTAATCCGTTAATTAGTGGGTAGTATACTGGTTGAAGATTTACTAATACCTTCATCAAACTAATGGATCAACGGATTAACGTATTAACGGATTAACGTATTAACGGATCAACTAATTAACATATTAACGCATCAGCATATGGACTACACAAACTTCTTTGACAAAGAGATCATTTTAGAAGACGATATTGTACGCCTTGAACCCCTTAAAGAAAAACATTTTGAATTGTTGCTTCCTGTAGCCATGGAACAATCGCTTTGGCTGTATACGGTTGCCAAAATAAATTCACCGGAGGCATTCCGGAAATATTTTGATACTGCACTCCAGGAAAAGAAGGAGAAAAGATCATACCCCTTTGCTTATTTCGATAAAAAACAGCAACGGTATGTGGGTTCAACACGATATGCCAATATTGAATTCCAGAATAAGAAGCTTGAGATCGGTTGGACCTGGATCCACCCCTCCTTACAGGGAACAGGCTTCAATAAACACTGTAAATTTCTCCTGCTCAGTTATGGGTTCGAAAAACTTGGCCTGAACCGGATAGAATTAAAGACGAGCCTGCTGAACTTAAAATCGCAGAAAGCCATGCTTAAGATCGGGGCCTTTAAAGAAGGGATATTCAGGAAAAATATAATCAATGATGACGGAACCACCAGGGATACCGTCTATTTCAGCTTCATCAACGACGAATGGCCCGGTATTAAAGAAAAAATTTTCGGGGAATTTCTAAATTCCTAAATCCTTTGCTTAGCTTTATTCGTAACTAGCTCCATTAATTTAACTGCCCTACCCCTTGCAAACTGGATTCTCCTGTCCTGTAATAAGCCGAATTTCTAAAAATATAAAATCATTGTTATGACCAACAAAGAATTTTTCCAGCAGTGCTGGAAACAGGAAGTTAAACCTACGCTCTCTGCATTAAAAGCATTGCCTTCAGCCGAAAAACTCTGTTATAAACCCGCCGAAAAGAACCGTACCGCAAAGCAACTCGTTGATCACTTCGTCTCTCATGTGGAAGACCTTATCGAAGGGGTTGAAACCGGTGTTATCAATCACCGCCTTATGGCTGATTATCCTTCAACTGAAAATGCGATCGATGTATTTGTAAAAGAGACGGACAGGCTGATGGATCTTATTTCTAAAACAGACGATAAAACATGGGAAGAAAAGCCTGTGCCATTGATCGTTTTTGGCAATACACTATTTGAGCAGCCAATGGGACAGATGTGCTGGACCTTCCTGTTCGATATTATACATCATCGTGGGCAGCTGTCTACTTATTATCGCCCGATGGGAGCTGTGCAGCCTGATATCTATGGCCCTACAGCCGAGATGGTGGAAGCCATGAGCCATAATTAATGAAGCATTCCGTGAATGCAGATACTTGATCAAATAACATCATCATGAAAAGAATTCTCTTCCTGCTGGCAGTGATATTGATCGCCAGCTGCAATAATGAAACTAATAAATCGTCATCGGCAGCCGCTGATAAGCCTGGCAATGACAGCCTGTTCAATGAAGTACAGACCGGGGGCATTAAAGTAATAGCCATTGAAACGCCAAAGGGCAAATTCAATGTTTGGACGAAACGTATGGGTAATAACCCAAGGATTAAAGTGCTGCTGCTTAATGGAGGCCCCGGCGCCACGCATGAATACTTTGAATGCTTTGAAAGTTTTTTACCACAGGAAGGAATTGAATTCATTTATTACGACCAGCTGGGCTGCGGTAATTCAGACAATCCAAAGGATACCTCCATGTGGGACCTGCCAAGATATGTTGAAGAAGTGGAACAGGTAAGAAAGGCGCTTAATCTTACCAAAGATAATTTTTACCTGCTGGGGCATTCATGGGGAGGTATACTGGCGATGCAATATGCATTAAAGTACCAGGATAATTTAAAGGGGCTCATCATCAGTAATATGATGAGCAGCTGCCCTGATTATGGAAAATACGCGGAAGAAGTATTGGCGCCGCAGTTCGACCCCAAGGTTTTGGATACGATCCGCCAGATAGAAAAGAAGGGAGATTTCAGTAATCCTAAATATATGGAGTTACTAATGCCTAACTATTATACAAAACATATTCTGCGCTTCCCTGTTGAACAATGGCCTGAACCTGTCACCCGTTCCTTCGCAAAAATGAACCAGTCATTATATGTTACGATGCAGGGGCCAAGTGAATTCGGTATCGGTGGTAATCTTGTCAAATGGGATATCAAATCAGAGTTGCCGAAAATAAAAGTGCCTACCCTCACCATTGGTGGCAAACATGATACTATGGACCCCGAACACATGAAATGGATGAGTACACAGGTACAGAACGGGAGATTTCTTTATTGTGAGAACGGCAGCCATATGGATATGTATGATGATCAGAAGAATTATTTCCCGGGACTCATCAAATTCATTAAAGACGTTGATGAAGGGAATTTTAAACCTGTCAAAAAGTAGGAAGTGCAAACCGTTTTCATAACCGGTGGTACAGGATATATCGGAACGAGACTAATAAGATCGCTGTTGACTGACGGAAATTTCCGGATCAAAGCGCTGGTAAGAAAAGGATCCGAGAAAAAATTACCGCAGGGTTGTGAAATAATTTTTGGAGATGCGTTGGATGCAGCTACCTACAGCAGCAATATCGATGCAGGCTCAATATTTGTTCATCTCGTTGGTGTACCCCACCCTTCGCCCGCAAAAAAAGAACAGTTCAGGAAGATCGATCTTATATCTGTTCAGGAAGCAGTTAAAGCAGCTGCAACAGCTTCGGTCAGCCGCTTCATTTATTTAAGTGTGGCGATGTATCCTACTAAGATCATGAAAGATTTCCAGCAGGTCCGTGCCGAAGGTGAGGCTTTATTATTAAAGCAAAACTTCAATACAGTTTTTATCCGCCCCTGGTATGTGCTTGGTCCCGGACACTGGTGGCCCTTGCTCTTAAAACCCTTTTATCTTATCGCAAAACTCATCCCTTCCAAAAGAGAAGCCGCTCAGCAATTGGATACGGTCACGATCAGGCAAATGATCAATACGCTTGTACATGCAGTGAAAAACCCCGAGCAAAGAAATACCGTATATGACGTACCAAAAATCAAAAACATTAATCAGTAAAAATTTTTTTATGACAAACAAAGAGATCGTACAAACAGCTTTTGAAAATTTTTCAAAAGGAAATGTAGCTGGCATTTTAGAAGTGCTTAGCGATGATGTTACCTGGGAAATGAATGGCCCGGATAAACTTGTCCCCTACTTTGGTTCCCGTAAAGGCAAAGCAGAAGTTGCAGATTTTTTTTCACAGATCGCTGCCACTTCCGATTTTAAGAATTTTGAGCCGCAGGTATTTATCGAAGAAGGCGATAAAGTAGCCGCAATGGGTATTGCCGTGGCTACTAATAAGCAGACCGGTAAAACATCCACCAACCATTGGGCAATGGCCTGGACCTTTAATAATGGCAAGGTAACGCACTATCGTAATTACAGCGATTCTTACGATATAGCGCAGTCATTCATGAATTAAAAAAATGCCGGTAAGCCGCGAAGACGAAAGAAAAATTCCCGTCTTAACGCCTTGCCGGCAAAAATAAAAAAGCTATCAGCCTGTAAGCCGGATTCTGTTCCCGGTAAGCCAGGAGGTTATCATTTATCTTGTCCCGTCATTACTGGCGGGATCTTGCTGCCTACCCTTCGGCATCGGGCGAGCAGCCCTCAAACGCCGGTTTACGTGGCATTACAGCACACAAGGTTTACCCGATCAATGCATTGCTGCAAAAACCCGTGAGCTCTTACCTCACGTTTTCACCTTTTCCCCCGAAAGGGTAGTTATTTTCTGTGGCACTTTCTCGTCCTGCCGAAGCAGGAGCCGGCTATTCACCGGTGTGTTGCTCTTTGCTGTCCGGACTTTCCTTTCCGACAAATGTCGGAACGATAACCCGGCTGATAGGATGCAAAGTTAAATTTTATTTTAGGCTTTTGTTATTTAACTTCACAGGCACTCTTACTGGCTCATCTGAATCAATAAATTCTTATTCATTAAACCAATAAAAACATTTGAACCATGTCAATTCGAATCAATGACACTGCTCCGGACTTTACAGCAGAAACAACACAGGGGCCTATAAAATTCCATGAGTGGATGGGCGATAAATGGGCCGTTCTTTTTTCACATCCCAAAGATTTCACGCCTGTATGCACCACCGAGCTGGGCGCCATGGCAAAACTGGAACCCGAATTTGCGAAACGTAATTGCAAAGTGATCGGCCTGAGCGTTGACCCGGTAGCGAGCCACAATGAATGGGTGAAAGATATACAGGAGACCCAGGGCGCTTCGGTCAATTATCCAATGATCGGTGATCATGATCTTGCAGTTGCCAAATTATATAACATGCTTCCGCAGGAAGAGACCGGCACTTCAGAAGGAAGAACACCAATGACCAATCAGACCGTTCGTTCTGTTTTTGTTATAAGCCCGGATAAAAAGGTGAAGCTCATGATATCTTATCCCATGACAACAGGCCGCAATTTTGATGAATTGCTCCGCGTGATCGACAGCATGCAGCTGACGGCCAACTACAGCGTTGCAACTCCTGCCAACTGGAAACATGGGGAAGATGTGATCATCACCGCTGCAGTGAAGGATGAAGATATTCCTGCAAAGTTCCCCAAAGGATACAAGCGCATCAAGCCTTACCTGAGGGTTACGCCCCAGCCGAATCTTTAAATGACAATGACCGTTTCTTATCCTCAAAGCAGGCTTACCGGCCTGCTTTATTCTTTTCCGACCAGTTTTAGTTCCTCTTTTGTAATGTCCACCTCGGCATAATGACCTGGAGGAATATCACATATGGCCATTTCATCAAGGATATCGATCATATCCTTGAATGTAGATCGCTTATCTCCTTTGATAACATACATCAGGTCTCCTATTGCAGTGGTTTTTTTCTTTTTAGTGATGAGATCACGGATACCCTTCATATCCGTCGTCTTCAGTGATGTTAAAGCATTGATGGTGTCCAGCTGGCCATAATAATAATAAACTTTGTGCTCTTCTCCCAGGATGATCGTCATAGCGCCGGATTCCTTAACAGGTCTCTCATCTCCTTTATTTGGCTCGATAATGTCCATGGCTTTGGGCTCTGTCATAGAAGTTGTAAAAACAAAGAAAGTGATGAGCAGGAATCCGAGGTCTACCATGGGTGTAAGGTCTACCCTTGTTGAACGACGGTTCGTTGTTTTGTGGCCGCTGCGTTTTTTAGCAGTGCTGTCATTGTTGATCTCAGCCATATCGTTAGTTTTTAAAGTCATAGCTATGATCATTTGGCCTGCAGTTTCCATAAACTATGTATCGTTTTAAATTGTCATCAATATATTTGTTGCTTCAATTTTTAATTCAAATAATATGCTGGCAATTGGAAACACACCGCTGATAAAACTCGAACACCTGGTTAAACCCGGTTATGCTGATATCTATGTCAAATTCGAAGCCGCTAACCCAACCGGTAGTATGAAAGACCGGATGGCGCTTTCTATGATCGAAGGTGCGGAGAAAAGAGGCGAACTTAAACCCGGCGGGACAGTAGTTGATTACACAGGTGGCAGTACAGGAAGTTCGCTGGCGATGATATGTGCAACAAAGGGCTATAAAGCGAAATTCGTCAGCTCCGATGCATTTTCGCAGGAAAAATTGCAGACCATGCGTGCCTTTGGAGCAGAGCTGGAAATATTTACCAGTGAGAACAGGAAGATCAGTGCCGACCTGATCGCAAGAATGATAGCAAGGGCAAAAGAACTCAGTAAAGAGCCCAATACTTTCTGGACAGATCAATTCAATAATGTTGATAACAGGAATGCTTATCATGCAATGGCAAAAGAGATCATCAACGAGCTTGGACATGATATTGATGAATTCATCATGGGTGTTGGCACTTCAGGCAGCTTTTCAGGAAATGCAGAGCAACTGAAGAAAGATATACCCGGCATCCGCTGTATCGCCATCGAACCATTTTACCTGCGGGCGCTTTCAGGGGGAGATATATCGGGCAAGCACCAGCTGGAAGGCATTGGTTCAGGTTTTATTCCTTCGATATGCCGGCTCGATCTTGCCGATGAGATCATAGCCGTAAAAGATGAGGATGCTTTTGATACCGGACGAAAACTGGCAAGGCAGGAAGGTATATTCGGCGGAACTACATCGGGAGCAAATGTGTGGGCTGCATTACAAAGAGCAAAGATCCTTGGTCCCGGTAAAAAGATCGTAACAGTGATCGTTGATTCAGGGTTAAAATATCTTGATACACCGCTTTATAAAAATGCATAAAAAAAGCGCATCAATGATGCGCCTGGTTCCTGGGGGTTGTTGTTTTAAGTCCTGAAATTCCGCTATTAAAATTTAAGTACCTGTTTTTTATCAACGAGTTTTCCTTTCCTGTAAACTGATAGCTGGTAAGCTCCGCTATCCCAGGCAGCAGTATTGAATTTGTATTTTCCCGGGTGGAGTTTTTTCTTCAGGATCATCTTTCCACCGATACCTGTCACTTTTACATTCACATCAGCTTTCAGTATCGTTATTTCCAGAACATCCCTGATGATCTCTGTTGCTTTTATTTCAGTTGTATTTCCATCATCGAAGCGAACAACACGTACATGAGAATATACAGCTACCCCGTTTGTATTTACCTGTTTCAAACGGTAATAATTTACGGCATTGAATTTTGCAGCGGCGTGGATATATGAATAATTGATGCTGCCCTTGTCGGCAGCAATTTCACAAACGCCAACGAATGTTGTTCCGTCAACAGAATGTTCAACAACAAAATGAGCGGTATTTACATCATCCGTTGTCCAGGTTATTACAGCACTACCGTTTGAGGCAGTGGCCATAAAACCAAAATAATTTTCCGAAGATGGATTGCCGGCAGCGAGTGCAATATTTCCGATGACCGATAAAATGAAAAGGATAAAAATGGCGAGGACGAGTCCTGTCTTCTTCATGCTGGGGTGTAATTTTGGGTACGAAATAATAAAATGCAGAACTAATAACGGGTAGTAGGAGAATTAATTGTGCATAGAAATTAAACTATAAAAGATTTTTGTGACCTTAAAATCATCGCAGAATGCTTAATTTCAGTAACACTATATATAACAAAAAATGAAGTTCTCTTTTGAGGCGAAGATCTATAAGGTGGGTATCAATCCCTGTGTGGATGTACCGGCTCATATAACGTCGCAAATGACCCCTTCCAGGGGATATATACCGATCAAAGGGAAGATCGGAAAACACCCGTTTTTCCAAACCCTGGTCACTGTTAAAAATGCTCCTTTTCGCTTATATGTGAATGGGCCGATGTTGAAAGGTTCAGTGTCAAAACTGGGTGATACCGTAAAGTTTATTATCGAACAGGATCACGAACCAAAAAATATTCCTATGCCACTGGAGTTAAAAAACAGACTTAACAAAAATGGCTTGTTACCGGCATTTGAAAATTTAACTCCCGGGCGGAAGAAAGAGATACTCAGGTACCTTAATTTTTTAAAGACCAAAGAATCATTGGCAAGAAATATAGATAAAGTCATCGCTCAGCTTAAAAGTAAAAACTGATCAGCCTGGCTTTGTATTTTTTATTAAGGCCTTCTTCGCAAAATAAATAACCGTTAGCGAAGCAAAGAAAATACTCAATGCTTTTATTTCGACCTTTGTGATGTGAGAAAGGAACCAGCCGATGCAAATGATCGCCAGTATCGGGACAATGATGCCACCCGGTATGGTAAAGTTTCCTGTTCCCTGCAGGTCTTTCCTGAACCGTAACCGTATAGTGGCCAAAGCAACGGCGAGGTAGATGATCAATACGGATGAACTGCCCAGTTCGGCCAGTTTTTTAAAATCACTCAGCGAAGCAAAGATCAAACCAGCCGCACTGTATAAAATGATCGCCCAGTAAGGGGTGGCGAATTTTTGATGGATACGGCCCAGGAATGCAGGAAGTAATCCATCTTTTGATGCAGCAAACAATAAACGTGATGAAGTGAGTATATCCCCGCTGATAAGTCCAACCATGGAAATAATGCTGGTGATGAGTATGATATTTCCACCTGTTGTTCCTATGAGCATAGAAGCAAGTGCTGACAATGGAGCTTCTGTATTCTTACCCAGTGCATCTCCCATTACACCCTGTGCCACCAGTTGTATCGCCAGGTACATAATAAGTACGCCGGCTACTCCCATAAAAATCCCTCTCGGAATATTTTTCCTGGGTTCTTTGATCTCACCGCTTATGTTCAATGCCGTCTCAAGACCCATGAAAGCGAAAAAGAGTATGAACGAGGTCTCCCCTATCTTACTAATTGGCGGTATCGAGTGAACAGCAAGATTTTTAGCGGATAGATTGAAAACACCTATCAATACCAAAAATATCAGCGGCAGCAATTTCATCAGTGTTATTGATACAGCTACAAAAGATCCCTGTTTTACACCGCGGATATTGATAGCTGCCAGTGTACTGAACATGGCAATAAAGAAAATAACCCGTACCCATGTGATTGAAAAAGCATGGAACCAGATAGATAACATATCAGCCATTGCGTTTATAACAGCGGCATCAGTCACCGAACTGAATCCTACCCAGAAAAGTGTATTGATGAGGAAACCTGCCAGCGGCCCGAATGCCTTTTCCACATAAGCATAGGATCCTCCCGTAGTAATAACCTTGCTCCCCACTTCCGCGTAACACAACATGATGAGGATGATAAGGAGACCGCAGGCCAGGTAGGCGATAAAACCGGATGGTCCCAGATTTTTTGCAACAAGTCCGGGCAATACAAATATGCCGGAACCAATGGCGAGATTCATAGCATTGAGGGCAAGGGCCGTTGCGCCGATCTCCCGCCTGAGTGTAGTCTTGGCTGATTGCACGTTTAAATATACAAAAGAAGTCAAATGCAACCTTTAATGGATGGCATTTTCTACGATAACGGCAAATGTTAAAGTTTTGTGAGCCCCTTTATCAATGGCTTGGTTTTTGAAACTTATATACCGTACCAAAAAATTAAATCGATATGAAAGCTATTAAAATCATAGCGCTGGCCACTATCCTGTTGACCGGCGCAGTCTCCTGCAGCAAGAACTATTCAGATGATTACAACAATTCAGGAGGAGCATCCGGCCAAACAACAGCTGCAGTTATTACACAGGGAAGCTGGAAAATAAGTTATATTTCAAATGAAGGCCTCGATATAACAAGTACGTTAAGTGGATATTCTTTTATGTTCAGTGCTAATGCAGGTGTTTCGGCTACCAATAATGCGGGTGTATCTACCCTTGGTACCTGGAGTACTGTTGCAACTCAGAACGAGAACCAATTGATGGTCAACTTCAGCTCTTCTCAAGCCCCGCTGAATGCATTAAAAGATAACTGGAATGTTTTCCTGACATCCTCTACCCAGGTAAAGATGCAGTTAGAAAGAGCATCGGGAAGGGTTGATTATTTTACGATCGACAAGATCCAGTAAATTGTTTTAGCATTAATGCGCTTCATTCTTCCTGAAGCGTTTTGAAATAGTGGTCAGTTCTGCCTGCGTTAAGGAAGTGGTCTTTTTGAGTATATCAATAAAATATGCTACTTCTTTTTCGTTGGCAGGGCAACCTACATTTGCACCTTTCACAGTTCCATCATCCTGTTTGGTCCTTACCTGTGAATCGAAAAGCAGTTTGCCATTCTTATCCAGTACCAGCCAGTAAGGAAGCCCCTGGTCCTTTCCATTGTAATGCTCCATCATTTCTTTGCCGCCGGGGTTCTCAAGATTTTCTTTGCCTTTGCTTTCCAGTACGGTAATATGCGTAATGATGAAATTATCATCAAAATATTTTTTTATAGAAGGATCGTTCAATGAAGTATCCATTTTATGACACCAGCCGCACCAGGAAGCATGGAACATCAGCAGCACTTTTTTGTTTTGTTTCCCCGCATCAATAAGAGCGGCATTCAAAACTGTTTTTGCCGTTGCGGGTGTTGTTTGAGCATGCAGGTTAGAAGCTGCAGATAAGGCCAGGATAAAAAATAAAATGCGGATCGATTTCATGGTGAAGATTTTATTGCACTAAAATAAGCAATTAGCGTCATTATTAATCCCTCACCGGCACATCTGTTCTAAGACTTGCCAGCGATGAGTAGCCCTTAACATTGGCTGCCGTCCAGCCGATCCCAAATATGCCATCCTGCAATACCATCACATTGGTAAATCCTTTTTTTACGAGTATGTTGGCGGCTTCATGCGGTACAGGGCCGCCGCTAAAAGCATATATGATCACAGGCATTGACTTATTGGCCTCTATTGCTTTCCATTGCTCTTCGAGGCTGGCTACAGGTATATTTACAGCCCCCTCAACATGCCCTACATTCTGCCAGTAATTTTTATGCTTATTGGTGAACTCCTCAGTTGTACGCACATCTAAAAAAAGATAGCCCTTCGCCACTTCCATGAAAGATTTCAATTCCATCGGGTTGATGACCTTATATGGAAGATTGGATACATAATTGGAAGGGATACATGCAAGCGTTGTCTTATCCGAACTCATCATTCTGTCAAGCCCCTCAAGCAGCATGGATACGTTTTTATAATTTTTCTTTTTCAGCAGGATCGCCGCTTCGGTTGCTTTATCTCCATAATTATCTATCACTATTACTTCTTTACCTGCAGGGACTTTGGAAAGGCTGGCCTCGAGGCTGGCCAATGGTATATGTGTAGAGTTCTTAAGATACCCGAATGAATTGATCTTGGCGTCAGTGCTGATATGGTTGAAAGCAGAGTCATCTCTTACATCCAGCAAAAAAATACTTGATGAAGAAGAGGATATTTTATTACATAGTTCTGCAGCACCAATAATATTGTAAGCATTTTTTGTTGTTAGTTTTTCATACATGCATTCATTTCCAGCCATGGGCAGCTGACGAAGCCCCGTCATACCTCCGTTGATATTGAATACGTGGGTGAATCCACTGTCCGCAAGCATCTTACTGGCCCTGCGGCTGCGCTGGCTGTGTGAACAATAAACAAAAACAGGCCTGTCTTTATAAGCATTGATCTCAGCAATACGTTTACCGAGTTCTCTTACCTCTATATTCACAGCGTTCTTAAAACTCCCGATGTTCATACCCATCATGGAAGTGTCTGCATATTCCCCCGGCGTACGCACATCCAGTAAAAGATACCCTGGGTTACGGCTTAGTTCATTACAAAGATCCTGTGTATAGACGGTCTTGAAAAGCACATTATCGTTCTTATATTGGGCAATTGCCATGCTACCGGTAATGGTAAGGCAAAGTAGAAAGTATATCTTTTTCATCATGTAAAATTTAGCCGAATTTAAAGTAAACATTGATATCCTAATACCATTACAATTTTGATGAATGGCTTTATCTCCATCACTGATCTGTCTCATTATTACATTAATTTGCAGGCATGATAACAGCCTATAATTTTACCGGTTCCTGGCAGCTGTTCCCCGAAAAAGGCACTTATGAATATGGTAACCGTCCCAAATCCGGTATCTATAAGATCGAAGCGTCAGATAAAAAGAAAGAGCTCCTTATTAGTATGAACTGGGTCACGCTGGAGAACCAGGCCTTTGCCTCACAATATAACCTGGTTGCTGACGGCGAAATGCATCCTTTCAACGATAAAGAATTTGCTGATACTGTCAGGGGTAATTTTATAGATGCATTGAATTTCGAGACCTTTTTCTATAAAGCTGGTGAACTTGTACTCGAGGTCATCAATGAGTTATTGCCCAACGGATACTTATCGATCATTCAAAAGGGGATCACACCAGAAGGAATTCCTTATACAAACAAAGAGATCTACCACAAACAACTAAGTGTAATGCCTTATTCAAGCTCCGTTTCGGGGGCCCTGGTAAAACCAACAGAAGAAGGCGTGATCAGGCATAAAGCGCTCAGCGCAATGGAAGAGCAGACCAATATGCAGCTGCAGCAGATCCGTAAACAGATAGAACTACTGGCATTGCAGGCGCAGGAGATACAAATGCGCAAGGAATTATCCATGATCATATACAATGCTAAACTTAGCTTCTCTCCCGTCATTGGGTCCGTTTATTACCTGTATGAAAAGCATGACGGCACTCACTTTGTTTCGATGGTAAGCCCGAAGGAATGGGGAACAGGCGGGCCTTATAAAAGCCTGGTGGCGGCGGTAAAGCTTTTAGCCGATCATACCTGGGTGGAAGTATAGTATTGCAAAATCATTTTTAGAATTATAATTTTGGCCTATGCAAAATACTATCCGGGAACTCGAAAAGATCATTGCGGATTATACAGCACAATTAAGGCAATTGAATGAAAAAGATTTTTCTCATAAACCCTCTCCGGAGAAATGGAGTGGTAAAGAATTATTGGGGCATCTTATAGATTCCGCTCAAAATAATATCCGTCGTTTTGTAGCAGGCCAGCATGAAGAGAAGCCTTATATAGTATATGCCCAGGAAGAATGGGTGAAAGCAGCCAATTACCAGCATTACCCTCTTAAAGACCTCATCGATCTTTGGGTGCTCATCAATAAACACCTTGCTATCGTGTTGAAAAATGTACCGGAAGATCTTCTTTCAAGACAAGTATTAACGGGAGACCTTCATACCATTGAATGGCTGGCATCTGACTACAATAAACATATGCTGCATCACCTGCACCAGGTATTGCATTTAGAGCCCGTACCCTATCCCTGACCTGCAGATCAGCGAAGCAATACAGTTGTGCCCTGCTGTTTATGAACCACGCCATCCACATCCACTGCTTCTATCATCCATACAACCGTTTGTGTTGGCTGCGGAATACCTTTTAGTTTGCCATCCCATCCCGGCCTGTCGCCTTGTACCTGGTAAAGCAATTGTCCCCAGCGGTTGTAGACCCTGAAATAATTCACATGATCAAACCCATACAGCATGGGCCTTAAATAATCATTGATGCCATTACTACCAGGGGTGAATGCTGTGGGCACATATATTTCTATCTTCTTAAGCGCTTTTACAAATTGCGTATCTATTGTTATACATCCAACCGGTGATTTCAATTGTATTGTATAAAGCCTGCTGGTAACACCCTTATAAATTGGTGAATAACTGAAACGGTTGTCAAGATCATTTGCCGGTGTCCACAAAACACTAACGCCCATCTGTCGTGCATGTAATTGCTCAGCAAAATTGTAGATAGCTGTCTTGTCAGGATACCTGATGCCAGGGAGCGCAGACTCAACATTTACATCCCTCATTTTTACCGTTACGATCTGCGGGCATTGCGGGAAGCTGGCAGATAATTTAACGGTATAAGGGCCCGGCGCCGGGTAACTATACACCGGATTTTTAATGGAAGAACCCTGCCCGTTGCCGAAATCCCATAAATAATCAGGAACACCGATAGAACGATTGATGGTGGTATTGACAATATGCATGTTCATATTCGTACATATCGTTGCAGGCTCCACCACGAAATCTGCATTGATCGGAGGTAATATGGTTACAGGGCTGATGGTATTATCAACACAGCCTTTGCCTGAAGTGGCAGTTACCTGTATATAATATTTCCCTTCTGCTGCATAAGTATGTGTTACATGTGTTGATGAGGCCATCGTTCCATCACCCAGGTCCCAGGTATATTGCATGGTACCGTATAATATCGTGCTGGTATTGTTAACTACGAACTGGTTAACGGCAAGACATTGTATCGGGGCATTGATCGTGAATGAAGCCACCGGATCAGGGTTGACGATAACATTAAAATAGCTGCTGTCTTTACAACCTTTGTCAGTTATTGCCAGCAATTTCACTGTATAATTCCCGGGTTGGGTATAACTATAGGTTACATCTTTTGTTGATCTTGTATTGCCATCACCCATATCCCAGTTGTACAGCATGGTTCCCGACAAAACAGAACTTGTATTCGTAAATACAAATTGATTGTTCCTGAAACACTGTTCTTTATTGTCTACCGAGAACACCGATAACGGGCTTGCATCGACAATAGCATTGTAAGACATACTGTCCTTACAACCCTTGTCAGAAGTAACTACAAGCTTAACAATATAAGTACCGAACAATGTATAGTTATGTGTAGGACTGATAGCTGTTGATGTTGTACCATCACCGAAATCCCATTTGTATTGCAGGGTACCGGCCGTGATGCTGCTATTATTGGTAAAGCTGAATTGATTATGTGCAAAACATTGCTGGGCCGCAGTGGTTGCAGCGAATGAAGCCACAGGCATTGGATAGATATTCACTGTTGTATAGCTCGTATCCTTGCATCCTTTGTCTGATGTGGCGATCAGCCTGACCGTATATGTACCCGGTGCGGTATAGTTATGTGTGGGACTGGGTGCGGTAGAACTTGTGAGATCACCAAAATCCCAATCGTATTGCATGGTACCTGCAGCGATAGTGCTGTTATTTGTAAAGTTGAACTGGTTATTAAAGAAGCATTGATCTGCAACAGCCGTTGTGAAAGCTGCATCAGGCACTGCATTGACTGTAATGGTAGTAATAACAGTGGTGCGTGTGCAACCCGTATTACTGAATACAGTTGCATAATATGATCCCGTCTGTAATACATTATACTGAACCCCGTTGGCTCCGGTAATAGGAAACCCATCACGATACCATTGAATACTGTCGGCAGGAGCCACCTCGAGTATACAGGTAGTTATCCCATCGGCACAGAATGTTGTAGGCCCATAAGTGTGAAGTGTATTATCAAGGTTGGAGACATACACCATAACAGTATCTTTTGAAACACATCCTCCACCTTCATGTGAAGTAGTGACTATGTATTGCGTTGTTACCGCAGGTGTGGCGATAGGGTTCGATATGTTTGGATTATTTAATCCCGCAGCGGGACTCCACGAATAAACATAACCCGGCTTGGGTATCACACCAAGTTGTACAACCGACCCGTTACACGAGACCTGGTCGGGCCCCGCCTGTGATTGAATGGTAAGTGTATCCAATAAGTTTGCGTACAGGGTATCCTTACAGCCATATCCCGCAAAGGGCTCAACGATCACCGCGATCTGTGTACCCGGTGGTGGCGGTGGGGTAAAGTTAATGGTCTGTGTAGTGCCTAACTGTTGTGTAAACGTACTGTTCCACCAGGTATAATTCTGATACCCCGCAGGAGCGGTCACGTTGATGAATGCATCGTCCGGGCAGAATACCGCACCGGTGAAAGAACTGCTGCATTCACTGTTGACATCGATATAGGCATAGCCAAAATGCGCACCCAATGTGCAATCCGCAGTTTTAAAGAACAATTCGATGGTCTTACCCGCCAGGTTATTTAGTTTTACCGTGGCTGCGGCCCATTTTTTATACACTACGATACCTGATGGGGGTGAAACATCAGAAGTATCAAAGCCAGGCAATCCCGGCGGCACAAAAGGAGCTAATGGACATGGTAATTCTAATCCCCCATCTGTAACATTGGTAACAGTGATCTGCATCCTGGGTTGCTCCCATTCATGGTGGCCCGGGTCCTGCAATACCACTGCGTAATGATAAATAAGATTGTATTCATTCTGGTTGGCAGGAATAGTAAAAGTATAAGATATTCCTTCAGCCTGCCTTCCTGTACCATTATTCCCCAATTGAATTGAGTGTCCGCTTCCGTTAGGGCAATTTCTGGGGAAATGGCCGTATTGATCAAGCCCATCACCAAATGGAAATGAAGAAAGCATTATATGCCTTGTAGGATCTGGTGCAACAGGGCCATTGGGAGTCCATGTAATGGTGTTTATATTATTAGGGCTCGCCACTGTTCCTTTCCAGCATTGCCACCCGTTGAAAGTGCCACTTTCAAAATCTATATTTTCAGGGCATTGAGCCACAGCGAGGGTCAGGCTGCCTGAAAATAAGAACAGGAGCGATAAAAATTTAAGGCCATGCCAAAAGCCCGGGCTTATATTTTTGAAATGAGCTTTCATTCGGCCAATTAATATGATTAATTATTAAGGTTCAAGAACATTTTCATTGTATGATCCCTATCGCATCAATATCGTTGTCCCCTGCTTCGTATGCACATTGCCATCTACGTCCACTGCCTCTATCATCCAGATAACTGTCTGCATCTCCTGCGGTATATTATTTACTTTACCATCCCATCCCGGCCTGTCGTTCTTCATCTGGAACAGCAATTTCCCCCAGCGGTTATATACCCTGAAATAATTCACGTGGTCAAATCCCATCAGCACCGGCCGCAGGTAATCATTCAACCCGTTTGTTCCGGGCGTGAATGCCGTGGGCACATAGATCTCGATCTTTTTATGTGTCTTTACCATTTGTGTATCTATCGTAACACAGCCGCTTAGTGTTTTTAACTGTATCGTATACAGTTGCGGATTTATTCCTTTGAAAGCGGGCTTATAACTTAACCTGTTATCAAGACTGATCCCCGGGCTCCAGAATACGCTTGTTCCGATCTGTCTTGCTTCCAGTGTTTCAGGATAGTTCATCACTGCATCTTTGACCGGGTAATTGATCCCTGGTGCAGGTGCGTCGATAACAATATCCATTTTCATGGTAGTAGTTGGCTGCGGGCATTGATTTGTATTCACCGATAATGTGATCGTATAAGTACCCGGCGTAGCATAGCTATAAACAGGATTTTTTAATGTTGATGTCTGCCCATTACCAAAATCCCACAAATAGTTCAGTGTGGTACCTGTATTGTTCGTGGTCTTATTGATCAATGGTAAATTAAGATTGGTACATACCGGCTGTGCGGTGAAGTCAGCCGCTGCATAAGGAAATACCTTCACCATGAATGAACTGTCATCGGTACATCCTTTATCAGTGGTGGTTACCAGTTTTACAAGATAATCTCCCGGCTGGCCATAGTTATGTGTAACATTCGCCGTTGTTTCAGTTGATCCATCCCCAAGACTCCATGCATATTGCAATGAGCCGGAAGCAACACTACTTCCATCAGTAAATATGAATTGGTTGTTCGTAAAACATTGCTGTGCATTGTTAACTGCAAATGAAGCATGTGGTTCAGGATTAACATGAACATTCAATGTGAGGCTATCCTGGCAGCCATTGTCAGTGATGATCAGCAGCTTCACAAGATAAGTGCCCGGTAAAGTATAGCTGTGAGTAACATCTTTGCTGCTGGCAGTATTTCCATCACCCAGGTCCCAGTTATAATGCAACGTACCAGGATTGACAGTACTGGTATTGGTAAAAACAAATTGATTGCTGTTCTGGCATTGCTCTATGCTGCTAATTGTAAATCCTGCAACAGGAGTTGCATATACATTAACGGCGAATGTGCTGGTATCCTTACAACCTTTGTCGGTTGTTGTGATCAGCCGCACACTGTATATCCCTGGTATCATATAACTATGGATAACATCAGTGGTAGTTGCAGTAAACCCATCACCAAGGTCCCACTCATAGGTCATAGTACCCGAAACAACAGTACTTGTATTGGTAAAACTGAATTGATTATTCTTAAAGCACTGCGACTGTGCACTTGCAGTGAAGCCTGCATTTGGCTTAGGATCAACAGTGATGTTGTATGTGAATGTACCCAGGCTGCAACCTGTATGACTGAATACGGTAGCATTATAAGCCCCCGTTTGCAATACGTTATAACTGGTTTGGTTTTCAGAACCGGGTATCGCTACTCCATTGCGATACCATTGTATGCTGTCTGCCGGATGTACGGTCAATATTGTCGTCTGTGAACCGTCCGCACATAACATCGTAGGGCCTGCGATCTGGATAGAATTATCCAGGACAGCTGCTTTAACTATGACGGTATCCGTGGAAACACATCCTCCTCCTTCATGCATTACAGTAACCACGTATTGTGTGGTGGTTGACGGAGATGCAATTGGATTGGAGACATGAGGATTACTCAATTCCGCGGGAGGGTCCCACGAATAGACATACCCTGCCTTTGGAAGTTCACCCAACTGCACGGGTGCATTATTGCATGATAGTGTATCATGGCCTGCATTGGCATGTATCGTAAGCGTATCGTAGAGGTTTGCGTATAAAGTATCCCTGCATCCAAACCCGTTATAAGGATCAATTACAACATTGATCTGTGTGCCAGGGGGCGGAGGTGGTGTAAAGTTGAGTGTTTGTGTATTGCCGATGATATTGCTGAATGTTGCATCCCACCAGGTATAAGTTTGATAACCGTAAGGAGCGCTCACATTAACGAATGCATCATCATGGCAATAAGTGGCGCCCACAAATGAGCTGCTGCATTCCGTATTCACATCTATGTATGCATAGCCGAAATGCCCTGTGGGAGTACAATCAGCCGTTTTAAAGAAAAGCTGTATCGTTTTACCTGCCAGGTTATCCAGTTTTACTGAATTGGCCGACCAGTCCTTACACCATACAGGTGTAGCACTGCCGGGATTGGGAGATAAAAAGAAACCGGGAAGATTTGGGCTCGAGGTTGAATAGAAAAAATTGAACGATGAACAACTTATGTCAACATTATCTGTAAGGTTCTTAATCTCGATCACCATCCTTGGTTGCTGGTAATCCTGGTGAGGCGGACCCTGGAAAACAACTGCGTAATAATAGATCAGGTTAAAATTATTTACCCCTGCAGGAATAGTATAAGTGTAAGAAACACCTTCTGCCTGGGCGCCTGGTTGGTTATTTCCAAGTTTAATGGAATGTCCGCTCCCGTTGGGGCAATTTTGTGGAAAATTCCCGTAAGGATCCATTCCATTGCCGGGTGGAAATGATGAAAGCATGGTATGCCGGTTGGCAACAGGCCCTGGTTGTAGTGTCAGGTTGATCTGGTTAACATTACCGGGCCCAACAGTGGTTGTTCCCGTCCAGCATTGCCAGCCATTAAAGGTTCCATCCTCAAAACCAAGGTTGGATGGGCATTGCGCAAAACTCCTGCCCCCCGACAACAAAATAAGGAGCAATAGAATTCCGAACCAATTGCAATAAGTAGTAATGGTTGAGTAAAAAGCTTTCATTCACTATGTTAAGTGGTTCGTAAAGTTAATAAAATACCCCGAAAAGACATATTATCCCATCATCAAAATAATAACTAATTTACCCTGTGTAATAAATTTGATCGCCGCATCCGTGAATGTACCAAAATCAACCGATTATGAACAAAATTGACAACAGGCCATCACTCATTTCCACCATTCTCAAAGCCGGGTTACTGGCGGGTACACTCGATATCTGCTCTGCTTTTATATACAGTTATATAAAAGATGTCACACCCGAAAGAGTATTACAATACATATCAAAAACTGCACTGGGTAAAGATACTTTTACTGATCCCACAGTTTTATGGGTCAGTGGACTGCTGATACATTACTGCATAGCAATGGGCTGGACCATCATCTTTTTCTTGCTCTACCCAAGGTTGAATCTTATAAAACTGAACAGGATATTGACGGCTGTAATATATGGCTTGTTTGTATGGACAATGATGAATGTTGTGATCTTGCCAATACATAATCACAAGTCATTTGTTTTTAAGCCCGAAGGCTCAACCGTTAATGCAATTATCCTCATATTGGCCATCGGTATGCCGCTTTCATTTTTTGCACACAGCTTTTATTCCAGGAGCATTAAAAATTAAGCACTAAAAATTTCCTTGTCGACCAACAATTTTCCTGGCGGGCCGGAGCCCGCCTTTGTGTCTTTAACCTGTTTGCTTCGTCTTTTATCCGGGTTTATAAGCTACCATCCGTGTTAATTGACACGGATGGTCCGAACAAGACCCTATCAAGACATAGTTTAAAGAGCTACTCAGTATAGGAATAAGGCTTATTTCTTATTTTCAAGGTATGGTCTCCACCGAAACATTCCGCCAAATGGCGCTTGCACTTCCGGGCGCTATTGAATTGCCACACTTTGACAGGGCTTCCTTTCGTGTCAACAACAGGATTTTTGCAACCATGCAGGAGGAAAAGAAGATCACCGTGCTGATGTTCTCACCCCTTGAACAATCAGTGTTCTGCGCTTTCGATAAGAACATCATATATCCTGTACCAGGTGGCTGGGGCAAACAGGGTTCCACCATCTTTGAACTAAGCAAAATCAAAAAAGCAATGATGAAGGATGCGCTGGACGTGGCCTATCATGAGATCGTCGCCAAAACAACAAAGAAGAAAAGATGATGCGGGCCAAAGAAGTAAGATCTGTTCTGAATAAACATAAAAAAAGAGACAGCTGGTTCCTGGATGATTATTCCGTCAACCCATACGAAGGATGCAGTTGCAATTGTTTGTATTGTTATATCCGCGGCAGCAAGTATGGAGAGAATATGGAAGACGGATTGATCGTAAAATCAAATGCGCTGGAAGTACTGGAAAAGCAATTAGCGAACAGGGCAAAGAAAAACCAGTACGGTATCGTTGTGGTCGGTTCAGGCACCGATGCCTATATGCAGCACGAAGCAAATTACCGGGTGACAGAAGGAATGCTGAAACTCCTGCTGAAATATCGCTTCCCCGTCTTCATCAGCACCAAATCAACATTGATAACAAGGGACATTGCCTTACTGAAAGAGATCGATGAAGCAGCGATCTTACCCGATGATCTTAAAACCACCTTAAAGAGAGGCGTCATTCTCTCGGTCTCCATTTCAAGTATGGATGAAAAAGTATTCGATATGCTTGAACCGGGCGCAGCTGCTCCCCTGAAACGATTGGAAATTATACAACAATTGAAACAGGAAGGTTTCTTAGCCGGCGTGAATGCAATGCCGGTGCTGCCCTTTATAAGTGATACAGAAGAAGAACTGGAAAAGATAATTGCTGCCGCAAAAGCTCATCTTGCAGATTATATTTTGGTGGGTGGGTTGACTTTATTCGGCAATGGTATGGCTGACAGTAAAACACTTTTTTATAAATTCCTTGAAAGATATGATCCGGCATTGATATCGAAATACGATTCATTGTACCGGGGACTTTATTATCCACCGAAGCAATATCATGAGGAATTGAAAAGAAGATCAGAAAATATCTGCCGCAAGCATGAACTCAGAACAACTATCATTGATACAAGCAACAATAAGTTTTAAATATGAGTAAGGACTTAAAAGAAATTCAAAAGATACTGGTCTCCAAAAGCAATAAGGCTGCATTGGCAGCACATCAGAAATTTGTGCCGGGTGAAAATTTTAAAATATACGGAGTGAGAAATCCGGTGCTAAATGAACTTGCTCAACAATTCAAAACAGGTGGATTTGAACTGGTGAAAGAACTCTGGAATGCAGGCGCTTTGGAAGAGAAGATACTGGCACTGAAAATGCTTGGCCGCATTGCAAAAAAAGATCCGGAAAGATCACTGGAACTCATCCAATACTTTGCACCGGGTATCGACAACTGGGCTGTATGCGATGCCATGGGTATGCAGGCATTAAAACCCATTCTTAAAACGCATCAGCAGGAGGTCTTTGCCCTGGCAAAAAAATACAATGCTTCTAAAAATTTCTGGGAAAGGAGGCTGAGCCTCGTTTTGGTGGAATGGTACACAAGAGAACCATCATTGCATTCAGCAATAAAAAAACTGGTCAAGCCGCTTGAAAAGGACCCGGAATATTATGTTCGGAAAGCAGTGGTTTGGATCAATAAGAATTTTGCCAAAGGGAAATAAAATGTTAAGACGTTAAGACGTTAATCCGTTAATCCGTTAATCGGTGAGCACTCAAAGCCGGTAAAAGATCTTACAAATTTATACTCTTCACGGATTAACGGATTAACCAATAACGGATCACCCTTCCTTCCCCATCGCTGCCAGTTTCATTTTTTGAGCTGTTTCATGGCCCACGTATTTTTCTATTCTTCCTTCCACAAAATAAATGACCGGTGTAAGCAGGATGGCCATGGTGAATTTATAAGCATAGTTGATCAGGCAAATGGCAAATACCAATTGCCAGCTCCAGCCCTTTCCTATTTTAAAAGCAATGAACAAAACGATAAAGCTATCCACCAGTTGTGACACAAGCGTAGAACCTGTTGCCCTCAGCCATACCTTTTTTTCTCCTGTCATTCTTTTGATCTTATGAAACACAGTTACGTCAACGATCTGGCTTACGAGAAAAGCAGTAAGGCTGCCGAAAATGATCCACATACCCTGGCCAAAGATGCCATTAAAGGCTTTCGACATATCGGGTATCCCGTCCTGCACACCGGTGCCAAACCAAAAATCAGCTGCAGGCACACCCATTGCCAGGTAGAACATCACGAAGGCATAACCTATTAAACACACAGCAGTATATGATATCCTTCTCACCGCCTTAGGCCCGTAATATTCATTCACTATATCGGTCATAACAAATTCAAGCGGCCATAAAAGCACGCCGCAGGTTAGATTGAGCCCAAGCCCCTGTTGTCCGAATAGCGAAAAGCTAAGGGGATGCTGGCCAAATAATTTTTCCACTGAGAATATCTTCGTGCCGATACATTCAGCTATCAATGCATTGGCTACGAAGAATGCAGAAAAGATGACAAACAACCGGGTTGGTTTGTCTTTGAGAATACTGTGTATCATCCTGGTTTATTTAAAAAAGAAATGAAAAAATACCTGGAGCACAAAAATGATGATGTTAAAGATAATGATCCATCTTGGCATTTGTAAGTTTACTTTGAAGGCATAGAAGATAAAACAAAGCAATAAAAAAAGCGTGTTGATGATAATGGCCCCATAACCAAGTATAACGAAAGTGCCTTCCATCCAGTTCAACGGCAAAGCTACTTCATTACTACCCGATCTTTTTTTATCCATCTCGATGAACCATAGAACTACGGCCACCAAAAAGCAGGCATTGCATAAAAACGTGAGTTTTGAAAAGAAGCGCAAGGTTAAGAATTAAGAATTAAGAATTAAGAATTAAGAATTAAGAATTAAGAATTAAAATAAGGCCTTTCACTTACAATATATGCTGCTTGATCCAAAAACATTTTTAATTATTAATTATCATCCGTTCCTCCCGCTCAGCATTGGCACAAAAGAAAAATTCTCAAATGCTTCTTCGCTCGTCGTTCCGTCCTGGTTCTTTGTTATTCGGAGCATTCGTTGATGCGGGCCTTCATCAACAGGTATCACCATCTTGCCTCCCGGCTTCAACTGCTCAATAAGTTTGGGTGGTATAAAGGGAGCTGCTGCAGTAATGATGATCTTGTCAAAAGGCGCATAGGTCGGTAATCCTTCATAACCATCCCCATAAAAGAATTTGATATTCACGTATTGATTCTTAAGAATAAAATGCTTTGTTTTCTCAAATAGTTTTTTCTGTCGTTCGATCGTAAATACTTTGGCGCCCATTTCAGCCAGCACGGAAGCCTGGTAAACACTTCCCGTACCTATCTCCAGTATCTTTTCATTCGGTTTTACCTGCAGCAGTTGTGTTTGGTAAGCTACAGTATAGGGCTGTGAAATGGTTTGCCCCTCGCTGATAGGGAATGCACGGTCTTCATAAGCGATCTCATCCAAAGCGCTGTCTAAAAAAAAATGACGGGGTATATTGTTCATCGCTTCCAGCACATTGCCATCTGTAATGCCTTTTTCCCTGAGGGTATCGATCAGTTTTTTCCTGAGGCCTTTATGCCGGTATGTATCTTCGTATTTTCTCATTGCTCCGCAATATAAATAACCTACCGGTACTTAGGTGTGTATCCCGCAAAGAAACTGTTTACTGACCTGTTCCAGTCATTCAAAAACTCATTACGCTGTTTATTGATCTCCTGGTTGGTGGAGTTATAAGCTTTGGAAGCGCTGTTGATATCATTTACACTTTTATTATAAGCATCAACTTCCTGTTTGGAGGGTTCGCTTTTTTTCTCAAACTCTTTTTGGATCTTTTCAAAACGTTCCTTGGTAAGAAAGTAATCACTGAGCGCCTGCATCTTCTCTCCTTCGCTTATATAAAAGTCCAGCATTTTACGACAGGCAGTTATCAGTGAATTATCTCCCTGGAAAGGTTGCAGCGACGAAAGCTTCTGTATCCCTTCCTGCGCATACCTGGCCATCGAACTCTTGTTCTGCTCCATCCCTGTGATATTGTTCTTCTGCATCGCTTCCAGCATATTGGCTTCCTGGTTGTACGGCTTGAAGAAAAGAAGATAGACCTGGTGATAATAACTGTTCACTTCTCCCACCTGCCTCATCATATCATCGATATCATTGGAAGTTTCGATGAGTGTTATGTTATTCTTTTTTGCGAATTCTCTTTGCGTTCTTACCATTTTATCGTTCCCTTCCTCCAGTTTCTTATCCACCAGTTCCTGCGCCATCAGGTATGCTTCCATATCATCATAGCTTTGCTCGGCTATATCTTCCAGGTTAATGATCTTACTGTAATCCTCGTTCAGGATATTGTAATACAGTTTCATAAAACTTACCGAGGTATCACGGAGTGATTTATCTCCCTTGAAGGAAGGCATGCCACTGATATTCATCCTGGCTTCCTGCACTTCATCAAGCAGCTTCATACGTAAAGACTCCACTTTCCTTGCTCTTTTGCCATGAGCGGCCGCACTGTTATAGCTCAGGAATTTTTTAGAGATGTTCTCGTTCTGTTTGCTGATGATATCCATGTAGGAACCCGCATTATCATAATCCTGCGCTTTGACATAGACCTGCAGGAGCATTATTCCGCCAAGGATCAGCATGAATTGCTTCATAAGGGTTAAGTTTTGGTAGCCGGAAAGATAAAAAAATATTTCTGATAAAACTGCATACAGGCGACCGTCACTTATTGATCCAGTCGAGCATGATGTTATAAGCTTCTTTCAGGATCATATCTGATTGCACATGATCGAGATAGGTTTTATTGATTTCTTTATTGCGAAGCGTGGAAAGATCTATTCTTTCCTGGTCAAATGTATTGTTGGTCACAGGTATCCCTGTGGGAGTAGTATTCTTATCCTTATCCAGCTGTTTGAACATATCTGCTGTGCGGCTGAAATGAACGGCATAAGTATTCCATTGAAGGGGAATGATCCTCCCGTTTTTATATTCCGTCATCCATTTACTGAAATCGGCAATGCTTTTAAAATATGGATCATTCATCACACGTTGCTCACTCTTTACTTTTAATGACTGCAGGGGTATGACAGGCAATGGCTGATAGATGCCGGCTCTCACATTGTCAGGCTGAAGGGCGCTGCTGTTGGCTTTTTCTTTAAAAGATTCATCGGAATAAAGATCGGGCAGGCTGATATCCGGAATAACACCTTTCCATTGTGTAGTGCCGCCATTGACACGGTAGAATTTTTCCTGCGTCACCTTCACAAAGTCATCATATTTCTTATTGCTGGAAGGAGTGAGCGTATCCATTGGCATAACGATCTGCGCCGTGCCCTTTCCATAGGTAGTGCCGCCAACAATGAGGGCACGGTTATAATCCTGCAGCACGGCACTCACAAATTCACTGGCGCTGGCACTGGCACCGTTGATCAGCACCATCAAAGGTCCATCATAGATCGTCCCGCGATTGGGATCTTTTAAAAAATGCAGCTTGCCATCTTTATCTTTCACAGATGCCACGGGGCCGATGTCAATGAAGATACCTGCTAACTGCATTGCTTCCCACATGCTGCCACCACCATTATACCGAAGATCGAGGATAAGGCCGGAGATATTATCTTTTCTCAACTTGATGATCTCCTTGCTTACATCATTTGCACAACCATCGTACTTGATATCTTTATCGTCATTGATAGTTTCATCTTCGCGGCTATAAAAACCGGGGAGGTTGATATAACCGATATTTTTAGTGCCATGCAGCACATAGCTTTTAACGACCCCTTCTTCATCAGTGATCTTTTCCCTGTTAAGCTTTACTGTTTTCACCTCACCCGCTGTTGTTCTTATCGTCACTTCCATCTCCGACTGGCTGTTACTTCCAATGATCTTATCCAGTTCGGCATCATCATCAATATCTTCTACTTTCTTTTCCACGCCATCACTTTTCACTGCTACCAGTACGTCGCCGTTATGTAGCTGGCCGCTTCGCCATGCACTTCCGCCCGGCTGGAGATAGCCGATCGTTTTCTCTCCTTTATCATTTTCTTCCAGGTCAAAGCCGGCACTGTATTCCGAAGCGCTCACTGCAGCATCGAATTCATTTTTCTCTGCAGTGTTCATGTAATTGGTATGCGGATCATAACACCAGGAAATGGCATTCAGGTATTCATCCTGCATTACGGATGAAAATAACGCGGGTGTCTTAACAATATCCCTGATATGATTCGTTTCTCTTCTCCTTACTTTTTCCCTGGCATCTTTTTCGAGCTTTACAAAATCAGCAGGCAATTGAGCCGTTACGGGTTGCTTTTGTTCCGTCAGCTTTTCAGCAATTGTCTGCAGTACCCGCCACTTCAGTATCTTTTGCCAGCGTAATGAAAGTTCATTCGGATTGAGTGCATAGTCTTTTAATGGCCATTCAATATTATCAGGCTTTGAAAGATCAACCGGTTTAGCGAGTATCAACTGTATGAGACTATCAGCTCTCTGCAAAGCGGCTTTATACAAAGCGGTGGAACGGTTAAAGAATTCCCATGACTTACCCATCATCTCTTCATCGAGCTTCGTCTTATAGGTTTCCAGTACAGCGATATCAATTCGGGTAAAGAAAAGTTTTTCATCATCCAGTTCATCTATCCATTTTGTGTAAAGACGTGCGGATGCCGAATCATCCCATTTCAAAGGCTGATAATGGTTCTGTTCAAGAAAGCGACGGAGGGTCAGTGCTTTTTTTCTGAGTGCATCGGAACTATTCTGCTGTGCACAGATATACAGGGGGAATGACAACAGTATAAAAAGCCATAAAGTCTTCATAAAAAAATTTAGAAGCCCGGACAAACAGTTATTTCAGTTTCATCTCTTTGACGATCCTTGCGATCCTGTCATCCAGCTCCTTTTCTTTTGTATCAAAATCCTTTGCATTGTCCAGTTTTGTATTCACGCTGAAATAGAATTTTATTTTTGGCTCCGTACCGCTTGGCCTTGCCGATATCTTTGATCCGTCTGTCAGTACGAACTGCAGCACGTTGCTCTTGGGTAATTCGATCTTCCAGGTCGCTCCTGTTTTTAAGTTCTTACCTACCTGCAGTTCATAGTCCAGCAATTCGGCTACAGCCATCCCGTCAATGGCCTGGGGTGGGTTCTTGCGGTAACCTTCCATCATATCCGCGATCTCTTTGGCGCCATTCATTCCTTTTTTGGTAATGCTCACCAGGTCTTCCTTATACAATCCGTATTGAACGTACAGGTCGATCAGCTTTTCAAAAAGGCTGCGGCCCTTGTTCTTTTCATAGGCTGCCATCTCGCAGATCAGGGCTACAGCACTTACAGAATCCTTATCCCTTATCTGGTCGCCGATCATCAATCCAAAACTTTCCTCGCCGCCGATGATATATTTTTCCTTCCCTTCTTTTTCCCTGATCAAAGAGGATATCCATTTAAAGCCGGTAAGCACATTATAACATTTAACGCCATAAGCTTTGGCGATCTCATCGATCATATCCGTAGTGACGATCGTTTTTACCACCATATCATTGGGTTGCTGCAACCCCTTCGTCTTTCTTGCTTCGATCATGTAATTAAAGGCAAGCATGGCGGTCTGGTTACCGTTCATTAATATCCATTCGCCTTTATGATCCTTTACGCCAATACCCACCCTGTCTGCATCCGGGTCAGTTCCCAGTAAAATATCCGCATCCAGTTCCTTTGCATTCTTTAACCCGATGCTCATCGTTTCTCTTTCCTCCGGGTTAGGATAAATAACAGTAGGAAAATTTCCATCGGGCGTACTTTGTTCTTTTACTATATGCACATTGGTGAAACCATAGCGTTGCAATGCACCAGGCACCAGCATAATGCCCGTTCCATGTATGGGTGTATACACAATTTTCAGGTCATGCTGCTTTACACAAACCTCAGGATAAACAGAAAGCCCCTTCACCATGTCCAAATAAGCATCATCCATTTCTTTTCCTATCAATATAATGTTTGATTCTCCACCTTTCCATTTCACATCATCAACAGAAGCGATCTTCTCCACTTCTTTGATCACGTTCTTATCATGAGGCGGCACTAACTGGGCGCCATCATCCCAGTAAGCTTTATACCCATTATATTCTTTGGGATTGTGAGAAGCGGTGCATACAACACCACCCTTGCTTCCTGTCTTGCGGATCGCAAAGCTTATCTCGGGCGTGGGACGCAATGATTCAAACAGGTAAACTTTTATTCCATTGGCGGCAAAAACTCCTGCCGTTGTCTCCGCAAAGAAGCGGCTGTTATTCCTTGAATCATGGCCTACCACCACACTTACATCATTACCGAAACATTGTTTAAGGTAATTGGCATAACCCTGTGTGGCCATACCCACGGTATATTTATTCATACGGTTGGTACCTATGCCCATAATGCCGCGAAGCCCGCCCGTTCCGAATTCCAGGTTCTTATAAAAAGCATCTTCCAGTTCAGCCGGGTTATCCTGCTGCAATTTTTTGATCTCATCTTTTACTGACTGTTCATAGTTACCGTTGAGCCATAGATCGATCTTTTGTTGTGTTGCTGCGTCCATAGTTTTCATTTATGTTTCAAAAATATATTATTCAGGCCTTATAAAAGTGGATTTTGTAAATTTGTTAATGCTTTCTACTGGCGTAAAATACCTGCCGCAGCTACAAAAGACGATGTTGATCATTGCCGCCTTCACCTGTTTTACATTTACTGCATTTTGCCAGGATGATCTTTATCAAAAGGATGCTGTCTTACCCCGCCTCAGCCCTGTTCTTACTGCTGCCATTAAAAACCCAAAGCCTGGGTTCTTAAAGATCCCTCATGCAAATCCGCCTTATAAAACCTACAAAGTAAGACCTGATGGAGCATTGATGAGATGGCCCAACTATCCTTTAACTGCACAGCAGATCGAAGCAAGGCAAGTAATGTATGACCGATCTATCGGGAGACAGATCGCGGAAAGCATACTTGAATCCTATGTAACCGGAATTCTTAAGGGCAGGAAGCCTGTTGCCAGGATCCCAAAGTTTTAGTTTGATCCATAGCATTATCTTTTCCGTATGTCTTTCATAAAACAGTAATACAAGCTGCTTATGCTTATTTTTGTTTTTTATGAGCCGAACCACAGATCATAATTCATCTTCATTGGCGTCGCACTCTTGTACTATGAGAACATTATTCAGCTTTATTATTTTATTGCTTACTGTTCCATCTTTTGCACAGGATTCAACATTTAAACCTCCGGTATTTCAACCTGGAGACTCCAAAATACATTCTGACACTATTTACTTTACCAAGAAACCAATTAACGGATCAACGGATAAACGGATTAACGGATCAACGGATCAACGGATAAACGCATTAACCAATAAACAGATCAACAAAAGAGTAAAACTCATCACAGCTGCAAATGTCGCTGGCTATGGCGGCGTAATGGTAGGATTGTATGCTGCCTGGTATAAAAACTATCCGCAAACTAATTTTCATGTCTTCAATGATTTCCCCGAATGGCAGCAGATCGATAAGATCGGACATGCTTACAGTGCTTATGCTGAAAGCAAGATGAGTATGGAGCTTTGGCGCTGGACGGGCATCGACAGGAAGAAAAGGATCTGGATCGGCGGCATGAGCGGCGCCTTTTACCAAACAGTTATTGAAGTACTGGATGCATACAGCGCCGAATGGGGATGGAGCTGGGGTGATTTTGGCGCCAATATTTTAGGAAGCAGTATGGTAGTGGCACAGGAACTCGCCTGGGATGAACAACGAATCCAGTTCAAATTCTCTTTTCACCGAAAGAATTACGCAGATCCTTCTCTTGATATGCGAAGCGATAAGATATTCGGTAAAAGCCTGGCAGAACGTTTTTTAAAGGATTACAACGGGCAGACCTACTGGCTGAGCTTCAATATTCATTCCTTCTTTCCAAAAAGTAAATTACCTGCATGGCTGAATGTTTCCATCGGTACCGGCGCAGAAGGAATGTTTGGCGCTGTTGAGAATGTTGGCAAGGATGATAATGGTAATATCATTTTCAACCGGCCCGATATCAAACGCTATCGTCAATGGTATCTTGCTCCTGATATCGATCTCAGCAAGATCAAAACAAAACATAAGGGAATAAAACTGGCATTGAACTTACTCAACGTTATAAAATTCCCGATGCCGGCGCTGGAGTATTCAAACGGGAAGTTTAAGTTTAATGCAATTGCTTTCTGATGCCTGAAGCATGAAATCCGAATTCCGACTTCTTACTTCAGGTTTCCTGCTTCTAATCCAATTCCCGTTCACTTAGCTTGATCAGTGCATCCATATTAACCGGCAGCTCACCGTGAAGCCATATTTGAATAAAAGCTCCCCCATTCTTATATTTTTTTATGAATGCCGAAGCCTGTCCGTTCTCATTCTCACCCAGCACAATATTCACCTGCTTTTTATCGATGCCGAAATTGGAGACCCATAGATCCGGTAACCCGAATGATCTTCCTTTCTCATTGGGAAAGCTGCTGAACAAACCGCCGAATGCACGGGTATCTGTGGGACCATAGTCAAGATTTAACACTGAGTCGGTCCTCCTCATAGCAAGACCGTTGCCCTGCTTCTTTGCTTCATCAACATTAAAGAAAAGCGGGTTATTACCTGCAATGATGATCCTTCCACCTGCATCCAGGAATTTCCTGAGCAAAGAATTGTTCCCGTTCTCAATGATCTTCTTTGGAAAATAATCGGTCGCAAAAACGATCGTCTTCACAGCTGCACTGTCGTTCATCACCTGCGATAAGGTATCTGTTCCGATGGCCTTAAATCCGTTTGCCTGCAGGTAATTCTTTATCCTGAGGTCCGCGCCATTCCTGAAAAATAATTTCACCTGGTCTGCATCATAATAAACAAATTCCTTTTTATCTGCTTTCTTGAAAGCTGTATGTCCACCCAATGCATACATATGCCCGTCATCAGAACCTATATACAACAAGCTGTCACTTATCACGGCAGAGGAATAAACAATTCCATTGGTGGTGAACTGCGAAATGCGTTTGCCTGTCTTCAGGTCAAGGCAAAAGACCTGTCCGTCATAACAGCCTTCATACACCCTGTCATTATTGATCAGTGGTGATGACCATGTTGCCGCCGGCGTATGGTACTTCCATATCTCTTTGCCTGTATTTAAATTAACCGCCTGCACAAATCTTCCATCAGAAGTTCCCGTAACAACAAAACTGTCTTTGATACTTACGGTAGAGATGATCCATGAAACTTCATGATCAACGGTCCATAATAATTTACCATTTGTATCAAGGCAATAAAGAAAACCATCTCTTGCGCCAAACACGATCTTATCATTACTGATCACCGGTGCACACAGCATTGCTTTGCGGTCAAACCCAAGTGTATCCAGGTTAAGCGGCTGGCCGGTTATTTTGTAATTCCATTTTTCTTTACCTGTCTTTATATCCAGTGAATAAAAATTTCCATCTGTGTCGCCAAACAAAACATCTTCCTTATAAACTGATGCCGTGCTTCTCACCAATCCTTTACATTTGAACTTCCATATTTCTTTTCCTGTATTTTGTTCCAGCATATATAAATTACCATCGTCGCCGCCAATGATGAGTTTATCCTCGAACAAAGTGGGTGAGGAAAAATAATAATCGAAGCGCCAGGGATAGGGTATCTTCTCTCCCATTTTGAATTTCCATTTAAGCGCACCATTGTTTTGATCCAATGCATAAACGGCTTGCTCATTGTCTGAAAAAAATATCATCCCATCCTGGCAGGCAGCGGAAGAATTGATAGCATGACCTGTATGGTATTGCCATTTTACAATGCCTGTTTTTTTATCCAATGCATAAAAATCACCCTTCGTGTTGCCGAAATAAATGGCATCATCAATTGCAAGTGCACTAGACCTTACCGGCGCCCCGGCATCGAAGGCCCATGCTTTTGTATCATATACCAGGTCGTAACTGGTAGTGGTGGTTCCAGTGTGCGCAGCATTGTCCCTGAACATGCCCATGTCTTTATTTGAAGGGCCGGAACAATTACTGAATAAGAAAACAATAGAACAGAGCAAAAGAATATTTCGCATGGCAGTTGATTTGGAATATAAACTTCAATGATAAGCTGCGAATGAAGAATGGCAAAAGTATAAACGGCAGCATCATTCCATCCATGCGCCTGTAACCTGTCCATTTTTTACTTCCACATAAATATGTTCTTCCAAAGTAGTGGAGATAGAGAGACCGATGTAATCTACATCGATCGGGAATGTCTTGTGCTTTCTTTCAACCAGTGCAAGCGTTTGTATCTTTTTGGGGAATTGTTCCAGCAAAGGTTTGAGTGCATACAGCATGGTGCGCCCGCTGTTGGCAACATCGTCGATCAGTAAAATGGTCTTATTATTCAGATCTATATTTTTATTGAGAACGATCTCGGATGGTTTCTTTTTATCCATGCCCAGTTCCAGCACCAGCACTTCGCCTTTGTACATTTCTTTTATAAGCCCGCTTATCTTTTCGGCGATGACAGTTCCGTTTGTTTTTATACCGATCAGTACCAGTTGCTCCGCATCATAATTCTGTTCTATCACCTGCAGCGCCATGCGGCGGAGTTTTTTATTGGCGATCTCTTCTGATAAAATGTATCTTTTGCCGGACATAGGATACGAATTTAGAGATTTAACCACAGATTACACAGATTGATGCACGGATTACATGGATTATCTGCGGTCATCAGTGAAACAATCTGTGTAATCCGTGGTTATAAAATAATTATCTTAGCGACACAAATACAATTATGCAGATCGTTCAACAGGTCATCTTCATTGTTATTGCTTTACTGGCTATCGGGCTTTTTGCAAAGAACATCCGCATTATACGGCGCAATATACTGCTGGGAAAGGACGAAGACCTGACCGATAATCCCGGGCTTCGCTGGAGGAACCTGCTGCTGCTGGCTTTCGGACAGAAAAAAATGTTCCGCAATCCACTGGTGGCCGTGATGCACTTTTTTGTATATGCAGGTTTTATCATCATCAATATCGAAATACTCGAGATCATCCTGGATGGGGGCATCGGTTCTCACCGCCTCTTCCTTCCCTATCTTGGCGGCTTCTACACTTTCGTGATCGATTTCTTCGAGATACTGGCGCTTGCTGTGCTGGTTTCCTGCCTCATCTTTCTTATCCGCAGGAATATTCTCAAACTAAAAAGATTCATCAGTCATGACCTCGATGGCTGGCCCCGCAGCGACGCCAATTATATCCTCATCACGGAGATCATCCTGATGACACTATTCCTTACCATGAACAGCGCCGACCGTGCTTTACAACTGCAGCACAATGAGCATTATCATGACACAGGTAATTTTCTTTTATCGGGTATCATTGCACCGATCTTCGATGGGATGTCTGCATCAACACTGATGATCATTGAAAGAAGTTGCTGGTGGTTGCATATCATCGGCATTTTTGCATTCCTTAATTACCTGCCTTACAGCAAGCACCTGCATATACTGCTGGCATTTCCGAATGCTTATTATGCAAGACTGGAGCCCGTGGGTAAGATGGATAATATGCAAAGTGTGCAGAATGAAGTGAAGTATATGATGCAGCCCGAGCTTGCCCCAACCGGTGATGCTGCTCCCCAAAAGTTCGGCGCCAAAGATGTCTTTGACCTTAGCTGGAAATCTTTACTCGATGCATATAGTTGTACAGAGTGCGGAAGATGCAGCGCAGCATGCCCGGCAACACAAACAGGAAAACTGCTGAGCCCAAGAAAAATAATGATGGATACCCGTGACAGGCTTGAAGCAGTGGGAAAAAATATTTCCGCCAACGGAGAATTCAAAGATGATGGCAAAACTTTATTGCATGACTATATAAAAACTGAAGAGCTGCGTGCCTGCACCACCTGTAATGCCTGTGTACAGGAATGCCCCGTTTCTATCTCCCCGCTTGATATCATCCTCGAGTTGCGCCGTTCGCTGGTGATGGAAGAAAGCAATGCACCGCAGGAATGGAACGTAATGTTCAGTAATATCGAAAACAATTTTGCCCCCTGGAAATTCTCTCCCGATGACAGGGATAAATGGAAGGAAGAAGTTTGACCTAAGAAAAGAAACAATTTAGAAATCCCCTTTTATAAAACTGCACAGGGAAAATTTTTCACACAGTAATAGTAAAACTTCAGAATTAGTACAGATTCTCAATGCTGATCGCATTTTTTGTCTTGCCATAATTAATGGTATGCCATTTGTATTCCCATATTGTCCTGCCTCCAGGAATCGCTTTATTACTATCAATATGAAAACAGTTATGAAAAAGTGTTTTTTGCTGTTCATTGTATCATTCCTATCTGTCAAGGGCTTCAGCCAGAAGCCGGATACGCTGATCAAGAAGCTCGACAGTTTAAGCCGGCAGAAGGACAGTGCGGGGAACCAGATCAACAATACCGATAAAACGGCTTTCAATGAGCAAACCAAAATAACTTTCAAAACTTATTTTATCCTGCTCGGCAGTACATTAAAACAGGAATTCACAAAGCCCCTGCACATGAAGGGAAAAGACTGGAGGAATCTCGGCATAGCAACGGCGGCTACAGCTGCTCTTTGCCTTGTGGACGAGCCATTGCAGCAACAGGCTTTAAAATTCAGGGCATCCAATACATGGGCGCTCAAGGCCAGTAAGTATATTACCAACACGGGTGGTGTTTACGAACTAATTACACTGGGCAGTCTTTTCAGTTATGGGCTCATTTTTAAAAATGAAAAACTAAGAACAACAACATTGCTGGCAAGCCAGGCATATGCTACCGGTATAACCATCGCAACCGCGGTGAAGTATGTAGCAGGCAGAACAAGGCCATCCTATTATGATCCAACAGTAGAAGCCGAACCTGACTTTAAAGGCCCATTTAAGAATAACGGGAATAATTCCTTCCCTTCCGGGCATTCAACCGTTGCCTTTGCAGCTGCTACGGTATATGCGATGGAATACAGGTCTACGGTATGGGTGCCTATTGTAGCCTATTCTGCGGCAGCAGCGATAAGTGCTACAAGAATAACGGAGAATAAGCACTGGACAACAGACGTTTTTGTTGGGGCGTTGCTGGGCTATGTAACAGGAAGGCACGTTGTTAATAATTACCACCGGTATGCAAAATTAAAAGCACCTTCACAGCCTAAGAATTCGGTAACCTATAATCTTCAATACAGTAACGGGCATTTTATGCCGGGCATTGTTTACCATATCAGGTAGAACCTTGCAGCGTAAACCTCTAAACGGATGTTAACGCGATCAGTTCCTCCATAAATAAAAGCAGTATCTTAGTCATCCTTAGAGATATAAATGAACGCACCCCATTATAACCTCTTAAGGACCTGTGATCGTTTTTTTGTTTTTTAAAATTTTGAACACGAAGCTGTGTTCATTTTTTTGGGAAATGGCAAATACACGCATTCTTTTAACCTTTTTAGCCGCATCTTTTTGCAGGAATGTCAAAAAACTGGTTTCATATAAATAACGCTGATCAGGTCGATTCACCCGCATTGCTGGTTTACCCCGAAAGAGTAAAAGCCAATATTCAAACGGCTATTAAAATGACCGGTGATATCAACCGGCTTCGCCCGCATGTTAAAACACATAAATGTGCCGAAACACTGCAATTGATGATGGATGCCGGGATCTCGAAATTCAAATGTGCCACCATTGCTGAAGCAGAGATGCTGGGCATGGGCAAAGCAAAAGATGTGTTGCTTGCTTACCAGCCAACAGGGCCAAAGCTGGAAAGATTCATAAAGCTGATTGGAAAGTATCCCCAAACAGTATTTTCCTGTTTGACTGATAACCTGGTTTCTGCTGAGGAACAATCCAAAGCGTTCAGCGAAGCAGGGTTTAAAGTCAATGTTTATATAGACCTGGATATTGGAATGAACAGGACAGGTATTGAGCCCGGCAAGGCCCTGGAGTTATACATGTATTGTTCCAGTGCAGCAGGAATGATGATAAAAGGTATTCATGCTTATGACGGGCATATCTGCGATGCCGGCCTGGCAGAAAGGAAAAAGAACTGTGATGCGGCTTTTGCTTTAACACTGGGGCTGGCAAAAGAAATTGAGAATAAAGGCATGTCAAAACCGGTTATCATAGCCGGGGGCTCCCCTACTTTTTCCATTCACAGCAAAAGAGAAGAAATAGAATGCAGTCCGGGTACATTTATTTACTGGGATAAGAGTTATATGGATATGTGCCCGGAACAGGGTTTTATTCCGGCGGCTGTATTGCTTACAAGGGTCATCTCCCTGCCAGCCACAGGAAGGATATGCACCGATCTTGGGCATAAGTCCGTTGCGGCAGAGAACGAAATAACCAAACGGGTCTTCTTCCCGGGGTATGAATTTTTAAAACCGGTCTCACAAAGCGAAGAACACCTGGTGCTTGAAAATAAAACCGGTCTTCCATTCAAACACGGAGACATTTTATATGGGATCCCTTTTCATATCTGTCCAACGGTGGCATTGTATGATAGTATAAAGATCATTGAGAACGGGCAATACACAAAAGAATGGAAAAATATTGCCAGGGACAGGAAGATCAATATTTGAAAATTTAATTACCAACCTGGTAACAGTTTCATTTCCTTTTACTGTTTGGCATATAGTAATTTTGCATGTATGAAAACATTGAAAAGAACTTCTTCAGAAGATCTGCATTTTCAAAAGCTGGTAGCACTGCTCGATGAAGACCTTGCGAAGAGAGATGGTGATGAACATGCTTTCTATCATCAATTCAATCAGATCGTCGATCTTAAACACGTGGTGCTTTGTTATGATGATGATGAGCCTGTGGGGTGCGGTGCATTCAAAGAATATGATAAGACCCATGTTGAAATAAAAAGAATGTATGTGTTACCCGGATACAGGGGGCATGGCATCGGGTTGATGCTGTTGCAGGAACTTGAAAAATGGGCAGCTGAACAGAACTATCCTTCCTCGATCCTCGAGACCGGCAAAAAACAACCCGAAGCGATCAGCCTTTACAAAAAAGCAGGCTATACCATTACCAGGAATTACGGCCAGTATGAAAATGTAGCAAACAGTGTCTGTATGATGAAGGCAATTCAGTAGATCTTTAACCTATGAATTTATTATTTGTAACTACAACGCAACAGTTACGCGAACAATCAGGTCTTAATAAGTAATAATCCCCAAAACACAGATAAAATGAAAAATAAGAAATCAAAAGGCCCGTCAGGATTTGAAAAGATGTCATCGGCAGTAACAAAAGCATCGGGCAGTACCGCAGCCTTTGTGGTAGCGGTTTTTACCATTATTGCCTGGTTGGTAACGGGCCCTCTTTTTCATTATTCAGATACCTGGCAGCTCGTCATCAATACAGGCACCACCATCATTACTTTCCTAATGGTATTCCTGATCCAGCGGAGCCAGAATAAAGATTCGATTGCCATTCATCTTAAACTGAATGAACTGATCGTTGCGCAGGAACTCGCCAGTAACCGTATGGTCTCCTGTGAAGATATCAGTGAAGATGAATTGAAAGTGCTGCAGAAATATTACAGGCATCTTTCAGAAATGGCGATCAAAGAAATGTCTTTGCACGAATCTCATTCGATCAGTGAAGCCAATGCACTTCATGAAAGGAAAAGAGCTGCAAAGGGTAAAAAAATAAAACCCGGTGCAGGGCATTGATCGAAATAAAATCTCTGAAAGACATCGTTCATAGAAGCGGCTCAATAATTTTTATTTAAAAAATATTTTCCGGCGGAAATACAATACAGCAGCAGATCTAAGGCTTGCATAAAACTCGTGGAATTGCTGTGAATATATTTTTTGTTTATATCCGACTTTATTAAATATATTTATCGCATGGAAGCCTACTATAAAACCCTGCAAACAATTTATAACATCACCAAAGAAGATCCGCAACCGGATACTTATAAATGCCGCCCCAGGGAAATTATTTTGAGACAGTTCCAGGATTGGAGTGTTATTCAACAGCACCTGAAATTGCTCGAAGATGAAGGATTGGTCATCACCAGCCAGGAAGATACCATGGTCATTTGCATTACTCCTGCCGGCATTGAAAAGGTCAGCAGCAGTTTAAAATCCGCTATAGGGAATTAATTTTTTCATCATCTTTTTATTGCACTACATTAAACGGCTTTTTAAAAGCATCGTTAGCTGTCTATTATCCAGGGATCCCTGCACCATGTAATAAGGGTCAGCCCAAAACCATCCCTGCTGTTGTAACACTGGCGGATAGGGCATCCCACAGCCTAACCAGATCCCATTTTTAATAAACCCTGAGAATTTTGTAACCTTTACAGTACGTAAACACTCTATTTATATGAGTGCAGTAGCTGCTTTTTAACCTAAAATAAAACTGAAGACCTGCCTAACGCATGAATACAATAAAACAGTTTGAACAGTTTAGTGACATTGAAATTATTGAAAAAGTGACCGGTGGAGAACTTGCGCTGTTCGAGATACTGATCAGGAGGTATAATCCTTTTTTATACAAAACAGGTATGTCTTATGGATTCATACATGCCGATACGCAGGACCTGATGCAGGAAACTTTTATAAGCGCTTATTTGCACCTTTCACAATTTGAGAACAGGTCATCCTTCAAAACATGGATCACCAGAATCATGCTCAACAATTGCTTTAAAAAACAACATAAACTCAGCACAAGGGTCAAAATGAGCAATATGAATTTTATAGATGAGAACCAGTTCACGATGAATGTTACTGGTGAACACAATGAAGTTGCTGAGACGGTCATTAACCGGGAGCTGACCCATGTTATTGAAAGATCGCTTGCAGAAATTCCTATAGAATATCGTCTTGTTTTTTCATTGCGCCATCTCAGCGGTATGAGTACAGCAGAGACAGCAGAAATAATGAACATAACAGAATCGAATGTAAAAGTGAGGCTGAACCGTGCAAAGTCGATGCTGAGAAAAGAGATAGAAAAGAAATATACACCCGAAGACATTTTTGAGTTCAACCTCGTGTATTGTGATGCGATCGTAAATGCAGTGTTAGCTAAACTAAAAACTATTTCTGAAAATATAAATTCATCAAATCATGGAGACAACTAATTCAAACCAGTCCATAAGATCGGTTTTCACTATCCTTAAGCTCACTTATGGTTTGGTACCAATTGTGGCAGGCCTCGATAAATTCACCAATATACTCACCAACTGGGAAAGCTATCTTAATCCCAACGTAGCTTCAATGCTGCCCTTCACGCCACACGTATTCATGATGATCGTGGGTGTTATCGAGATCGTTGCGGGCCTGTTAGTGTTGCTAAAGCCTTCCGTGGGTGCTTATATCGTATCCGCCTGGCTCGTATTGATCGCCGTAACCCTGATCGCAAGCGGCAAATTTTATGACGTTGCCGTACGGGATCTTGTAATGGCCATCGGCGCTTATTGCCTCGGAAGGATCGCAAAGGTCGCCGGGTAAACGGTTGGCAATACATCACTCTTATAACTCCGAAAGTATTCTCATAGCCCGAAGTACAGCATTGCTGATACTCCGGGCTTCTTGTTATAGCTGCATCCAAGCTCAAAGCTCCTCTCTTTTTTGTATTTTTGCCCTCCCCGATTAACGCGGGAATATTGAATACGAATCATACAAAATGGAATTGACGAAAAATTTTGAGCCCAAAGCCGTTGAAGAGAAATGGTATAAGCATTGGCTGAGCCGGGGATATTTTAACAGCAAACCCGATGGAAGGCCGGCCTTTACCGTAGTAATACCCCCCCCGAATGTAACAGGTGTATTGCACATGGGCCATACGCTGAACGAGACCGTGCAGGATATCCTCGTACGCAAGGCAAGAATGAGTGGTTTTAATGCCTGCTGGGTACCGGGCAGTGACCATGCATCGATCGCAACCGAAGCAAAAGTTGTAGCCATGCTGAAAGAGAAGGGTATTGATAAGAACAGCCTTTCAAGAGAAGAGTTTTTGAAATACGCTTTTGAATGGAAAGAAAAATACGGGAACATCATCTATAACCAGATCGAAAGGCTGGGTTGCAGCGTTGACTGGAACAGGACGACCTTTACAATGGATGATCACTATTATAAGGCCGTCATAAAAGTTTTCATCGACCTCTATAATAAAGGGCTTATTTACCGCGGTGCTAGGATGATCAATTGGGATCCCGCGGCCAAAACTGCGTTGAGTGATGAGGAAGTAGAATACAAAGAACTTACCGGTAAACTTTATTATCTAAAGTATCCTATTGAATTGAAGTCAGAAGACGGAGCCCGGAATTCAGACATCAGTCATCAGTCTTCAGACTTCATTACAATAGCTACACAACGCCCCGAGACAATAATGGGTGATACTGCTATCTGCGTTAACCCCAATGATGAACGCTATGCACATTTGAAAGGCGCTTATGCTTTTGTTCCACTCATCAACAGGCGCATCCCCATCATTTTTGACGATTATGTTGACCCCTCATTCGGTACGGGCGCATTGAAAGTGACACCTGCACATGATATCAACGACTATAATCTTGGATTAAAACATAATCTTGAAGTAGTTGACACCATTAACGAAGATGGAACGATGAGCGCTGCTGCGCAGATCTATGTTGGTGAAGACCGTTTTAAAGCAAGAAAAAAGATCATAACTGAGCTACAGGAGAAAGGATACCTGGTAAAAGATGAAGAATATACAACAAGGCTGGGTTACAGCCAGCGCACCGGTGTTGTGGTGGAACCAAGAATAAGCACGCAGTGGTTCGTAAAAATGAAAGAACTGGCCACTCCTGCATTGAAAGCCGTTGTTGATGGAGATATAAAAATCCATCCCGGAGATAAATTTTTAGCCACCTACAAATACTGGCTCGAGAATGTAAAAGACTGGTGCATCAGCCGGCAGCTTTGGTGGGGCCAGCAGATACCTGCATGGTATGATGAGGAAGGTAAAATGGTAGTTGCTGAAACAGTAATGGAAGCGGCAAGGATCAAGCTGCAAGAGGAAGGAATTAAAAATCCCGATACTGCGCAACTTGAAGCTTGCAGTTTGAAGCTTACCCAGGATGCTGACGTACTGGACACCTGGTTCTCTTCCTGGCTTTGGCCGATGGAGGTCTTTAACGGTATCACAGATCCTGGCAATGCAGACATTAAATATTATTATCCCGGTTCTGTTTTGGTTACCGGCCAGGACATCATTTTCTTCTGGGTAGCAAGGATGGTAATGGCGGGGATGGAATATGAACAACAGATACCATTCAGGGATGTTTATTTTACCGGGATGGTTAGGGATAAACTGGGCAGGAAGATGAGTAAGAGTTTGGGTAACAGTCCCGACCTGCTTGACCTGATCGATAAATATGGGGCAGATGCAGTAAGGTTTGGTATCATGGTTTCATCGCCTGCCGGCAATGACCTGATGTTTGATGAGAACAGCCTGGAGCAGGGAAGGAATTTTAATAATAAGATCTGGAATGCGCTGAAGCTGGTAAAGATGTGGGAGCAACGGGTAACAGACAACGGACAACAGACAACGGATGGTTTTGCTGTAAACTGGTTTGAAAACAGGCTTAACGAAGTAAGAGCTGATGTGGATTCATTGATGAAACAATTCCGGCTGAGTGAAGCGTTGAAAACGATCTATTCCCTCATATGGGATGATTTCTGCAGCTGGTACCTCGAATGGATAAAGCCGGGTTTTGAACAACCGATCGATACAGCAGTATATAATAAGACAATTGGTTATTTTGAAGAACTCATGCAATTGCTGCATCCTTTCATGCCTTTTGTTACAGAAGATATCTACCATCTGCTTAAAGATCAAAAAGATGATCTCTGTGTAAAACAGTTTGCTGCAGCAGGAAAGACGGAGAAGCAAACACTCCTGCAGGGAGAAACGCTGAAGCAGGTGATCAGCAGCATTCGTGACAGCAGGAATAAGAACCAGGTAAAGCCAAAAGAAACTATTAAGCTTTTCATTCAGACCGATACAACAGCAACATATAAACCGATAGAAACGATCCTGGGCAAACAGGTGAATGCGGAAACAGTAAGCTTTACCAAAGAATCTATTCCAAACAGTATCGTAGTAGCAGTTGAAAAAGATAAGTTCTATATCGAAACGGGTAAGGTATTGGATACCGCAACACTTAAAGATGATCTTTTAAAAGATCTTGAACATCAAAAAGGCTTCCTCGCATCTGTAGAAAAGAAACTGGGCAACGAACGTTTTGTACAAAATGCAAAGCCCGAAGTACTGGCGCTGGAACAAAAGAAAAAAGCTGATGCTGAGGCAAGAATAAAGACGATCGAAGAGAGCCTGTCAACAATTAGTTAAATGTAAGACAGCATACTAATTTGGGCGTAATTTCGTTCTATTTTAATCAAACACAAAGACCATGGGACGGGTTGTAAAATGCTTATTTTTCATCTCTTTTTCCTTCATCCTGACAACAGTACAGGCCCAAAGGCCAAAAGCTGATGCTAAATCAACGCCTGTACAAAAATTCAAGCCCCCGAAACTTCATTCTTTTTTAGGTATCCGTTCAGATTCTGCGGAGGTAGCGGTTGAAGAAGGCCTGCAACTGATCACACTTTCATTGAAAGTGACGGACGATAAAAAAAATCCCTACGCCATTTCTTCCTACCAGCTATTATACAGGAGGAAGGCAGTGACCGAAAATGAAGAAACAGGAAAAGTATCTCCTACCACAAGTGCCGTGGTTCAATTTTTCCGCGAAACACCCATCACTGAATTCTGGAAAAGAAACATCACCGAGCAGTTACAATCCGGTGAGGAATTATATTTTTTCGACATCGTCGCCAAAGATGCACAGGGAAGGCTGATGTTCGCTCCCGACCTGAAAATAAAAATCAAGTAATCCATGATCCATGTCAGCAAGGTTGGGCCTGAGAGTATCTCAACAATAAAACAGCTTGCTGAAAATATCTGGAAAGTTGCTTATGCTTCTATCCTCTCCCCGGAACAAATGGATTATATGCTGGAACTATTTTACAGCGAATCCTCCTTACAAAAACAAATGGATGAAGGCCACCAGTTCATCATTGCAAAAGAAAATGCCCTGCTTGCTGAATTGAACGGGCACACAGCAACTAATGGCGCCGTTGGTTTTGCATCTTATTCACCCAAGTCAGCCGGTGATCCTGTTGCGGGTAAAATTTACCGGCTTCATAAAATATATATCGACCCCGAAGAACAGGGAAAGGGTATTGGCAAATTGCTGATCGGCTTTGTCATCAATGATATCAGTTTTTGTGATGCAACAGACCTTGAGTTAAATGTGAACCGCCATAATAAAGCGCAGGATTTTTACAGGAAGATAGGTTTTAAGGTCATTAAGGAAGAAGACATCAATATCGGCAATGGTTATTTCATGAATGACTATGTAATGAACCTTACGCTGCAAACCTACCCATGTACCAGTTGATGCGTTTGCTTGATCACCCCCATTACAAAGATGCTCTGCACATGCCCCATGTTCTCTATATTACTTAGTTTGTTCACGTGGAAATCGTGATAAGCATTCATATCCGCTGTTATCACTTTCAGCATAAAATCAAACTCGCCGCTGATAGTATAGCATTCCATCACTTCAGGCATCTGGAGTATCGCTTTCACAAATTTGGTCCCCGCCGCTTTGCTATGTTCTTTTAATGATACATAACAAATAGCGATCAAGCTCTTGTTCACTTTGGCATGATCGAGCAGGGTTGCGTATTGTTTGATCACGCCATTTGATTCCATGCGCCTGATACGTTCATGTACGGGCGTGGTGCTGAGGTGTATCTTATCAGCGATCTCCTTTACCGTCATCCTTGCATTTTGCTGTAACAGCTGGAGTATTGCCATATCCTTTGCATCGAGGGCTACCTGGCCCGTAGCCGATTTTTCTGTTTGTACCGCTTTTGCCATAGTAAAAAAGTGTTTTATCCTGCTATTAACAAAATAACGTGATATTTCCCCAAATTTATATAAAACCGTAGAATTTTATCCTATAATACTATTTTTGCGTCCTAAACTAATATTTATGTCTGCCATAACAAAAAATGCAATTGATTTTGCACTGCCTAACAAGGTAAAAGATATGAGCCTCGCTGAATGGGGCCGTAAAGAAATTATGTTAGCCGAAGCTGAAATGCCGGGTCTGATGGCCCTGCGTAAAGAATACGGCGCATCAAAGCCATTGAAAGGCGCAAGAATAGCAGGATGCCTGCACATGACCATCCAGACTGCCGTACTGATCGAAACTTTAGTGGCACTTGGTGCAGAAGTTAAATGGAGCTCATGCAATATTTTCAGCACCCAGGACCAGGCCGCTGCTGCTATAGCCGCTGCAGGTATCGGGGTATTCGCATGGAAAGGCCAGAGTATTGAAGAAGCTGACTGGTGTATCGAACAAACTTTATTCTTCGGTGGTGCAGACCGCCCTTTGAATATGATCCTTGACGATGGTGGTGATCTTACCAATATGGTATTTGATAAATATCCTGAACTGATCCAGCATGTGAAAGGTTTGAGCGAAGAAACAACAACAGGTGTTCATCGCTTGTATGAAAGAATGGAAAAAGGAACATTGCCTATTCCTGCGATCAATGTGAATGATTCTGTTACCAAATCAAAATTCGATAACAAATACGGTTGTAAAGAAAGCCTGGTGGATGCTATCCGCCGTGCAACAGACGTGATGATGGCTGGCAAGGTTGCTGTTGTAGGAAGCTATGGTGATGTGGGTAAGGGTTCTGCCGCTTCATTAAAAGGTGCAGGTTGCAGGGTGATCATTACCGAGATCGATCCGATCTGTGCATTACAGGCAGCGATGGACGGCTTTGAAGTGAAGCCAATGATCGAAGCAGTTAAAGAAGCCGACATCATTGTTACAGCAAGCGGCTGCCGCGACCTGATCACGGAAAAACATTTCCGACTGATGAAGGATAAAGCGATCGTATGTAATATCGGCCACTTCGATATCGAGATCGACATGGCATGGCTGAATTCGAATTATGGCAAGACAAAGAATACGATCAAACCGCAGGTTGATATGTACACTATCGACGGAAAGGATATCATCATCCTGGCGGAAGGCCGTTTGGTGAACCTGGGCTGTGCTACCGGCCACCCTTCGTTCGTGATGAGCGCTTCGTTCACCAACCAGACATTGGCACAGATCGAGCTTTGGACAAATCCAGGCAAATATGAGAACAAGGTCTATGTGTTGCCGAAGATATTGGACGAGAAGGTTGCCCGTCTCCACCTTGCTAAAATCGGTGTGGTACTGGATGAATTAACTTCCGAACAAAGTTCGTATCTTGGTGTTGCGAAAGAAGGTCCTTTCAAAGCGGAACATTATCGCTACTAATAAAATCTTTAAAGGTGAATAAATACTGCCCTGAATCATTCTTGATTCGGGGCCTTTTTTTGCCTTCTTCTTTATAACCAGCCAGCAAATGTTTTTATTTTATCTTCATTGGATCAAAATAATACCGTGACCGTATACTTCATCAGCGGGCTTGGAGCAGACAAAAGAGCATTTAAAAGATTAATGCTTCCGTTACATTGGACGGTGAGGTATATCGACTGGATAGACAATACAGCGGATGAATCACTCCTGCACTATTGCCAAAGACTGTCTTCACAGGTTGATACATCCCAGTCTTATGCTTTAGTTGGCCTTTCCTTTGGTGGAGTTGTAGCAGTAGAGATGTCCAAATTCCTGCAACCACAAAAAACGGTTATCATTTCAAGCATCGCAACAAAAGATGGATTGCCAAAAGGTTTTTTAGGCGAGCTGCTCATCAAAAAATTAAAATTACACAGGCGTATCCCCTCTTCATTTTATAAGAAAGTAAGTCCACTTACCTATTGGCTCTTTGGCGTAAAGAACAAGGATGAGAAAGGCCTTTTGAAGGAAATAATTCACGACACCCAGCCTGAATTTGCAAAATGGGCAATGGGAAAGATCATGGAATGGGACAATACTGTAAAACCCGCCAACCTTGTTCATATACATGGAACTTCAGACAGGATATTTCCGGTAAAGTATGCTAACCCTGATATCAAAATTAAAGAAGGCGGCCATTTTATGATCTACAATAAGGCAACAGAGATCAGCGGGATACTGAGGACAGAAATATGAAGTATGATGCCTGATCTCCACGCTCAGATATCAGCCTTCCAGCCTCAAACATCACTCTTGCTTCATCCAAACAACCAGGTAGTTCAATCCTCTTATTTAAAGGCAAACATTCTTTACATTTGGTGAAAGCTAATTTTATGAAGACAGCATTTACCTGTGCTTTTATTCTTATTTCCTTTATCACGATAGGCCAGAAAATAGAGCTCCCTTCTGCCCGGTTCATAACAGGAGATGACATTACTTACAGTTATCCCGTAACAGATGACAGTAAATGGACGGTATTGCTGACCAATACAGTTTGGGATAACCAGGGCTACCAGAAATATGACGGTTATGCATGGTATCGCTTTCGCGTTGTGATCCCGGCATCACTGAGAACGAATTCATTTTGGAAAGATTCTTTGCGTATCTACCTGGCGAAGATCGACGATGTGTGTGAAGTCTATCTTAATGGAACAAAGATCGGCAAGTCCGGCTCTTTCCCTTCAGATCCGCAGGGATACATCACCACCTGGAATAAAAAGCAGGAGTATCGTATCAGCGCTAACAGTATGTTTTTAAAATGGGGAGGTGAGAACGTCATTGCAGTAAAGGTTTATGATGGAGGCGGGCTGGGCGGTATCTTTGGCGGCATGCCTTATATCAGTATGCTTGATCTTATCGATGGCATCGGGATCAACAACAGTTCCCCGGTCCAGTTCATTTCCAAAACAAAGGCAAAAAAGAATATTACCCTTACCAACAGCTTTGACCAAAAGATCAGCGGCATCCTCCACTATTCTATCATCGATATAGAAAATGATAAAACAGAAAAACATGACATGCCTGTTGATCTTGCAGGAAAGGCCAAACTCGATATCAGTATACCCATCACACTTGCTGAAAGGAACAGCATCTCCTATGAATTTGAAGAAAGCAATACCCATAAAACGATCGCAGTTAACGAGATCATCCCTTATATACTCACCCCTGCCCCGTCCGCATCACCAAAAATAAACGGGGCAAAAACATTCGGTGTAAGGCCGGGCTCTCCTGTCCTGTTTAAGATACCAGCCACGGGGAAAAAACCACTACAATACAATGTTGAAGGTTTGCCGGAGGGCTTGAAAGTGGATGCATCGACGGGGATCATAACAGGCGTGCTGAAAAATAAAGCGGACTATAAAATGAATTTCATTGTGAAGAACTCAATAGGCACAGCTAAAAGGGAGTTCACCATCAAATGCGGGGATATGCTTGCGCTTACGCCGCCAATGGGATGGAATAGCTGGAATTGCTGGGGCCTCAGTGTTAGCGATGAAAAATTAAAAGCATCTGCACAGGCCATGATCGATAAAGGATTGATCGATCATGGATGGACCTATATGAATATTGACGACGGATGGGAAGCAGAAAAAAGAAATGAGAAAGGAGAGATCGTTACCAACAAAAAATTCCCCGATCTTAAAAAGACAGGTGAATGGCTGCATAATAAAGGGCTGAAATTCGGGATCTATTCTTCACCCGGTGACAGGACATGCGGCGGATACCTGGGAAGTTACCAGCACGAAATGCAGGATGCAACCTCTTATGCCAACTGGGGAATTGATTATTTAAAATATGACTGGTGCAGTTATGAAACGGTTTACAGGAATGAAAAAGATACGACTGATGAAGCATTCATGAAACCATACCGTGTTATGGAAAAAGCATTGCAGGATCAGAATCGCGATATCGTTTACAGCCTTTGTCAATACGGGATGCGGGATGTTTGGAGATGGGGTGCAACAGTTAATGGTAATTGCTGGAGAACAACCGGAGATATTGAAGATACATGGGAAAGTCTTCAAAGCATTGGCTTCAATCAAACCGTTCAGCATTTTTACGCAAAACCGGGAAGATGGAATGACCCGGACATGATGATCGTTGGAAAAGTTGGATGGGGAGATAACCTGCACCCTACAAGATTAACACCTGACGAACAATATACACATGTCAGCCTGTGGTGTTTATTAAGCGCACCTTTACTGATCGGTTGCGACCTGGCGAAACTGGATGATTTCACTTTGAACTTACTGACCAATGATGAAGTGATCGCTGTTGACCAGGATCCTCTTGGTAAGCAGGCCCAGCAGGTGTTTAAAATGGGTGACCAGGAGGTCTGGGTAAAGCAACTTGAAGATGGATCCAAAGCCGTTGGTATTTTTAATTTATCTGATAAGGATGATGTGATCCGTTTTTACTGGACAAATATTGGCCTGGGTGATACGCAAAAAGTAAGAGACCTGTGGCGGCAAAAAGATATCGGGACCTTTAAAGGGATGTTTGCAACCAGGGTTGCTCCCCACGGTGTAACTTTGATAAAAGTTTCGAATTGAGCCATGACGAAATTATCGGTCAACATAAATAAGCTTGCTACACTTCGCAACAGCCGTGGCGGTAATAATCCGGACCTGGTAAAATCGGCAATAAATATTGAAAGGTTTGGCGCTGATGGTATCACCGTTCACCCAAGGCCTGATGAACGGCATATCCGTTATGCAGATGTATATGAATTGAAAAAGATAGTCAGGACCGAGTTTAATATTGAGGGTAATTGCAGGGAGCAAAGCTTTGTTGACCTTGTTCTCGCCAATAAACCTACACAGGTTACCCTTGTTCCCGATGCGCTCAACCAGCTTACCTCCAATCATGGATGGGATACCATTGAAAACGCTGCTTATTTAAAAGATATGATCGCCATCTTTAAAAATGCCGGCATACGCGTTTCTATTTTTGTTGACCCGGTGGTCAAAATGGTGGAAGGAGCAAAAGCCACAGGTACCGACAGGATCGAATTATATACGGAAGCATTTGCGAAAGAATATGCAGCAGGCAATAAGCAGGAAGCGATCCAGCCATATATCCTTGCTGCCAAAAAAGCGAACGAACTTGGACTGGGAATAAATGCCGGCCATGATCTTGATCTTAACAATCTCCAATATTTTGCTGAAAATATCCCCGGCCTGCTGGAAGTCTCCATTGGCCATGCATTGATATGCGACGCGGTTTACCTGGGATTGGAAAATACAGTGCAGTTGTACAAAAGGCAATTGGCCAGGTGATCAAACCTTTTAAGCTATATTTTGTTTCCTTAACACTGCTCCCTAGGAAGAGATAAAAGAACCATATGAGCCCGGCTAAAATACAAAGGATCAATATCACCTACATTGCCTTCCTTGCCTCTGCCATTATTATGGTGGTGCTTACTTTTTTATCCTTCCAGCTTTTCAATAAACAAAAGAGCGCAACGGATCTCGTAACCCATACCTTTCTTGTAAAATTAAAAATAGAAGAAGTAGTTACGCTTTTAAAAGATGCTGAGACAGGCCAGCGGGGATTTCTTCTCACCAAAGACAGCGCCTTCCTTGAGCCATTTGATAACTCCAAACAGAAGATGGCTGCCAGTATTGCTGAACTGCAGGAACTGATTGCAGATAACTCCCGGCAGGCAGATAATGTAAAACATCTCGAATCATTTGTACTGGATCGTTTTCAGTACCTCGAAACCGGGTTAAGATTGCTAAAGAACAAAGCTACCGACAGCCTTTTACGTGTCATGAAAAAAGGAAGAGTGTTAATGGACAGCATAAAAGATATTTCCATAAGTACAGAACAAACGGAAGACCGGCTGTTAAGAGACAGGTATAAAAACAAACTCCAGGCCGACAAATGGACCGCCATTTATATTCTTGTATTTTCGATGATATCGTTCACGGTATTATTATTTTCCTTTTTCAGGCTGAGGAATGAAAATGTTCGTCGTACCAGGGCAGAGATCAGTTCGGAGATGCTGGAAAAGAAGATAAATGAGCGAACCAGAGAAATTGCGGACATCAACCAGCAGCTTACTGATCAGAATATACTTTTAGAAAAAAGAAATGAAGAGCTCAATTCCTTTACTTTCATTGCCAGTCATGACCTAAAGGAGCCCTTACGGAAAATCGAAATGTTCACCTCCAGGATCAGTGAACTGGATGCACAGCATCTTTCTGAAAAAAGTAAAACTTATTTTGATGGTATCCGAACTGCTTCTGTACGCATGCAAAATCTTATTGAGGATGTGCTGACCTACGCACAGACAAATATCAACACTGAGCTCTTTAAAAAAACCGACCTGAACCAAACACTTCAGCACGCAACGGAAACACTTAATGAGAGTATCACAGAAAGCGGGGCAGTCATCAATGCATCAGGCCTTCCTATACTTCACTCCATTCCGGAGCAGATGGAACAATTATTTACCAACCTTATCAGCAATGCACTCAAGTACTCAAAACCAGGCATAGCGCCGGTTATAACAATTTCTGCGGAGCGGCTGGTGGATAAAATACCTGGCAGCAGTATCGGCTGGAAGCTGGTTTTTACTGATAACGGCATAGGTTTTGACACAAAGTACAAGGATAAAATATTCGAGATCTTCCAGCGCCTTCACGCCAAGACTGAATACGAAGGCACAGGTGTTGGACTGGCAATATGCAAGAAGATAGTAGAGAACCATAACGGTATTATTTCGGCCATATCTATGTTGGGTAAGGGCTCAAGTTTTACAATAATATTACCTGACAATTCAGCCTCTAAATGATATATTTGTTACGTAACCGCATATATGCTGAAGCAAACCAAGATACTGATCGTGGATGATGATAAAGATGACCAGTCATTTTTATCGGACGTCATTGAAGAACTGTACCCGTCTTTCAAATGCAATACAGCCAATAACGGCCAGGAAGCGATGGAATACATTCATGCTGACCCCCCACCTCCTGATCTTATTTTTTTAGACCTCAATATGCCGGTGCTGAATGGTTTCGAATTCCTGAGGGATTATAAAAGAACCTTCAATGACAGCAAAAGCACGGTGATCATTTATTCCACTTCATCCAACCCAAGGGACAGGGAGATAACAAAGAACCTGGGCGCTGCAGATTATATCACCAAGATCGGTGACTTTACCAAGCTCAAGCTGAAATTAAAAGAAGTGCTGCAGGAGTATTGCCCGTAATTATTGAAGGAGTTTTTCCAGTTTCTTTTCAAGCGCTATTCCTCTCAGGTTTTTACCAACTATCTTTCCATCTGGATCCAGTAAAAAATTCTGCGGAATGCTTGTTATCTGGAATTGCTGCGCAACTACATTACCCCATCCCTGGAGGTCGCTTACGTGTGTCCATGTAAGCCCATCCATATATATTGCATCCACCCAGTTTTGCCTTGTCTTATCCAATGAAACACCAAGCACTGTAAAATTCTTTGATTTGAATCTATTATAAGCCGCAACAAGATTAGGATTTTCCTGGCGGCAGGGTCCGCACCAGCTTGCCCAGAAATCAACCAGTACATATTTACCACGAAGAGAAGAAAGCTTCACAGGAATGCCAGAAGTATCTGCCTGTGTGAAATCGGCAAGAATGGTACCGTTACCATTTCTTTTTGATTCTACTATCATCTGGTTAACATACATCCCCATGGTGGAATTCTTAACATCAGCGGTCAGCATATTATAAAGCGCCTCTGTTTTGTAGGGATCATTAGCAATATGGCTATACCGGATGATGGCCAGTGGTGTAATAAATGAATTGGGATGTTTCACAGAAAAATCATTCAGCACCTGCATAGCTTTAGCCGTCATTACAGAATCATCATCGCCACCTTCGGCAAATACAGCCTGGTAAGGTTCTATCGACCTGTTGAACTGTTCAAAATCAGCATGTGATTTTGAGCCCGTTACTTTCGCTTTATCTGCTGTTTCTTTAACACCAGTAACTGTAACTGTACTATTATCCATGAAAAGTGTTACATAAGGTGGTTGGTTATTAAAAAGGATGATCTTAAAATCCGGGATGTCTGCCTTGCCCTTAAATGTGAATTTATTTTGCTTGATGGTGGTTTGAGATTCAGGAGCGCCCGTTTGTCCATTTAATAAAGATACTGCTGTACCATCCGGGAAACCCTTCATGTCGCCATTGATCACGAAACCATCCGCAGCTTTCGGCTGAACAGTCGTTTTTGGTTTTGATTTTTGGCTTGATTGCGCAGGTGCAAGCATGGGGGAAGCTGCCAGAACTGCAACTAAGATAGTCAAGGATAAAGATCTTTTCATCATTAGAAATTAAGTGATGCAAGTTACTGAGTTTTCTGCAGAATGGTCAGCCCAGTATTGTATTTAAGAATTCTTTAGTGACTTTTTTTACATCTGTAGCATGCTCCAGTGCCCTGATATAGGCAGACCCTATGATCGCCCCATTACTGTACTCACAGGCAGACCTGAAGCTTTTTTTATCCTTTATCCCAAAGCCCACAAGTACTGGATTTTTTAGTTTCATATCCTGCAGCCGCTTTAAATATTCTTCCAGGACATTTGTTCCGGCTTGCTGAACATTCCCTGTTGTGGAAGAAGCGGAAACGGCATATATAAAACCGCTGCTTAGATCATCGATCTTCCTTATTCTTTCTGCTTTTGTTTCAGGAGTAACAAGAAATATGAATTTGAGATCATGTTTGTCAAAAAAAAGTTTGTATTCCTTTTCAAATTCATACATGGGCAGGTCCGGTAATATGATACCATCCACCCCCACCCTGGAAGCATCGCTGCAAAATCTTTCAATGCCGTATTGGAGAACTGGGTTCAGGTAGCCCATTAAGATGAGTGGTATCTTTACCTCGTCACGAAAATTCTTCAATTGCTCGAAAAGAACCGGGATACTCATCCCGTTCTGCAAAGCGATCATGTTGCTTTGCTGTATGACGGGCCCGTCTGCCAATGGATCGCTGTACGGCATACCTAATTCTATAAGATCAGCGCCATTATCCTGCAAAGCTTTCATCACTTCAATGGTTGAATCAAGCCGTGGATATCCTGCTGTACAGTAAAGGTTCAATATGTTTTTTTTCTTCTCAGAAAAAAGCTTGTCGATCCTGTTCATTAATAAATTCTTTGGTTACTACTGCGAGGTCTATTTCTCCGCAGGCACAATGGTCAGTTCCTGTCCATCCAAAATAATATGATGATAATTCGGTTTGGCATCTATATCAAGCACCAGGTTATACTCAGCATGTTTTTTATTCACCGTCCTGGGAAAGTTGACGATAATACTGTCACCAACCCTTGTAATAGAATAATTCTTGCCATCAAACCCATCATCAATGCAGGAATGGAACTCATACCGTTCGCCATTGATATTCGAAACCATTTTTACCGGTGTTGCCTGATCTGAACAATCGCCGATCCTTTCTGATTTCAGTTCATGATTGATAAATGAATTACTGCAGGAAAAAAGAAGTCCGCAAAAAAGAATGATCAATAAGTATCGCATGATTATAAGTATTTCATATAAGTTTCCAGGTCCTTATCACCCCTGCCGCTGAGGCAAACGACTACCACGTCTTCTTTTTTCAGATCCAGCTTTGATAAAGCGAACAATGCATGTGCCGATTCCAGCGCAGGAATGATCCCTTCCAGCCTGCTTAGTTCGAAAGCAGCTTTTAACGCTTCCTCATCAGTAGCGCTCATAAAAACAGCACGGCCGCTTTCAAATAAATTTGCATGCAGGGGGCCGATACCCGGGTAATCCAGTCCGGCTGAAATGCTGTGTGGTTCCGTCACCTGACCGTCTTCTGTCTGCATCAATAAACTTTTACTGCCGTGGAGGATGCCAGGCTTGCCCAATTGTGTTGTTGCAGCACTCTTGCCGCTATTGATACCGCAACCCGCAGCTTCCACTGCAAACAGTTTCACTTCCTCATGATCCAAAAAATGGTAAAAAGCTCCAGCGGCATTGCTGCCTCCTCCCACACAGGCAATAACATGGGTCGGCAGTTCGGATCCGGTATTACTGAAAAGCTGTTTTCTCATCTCTTCACTGATCACCGACTGGAACCTGGCAACCATATCCGGATATGGATGCGGCCCAACCACCGAGCCGATGATATAATGTGTATCCACAGGATTATTGATCCAGTCACGGATCGCTTCATTCGTTGCATCTTTCAAGGTTTTACTACCACTGACTGCAGGTACAACAGTCGCTCCCAGCATTTTCATTCTTGCCACATTGGGAGCCTGGCGTTCCATATCCTTCTCTCCCATATAAACAATGCATTCCATTCCCTTCAATGCGCAGACAGTTGCCGTTGCCACACCATGCTGGCCTGCTCCCGTTTCTGCAATGATCCTTTTTTTTCCGAGTCTTTGTGCCAGCAGTATCTGCCCGATGGTATTATTGATCTTATGCGCTCCCGTATGACAAAGGTCTTCCCGCTTTAAAAAAATATTGCTGTTATATTTTTCACTCAGTCGCTGCGCATAAAACAAAGGCGTTGGCCTTCCTGCAAAATCCCTCAGCAACTGAACAAATTCTTTTTGAAATGAATCGCTGTAAATGATTTGAAGATAATTGTCCTGCAGTTCTTTTACATTCGGGTATAGCATCTCCGGAACAAATGCTCCGCCATAGTTACCGTAGTAACCGTGCTCATCAGGATCTTTATATTTTTTTGTTACAGGCATTTGTAGTTATATAGTCATATTCATTTTTGTCTGAACGAGGATGAAGTGGATTATCATGATCAAGCGGATTCAAATCCTGTTGATCTAATAATCTTCCAAAATCCCGGTTCAGACATTATAATATCAATTGCAAAAATTTCAGATCTAACCAATGACCGAACTTAAAGCCAACCTCTCTAAAATGGGCCACCTCCACAAAACCAAAGCTCCTGTGCAAATGCAGGCTTACTTCATTGGTGGCATCAATGCCCGCAATAATGGTATGCATCTTCAGTTCTCTGGCCGCTTCAATGATCGGTGGCATCAGTAATTTACCAATACCTTTACCTCTTGCATGAGCAGCCACATGCACCGTATTCTCAACAGAGAACTGGTATGCAGTTGGCACCCTGAAAGGGCCGATCGAACTCATCCCTAATATTCTGTCATCTTCTTCTGCAACAAATATGGGAAAGCCCTGTTGTTTACGCTCATCAAACCAAGCCTTCCTCATTTCCAGCGTATGCGGTTCATAATAATAGACAGCGGTAGTATTTGCAATGATATCATTGTAGATATCCAGTACCTGTGGCAGATCATTCTCTATCGCATGTCTTACTGTTATCATGATAAAAGAATAATTAATAATGAATAGTTAATAATGAATAAGGGTAATTAACACCCAGCAATTATTAATTATCAACTATTATCTATTTTTTAAGTCCTTGTTTAAACTGCAGTACTAATGCCATATCCTTAACACCCGGTTCTTTTTCAAACCTGCTGTTGATATCAACTGCATAAAAATCTGGATGTTTGAAACCCTTCACTTTTACCGCGTCTTCCAATCCAATGCCGCCGCTTAAAAAGAAAGGCTTTTCGATCTTCGCCTTCGTAATGATCGTCCAATCGAATTGTTTACCTGTGCCACCGCCTATGCCATCTGCGCCTGCGGTATCGAATAAATAGTAATCGCAGACCGCATCATAATCCGCTACCAGCTCATCAATGCTTTCATCTCCCCGCAAATTGAATGCTTTTATCACTTCCACTTCACTGCTGAGGTCCTCACACATTTCCGGCGTTTCATTCCCGTGTAACTGCACCACATCCAAACCATAGTCGTCAATGGCATCCAGTACGTCTATCATTTCAGGATCTTTGAATACCCCTACTTTCTTCAGATCAAAATCGGAATTTTTAAGTGCTTCCCCGGCGATCTTATCACCCATGTACCTGGGAGAGTTCTTATCAAATATCAATCCTGCGAAATCAATATCAAGCCCGTCCAATTGCTGCAATTGCTTCAGCTGTGTAATACCACATACTTTAATGTTCATGCTATGGTTGTTTTAGTTTTTCAACGAATTGTTTAAATGCCTTGCCGGGATCTTCTGACCGCATGAATTTTTCTCCCATTAAAAATCCTTTGAAGCCCGCTTCTTTAAATTTCTTTATCGTTTCAATATCATCGATCCCGCTTTCTGCTACCCTGATCTTTCCTGCAGGTATCTTCCCCGCCAGTTCAATGGATCGGTTGATATCCACTGCAAATGTCTTCAGGTCGCGGTTATTGATGCCGATAATCTCTGTTTCATCACAAATATGCCCCAGCTCCTCTTTTCCATGTATCTCCAGCAGCACTTCAAGCTTCAGATCTTTTGCAAAGGAAGCCAATTCTTTGATACGGGCAGGCTCCAGGCAGGCAGCGATCAGTAAAATAACATCAGCCCCCATTGCCTTTGCCTCCGTTACCTGGTATTCATCAATGATAAAATCCTTTCTCAATATTGGGACCTCATTCAGCCTTGCCTTTTGCAGGTCGGCTGCCGATCCGCCAAAGAATTCTTCATCGGTCAGCACAGACAAACACGAAGCACCATGATCGGTATATGTCTTTGTTACATCCCACACATCTGCTTTGCCATTGATCAGTCCTTTGCTCGGCGATCTTCTTTTAAATTCCGCAATGATACCTGTTTTGCTTTCATCCAATAAAAACGCTTTCAATGAAAATGTATCCCGGTGATAAAACCTGCTTTGTTGCAATTGACCCAAAGGAAAATTCTTTTTATTCCTTTCCACCTCCAACCTTTTGTGCTCGATTATTTTATCAAGGATATTCATTGACTGCCTGTTAATTTTTTTAATGATTGGTATGCTCTTCCACTCTCCAGGCTTTCCACACATAACTGGTAGCTGTCTTCATAACTTTTATATTTGCCTGTACATTGCAGCGCCATCGCAGCATTGGCAAGCACCACCGCATTCTGCGCCCATGAGCCCTGTCCTTTTAAAATGGTCATGAATATTTTCGCTGCCTCTTCAACAGAATTACCTCCATAAATATCAACCGGGCTCACGGTACGTTTTCCAAGTTCTTCAGCATTATATATTTTTTCTCCAGTATTGCTGATCACTTTTGTATCTCCTGTCAGGGATATTTCGTCATAGCCATCCAGTCCGTGAATGATCGTAAAAGCGCTGTTGCCCTGCTGCAACAAATAATTATATATCCTAGCCATTTCAAGACTGTATACCCCTACCAGCTGGTATTTCGGAAAGGCAGGATTTACCATTGGCCCCAACATGTTGAAGAATGTCCTTACTCCCAGGTTCTTCCTGATCGGCCCTACCACTTTCAATGCAGGGTGAAACAAGGGTGCATGCAGGAAACAGATATTTGCTTCTTCCAATTCTTTTTGCAAAGCATCACTATAGTTCTTAAAACTATAACCCAATTGCTCCATCACATTGCTGGAACCACTTATGGACGAAGCGCCGTAATTACCATGTTTGGCGACCTTGTTACCGGTGCCTGCAACTATGAAACAACTCAGCGTTGAGATATTGAAAGTGTTCTTTCCATCCCCGCCCGTGCCAACGATATCCATTACTTCCTGGCCGCCGAGATCAACAGGTATACACAGTTCAAGTAAAGCGTCCCGGAAACCCTGCAATTCATCGATGGTGATCGTACGCATGAGATAGACGGTTATAAATGCCGCGATCTCAGCATCACTGTATACATTTTTGGAAATATTGTACAGCACTTCTTTAGCCTGTTCCCTCGACAGGCTTTTATGTTCGAATAAATAATTCAGGATCTTTTTCATACCCCTATCTCCTAAAGGAAGATTTATTTTTTTATTGACTTAAATTTATACACCCAAGTCCCCCCTTCAGGGGGCTAGGGGGTTAACCAGTTCCTCATTATTTTTTCTCCGTCAGGGGTAAGCACGCTCTCCGGGTGGAACTGAACTCCCTGTACGTCGAGTGCTTTGTGCTGCAGTCCCATGATATAGCCATGTTCATCTCTTGCCGTCACTTCCAATACTTCAGGCAGGTTTTCATCACTCACGATCCAGCTGTGGTACCGGCCAACATTGATCTTATCCGGCAAGCCTTCAAAAATTCTATACTTCGCATTCTTAATTTCTATCGGCGTTGATACACCATGGTAAACCGTATCCAGGTTGATCAGCTTTCCCCCGAAAGCCTCGGCGATCGCCTGGTGTCCCAAACACACACCCAATATAGATTTGGAAGGAGCATATTGTTTTATCAATGGCAAAAGCATCCCTGCTTCTTCCGGGATCCCCGGCCCGGGCGAAAGGATGATCCTGTCATATTCATTCACTTTCTCCATGCTGACCTGGTCATTGCGATAAACATCAACCCGCTCTCCTGTTATTTTTTCTACAAGATGAACAAGATTATAAGTGAATGAATCGTAATTATCGAAGACCAGTATTTTCATAATTATTAACTGTTTATTACCTCAGCCAGTTTAATAGCCTGTTTCAATGCATTCAATTTATTATTCACTTCCTGCAATTCATTTTCGGGCTGGCTTGCAGCTACAATACCGGCTCCTGCCTGGCATATCAATGTATTATTCCTGCTCAGGAACGTGCGGATCATGATCGCATGGTTGATGCTCTTATCAAAACCAATAAAGCCGATCGCCCCACCATAATAGCCCCTTTTGCTTTTTTCATACTCGCCGATCAGTTGCATGGCCTTATATTTTGGTGCACCGCTTAATGTGCCCGCAGGGAAAGTGCTGCCGAGTAATTGAAATGGATTTACTCCAGCCGGAACCTTACCCGTTACTTCACTCACAAGGTGGATGACATGACTGTAATAATTTATCTTTTTATACTGCGACACTTCTACATCACTGCACATACGGCTGAGATCATTTCTTGCAAGATCGACCAGCATCACGTGTTCGGCATTTTCCTTTTCATCATTCTCCAGTTGTATGGCCAGTGCTTTGTCCTGTTCATCATCACCCGTTCTTTTGAATGTACCTGCGATCGGGTGTACAATGGCCTTTCCTTTCTCAGCGATCAGCTGGCTTTCGGGCGATGAGCCCATCAGTTTATAATCACCGTAGTCAAAATAGAATAAATATGGGCTCGGATTGATACTTCTCAATGCCCTGTACACATTGAATTCATCGCCTGTGAAATACTGTTCATACCTCCTGCTCAGCACTACCTGGAATGTATCACCCCTGTGACAACTGCTGATCCCTTTTCTTACCATATCCCTGTATTCCTCATCAGTGATATTTGATCTTTCCTCCCCGTTGCATTTAAAGGGAAATCCCGGGACATCTTTGCTTTTTATCAGGCTTTCTATCAGGCCGATCTCACTCTCTACCCCATCAATATTATTTTCACAAATGAATAATTCATCTTTGAAATGATTGATGGCGATCACGTACTGGTAAAGACGGTAACGGATCAATGGTATATCGTTCTCTTCTTTTTTAGCAGTCGCTATGTTCTCAAAAAAACTAACAGCATCATAAGCAGTATACCCGAATAATCCCTGCGCAACATTTACGGGCTTGGGTAAAATTTCTTTTATCTCAAAGCGCTGCATAAAATCATACAGGTGTTGAGGTACTGAAGATGGCTCGCTGATCCTGATCCTTTCAGCATTTTGTCCTGGCAGTTTGAATTCAATAACAGCCGGGTTACTGATCTCAATTCCTGCAATTGCATTGATGGCTATAAAGGAATAACTGTTCTCGCCTGCATGGAAGTCAGTGCTTTCCAGTAAGATCGTATCGCGGAAACGGTCTCTCAGCCGCAGGTAGATACCGACAGGGGTATATACGTCTGCCAGTATTTTTTTCGAGGTTGTATGTATGCTTATCTTCTTCAATTGTCTGAACTATGATTTGGGTAGATTAAAAGATCTACCGGATTTTTAACCCAGGTTTGAATTTCGGATTTTCAAGTCTTTTGAATTCGAGTGAGACTCCACCAAAATTCAATAATAATCCAATTTCCAGGTTATATGCCTCCAGGTAATTCCTGGCTTGTGCATAATGTACTTTTTCCAGTATTTCCCTTGCTTTTAATTCAACACTAATAAGACCTTCTACAAAGAAATCAACTCTTTTTTCACCTATTAGCTCTGCTTCATAAAATATCGGCATGTTGAATTCCCTTACAAACGCTAATCCACATTTTCTGAATTCTATTTCCAATGCTCTTTGATAAATTACTCCCTGGAACCCGTTTCCCAAAACTGAATGAACTTTCATTGCAGCCCCGATTATCCTTTTTGTTGTTTCTTCATATTTAAACTGCGGCATAACGATAGTTTACGCCAATTTAGATATCCCTGTAATCTTATCATCGGTCTAAATCCCCGCTCTGACAATAAAAAAACCCGGCAACTTGTGCCGGGTTAACTATTTTGATCCATATCAATAGCAAAAGGCACAATCACAAGATCATGCTCCACCACCAGCTATTGTTATTTGTTTTTGTCATTTGTATCACAAAGATGTGTACAATTCGGTTACCAAAAAAACTTTTTTATTAAATTGAATAAATTTTAGCAGATGCTGATACAAACAAAACAGGTTGGTGCGGAAGGATCCTTCTATGTTGAGGAAAATGGCAAAATACTTGCTGAGATGGTATGGTGGATGAAAAGGGAAGACCTGATGGTTATCATACATACCGAGGTTTCGGACGAATTAAGGGGAAAGAATGTTGGCTACAGTTTAGTGAGAACTGCAGTGGAATATGCGAGGGAAAATCATTTAAAGATATTCCCCCTCTGCCCTTTCGCAAAGTCTGTCTTTGATAAAAAAGGAGAAGCATTTGCAGATGTTTTGGCCGCAACCGATATTGGCAAAATAAATTAACTTCAATAAAATTAAAGATATGCAGGTGGTAGTTTTTGGGGCAACGGGTATGGTAGGAAAACAACTGGTTCAACAGGCATTGTTCAAAGGTTATCATGTAAAGGCTTTTGGAAGGAATGTTTATACCACCGATTATTTGCAGACCGAGAACCTGCAATTGGTGCAGGGTGCATTATTTGATGCCAGCGAAGTTTATGGAGCTGTTAAAGGATGTGATGCCGTACTTTCGGCTTTGGGAGGCGGAGCTGATGGAACAGATAAGACACGTACACTGGGTTTAAAGAACATCGTTGCACAGATGGAAAAGGCAGGAGTAAAAAGGATCATCGGGATCGGCACTATAGGAATATTGAATGCTGATGAAAGCAGCCTGCTGATGGAACAGGAAGATTATCCCCAGGAACTGATCCCGGTGAGTATCGAACATCAGAAGGCCTTTGAATTATTAAAAGGAAGTGATCTTGACTGGACCTTTGTTTGTCCGCCTGCAATAAAGGAAGGAAGCCCGACCGGGGATTTCATTACAACCGCAGATTATGTCCCCGATCCAAACAATGATAGTATCATTGCCGGCGACCTTGCCTTGTTCATGCTGGGTGAACTGGAGAAGAATGAATATGTAAAACACAGGGTGGGTATCAGCAATTAGGGATCGGGCAACCGGAAAGATACAAACCCCGTTTCTTCAGGAAATAATATCCCGCCACTATGATGAATAATGCATACCCGCTGAAGTGAGCCTGTCTGGCGGTAGGCAGGTGACACAACGATGTCAAATTGAAATACTACTGTTGGTCAAAAAATAAAAACTACATTATGAGAAAGGCCCTTTTAATTATCCTGCTTTTTACATGTTACAATTCATTTGCACAGGATGCTATCGAATACCAAACACCGCCTAAGGAGATCTATGACCTGGTAATGGCAAAACCTACACCCGGCGTGAGCTTCGACAGTAAAGGAGAACATATGCTGGTGATGGAACGCAGCAGCATGCCTACTGTGGAAGACCTGGCGCAGCCTGAATTACGCATTGCAGGCCTGCGGATCAATCCAAATAATTTCGGTCCCAGCAGGAGCTCCTATTTCACCAACATCATCATTAAGGATGTTAAAAGCGGGAAGGAATTTACTGTGACGGGATTACCCGCCAACTTAAAAGCCGGTAACCTTCAATGGAGCCCGGATGAGGACAAAGCTGCTTTTACCAATACTTCCGGCAATAGTATTGATATCTACGTTCTCGATATGAGGACGCATAAGGCATCCAGAATAAATAAAGCTGCCGTTAACCTGGTCCTGGGTGCAGCATTTGACTGGATCGATGATAATAGCCTCTTGTATACTGCTGTGAACAAACCATTGAGCATGGCTCCCAAAAAGCCATTAGCACCAAAGGGCCCCGTAGTGCAGCAGAACCTGGGAAAGGTCGCACCCAGCGCTACCTTCCAGGATCTTATCAAATCCCCCTTTGATGAAACACAGTTCGAGTTCTATGCTACGACACAGCTGGTAAAAAATACCAATGGAGCTGAAATGAAGATCGGCGCACCTGCGATATACAGCAGTGTGAATATTTCGCCTGATAAAAAATATTTACTGGTAGAAAGGATCGACAAACCCTTTTCATACCTGGTAACAGCAGGTGGTTTTAATTCAACCATGATGATAACAGATATGAATGGAACAGTAGTAAAGATGCTTGCTAAGTTGCCAAGCAGTGAACTCGCCCCTTCAGGTTATGATAATGTTCTGAATGCGCCCAGGAATTATAACTGGCTGGATAATGAGCCTTCAACCGTAAGGTGGATCGAACCATTGGACAGTGGCCTCATCAAAAAGAAAATGGATTATCATGATGCTGCTTATGCATTGGCAGCTCCTTTCAATGGTACAGCAAGGATATTGATCAAGACCGGTATGCGGATGTATAATATCACCGATGTTAACCATGACCTGTTCTTTGTAACGGAAGGATCAAGGGTAAAACATACCAGCAAATTCAGTAAGCTGAATACTGCTACAGGAGCTCTTGATGTTTTGTGGGACAAGAGTACAGATGATGCTTACAATGACCCTGGCACGCCATTGATGGAAAAGAACAAGTACGGCCGCAACACGGTAATGCTGCTGAACGGTTCACAGATCTTTTTAAGGGGCAATGGCGCTTCTCCCAGAGGAGATCTCCCCTTCCTTAACATGATGGACATAGATACGAAGGAAACCAAACAACTGTGGCGCTGTGAAGAACCTTATTACGAAACTGTGGCCAATGTACTGGATTATAATAAACTCATCATCGTTACCAACAGGCAAAGCCAGACCGAACAGCCTAATTATTACCTGCGTGATATAAAAAACAACAGCATAAAACCTATCACTGACTTTCCCGATCCGCAACCGGGATTGCGTGGCATCACCAAACAAAAGATAACTTATAAAAGAAAGGATGGCGTTGACCTTGCGGCTGATCTTTATCTTCCGAAAGGCTATGATTCAAAAAAAGATGGGCCATTGCCTGTTATCATGTGGGCTTATCCGCGTGAATTCAAAAGCGCTGCTGATGCCGCACAGTTAAGAGGAAGCAAATATACTTTTACAAGAGTTGGCTATGGTTCGGTCGTTTTTTGGGCTACACAGGGATATGCGATCATGGACAATACAGAATTTCCTATTGTAGGTGAAGGTGACAAACAGCCTAATGATAATTTTGTTGACCAGCTCACCTGGAGTGCTGAAGCGGCCATTGATAAAATATCAGAAATGGGTGTTGGTGACCGCAACCGTGTTGCTGTTGGCGGCCATAGCTACGGGGCTTTCATGACAGCAAATCTTTTAGCCCATACCAGTTTGTTCAAAGCGGGTATTGCAAGAAGCGGGGCCTATAATCGTACGCTTACACCTTTTGGTTTTCAAAATGAAGAAAGAACTTACTGGCAGGCCCCGGAAGTGTATGATGCAATGAGTCCTTTCATGTATGCAGATAAAATAAAAACGCCTTTATTGATGATACATGGCGAAGCCGATAATAATCCTGGTACCTTCCCTATCCAGAGTGAGCGGTTGTACAATGCCATTAAAGGGCATGGAGGTACGGTTCGTTTTGTACAGCTGCCATTTGAAGCACACGGTTATGCAGCAAAAGAGAATATCCTGCACATGCTTTGGGAACAAAACCAGTGGCTGAACAAATACGTGAAGTACGCCGGTTCGCCATATGTGAAATAGGAAAGATCAATAAACACTTCAGCTGACAGCGCTGAAAAATTTAATCAGGTAACATGAACAAGGTCTTCCAAAGGTTGACGATCATTTTTTTCAGTGCATCGATACTTATTCATGCATCGTGCAAAACAAAGAGTGCGGCCCCATCAAATGAAACGATCAATGCTATCGGCCTTAAGCATGGCGATGTGATACTATGTGGCCCGCCCGAAAAACAATTTGGTACAGTTCATTTCCTCACCTCCTGTTCTGAAAAAACAAAAACGGATTTTGACCTCGCTATCGCCCTGCTGCATTCCTTCGAATATGATGAGGCTGAAAAACAGTTTGCAAAGATCATTAATGAAGATCCTTCCTGCCCGATGGCATACTGGGGAGTAGCGATGTGCAACTATCACCAGGTATGGCCCTCTCCTCCTTCAGCAGCTGAACTTGAAAAAGGAGATAAAGCGATCGCTGTTGCACGATCTTTAAAAGGATCAGAAAGAGAGACAGATTATATTAATGCGATCGGGTTATTTTATAAGGATTGGAACAAGATCGACCACCGTACCCGTGCGCTTAAATTCGTGGATGCGATGGAGAAGCTGTATAAAAAATACTCGGATGATAAGGAAGCCGCGATCTTTTTCGCCCTGGCGCTTGACGGTACGGCAGACCCCGCTGATAAAACTTTCAGGAACCAAAAAAAAGCAGGAGAGATCTTATCCGGCTTATACCCTAATGAACCCGATCATCCGGGTATCGTACATTATATCATCCATACGTACGACTACCCCGAGCTTGCATCACTTGCATTACCGGCTGCAAGAAAATATGCATCCATTGCTCCATCGTCTGCCCATGCCCAGCACATGCCTTCACATATTTTCACGAGGCTTGGACTTTGGGATGAATGCATCCGATCAAATCTCATTTCAACTGCTTCTGCAAAATGTTATGCTGAAAATGCGGGCATCAAAGGGCATTGGGACGAAGAACTGCATGGCATGGATTATCTTGTCTATGCCTACCTGCAAAAAGGAGAAAATGATTCGGCAAGGCAGCAATATGATTATCTCAGGACCATTAAGCAAGTTTACCCCGTGAACTTTAAAGACGCTTATGCTTTTGCCGCCATCCCTGCCCGCTATTTTCTCGAGAACAGGATGTGGAAGGAAGCGGCATCTATGGAAATATTGCCTGCTGATTTTCCATGGCAGAATTATCCCTGGCAAAAAGCCATCATCCATTTCACTCGCTTATTGGGATCTGTTCATACGGGCGATATTGATGCAGCAAAAAGGGAATTGAAAACCCTGGAAAATATTCATGATACACTCCTTGCAAAAAAAGATCCCTATAAAGCAAACCAGGTGATGATACAGGCAAAGACCGGCGAAGCATGGATATTACTTGGCGAAAAAAAATTGAATGAAGCATTGCAATTAATGACCGCAGCTGCTGATATGGAAGATAAAACAGAAAAAAGCCCCGTCACACCCGGCGAAGTGATACCTGCCGAAGAATTATTAGCTGATATGCTGATGCAATTAAATAAACCTGTCAAAGCCCTGGAAGCTTACGAAGCTGATCTTAAAAAACATCCCAATCGTTTTAATGGGTTATATGGCGCAGCTGTTGCAAGTGAAAAGAATAATAATACCGAAAAAGCAAAATACTATTACGGTCTATTAACGGCCATTGCAAATTCACCTGCCGCCAACAGGCCCGAACTGGAAAAAGCAAGACTGTTCATGAAAAAATAAATTACCCCTGTTTTACGAGGCTGTTCCCCACAAAATAGCCCGGTCAATTTTTTAGTTACCCGCCAAAACCTTCATTCCCAGCGCTTAAACAGGCATTTTTACTCTGGCATATTTCTTGCCTTACCTACAGTGGTTATCAAAAATCCGATCCGTACACTCCGAAAAACAACAGCAGGAACTAGTATTATTTCGACAGCGGAATAAAAACTATCTCTACATTTCCTCTTAGCAACCATACTTAACTTTATGTTTCAGACGTTAGTGTTTTACAGTTCAATCCTATACAAAAACAAAAAGATATTTTATGGACAACAATGGCAAACAAAAAGAGCTTTTACTCGTGTTGCACTCCCGCTTTTTTTCAAAACATTGGGTAAAAAGGAATAACGCAGAATCAGACGGTTGGTTTTCACAGAAAGAACAATTAAAAGATGCCTGCTGGAATGGCTTAACACCCGAAATGTTGCCAGAGTGCTTTGATGATATGTATGACCGTTCTCTTACCCTTCGCGATATAAATGATGCCAATACTTTTCTTGACCTGGTATTTTGTGAGAACACCCAGAAAAGAGAGAAGGAATATTCATTGAATCCCTATGTATTCATGCAGGTGCAGGGACTGAACTGATCCTGGCTAAACCGCAATTGATCCCTTCCAGCGATACTGCCTCCTACAGGCAGAAATATTGTTTACATTTATTGAATGAAACTGCCTGCGATATCGCTGAGAATCCTTTTCTCTGTTTATTCTATCATAACTGTCCTTGTCGCAGGCGCACAAACCCTTCCCGGATTTTCCCCAACAGCCATAGCTGGTGAACAGGAATTAACCATCAATGGCCAATGGAAAGATGTGATCATTAACATCAATGCGCCGGCTCAATTCAATAGCAAAGGGGAAACCCACCTTATCTTTTATGCATTACCCAATGGCAACAGCATTGAATGGACAAAGGGGAAAAAATTAAAAACCGGTGATGACTGGCATTTCGATATCCAGCATATTGCAGCACAAACAAGATTCATAAGAGCGCTTGATGAAAAGAACAATTACATTGTTGCTTATTTAATGGCGGCACAAAAAAGCTGGCCTGCCTGGAAACGTTCCACCCTTGATTCAATCTTCATCATTAAAAGGATCATCGACAGCATCACCACCATTTTTAAAGAGTATGATCCATCGATCATCCTCGATAGCCACAGTGGCGGGGGAAGTTTCATATTTGGATTCCTGGATGCTGTGAAAGAGATCCCCCGCAATATTGAACGCATTTCTTTTCTTGATAGCGATTATGGCTATAATGACAGTCTTCACAAGGATAAACTGATCAGCTGGCTTCGACAAAATGATCGTCATAAATTACTGGTGCTAGCCTACAACGACAGCGTGGTGATCTACAATGGCAAGCCGTTGGTCAGTCCAACAGGTGGAACCTGGTACCGGAGCCGCCTGATGCAAAGGGATCTTTCAACTGCATTCAGTTTCCAAACAGTTGCTGATACTGCATTTATAAGACATGAAGCTTTGAAAGGAAGGGTGATGATCATCCTTAAAGAAAACCCCCATGCGCTTATATATCATACCGAACAGGTGGCAAAGAATGGTTTTATACTTTCTGTTCTTTCGGCAACCGGTTTTGACAAGCGAAAATATTTTACTTATTTCGGTGACAGGGCGTATGAGAAATATATCAATGATCAGTAAATCCTTCATAGCGATCTGCATTATTGCGTGCTTCAGCAGTTGCAGCACCAATAAGAATTTTTATTTAAAACTGCCATCAGCGCCAGACAGGATAACCGGCTCTTCATTTTACAAAACCGTTGCATCGTGGAAATGGAAAGAAAGAGATTCCCTTGCCGTTCAGCAAATACTGTCTGGTAACGTCCCTTCCTTCCTGCAGCATTTTGTGCCCGTCGTTTCAAGGATAACGGACAGCAGCGGGATCAGTCATGAAGCGATCTTTTATGTGTCTCCCGATTATCTTTCTATTGGCACGGATGAAGACTGGGCAAGAATACCTTTGACACCGATGGCTGCGCAAAGGATCGCTGACAGTTTTCATTGTTTTTTGCCTACCAGGAAAATGGTTGATCTTATTTATCAGCAGTCAAAGGTCAAACTTGAGCCTGTGCCCATGTATGCATTCCGCGACAGCAGTCCCACCATGTGGCAGCACCACCTTATCATCGAGGGGCAACGAAACGGGAGAAAAGGATTGATAGCCGGCATTAAAAAAGATGTCGTGATCTCGGGAAAGATATCCCGTGATCCCAAGGCAGGCCGTGTTGCCATTTATGGCTGGCACCAGCCGGATAGCAAACCCATTCAACCACTTTATACGGGGCATATCAACTGGTATGTTGATTACAGCCATGGAATAAGGCTGATCTACCGGAAGATCAGGATAGATGGAAAAGAAATGGATTATACAGATGTATTAAAAGATCCTGTTTACCAAAAATTATTATGCGATGAAGACTATTGTGATTGCTATCGCTATGACTACCAATGATGCCTTAGTCAGCTGTTAACAAAGTTTAACAGCGAATGAACTAACTGTTGTCATGTGCTGGCATAATTTTTTCCATCTTTGTGTAAATAAAAAGAATTGAAAAAAGTTTTACTTATCATTTTTATTGCAGTATCGGGTTCTGTGAAAGCACAGGAGATAAAAAGTATTCATGTTAACCTGTATACCGACAGTCTTAAGAAAGGCACTTTTAACTATATCAATATCGATGGTTTGCTGTCAACCGGCAGGTATTTGCCATTAGACAGTACGCAGCTTGCCTTCTCATCCTCAACCGGTAAATTTTCAGGAAATAGTTTATGGATCGACCGGGATTGCAAAGAAGAGAAAGTGAATATCAAAGCGGTGCTAAGAAAAGACCCTTCTATCTTTAAGGAGTTTACCGTCTATATCAGGCAAAAGCCCGATCCAAAACTCAAGACCCTTGACCAGATCATGAATGAACCCCGTTCCAAACGAAACTAATAGCCCCTGTATTAAGCAGATTTTTTAGCGTCTTCCAAAAATTTAGCAAGCCCGATATCGGTCAAAGGATGTTTTAATAATCCTAAAATAGAATCCAGCGGGCAGGTACAAACGTCGGCGCCTGCTTCTGCACAGCTGATAATATGATTAGGGTTGCGGATAGAAGCCGCAAGGATCTCGGTCTTGTATCCCTGTATATCGAAGATGCGACGCAACTGGTGTATCAGTATCATTCCGTCCCAGCCACTGTCGTCAATACGGCCGATGAAAGGTGAAACATAATTAGCTCCAGCCTTGGCAGCCAGTATCGCCTGGCCGGCGCTGAACACGAGCGTGCAATTGGTGCGGATGCCATTATCGGTAAACCATTTCAGTGCCTTCACACCATCTTTTATCATCGGAACTTTTACAACAATATTCGGATGGATGGCCGCCAGCTTCTTTCCTTCTGCAACGATATCATCAAAGCCGGTGGAGATCACTTCAGCGCTGATATCCCCATTCACCATTTCGCAAATGGTCTTATAATGTGCCATCACCGCATCCTTCCCCTTGATGCCTTCTTTGGCCATCAATGATGGATTGGTGGTCACCCCATCTAAAATTCCCAGGTCATTTGCTTCCTTGATCTGCGCAAGGTTAGCCGTATCGATAAAAAATTTCATACACCCTATCCCCTAAAGGAGGATTAGCTTTTTAATTGTTAGCGAATTGATCTCACGCAAAAGTAAAAGAAATGAAAGACTAAAGCTTAAAAAAAATTCATTTGGGGATGCTGCAAGGGTTGAGCTACAAGGGAGAAGCAAGTAAATAAAAACAGCCATTGAAATTGAAGAGACCTTTTAACGGGAATTTGCGCCCTTGCTACTTGTGGCTTGCAGCTAGGTCCTTAGGGAAATAAAAAATGGCAAGTTACTTACATCGCACCGCTCAACCACCTACCCTTGCTACCTTCCGGTCCTGGGGGAGTTCAGCAGGAGCTGGTCGTATAAGACTTGCCGCCGCAAATATACGGCAATATGATTTGAAAATGCGACGATTTGAAAATTTGAAGATGAAAAACTTCTCTCATCTTCAAATCAGCACATTTTCAAATTATCAAATTGATCAAAAGCTGAATCCCGGCCTGTCTGTCCTGGAACTTATTTTACCTGCGCCAATCAGCTGGTCTGCCCTGTCAGTAAATGAACGGTAATACATGAGTATCGTGTAGGTATTTTCTGTTTCCCAGTAATTCCCTTCCAATTCGGTTCTTTTAGAAAGATCATTCTTATCTGCTATTATATATGTATAATTGTAATAACCCTGCTTTAAGAACAGTGTGCATTCATAAACACCCTTATCCGGATTGAATGCCATCTTTGTCTTTTCATTGAATTCATAATTGGTCAGCTGGCCGGCTATATAAATATCCTTCCCTGCATAGGGCGTTCCGTTCGGCGCTGCCAGGCTAAAATGAACCGTGGCATAATCTCCCTGCCAGTATGGGTTGATGCTTTCATAGGTCTCTACCAGGTACATACCATTAAGGTCCCTGAAATAAACATATTTCTGCGCACTGCGGTCTATATCTGTGAACAAAAAAAGATCAGTTGCATCTTTCCTGTAATCTGCTTTCTCAACCCGGTCGCTTTGCAGGCGGAAGCTGCGCAGGTCAAGCCAGCGCCATTCCTTTCCTCCCGGGAAGATCCCATTGTTCTCGGTATTGAACTCAAGTGAATTGCCGCGGACGAATGTGGGTGTAAGATCTTTAATGGCATTATCCCACCTGTTATTCTGCAATATCACCACTTTTACCTGTTGTGCCGCACTGAAAGTATTGAGGCCGGCAATATTGGCCGTGAACTGGATCTTCTGGTGCGTTCTTGAAAGCTGCGGTGCATAAGGCTGAACTACCTGTGCCTTGATCGAAGACCGCTGGTCCAGCACATAAAAACGCCTGGTGAAAGCCAGCTTGGAAGTATCACCATCGAGATATACTTTCAAAAGATAATTTCCTGACATGATGATCGAAGAGTTCCTGTCAGGCAGTATCGCCTGGTAATGCGTATATCTTGTCAGTGCAATAGAAGAATACCGGTAAGTGGCGATGCGTTGCTGGATAAATCCTTTCATGTACATGAACGGGCTTATATCAACGGGCTGCCAGTTATAATCGCAAAGCTGGAAACTGTAGTAATAGCTTTTCACATTGGCATCCAGGTCATCAAAATTCAGTTCCAGCTGATCCCCGCTGTTGAGATTATAGATGGGCAGCGATTGCTGATCGCCATACATATGAAACCGCACCGATTGAATGTTGGGTTTATAAATTCCATCCGGATTTTGAGAGAAACAGGGAATAGTAAATAAAGTACATACAGTAAATAAAGTAACCAGGGTAAGCAGTACGTGTATCTTTTGTTTGCGCATTTTAATTTTATGTGTCTTTAACAACTGGTGTTTTTTCATATTAGCACGGATCATTACGTTTAAATAAAATACATTTGTAAGATACCAAAAATATGGCGTTTGAATGTCCCGGTATTCATAGCAAAGCGGATTGCCTTTAACCGGCAAAAGACCTTTTCCAAATTCATAATCAGGCTGGCCATCTGCGCTACCGCCATCAGCGTAGCCATCATGATTATTGCCATGAGCTTTGTGAATGGCTTTCAAAATGTCATCAGCAATAAGATATTCAGTTTCGCCGGTCATATACAGGTATTACAAAACACCGACAACAGGGGCGGCAGTGCCGAGGAATATCCAGTGCTGCAGAATGATACGGTTGAAACATACCTCAGGTCTTTACCGGAAGTAAGATCAGTAGAACGCTATGCCACCAAGTCGGCGATCATCAAATACAAAGAGGCCATTGAAAGTGTAGTGTTCAAAGGGATCGACCCTTCCTTTGACTTTAAAAGACTGAAACCATTTTTGCAAAAAGGCAACTGGGTCTCTTTTACCGACAGCGGCTACAGCAAAGAGATCAACATATCTGCCTATACCGCCAACCAGCTGAAAGCAGATATAAATGACAGTGTTTTTGTATTCTTCTCCAGGAAAAGCGGCAACAGGACGGGCAGGTGGCTAAAGATCATAGGCATTTACAAAACAGCGATCGATGAATATGATAAATATTTTGCGCTCTGCGATATCAACCTGATCCGCCGTCTGAATGACTGGCAGCCGCAGGAGATCGGTGGCTACGAAGTGTTCTTAAAAGACTATCGTAAAACAGAAGATGTAAATGAGATGATCAGTGATTCACTGGACGGGCTATGGTACCAATGGCAAAAAAGGGATCCTGCACCCGATGAAGATTCTGTGGACGTCAATAAATGGTATAGCCGGTCCATCAAAGAAGTCCTTCCCAATATATTTGACTGGCTCGACCTGCAGGGCAGGATAAAAAATATTTTACTGGGCATCATGCTTGTCGTTGCCATCGTAAACCTTGTTACCTGCCTTATCATCTTAGTGCTGGAAAGAACAAGAATGACAGGTATATTAAAAGCATTGGGCTCAACAGACTGGAAAGTGCAGCAGGTATTCCTGTTCAATACTTCTGTTATCGCGATAACGGGTATCGTTGCAGGCGCCCTGTTTGGATTAGGCATTTGCTGGTTGCAGGAAAAGACCGGCTTTATCAGGCTGAATGAAGAAGCTTATTATATGAGCGTTGCTCATGCCGATGTGGTATGGTGGCAGGTAGTATTGATCTGCGCAGGTACGCTGGTAATTTCTTTTCTTACATTGATCATTCCTTCCTTACTGATAAAAAAGATCAGGCCGGTGAAAGCGATACAGTTCCGTTGATCCGTTGATCCGTTAATCCGTAAAAACGTTAATCCGTTAATCCGTGAAAGTCTCTAATTATTTGTGGATTATACTTTGTATGCACCCTTAAGTTTGTTTTAATTAGCGGGTCTGTCAGTCCGCTGATTTTATGGATTATACTTTGGAAAAACTTGAAGTTTATCAATTGTCGGAGATCTTTTCTGACACCATATGGAACCTTGTATCAGGATGGAACTATTTTTCCAAAGCAACCATCGGCAAACAGCTTGTAAGAGCCGCTGATTCCATATCTGCCAATATTGCTGAAGGTTATGGCAGGTATTATTACAAAGAAAGCAAACAATTTTATTTCTATTCGAGAGGTTCAATCCAGGAAGTAAAAGCATGGCTCTCAAAATGCATGAGAAGAAACATTATAGAACCTGAAAGATCTGAAGAATTATTAAAAGAAGCCGAGAAAATACTTGCCAAGCTGAATGCTTATATAAAGTTTGTTGCAAACTCTCCTGCACACAAAGAAAAAGGCAAATACCAGTAGTCTCCCCCGGATTAACGGATTAACGTATTAACGTATTAACGTATCAACAGACATGCGACAATATGATCCCCGTCGCCACCGCAGCATTCAATGATTCAGCTTTTCCAATTCTTGGGATATTTATTTTCTCGTTCACCAATCCCATCACTTTATCACTTACGCCATTTGCTTCGTTTCCTATAATGAGTATCCCTTCTTTCAGTTTTCCAAAAACTTTCACCTCCTTTCCTTCCAGCGAAGCTGAATAAATTTTTACTCCCTTGTTTTCCGTTAACCATTCTACAAGGTTTGTATATATCAAATTAACCCTTCCTATACTGCCCATCGTACTTTGCACCACTTTGGGATTATAGATATCGGCGCAGCCTTCTGAGCAGATGATATGGCCGATACCAAACCAATCGGCGATACGGATGATCGTACCGAGGTTACCCGGATCCTGGATGGTATCCAAAGCCAGTGTTATTTTATTTGCAAGCGGAATGTTAATGTTCTCTTTTCTTTTTTCAAATACAGCCAGCACCGCATGCGGGGTTGACAGGGCAGATATTTTTTCAAGCTCAAAATCTTTCAGCTCCGTTACAGTGATGCCCTTCTGCATTGACAGGATATTTCCATGCTGATCTATCCATTCCTGTAAAGCAAGCAGCTCTTTGCAGATAAAATTTCCTCCTTCCAAAAGATCTGCTACCAGCTTTGGCCCTTCAGCAATGAAAAGGTTATATTCATCCCTGAATTTTTTGTGCTGCAAACTTTGGATATATTTGGTATGTGTTTTGCTTAACATCGTCGCTTAATCATATTATGCAGGGTAACCCCTTTAATAACTCCAGGTTGATACAGCAATTGAAAATCATTTTATTCATTTCTCTCCTGGCCAGTTCCTGCACAATACCCAAAAATTTTCAAAAAGATAAACCCTATTTAACAAAAAACAATATCGAAGTTAAGGGAGGAAAATTTACTGCTGCGGAAAGGGCTGTTTTAAAGCAACGCCTGAACGCTCAGCTGGATGACAGCTCAAGAGTGAACATAGCCGATAAATATTTCTTCTGGCATATTATATCTTCCCCGCCTGCCTATGACAGCAATTCATCAGCAAGATCAGCCATCAATATGGAGACTTCCATGCTGCATCTTGGATATTATAAGGCAAAGTCCAGCTATTGGGCTGATACAAGCAGGAAACCTAAGATCATTTTCAGTTTCAGGAGATTTCCCGGGTATACAATCCGCACACCAAGAGTAACGGTAAATTATACGGTGGATGTCAATAAACCCACGCTCATTGATACGGTAAGTTATATTTTACGCAAACCCGAACTTCAGTCCTTAGCGCTGCAGCATATGGATAAGACATTTTTAAAAAAAGGTGACCCCATAACCAAGGCTGCGGTGATCGGAGAAATAAACAGGCTGGTGGAGCTGTACCGCAACAACGGTTATTATAAATTCACTTCCGCAGAACTGATCGTAAGGGGTGATACTACCGTTGCCGCATTGACAACCGTTACCGATGACATCTTTGAGCAGTTAAGATTGTTGGCCGAGGCCCAGCAGGCAAGGGACTCTCCCACCATCAAGCTGGCCGTAGTACTCAACCCTCCTGCCGACAGCAGCAAGATAAAAAAGTATTACATCAACAATATTTATATCCTTCCTGATTACCGCACGGGTGATGATATCAATGATCCTTCACTTACAACGATATTGCCCGGGAGAAGGGTGTTGCCGGGAAGAAAGGTTTGCGATACCTGTCCCCCCAGCTTCATTGTTAAGTATCATAAGAAAATATTCCGGACAGGTTTCCTGGGACGTAACCTGTATATAAAGAGAGGTGACGTCTACAGCCAGGAGAATTTTTACAAGACACTGAATAGTTTTTCCAAAGCGGGCGTATGGCAAAGCAGCAACATACAGATCATTGAAGTAAAGGATAAGGACAGCATCAATCTTATCATCCAGTTAATGCCCGGCATGCGTTATGGATTTGAAGCTTCGATCGAAGCCAGTTATTCCGCATCCAGCAATACCAACAGTGTTACCGCAGCCAATGCGGGTAACCTGCTGGGATTATCCGGCAACGTTTCGGTGCTAGACCGCAACCTTGGCAAGGAAGCGATCAGGATGACAAATGCGCTGCGTGCCGGTGTTGAATTCAATTTCAGGCCCGACAGTAACAACAGGAAGAACATCATTAATTCGAACGAGGTAAGTTATTCCAACAGCATCGTCATTCCGCGGTTCGTATTCCCCTTTGCGGTATACAACAAGGATAAACATTTTATTTCCAAGACCTCGTTCATGAATACCAAAGTGGCCTATATCAACCGCATCAACCTCTTCAACCTTCAATCCTTCAACATTGCCATAGGTTATGATGCCGTTACCAGGAAAAATTATAACTGGGTATTCAAGTTGCTCAATATAGAATTTGCCCGTTTGTATAATGAGACGGATAGTTTCAGGCGGACGCTTGCGGAGAACCCCTTCCTGCGCTATTCATTCAACACTTCACTGGTCGCGGGCGGAAGCATGCAATTCAGTTATAGCAAAGTAAATGAGAAGCATCCCAGCAGGCAGCATAGCTTCAAGATAAACGCAGAGGTATCCGGTATTCCCTGGGGCAACCTGGGTATCCTTGATAAATACATGCGTCATTTTGTAAAGACAGATGTTGAATACATTTATTCAACGAACCGGCCGAAGTCAGCTTTTGTGTTCAGGTTATTCGCTGGTGTTGGCGTCGCATCTAAAAAAGATACCACCCTCCCCTTCTTTAAACAATATTTCGGTGGAGGCAGCAACAGTATGAGAGGATGGCCCGTGCGTGGCATCGGCCGCGGAGCCCAGCCCCTTGCTGACTACGGAACAAACAGGTTCAACGACAGAACGGGTGACATGCAGCTCGAAAGCAATATCGAATACCGCTATACCATTGCGCAGATCATTCCCAATTCACTGATACTTCGCGGCGCTTTGTTCATGGATATCGGCAATGTATGGAACCTGAGAAATACTTCCGGCGGACTTGATTCCACCCAATTCAAATTCAGTACGCTGTATAAACAACTGGGTGTTGCCGCAGGAACCGGCTTCCGCTTTGATTTCAATTATTTCATTTTAAGGCTTGACCTCGGCTTCAGGATCAAACGTCCGGATGTTGCAAAGAATGATGGCTGGCAGGTACCGGGCATCAGTTATAATAATCTCTTCCGCAGGGGGGAAAAACTTCCGGACCCTATCGATCCTACACAAACCTATAATGACAACCGCTACCGTAAATGGCGTTATGAGAATTTTAATTTCACGATAGGCATCAGCTATCCTTTTTAGTACGTTGATCCGTTGATACGTTAATCCGTTAATTGGTTAATCCGTTAATTAGTATTGTACTGTTCCTGGTCTGAGCCTGCGTTTTGTATTGTTGCTACCGGGTTAGCTTCGTATTTTCTCATAAACTATTTACTTTCAATAAAATTCTTAAATTGTTAGAGATTGGCGTGGGACTAAACTGCGCTTATTAAAGAGTTGTGTGCAAGTGTATTCGAGCACCCTATCAACTTAAAGCATTGAAAGCATACGTCATTATAGGACTTTTGATTCTATTAAGTTCATGTCATCAAAAGCAGACTTTTGATAAAACTAAGTGGGCTGAACAAGGAGATTTAATGCAGTTCCCAAATCGAAAGTATATGATCGATGATCTTTTGAAAAACATAACCCTAAAAGGAAGAACTCATGCTCAAATCATTGACATACTTGGACAACCTCAATCAGAATTGGAATTAGGAAGCGATTTTAGGATGTCTTATGATGTCGATATTGATTATGGAAAAGATATTGATCCCGTTTATACTAAAAAGTTGACAATAATATTTAGTTCAGATACAATTGTTCGAGATGCTAGGGTTATTGAATGGAAAAAATAACAAAAAAGACTAAAACGTCAGCGTACAACACGGTATTGGCAAAAGCGGGGGCTGACGTTGGTACTTCGGGAGCAGTAAACTGCCAGTCATCGGTCAGGGGTTGACCGTTTAATTTTAGTCATTTCGTTGTAATTTCAAATTCACAATGCTTTTGGGCATCGGCACCAGGCAGACACAGCAACAATACCCCGCCTTCGCCAAGCCCTGAACGTTAGTGGTAATGCCATTCCAAGAATCTAAATTTTTTTTATGAAGAAAATTTTATTTTTCTTATTCATTAGCCCAATAGCTTTAAAAGCGCAAAAACTTATTCCCAGATTTGAAAATGACACGCTCTACACGACTAGTGGGTACAAAATTTATGAAGGACAGACCTTAACATTTGCGAAAGGCACAGGCAAAAAAGGCAATTTTAGATCAGTAAAAATTAAGGGTAAGGATGATAATAATAAGAACAATTTGACAGATACATCTGTTATTGTGAAAAAGCTTTCAGACTTTTATATCTCTGGAATTGGAAATGCATACATTCGAGTGGTTGCAAATAAGATTAATTCCAAAAAAGATATAGAGTTTAATCTGGCTTTTGACCGTGCAATTGAGGGCTTTTCTGGCTTACCAGGTGAATTAATCGTACCTGATGAATTTAAAAGCAATAATAAGGGAAGCGTTTCAGAGGAAATAAGCAAACTATACAAGCTGTATCAAGACAATGTGATAACTAAAGAAGAATTTGAATCGCGGAAAAAGAAATTATTAGAACAATAATCTGATAATTGGCACTACCGCTAACAAAGCATTGCCGCTACCACAAATGAAAACTGTATTAACCATAGCATTCGTAATATTTTCCTGGCAGCTTTGTTTTGCACAAACAGTCGCTCCAAATGACGAATATGTACAATACATTTACAATTCCGAAACAAACTCAAAAGAGCTTTCATATAATTACTCAAACAAGTGGGACTTTGACGGAGACAAGAGAAATGATTCATTATTTTTTATTGGCAACGGTGGAGCACATACCTATTTCTACCTAAGAATTATTTTAAGTTCCGATGGGAGGCAAAGAGATTTTAGGTCTGTACATATTGACATGCCCTATTTTGTATCCCGTGAAGAGTTACTAAAATGGGGCAAAAATCCAGGAATTCAATTTATAGTAAGCGATTTTAACGATGATGGAGTTTCCGACATTTATCTCAACTTCAATAATCCTTTCGGGCATATTCCGGCAAATTGGAAGAACAATGGAATAAAGACTAAATATGTTGTACTTAGCTTCAAAGAGAGGAAAGAAATTGTAAAAGATTATGTTTGGACTAAATGAATCCTTGTAGCGAGCGGCTGACATAGCCATTGACTGCAATTTTTGAACACTATGATGAAATGAAGAGACCTACCTTAATTTTTCTGTTTAGCACCACTTTTCTCATTTGCACATTTATTTCCCGGGATGCCTATTCCCTCCTTCAACAATTAAGGACACCAAGAATTATCTTTCAACAAAAGAGATGATTATAGTTAACACTAGCAGAAAGGAAAAGATAAAGAGGATCACAATCTATGCTGATAGTTCATCTTTATTTGAAAAAAAAGGTTTGATTTTAGATACAACTTTTAAAATTCCAGTTGATGAATACAAAATCCCATATGATAAGGATAGTCTCAATTCAAAATATGTCAATATTTTCATGACACTTACCAGGCCGCCAGAGATATTTCTTGAAGCAAAACCGGGAAGTTTGAGAAACAAAAGCAAAATTTTATTTAAAACAGATTATTACTAATTGTAAAAATTGCAGTCAACAAAGGTTTATCCGCCAGCTGGCGGATGGCTGGACCTCGAGTCCGCTGCGCTCGTCGGGGCAAGCAAATAAAATTTTAGCAATTAAGCACTATTCAGAAGGTGTCAGGGTGGACTGGCAACTCTCCCACTTCCTGTTGTTGGAAAAAATTCGTTTCTTTAACCAGGCATCAACCGACCTGGACAAATAACGAATACCACCACGTCGGCAAGCCACGGACATTCGTTGCAAATTCTCATGACTCGACTCATCTATATATTACTATTTGCAATTTTACCCGGATGTAGAAACAAATCTCATCTCCCCGCTGATGCAACTGTTTTAGATACAAATCTAGTTGTCAAAAAGCCTGATTCTATTGACATTTCTGTTTCAAATTATTTGTCTTTGCCAGATTCCATATTCATCTTAGAACGTCAAGGAAAAGCCAAAGATGATGATCCTATGGCTGATGGAAAACCAATTGTAGCAAATGGACGTCTTAATGAAACACTAATAATACACTTGATTAACGTAAAAGAAAAATCACGTGATACCTTGATAAATATTTTGTCAAGAATTGTAAGGGAGCCAACAGGTATAACAAAATGTGGTGGTAATAATCCTCACTTTAGCATTTTATTAAAAACGCAACAGCGATATTCTTACATTGATATGTGTTTTAGCTGTCTTCAAATTGAAATATCCAAAGATTTAAGTGGTGTTGTTTATGATGATAGAAAGTGGCAAGAGATTGAAACTTTTTTCAGTAAAAGAGGATTGATTCGAAAATTTCCGCATTAACTATGCCCAACATGATTTGGTGTAAGGAGTATGACCTTTGCCGTAGCTTTGAACACTTTCATAACATGAAACGACTAATTCCATATTTTCTTGCTTTTGCAATTATCGCATGTCAAAACAACACTTCGGTAAATAAAAAAGATTACACAGCAATTACTAACAAAGAAATTGACACCAATAAAATAGTCTTACTCCAATTTCATCCTGGAAACTTTTACCTTTCAGATAAAAGCGCAAAACCAACTTCCGTAAATAGGTCAGAATGTTTTTTAACTCAAAATATTCTGGCTCAGTGTATCAATGCTATGAATGATAGTACTCAAAATCTAAAAATTTATCGAATTCCATATATAGATTTGAATCTTTATAAGCAACAATATATTCCCTACATTAATTCAAATGGCGATAAGATAGTTTGGGTTAATTGTCTTTGTGATCAAAATGTCTCTGATTGGAAAAAAGATATAATCATTGTTCGTGATGGAGGAAGTTGCTACTTTCATGTAGAAATAAATTTGACCAGGAAAAATTATGGTCTTTTATATGTTAATGGAAATGCTTGATCAACTATTCCCATCAGCAGCAAGTCCCGGACGTTATATTAAATTTTAATTTTTGGATTTGAATAAATTTATAAATATTGACTCAAAATTAGTTGATCTAGCAACTAAACTAAACGCAAAACTTACAAAAGATCGGCCCGAGTATCCTGAAGCATTAAGAACATTCCAGGAAAGAAGAATTGATTGGATTGAAAACAATATTCATAAAGCAATTATTATACAGCCAACCTTTGAAGAATCTGGAGTTAATTCCCATATATGGAACCTAATTAATATTGCATGGCGTACTGACGATTATTTGCATGAGAAAAAATGGCTTCGTTATTTAATTGAAAGACAAAGCTTTGAAATAATTGAACAGAATATTGACGATTTGCTTAGTAAATCTGAAAATGACTTGATCGCAATCGGCAACAACGACTTTACTTAAAATTGCGTACAACAAAAGCATTACCGCTACCGCAAATGAAAACTGTATTAACCATAGCATTCGTAATATTTTCTCTGCAGCTTTGTTTTGCACAAACAGTCGCTCCAAATGACGAATATGTACAATACATTTACAATTCCGAAACAAACTCAAAAGAACTTTCATATAATTACTCAAACAAGTGGGACTTTGATGGAGACAAAAGAAATGATTCATTATTTTTTATTGGCAACGGTGGAGCACATACCTATTTCTATCTAAGAATTATTTTAAGTTCCGATGGGAGGCGAAGAGATTTTAGGTCTATACATATTGACATGCCCTATTTTGTATCCCGTGAAGAGTTAATAAAATGGGGTAAAAATCCAGGAATTCAATTTATAGTAAGCGATTTTGACGATGATGGAGTTTCAGACATTTATCTCAACTTCAATAATCCTTTCGGGCATATTCCGGCAAATTGGAAGAACAATGGAATAAAGACTAAATATGTCGTACTTAGCTTCAAAAAGAGGAAAGAAATTGTAAAAGATTATGTTTGGACTAAATGAATCCGTGTAGCGAGTGGCTGACATAGGCATTGGCTGTCATTCTAATCAAACCTCTTTCTATGGGAATATTTAAAAATCTATTTGGACAAAAAAAGGTGATTGATCAACGGCTTATAGGAGTATGGGCAAGCGACCTTGCCGATGAATTGACAGTTTCTAATTTGGGGAATGTTAAAATCACATTCTCAGATACAGGAGATCTCACCTATGATATTATTGAGGATGGCAAAACTCAAAGAATAAATATGGTGTTTTGGACAGAGGGAAACACAGTGATTTCTGACCAACCGTCGCATCCCAAAAAAGAGAAAACAAAATTTGAATTTGAGAGCGAGAGAAAGCTGATATTAGAGTTTGGCGGTGAAAGAGCAGTCTTCTTAAGGCAATAATGATACAAGTCTGAAAAAACACGAACCGCCAACAGTGCATTTGCTATAATAAGTATCCGAAGTATGGAAGTTAATTTTAATGATACAGTGAAGAAAGTAATTCAAATTGCAGACGAGTACTTTACAAAAGGCGATGTGTCACCTATCAATCTTGTAAGGGAGTCAGGTTATATTTCCTTTCGTGAACAAATTAATGAAGAGCAACTAAAGGAAGCTCTTAAAAACTCACCGCATTTAATCGAACAGTGGTTAAGTTGGTCAGATTCAAAACCAGTTCCTGACACATGGCGATTTTACCAAAAGGATGACGGAAGTTATCAAGTTTGGCATTCTTCGGAGAAAAAAGATTCAGAAGGGTTTATTACATCAGACAAATTCCAAGCTTGTGCTGGCTTTATAAAACGTGAGCTGGAGAACTTCACGCTACTCCCGTAGCATAATTTAAGTTGGGAAAGTAACTGCATATAACAAATGTATTGCCGCAACCCCTGCCAGCAGGTAGGACCCCACGAACTCCATTCAGTATGATCAAATTTTTGATCCTCTTCTCGTCCTCGTCTCCGACGAGGATGCGCTGGTCTGAAGTTTTCAACTTCTTTCCCCTTGCATTTTTCAACCGGAAATCTTAACTTCAATAAGCCTTTACAGGCTTTAACTGTGACAAATTGATCCCTGCCCTGCATTAAAAAACAAGGTTATGGAAATAATTAAACGCAGGCGGCGCTTTAGCTCCCTTACCATGCTGAGGAGCAAGTTTGGTTTTACCCAGCAACAGTTCGCCGATACGCTTGGCGTATCCAGGTCATTGATTGCCATGCTTGAAACGGGCAGCCGCTCGTTACCAGCCCACGCCAGGAATGTCTACCATGAACTGATCAGTAAAGCGAATGAGATCCCTTTCTCCGAAACCATGCTCATAAAACGGGGCCGAAAACCGCTTCATTCCGACAGGCTACACCTCCACTCTTCAACTGTGACTAATTTCCGTACAACCCGTTTATCATGGAAGAAGAAGCTGGCCCTGGCGAGGATGCCGGCAGACTTAAAAAGCCCCGATCATGCCGGGCAGCTCCGGCAGCATTGCAACCAGCTAAAAACCATTGCCGAATGCAGGGAGCTTCTTGAACGGATGACGAAGCATAGGAATGATGCAGGCTATTACCTGGCGGGAGCCAACATACAATTGAATGCCAGTATAAAGCTTGGTAAAGAGATTGAAGCACGATTAACCTGCGCAACAGTGATGCTGGATGCGGGCAATTCCATTATGCAGCGCCTGCCGGAAGGAGAAATAAGGGATAAGCAGGAAATAGCCAACGCCAAGAACCATTGGCTTCAGCTAAAACTCAGACATCGCTTTAAAAGATACTCGCCCATGGCCATCCTGCAATTAGAGCTCCGTATCAATCGCCTGGAAAGACAACTTGAATTGGCCGAAGAATGTATCGGGCTTGTTGCAAGAAAGAAAGCGCTGCTGGAATTGGAGGATACACTCAAGTACGCAACCGTATCCCCGGTATTCTTTTAAAAATTTTATTGGGAGGCTTATATTTAGGTGTTGGCAGTAATTGCAAATGACATACAGTTCATATGACAAAATCAGAAAAAATCGAGATCTCTATAAGTAAAAGTAAGATAGTCGCGATGTTGTTTGCCTCCATTCTATTTGTTTTAGCTGGAGTTTGGATTTTAGTTTATAAACCATCAATAAACCATAGTCTATTCAATAATCCATTCATTAAGTATGGAATGGCTATTGCAGACATTTTATTCTTCGGCCTGGCTATGTTTTTCTTTTCCCAAAAACTAAGGGACAAAAAGCCAGGGCTAATTATCGATGATTCTGGCATAACAGATAATTCAAGTGGTGTTTCAGCTGGACATGTTCCTTGGAACGACATTAAATACATTAATGTGGTCAATGTTATGAGGCAAGAATTTTTAATGATTGTTGTAAAAAATCCGAATGATTATTTGAACCGACAATCAAACATTTTAAAAAGGAAAACCATGCTGCTAAATTTCAAACAGTACGGTTCACCAATCAGCATTTCAACAAATGGTTTAAATTTTGATTTTGATGAACTAAAAACCATTCTAGACAAAAAATTAACTGAATTTAGAAATAAATCAGGTCTTACTTAACTACGCCAAGCCCCTAGACTTTGTGTAAAGCCTCTTAAAAAAAACTTCAAAAAATGAAAGGACTTTTAATCTCTTTACTTCTGAGCATGTTCTTTCTAGCCGCAGCTGCGCAATCCTTGAACCTTCAGACCATTTTAAAGGCTTACAATCGAAAATCTGTTAATGAAGCTTATACTATAATAAAAAATAGTAAGGGTTTTGATAAACAAACATTATTGACATTTAACTTTGGCGATAGCAACATAGTTTTACATTTTGGAAAGGATTCTCTAATAGCCCGAATGCAGGGAAAAGGAGTAATTATTTATTCTGATTTCAAAAGTGAAAGTGAGTACCTCAAATTGAAATCTCAGGCATCAAAATTTCTGAAACAAATTGAAATAGCCCCTGGCAAAAGTATGGGCGAAACAAGATTACATACAGTTTACGGCTATTCCAATCCAATAAAGAAAGGTGACTTGGAATTAATTATTACAAAAACTACAGTTGACGCCACCGGAGAAGTTTACTATCATATAAGTTTGTTACCATATTACCGCTAAGGATTCAAACCAAAAACAACAATAAAAACAGAACCATATGAGAAAAATAATTTCATTTATGCACATATCGCTCGACGGCTTTGTAGCAGGTCCAAACGGGGAAATGGACTGGATCAAAGTTGACGAAAAGATCTTTGACTATGGCCATACACGTATCAGCGAAGGCGACACTGCATTATATGGACGGGTAACTTACCAGATGATGGAAGGTTACTGGCCTACGGCAGCAGATAAACCTACAGCATCCAAACATGATATCGAGCATTCAAAGTGGTACGCCAAAGTGCACAAAGTTGTTTTATCAAAAACAATGAAAGACGAGGGTTTGATCAACACAAAGATCATTAGCGGCAACCTTTCGGACAGCATAAATGAAATAAAACGGCAGCCAGGCAATGACATCCTGGTTTTTGGAAGCCCTACAGCAACACATTCATTGATGCAACTGGACCTGATCGACGGTTACTGGCTATTTGTCAATCCAATTATTCTTGGACAGGGCATTCCATTGTTTACAGGCATCAAAGACAAAATAAAACTGAAACTACTGACCACCCGGCGATTTACCAGCGGGGTAACTGAACTGAATTATACGGTCGACAGGTCATAACAGCTCCACACATTTTCTCTTTAAAAAAAATATTTGCAAAAAAATTTGCGAAACCGAATAGTTGCACTTATATTTGCAACCGAACGGTTTCTGAACTAAAATTTTAATGATATGCGAAGGGACATTTTCCAGGCAATAGCCGACCCAACAAGACGGGCCATCATAACCTTAATTGCAATGCAGGCAATGACACCCAATGCCATTGCAGAGAATTTTCATACCAGCAGGCAATCGGTCTCCAAGCACCTGCGCATATTGACCGAGTGTGAAGTGGTGAAGCAGGAACAACGGGGAAGAGAGATATATTACCAACTGGAAGTAAAAAAACTTAAAGAAATGGATAGATGGATAGAACAATTCAGGAAACTCTGGGAGACCAGGTTCAACCAACTCGACAATGTATTATCAACACTAAAAAAACAAAAAAAATGACCGACAGTTTGCTATTTGATTTTACCGTTGACAAGGCATCGAAAATGGTATATATAAAAAGGGAATTCAATGCTGAACTTTCTTTGGTTTGGGATGCTTTTACCAAAGCAGAATTGATCGACCAGTGGATCGCACCAAAACCCTTTACCGCTAAAACAAAATACCAGGACTTTAAAGTAGGCGGCAAAAGATTTTATGCCATGGTAAGTCCTGATGGCCAGGAGCGCTGGGCGTTGCAGGAATACACTTCCATTAGCCCGAAGACCAATTTTAAAATGTACAATGTATTTGCCGACAAGGATGAGAATCCTGAACCGGAGGGTTCTGAATGGGATCATAACTTCAGTGAAGAGAATGGAATAACCAAAGTAAGCATCAGTATTTACAATGAGTCACTTGAAAGATTGGAAAGGATACTGGAAGGCTTTACACAAGGAATGAAAATGTCGTTGGCTAACCTGGAAGATCTATTGGCAACTTTATCTAAAAAATGATAAAAATGAACACAAAAGAACAGATCGCAGCGTATATCAATAGTCAGCCCGGATCAAAAAGTGCTGAGATGCAGGAATTGCACCAACAGGTACTTAAAGTGTTACCAAAATGCAAGCTGTGGTTCCTGGATGGCAAAGACGCTAAAGGCAAAGTTGTTTCCAACCCTAATATCGGGTATGGGTCTTACAACATGAAATATACAGATGGAACGGCCAGGGAGTTTTATCAAATTGGCCTGAGCGGAAACACCACAGGGATCTCTGTCTATATCATGGGGATCGCGGATAAGAAATACTTAGCAGAGACTTATGGAAAAAAATTGGGCAAGGCTAGTGTAACGGGCTATTGCATCAAGTTCAAAAAGCTGGATGATATCGATATTGATATACTAAAATCGGCAATAGTGGATGGAGTTAAGATCAGCAATGAAAAATAAAAACCCGTTACAAAAAAATAATCACCTCAATAAATCAATCAATCAAAAAAAAAGATCATGGCAAGTATCAATCCACACGTTAATTTCAACGGTAACGCAGAAGAAGCATTTAACTTTTACAGGTCAGTATTTGGTGGAGAATTTGAAAGGGTCATCCGTTTCAAGGACCTGGCAAATACCGAATTCAAGCTTTCGGAAAAAGAAGAGAATAAGATCATGCATATTGCTTTGCCTATCGGTAAAAACAGTATGCTGATGGCAAATGATGTTCCCGAATTCATGGGAAAAACAAACGAAAATGAGAACAGGAGTAAAATTGTCATCACTGCTGAAAGCAAAGAAGAAGCAGACAAATTATTTAACGGGCTTTCGGCAGGCGGCCAGGTTGAAATGCCTATTACCGATAGTCCATGGGGTTCATATTTTGGTATGTTCAGGGACAAATACGGTATTGAGTGGATGGTGAACTTTGAATCAAAAAAATAAACCGGGAAGTTAAGATCTGAGGATGGCAGGTTAACAGAAAAACAATTCATATGTCTGCTACGATCAACAAAAGTATTTTGGCCTTTCTGCTTGGGGTAAGCATGTTGGCTCAACTGGATAGTTATGCTCAGCAACCGCTTACTCCGGCAGCATCCGGTTATGCACCGGTGAATGGCTCCAAAGTGTATTATGAAGTGTACCTGCCTACCGGACAGGCAGGTGGTACAGGCGATCCCATCGTTTTATTGCATGGCGCCTATATGACCATTAACTCGAACTGGAGTGAACTGATCCCCGTTCTTTCCAAAACAAGAAAGGTCATTGCACTGGAAATGGAAGGCCATGGCCATACGCCCTTATCCAATCGTCCTTTGAGTTATCAAACACTTGCTGCTGATGTTGCCGGCGCATTGAAATATTTAAAAGTGGACAGTGCGGATATCATCGGGTTTAGTTATGGCGGCACTATTGCTTTCCAGTTCGCTATCCAGCACCCGGCTATGACAAAGAAACTCATCGTCATTTCATCAACCTATAAATCCGAAGGATGGCTGGGTATCATGTATACCATGCTCACCGGCCTGAAACCAGATGCTTTTGATAATACGCCGGTCAGGTCTGAATATATCAAAGTAGCGCCCGACACTTCCAACTGGCATCCATTCATTGCAAAAATGCTCAAATTCAGTGCAGAGAAATTTGATCTTGGCGATAACAATATCAAAAACATCAAAGCGCCTGTATTGCTGATCATGGGAGATAATGATGGTACGGATAAAAAAGTAGTGGCGGAAACATACAGTTTGTTAGGCGGAAATGTTTTCGGAGATATAGTTGGGATACCCAGGTCACAACTGGCAATACTTCCCGCCAAAGGGCATGGCTCGCTGATCATGGATACACAGGCTATTGCTTCATTGGTAGGTTCTTTTCTTGAGATAAAATAGATATTCGCCGGATCGATCGCTTTGCTCCCTGCCCAGGCGGCTGACGACTCCCCTCTTTTCATTGTCAGGCAAAATTCGTTTCTTTAACCTGCCTGGCGGCAATGCCGCTCTTTGGCAAAGAGTTTTAGTTAATTATATTTTATGAGCAAAGAGGAAGTAAAAGATCTGCTGACATTCTTAAAGCCTTTTGATAAGGACATACGGGAGATCGTACTATGGCTCAGGAAATTCGTCTGGGACCTGTACCCCAAAACAAACGAGTTGATCTATGATAACTATAATGCCCTGGCTTTTGGCTGGTCGCCTACCGACAGGGTTGGACATACGTTCTGTTCTATTGCTGTGGGCAGGACAAGCAAAAACATTCATTTCGGTTTTTATTGGGGTTCAGAGATCGCAGACCCAAAGAAGCTACTGCTCGGAGAAGGAAATCAATACCGGTACTTCCTCGTTAAAAGCAAGGCTGACTTTCCGCAGGCATACATGAAAAAATTGGTCAAAGAAGCATATCTGAATTCTGTTGGGAAAGTAAAAGACCCAAAACAATTCATGGAAGGGAAAACAATTACCAAATCGGTCTCTGATAAAAAAAGAACGCTTAAGAAAGCTGCTGTTAAAAAGAAATAGGCCAATTCTCCCGCTTCCTATTATCAGACAAAATTCGTTTCTTTAGTCCCGCCACACTGGTGATACCGTTGTTGGTGTAAGCCTTTACAATTTTTATGGAACGAAAGTTAGAATATATAAACCAGGGAAGAGGCGGTTATGTAGTATATAATGATAGTAAATCGACAATAAAACTATCCTTTGAATTTGGCGGTGGAAATTGTGTTGTAATTATCTTCGTTCCTACACCGGACGAATGGACAAGTCAGACAAACCGCCCTGTTTCAGACCGCCAAACAATTCTGACATTTGTTGCTGAACAATCAATTAAAGACCAGGCTCAAAACTGTAAATACGTCTTATCAGATCAATACATTGAACTTTTTAACTAAAGAGACATTTAGCTAACAGTGTTTTGCTGCAAACTATAGTATGTTTAAAACGCTTCTACTGATATTCATTTGCATATTGACCGGCATAATTGCCAGGGGGCAACAAATACCAGTACCTAAGCACTATTCAATTGTTGATACTGCCGTTGGAGACTTAAATAATGACGGCGAAAGCGAACTTGTTGTAGCTTATAATACAAAGCCTGATCCAAATGAAGAAGGTGTACCCCGGGAATTGATCATTTATAAAAAAATAAATAATAAATGGACGGTCTGGCAAAGATCCATGCAGGCATTATATGGAAGCCGCGACGGCGGAATGAGTGGTGATCCGTATGAGGATATGTCCATTGCGAAGGGAATTTTGCAGATCGATCAAAATGGAGGCAGCAGCTGGAAGTGGGGCAATAAAGATAAATATCGTTACCAGGACGGGGAATTCGTTTTGATCGGGTATATAAGCCTTGCCGGCAAAGCCTGTGAGTACTGGGAAGACGTTGACTTTAACTTGATAACCCGTAAAATGATAATAAAGAAAGAATATGAGAATTGTGATTCAGGGCAGGAAATATACAAACGGGAAAATGAAACGTTTTATGCCAGCAAGTTTAAGATCACGCTGCAAGACCGGAGTAAAAAAGAGATAAAGATCATTTCACCCAAATATCATCACGAGATCTACCTCGCGATAAAAAATGACTAAATTAAATATTAAAGAAGACGTAAACCTTAATTAACATGACATTGAACGTACAATCTATAACCATGGCTCTCGGGCTTTTTGGCATTTCATTTTCTAATGGACAAACCAATAAAGCAATTAAGGAATATCTGAATGTTCCCGGGCCGATCATCCTGAATAAAAATACTTTCAATTTGTCCTGGACCTCACATCCTTCCGCAAACTATTATAAGCAGGAGTATATTACTGCTGGCGACAATATTGAAAAGTACACGAAAATGATATCTGTGGAACTACTGATCAGTGATGCAAGCCCGGCAGACCTTGCAAAAGCAAAAATGGATGAATTAAAGCAGCTAAAAGCAACCAACCCCATCATCAATTATGACATTTTTCAAAAGAACGGGGAAGTAATACTTGATTTTTTGATCAGTGAGAATTCTGCTGATGGAAAAAAGGTAAATATCATTGAAAGAAATGTTTATCGTTATAAAAGCTTTTCAGGAAAGAATGGGCAAAAGGGTGTTATGCTTTTTGGAGCAAGCGAGAGGGCTTATGGAAATAATGCCGATACTTTTCTATCTTCCTTAAAGAAGGATAAACCAACATTGTTAAATGCAGTCGCAGCTTTTATGCTGCCGCAGATCTCAATTAAGGAATAGTCAACTTTATTTTTTCATTACCATATAAACGCCGGCAATCATCAGTAAAATTCCAGCCAGGCGTGTAAAGCTAACAGGACGTACGGCTGTATTAAATAATCCAAAATGATCTATCGCAACGGCGCAAATGATTTGCCCGGTTACAATAAGCCCAATAGCTGTCCCAACGCCAATTCTCGGAACCAGGATCGTTATCATCACCACATAGGTAGCAACAATTATTCCTCCGAGATAACCATACAATGGCGAGGAAACTAATTGCTGCCTGGCAGGGAAAGCCGTCCTTGACAATAATGTAAATAAGATCATAGCTGCCAATCCCACAACAAAAACCATTAGGCCTGTTACCAGGGGGTTGCCGATACTTTTACTGAAGGCTGCGTTCGTGGCTGCCTGAATTGGAATTAGTGCACCGGTAATTAATGCGAGTGCAAGGAAAATAAAGTCATTTTTCATTGCATTAGTTTTATACTACCAAATATAACCCATCTAATTTCAACAATACTCCACGTTACAAGCACCATCCGCAAACCATGGAGACTGCTTCCCGGATTAACAGATTAACGGATTAACGGATTAACGGATCAACATCCTCTCAAACTCCTCCATCCCAACAGCATCTTCTATCTTAAACTCCCCGATCCTTGTACGGCATAAACTGCTGAGATAGGCACCACAACCAAGTGCAGCGCCAAAATCATGGGCAAGACTGCGGATATAAGTGCCGGTGGAGCAGGTCACTTTAAAATAGACGACGGGAGATTGGAAGTCAGTGATCTCAAAAGAGCTGATATTTATTTTCCTGGGCTTCAATTCCACTTCCTCTCCCCTCCTCGCCAGTTCATATAAGGCAACACCATCTTTTTTTATGGCAGAATAAACAGGAGGCATTTGGTCTATATCACCAATGAATTGTTTGGTTGTATCATCCAGCATTTGCTTCGTAACAAATGAATGGTCTTTTTGCTGTTCGGGTTCACTCTCCAGGTCATAAGTAGGGGTAACAGCACCGAGTGTAAAGCTGCCCGTATATTCTTTTTCCTGCGCCATGTATTCATTGATCTTCTTCGTGAATTTGCCTGTGCAGACAATGAGCAATCCCGTAGCCAGCGGATCGAGTGTGCCTGCATGGCCGATCTTTTTTATCTGTAATAAGCCACGCATTTTCCTGATCACATCGAAGGAGGTCCAGTGCAGGGGTTTGTTTATTAAAATGGCCTTGCCATCAAGGTATGGCTGTTGTATGGCAGGGTCAATGGGAATTCTTTCTTTACGTTCAGGTTTTGGAATACCCTCTCCCGCTTCTTCAAGTTTATTGATATGTTTTGATCGATATGTTTGCTTCCTTGCCAAATCTTTATTTTTTGCAAACCTAAAGCTTTAATTTTTACCACAAAGAACACTAAGAATCTTCCACGAAGAACATAGAGATTGTATATTGTGCCCGATATCAATACAGCAGGACTATCATGCGTATTTTTCTTTTTATCTTATTAATTTCTATAAGTCTCTTTTCTTTCATGGTGCTTCTTGGAGGAAGTCATGGACAGCTTGATTTTAGAATAAATTCAATGGAAGATTGGTTGTTATGGAGTTTAGCAATCATCCCGATCATTATAATATTATTTCTGATACGGCCTTATTTCACAAAAAGCAACAATAAGCATTAGAAACTATAAGAAATTTATATCGCCTGCCGGGCCTTCAATTCCAGATATTTATTTACGGCGTTGATGGTAAGATTTTCCGGAGGTGTTAGGATGGAAAGAATGCCATGCTTTTTTAATTCTTTTACGATCAGCCTTTTTTCAAATTCAAATTTCTCTGCGATGGTCTTGATATATACTTCCTCCACATTTTTTGCATCCAGGTGGGAAAGCTGGTGCAGTTCGGTATTCTCAAAGAACACCACCATCAGTAAATGATGCCTTGCAATCGAGCGCAGGTAATTCAGTTGCCGGCGCAACCCTGAGAGCGATTCAAAGTTTGTATACAGAACGACCAGGCTGCGGTGCTTTATAGATTTTCGGATCTGCATGTACAGCATTTCATAATCGCTTTCCAAAAATGCGGTTTCCTGGTTGTATAATAATTGCAGGATATTTTCCCGCTGGATAGGTTTACGGTCTGCCGCCAGTAATGAGCCCATCTTGTTACCAAAGGTCATCACACCGATCCTGTCCTGTTTCTGCAGACAAACATTTGCCAACACCAGCGTGCTGTTGATCGCATAGTCCAGCAATGTGAGATTAGCGAAGGGCATTTTCATCAGCCTTCCCTTGTCAATGATGCAATAAACCTGCTGCGATCTTTCATCGGTGTAGTTGTTCACCATCAATGATCCCTTCCTTGCCGTTGCCTTCCAGTTAACGCTGCGGATATCATCACCCCTCACATATTCCTTGATCTGCTCAAATTCCATACTATGACCGATCTTACGCATCCTTTTACTTCCATGCTCGGTCTGTATGGATGTTCTTGAAAGCAATTCATATTTGCGCATCTGCAGGTAAGAAGGATAAACAGGTACCGTCTCCTTCGCATCTATATTGTACCTCCTTTTCAGCAAGCCCAGCAATGATCGTACATATAAAATGATGCGGCCGAAATGATACTCACCTCTTTCTACAGGGCGCAGTTTATACAAAATATTCTTCAGTTCACCGGGCCTGAAACGATGATACATTATCCAATCTCTTTTCTGGAACTGCACGGGTAATTCATCAATGATCTCCATGTTTACCACGAACTGCATATTGTTCTTTACCTGTAATTCTACTTTGTTTTCATCACCATTGCTGAACCTGTCTGCCATGATGCGTTTTGCAGTGGGCGCTTTGCCGGCAGGGAAAAGAAAGAGATAATCGATGAGGACAAGAATAAGAAAGACAAAGAAGATGATCCTGGCGATGACGAAAAGAGGTGTAAAGAAAAATGAAACAACGAACAGTATGACGCAGAATCCTCCCGCGAGGTAAAACCTCGTGGTAAGAAAGACATCCAGGAAGACAACACGTGCCAGGTATTTCAATACTCCCATTATCTCGGAATTTCTATCGATTTCAGGATCGTTTCTATAAGGTCATCAGCTGTTGCACCTTCCATTTCTTTTTCGGGGGTGAGGATGATCCTGTGCCTTAACACATGAGGCGTCATTTCAACAATGTCTTCAGGCGTAACAAAATCTCTTCCCTTTATTGCTGCGCATGCTTTGGCAGAACGCAGTATCGAGAGTGATGCCCTCGGTGACCCGCCCAAATAAAGCGCAGGATTATTGCGTGTTTCATGAACGATCTTCGCAATGAACTCGATGAGTTTTTGTTCAATGATGATGGATTGCACCTGGCTGCGGTAATGCTGGATATCCACAGGTGATAGTATCTTCTTCACCGATTCGATCATCTGCAATTGTGTTTTGCCCTGCTGTGTATTCAGGATAGCCACTTCTTCCTGCAAAGAGGGATAACCAACTTCGATCTTGAAAAGGAAACGATCCAGTTGTGCTTCCGGCAGCCTGTAGGTACCTTCCTGCTCGATCGGGTTTTGCGTAGCCAGCACAATAAAAGGAATGCTCATCTGGTGAGTGCTTCCGTCGATCGTTACCTGGCGTTCTTCCATTACTTCAAACAAAGCGGCCTGTGTTTTTGCAGGCGCCCTGTTGATCTCGTCGATCAGGACAATATTGCTGAAGACGGGCCCCGGCTTGAAACGGAAGTCTCCTTCTTTCGGATTAAAGACAGAAGTGCCTACCACGTCGCTGGGCATCAGGTCGGGTGTGAACTGAAGCCTTGAGAAATCAACGTCGATGATCTTGGCGACGAGTTTTGCGGTTAATGTCTTCGCTACGCCGGGCACACCTTCGATCAGGATATGTCCATCGCATAATAAACCGATGAGCAGCAGGTCCACCATTTTATGTTGCCCGATGATCACCTGGCCGATCTCGTTCCTGATCTCGTAGACAGCCCTGTTGAGGCCGCTAAGGTCAATACGCTGTTGAAATAGATTTTCTTCCATCAGTTCCTGTTTTTGTAAAAATTTTGTATTTGTTCATTTAAAGAAAGTAATTCGTAATCGCTCAGTTCGGTACTGTTGTGTGCATTTGTGATGGTCCGGAACAACGAATCCACCTGGTCTTTTGTCACCCCGCTCTTACGGCTCAATGCGGTGATAAAATCGTCGTTAATGAGATTGGTATTTAAAAAGTATTTATTGCGAATGTACTCATTAAAATACGTGATCATCTTGTCCGCAATATTTTTGTTGTCTTTTTTCTGGAGGTATAGCCTGCCGATCGTTTCGGTAAAAGTAACGGTGGTGTTCTCATTGGATTTGCGCTGATCAATGATCCGCTGTGTGCGCTTGCCGCCGAACAGGATATACAGCAACAGCAATGCGATCGATATCCAGAAAGCAAAAGCCAGCGATGGATAGCCCAGTATGGTTCCGAAAGTAGAAAAACCGCCTTTGTCAGCATCTTCATCGTCGCTTTTCCTGTGGCGCAGCTTGTTGTAATAATCATCCCAGTAAACATGTTCGGGGAAACTGCCTGTATAGGCAAGCGCTTTTTGCAGGTATTGGTAATTATCTTCTTTCAGTAAAAAATAATTGCTGAATGCCCTTGGGTCGCAGTGCAGGAACAATTTTCCTTTGCCATAAAAATGCACAATGGCATTGGGCTGACCGTATGCATTCCACCCGGTCACCCTGGTATTTGAATGATCGATATCATAAAAATAGTCGCGGTAAGGAAGATAGAAATAAGAATACGCTGATCCCGGCGGGTTGAGAGGCGATGTGAATGTGTTACGCATCGAATCGAATATATCGTACTCCGAAACCTCGTAATATGTCTGCTTACAACCTATCTTTTTCAAAAGCAAAGGATCGATATATGCCGAAGAGATGAAAAGATCATTGCCCGCATATACATAATTCAGCATGGCTTTCACTTCACTGTTATTCACCATCAGGAGCGGAGATATGCAGACATACAATGCCTGCGTATCGGTGATATTGTTCCATGTATCAATGAAATCCCTTTTCTTATCCCTGATCGTGTTCTTGCTGTATAATGCTTCCAGTTGTTTGTAAGCGATATAGGTACCGAACGGCGCTTTATCTTTTTTAGAATAAGTCTCTCTCAAAGATGGCATGCCGTCATCTGTGCTGCATGAGTTGAACAAAACAACCAACGCCAGTAATAAAAAAAGATATGTGAGCTTACGTTCCAGAAAGGGTTATAGTTTTTGGTTAAAAGTTGAAAAATAGCTTTCGAGCTTATAGTATATCTCTCTTTCTATCGCAAATTCACCATACCATACGTACTCATAGTTCAGTGTAAGCGACGCAAATTCATTTTGCAGCGCGGGCTTCTTCATTTCACGCACATACTGGTAGTTGGTCTTATCGGCTGCCAGTTCCAGCAATTGCTTTCCGGCAAGGGTATGCAGGGTTTTCAGGTATTGGTAGCGGATCGCCTGCCTGTAATTATTGTTTTTAAGTGATTGGCTGATCAATGCATCAAAGTCGCTCTCTGAGGATATGTTTTCTTCTTCAACAGAAGGCTCATCAGTTTTAAGCGACCTGCTTTTTCTTCTGAAGGCCCCGTCAGCCATAAACAGCCGGTAAATGATAATAAGAATGAAGAGCCCTGCTAATGTCCACAGCAGTATTTGTGTAAACCTTGATGATAGCAGCCTGTCCATGAGGCTGGTCCGCGGAGTATATGAATCATCTTTTTCTTTGTGCTTCGCCTCTTCTTTTTTTGCCTTCAGCATGCTGTCAAGGTATTTCATGTAAGCAAAATCCTTGAGGTCTTTCCATTGCTTAACGGAATCAGCCGGCGTGACGAGGTTATTGGGATAAAGTGTTGTATCGATCCTTTCTTCCGTGTATGTTTCGCCGGCTCCTACGGGCGCTTCAACTATTTTTTCTACCGGCACGGCAGAATCAATTATCTCATCAGTCTGTAAAAGAGAAGAATCCCTGTATACATATTTTTTGTCCTGCGCCTGCACTGAAGACAAAAGTGAAAGGCATAAAAATGATATGTAAACTGATCTAATCATCTGCTTTTTTCAACCTGTTGATGATACCATCGGGTTGAATATAATAACCTTTCCTGTGCAAACGGATGGGGAGGATAACGAAATACCAGATGATAAAGAAAAGTGAAACGGCCAGTATGATGAGACTTAACCAGACCGGCATGCCGCCATTGTTTGATTTATCGAATGTCTGGCTCATGAGGCGTGTGATATAACTTTCAAAAAAAGCTGCCACGATAAAAATGGGTATAAGGCTTAGCAATACTTTGGCTGCATCCTTTGCTCCCCTCCTGAACGATACGAACCGCTTATAAGTACCGGGGAATAAAATACCGCTTGCAAGAATGAATCCCGCTGTGGCGGCTATGATGATCGCGGAGATCTCCAGTGTTCCATGCACCCAGATCACCATCACTGATTTCATACCAAGCCCCTTGGAGAAGAACATGTATTCAAAGGCACCCAGTATCAAACCATTGTACCACAAAAGGTATAAGGTAAAAAAGCCAAGGGTGAAACCGCCAATGAATGCTTTAAAGGCAACACTTATGTTATTATACCCTATCCATACGAACATGGTAAAAGGGTTCCCGCTCTTGTAAACACCAAAGGGATCGCCTTTCGCGATATTATCCTCAGTCATGTCAACATAACCATCTCCCAGCACGCCGCGGATGAATTCTTCATTATACATGGATGACAGGATGCCAATGGCGATGAACAGGATAAATGTTATTGCAGTGAACAAAAAAATACGGTGGTATCTTTTAAATAATAGCGGCAGTTCGAATTTCCAGAATTGAAAGATGCGGCTGTATTTTTCTTTTTTATTCTGGTAAATGCTTTGATAGATGCCAGCAGCAATGCCATTGATCCAGCGGGTCATCTTACTCTTGGGATAGAAGGTCTTGGCATAGGAAAGGTCATCGATGAGGTCAACAAAACGTTCTGCCGTTTCATCGGGGTTATCAGTGGGTGAATCCTGGTATTCCTTCCACTTTGCTGCATTCTTCTTTATGAACATTGCTTCCCTCATATCTAGTAATTGCAGGTTAACATTGAGCCTACAAATTCACTAATTTTTCACTCATAAAAAAATCCGTGTTTCGAACAACCTGTTAAACCAATTTGTAATTTGCAACATGGCCATCATCCAGATAGAGACAGCCTTTAATATAGACCTTGAGTTCGAGATCGCCGAATTCCATAAGCGGCTGTTCGCTTATATGATCGACTTCGGGATCCTGATCATCTTCCTGTACAGTATGAAATACTTTTTATATACCGGGTTGGAAGTGGGGTTTGAAGAAAATGCGGGACTCGATATACTGGTGATCTCCTTACCGATGCTGTTGTATTCCCTGCTTACTGAACTATGGTTGAACGGGCAGACCATTGGCAAAAAGCTGATGTCGATACGGGTGATCAGCCTGGAAGGTGGTGAACCAACTTTTGGACAGTACCTGCTGCGCTGGATCACCAAGTTCTTTGAATGGCCATTCTTTTTCGGATACATCGCTTTCTCCAACTCCAGTGTAATGTCCTACTGCTTTATTACAGGTTTGTTCGGTATTGCAGTGGTGATCGTTATTTCCATTACCAAAAGAAGCCAGCGTCTTGGGGACCTGGTTGCAGGCACTGTTGTTGTAAATACCAGGTCTTTGCTGACTGTTGCCGATACCGTTTTCATGGAGATCAACCAGGCGGATTATAAAGTGATGTACCCGCAGGTGATGCGGCTGAGCGATCGTGACATCAATACCATCAAAACTGTTCTTACGCAGGCAGCCAAAAGCAATAATTACGACATGTGCCACCGTGTTTCCATGAAAGTAAAAGAAGTGCTGCATATCCAATCGGACATGCACGTTGATCAATTCCTGGAAAAATTACTGGCTGATTATAACTACCTCGCAACAAAAGAATAAATATCACATGGCTGTTGACGTTCTGGTCGACATAAACACTCCTACCAATGCAAGCAGCGTCAAAACAAGACTGATGATGGTCACAATACCTGAAATGCGATAATATACTCTCAGATTCTGACAGGCATTATTGAATTCCACCTGGTCATTCACCTGCAAAGCAACCTGCAGTTTGGCTGCAAACCGGAAATGGAATATAGATACGATGATCCATACTATTGCAACAATTACATAAAAAATAAGGGTGAAGATAGCGCTGGTCCTTGCTGAACCTGATCCGAAACTGCGCCTTATCTCCGATATAAGAGAAGCATAGTATAATGCAAAGACCAATATACACAGGCTGAAAACAAATCCCGCTATGGCAATGAACTTAGCCCATTTTGCTGTTTCCGTAAGATGCGCATGAGCCATTGCATCAACCTGCAGATCGTTATTCAGTAAACTTTCATTGATATTTTCCATAAGCAATGTTTAATAAGATGTCTCTTAATACGCTCTTGCAAATAATACCCTTTGTGTGCTCGCATTACCGGTCAGTATACATTTACCATCTTCTTTTTTATTGTCCAGTGGAATACAGCGAATGGTTGCCTTGGTCATTTCCTTTACCTTTTCCTCCGTTTCGGTAGTACCATCCCAATGCGCTGAAATAAATCCCCCCTTATCATCCAGCAATTTTACAAATTCATCCCAGCTGTTTGCTTCCGTGATATTCGCATTGCGGGAAGCAAGGGCTTTATCATACATCCCCTGTTGTATCTCTTCCAGCAGCTTTGCAATACTACCTGCAAGCCCATCCATACTCATGCTCTTCTTTTCTTTTGTATCACGTCTTGCAACTTCCGCCACGTTGTTCTCAATATCACGCTGCCCCATCGCAATACGAACAGGCACACCTTTCAATTCGTACTCGGCGAATTTCCAGCCCGGGCGGCTGTTATCACTGTTATCATATTTAACACGAATGCCAAGCGCTTTAAGCTGATCAACCAGCTCATTTGCTTTTGCATCGATAGGCGCTTTACTGTCCTCACCTTTATAAATGGGTACGATCACTACCTGCATCGGTGCGATCTTTGGCGGCAGTATCAATCCCTGGTCATCGCTATGCACCATGATGAGGGCACCGATCAATCTTGTAGTCATACCCCATGATGTTGCCCATACATAATCAAGCTTATTGTTCTTATCGCTGAACTTTACGTCGAATGCTTTGGCAAAATTCTGCCCAAGGAAATGTGAAGTACCTGCCTGCAGCGCCTTGCCATCCTGCATCATTGCTTCTATGCAATAGGTTTCCACGGCGCCTGCAAAACGCTCGTTGGCTGTCTTAATGCCTTTGATGACCGGAACAGCCATATAATTCTCCACGAAGTCGGCATACACACCCAGCATCTTTTCTGCTTCTTCAACAGCTTCTTCTTTTGATGCATGCGCAGTATGTCCTTCCTGCCATAAGAATTCAGTTGTGCGGAGAAATAACCTGGTACGCATTTCCCATCGTACAACATTCGCCCATTGATTGATCAGGAGTGGAAGGTCACGGTATGATTGTATCCAGTCCCTGTAAGTATTCCAGATGATCGTTTCGGATGTTGGCCTTACGATCAGCTCTTCTTCAAGCTTTGCATCGGGGTCTACTATGATACCATTACCATCAGGATCTTTTTTTAAACGATAGTGTGTAACTACAGCACATTCTTTTGCAAATCCTTCCACATGTGCGGCTTCTTTACTGAAAAAACTTTTAGGAATGAACAGGGGGAAATAAGCATTCACGTGCCCGGTGTCCTTGAACATTTTATCCAGCTGGTCACGCATGTTCTCCCATAAAGCAAATCCATAAGGTTTGATGACCATGCATCCACGCACCGCTGAATAATCGGCGAGGCTTCCTTTAATTACGAGATCATTGTACCATTGCGAATAGTCTTCTGCTCTTGATGTTAATTCTTTACTCATTAATTTGTTTTTTCAGCCGACATTCATCATCGGCCATTTATTCTGATTTTTCTTTAATGTCTTTTGTTTTTCCGTAGTCTGACGAGGGCGTCAGACCATGTTTTATTTAGCACCGCTTTAACAACGAACTATTTAACTTTAATGTCAGTAGATAAGCCATTGCGCACATTTAAAAGACTTCCGGACTGCACAAAAATAGTAACTTCAATTTTAAACCGCTTCAAACTAATACTATGCAAACAAAAATTCTACTCTTTCTCTTATCCACCGCAGTTTTCAGCAGTTGCAGCACTGCCTATAAAAGCGGCCAAACGCCAGATGATGTCTATTATTCCCCGGCCAGGGCTGTAGAAGAGGACCAGGATAATGACCGTGAAGAAGTGAAGAGCGAACCTGCCAAAGATTACAGTATCACCATGGCGGCCCGTGATTATCGCTGGAGAGAATTCAGGGACGATTACAGTTATGATAACAGCCCCTACAATTACACCTGCAAGAACTACAATTACGGTTATTATTACAATCCTTATTACTATCCATGGGTGATCTACACAGGCAAAAGTTACAAGCCTGTTAATACAACTCCAAGGATGGTGAACCTGAACAGTTACAAAGGATATAACAGCAATATTGCGACAGGTAAATACATTTCACCGGGTTCATCAAGGCCAGCCAGTCAATATAATAACAGCAACAGCAGGGTTGGAAATTTGATGAGAGAGATACTATCGCCGTCATCATCATCATCCGGTTCTTCCAATAATACAAGGACTTATTCGCCGCCTGCCAGTAACAGCAGTAGCGGAAGCAGTGGCAGCTCACGCAGCAGCAATTCAGGATCATCTGTCAGCAGGCCGGGCAGAGGTTAATGTTTGGTTTTATTTGTAGCAGCAGGTGTCAGCCTGCAGGAAATGAATTATTCATTAAATGAATTGCCATGAAAAAAAAATATTTACTCTTATCATCTTTATTCATCAGTTCCATTATTTACGCCCAGGTTCCTGAGGATGCAATCCGTTATTCCTTCTATCCCCAGAATGGTACTGCAAGAAATCTGGCCATTGGCGGCGCCATGGGCTCTTTGGGAGGTGACCTGAATGCGACTTTTGTAAACCCCGCCGGGCTTGGATTTTATAAGACCGGAGAATTTGTCTTAACCCCCGGTTATTTCCTCAACAACAATAAATTCAATTTCAGGGAAACAGCATCGCAGAATAAAAAGAACAATTTTGGTTTCGGCACAAGCGGTGTGGTGATAGGTTATGGAGACCGCAATAACAACAGGAGCAACAACGCATTTAGTTTCGCTGTTACACAAACTGCCAATTTCAATAATCACATTCAGTACAGCGGCCTGAACAATTATAGTTCCTTCAGTGAGCAGTTTGCAGAGGAGTTTGCAAAAGCAAGGGATGAGAATGGCAACCAGTACAGTATTAATGCTGTACTGAATACCAACTCACCGCTACCCTATGGGGCGGCACCCGCTTTATATACCTACCTGATCGATACTGTAAGGGTCAACGGACTGCTCCAGGTCAAGGGTGCACCCGAATATATACTTGATGCCGGACAGGCATTGAAACAGGAAATGGATAAAACCACCAAAGGTGGTATATATGAACTGGCGATCGGCTTAGCGCATAATTCAAAAGACAAATGGTATTTCGGAGCAACGCTGGCAATACCCATTGTAAGTTATTCAAGCAACACTACATTCAAAGAGTCTGATACTTCTTCCAATACTTCCAATCACTTTAAGCAATTTGAATACAATGATAATTTTAAAACAACAGGTGTTGGAGGTAAGATCATTCTTGGGGTTATTTATCGTCCGCAGGATTATATACGTATCGGGCTTGCGATACACACCCCTACCTATATGAGCCTGAAAGATAAGCGTACGACATCATTAAGCACGACAGTTGAGAACCCGGTCAACAGCTACAGTGTATCATCACAAACATTTACCAATGATCAGCCGGGGGAAAACCAGTATTCGCAGAATACTCCATTCAAAGCCATACTGAGTGCATCTTATGTATTCAGGGAGATAGAGAATGTAAAGAAGCAACGTGCATTCATTACTGCCGACGTGGAATATGTACACCACCGGGGATCTAAATTCAAAAGCAATGAAGAAGAACCTACTGAACGTGACAAACAATATTATAAAGACCTGACAAGCGTGGTGAAAGCTTACTACAAAGGCAATTTCAATTTCCGTGTTGGAGGGGAACTGAAGTTCAATGTAGTGATGGCGAGGCTGGGATTTGCCTACTATGGCAATCCTTATAAAAATACCGGCTATAAAGCAAGCCGTATGTTATTGAGTGGTGGTTTGGGTTACCGCAATAAAGGAATGTTCATTGACCTTACTTATGTTCATGCGATCAATAAAGATGTTGATTTCCCTTACAGGCTCGAAGACCGGGCAAATACCTATGCATCGGTGAAACAGCAAAGGGGGAATCTTGTTGCAACTCTAGGACTTAAATTTTAGCCTGGCTAATTGCTTATGGTGCCCCGGATCTTCCGGGGCATTTTTTTTATACTTCTTTGCTGAGCAGTTTTATTAATTCTAAAGGATCCGGGGATATCCATTTGACCTCTTCATCTTTTTTAAACCATGTCATCTGCCGCTTGGCATACTGGCGGGTATTGATCTTTATTATCTCCACTGCATCCTCCAGAGAAAGGTCTCCTGCCAGGTGTCCGAACAACTCCCGGTAACCTACCGTTTGTAATGCATTCAGTTTTTTATAAGGTTGCAGTGATCTCACTTCATCCAGCAATCCTTCTTTCATCATCACATCTACCCTGCCATTGATCTGTTTGTGCAATTGTTCCTTCGGCAGCTCCAATCCTATTTTGGTGATATTGAAATCACGCTGTTTTTTTTGTTGTGTCTGAAATTCCATGATCGACCTTCCCGTAGATAATTTTACTTCCAGTGCTCTCATCAGTCGCTGGGGGTTTTTGATCTCCCCTTTTGAAAAAAACAAAGGGTCATTTTTTTCCACCTGCTGCTGCAGCCATTGCAGGCCTTCCCATTCATAATCTTTGATGATCTTTTCCCGAATAGCAGGCTCTATCTGCGGCACTTCATCGATACCCTGGCAGAATGCCCTGACATATAAGCCTGTTCCTCCAACCATCACGGCAATATCATTGGTTTTAAAGATACCATTGATCTTTTCCAAAGCATATTGTTCGAAGACAGCAGCATTTACTTCCTCTTTTATCGAATGTGAACTGATGAAGAAATGTTGCACCTGTTTCAATTGTTCAACCGAAGGTTTGGCAACGCCGATATTCAGCTCTTTAAAACACTGGCGGCTGTCTGCGGAAATTATTTTTGTGTTGTAATGGAGTGCAGTTTGAACAGCAAGGGAGGTTTTACCAACTGCGGTTGGGCCAACAATAACAATGCAGGTCTTTTTCATTAGAATTTGTTTGAGCTTGTAAAGAACCCATAACAATTATAAGCAATCGTGAGTGGTGAGTCGTGAATCGTACGTATCTTCTCACGATTATCGGGTCACGATTTAAAATCCATCATTCGCCTCATCTGTTGCAGGTGCTTCTTCCTCACCATCAGCTTCCACTTGGTCACCTTCTTCGCTGAACCCATCGGTCATGGCATCGGGCTTAAGGTCGTATTTCTCTTCCATCTCAGCAAGGCGGCTGTCAACAAGCCCCTTTGTTCCGTATTGTGAAGGTGCAATACCTTCTGTTCGGACACAGGCAGGATAGACCAGTTTTTTATTTTCTTCCTTATCCACGTTGATCAGTTCCACCATAAAATGCCAGTACTTATTAAAATCGTATTCGTAGATGAACTTCTGATTTGGATTGTTGATCTCAGAACCGATCACCGTCTCCGACATGATCAACGGCTCGGCCTTATAAGTCTTATCATATTTTTCAAGGGAGATCTCCCGCCCTCTTAACCAGTTATCGTTACTGCGATAGAAAGTTGCTTTGTGCTTGGAATCGAATTCAAAGCTTTTCAATATAGAACCGTGCAGATCGAGGAAGGTTTGTGTATGTGGAATTGCGATATCCCTGTATACACTGTCATCGTCCTCCCAGTATATCCTGAATTTTAAGATTGCCATACCCTAAAATTAAGAATTAATAATTAATAATGGAGAATTGGCCCCTGGTAACGGTTTCCTGTTAACCAATTCCCAATTCCTTCGCCTTTGCAAGCATGAAAGCATGAGCTGCTTCGTATTCATTCGGGATCAGGCCATCCAGTATCGCTTCGCGGATCGCATTTTTGATATCGCCTACAGCACGGCTGGGTTGTAAATTAAATGTCTCCATAATAAGTTCTCCGCTGATGGGCGGCTGCCAGTTGCGCAAATGATCTTTTTCTTCTACTTCCACGCAACGCTTTCTTACCATCTCAAAATTTTCAAGATAACGTTTGACCTTCATCTTGTTTTTAGAAGTAATATCCGCTTCGCAGAGGGTCATCAGCGCATCAAAATCTTCACCTGCATCAAATAATAAACGACGGATGGCACTATCGGTGATATTTTCTTTGGTAAGGCTGATCGGCCGGAGATGCAATTCCACCATCCTGCGAACGAATTTCATTTTTTCATTTTGCGGCAGCTTCAGTTTTGTAAAGATCTTGGGTACCATCCTTCCCCCAACCACTTCATGTCCATGAAATGTCCAGCCATGCCCTTCTTCAAATTTTTTCGTAGCAGGTTTGGCAATATCATGCAGCACTGCTGCCCAGCGTAACCAAAGATCATCTGTCTTTTCAGCAATATTGTCAACCACCTGCAGGGTGTGATAAAAATTATCCTTATGCCCCATCCCATCAATATATTCCGCACCTGCCAGTTCAACCATTTGGGGAAATATTATTTTCAGCAACCCGCTTTTATACAAAAGATCAAAACCGATCGATGGTTTGGCAGATAGCAATATCTTGTTGAGCTCATCCGCAATTCTTTCAGCACTTACGATCTTTATCCTCTCTGCATTTTCACCGATAGCATCGAAAGTTTTTTTCTCTATGGTAAAGTTCAGTTGTGTTGCAAAGCGGATGGCCCTCATCATGCGCAACGGATCATCACTGAAAGTTTGTGCAGGCGCCAGCGGTGTTTTAATGATCTTTGATTCAAGATCGGCAATGCCGTTAAAGGGATCGAGCAATTCTCCGAAATCTTTTTCATTCAGGCTTATCGCCAGGGCATTGATGGTAAAGTCACGACGGTTCTGGTCATCTTCCAGTGTACCGGATTGCACCGAAGGTTTGCGGCTGTCATAGTTATAACTTTCTTTCCTCGCCCCCACGAATTCTATCTCCAGCGCTTCCGTTTTGATCTGTGCGGTACCGAAGTTCTTAAAGAAATTCACTTCAGGCCTTGGACTGAATTTCTCTGCAGCTTTTGACGCCAGTTCAATTCCATCTCCTATGCAAACAATGTCCATATCTTTTGTCTGCCTTCCGAGTATCTTATCACGTACAAATCCGCCGATCAGGTAACAGGGCATACCTGTTTCCTTTGCTGATTGAGCAACTTTTTGAAGGATGGACAACTCTTTATCGGTACAGGTGATGAACATGGGTGCAAAACTAAGAGAAAGTTACAAGGAACAAGCTGCAAGCTTATAGTAGCCTTGCAGCTCACAGCTTGCGGCTTGCAACTAATAACTGGCATCAATATTGACCTATTAGCCTTCCACAGAAAATACCTTCAATTAACTGGTGTTTTTGACATTTTGACTATATATTGAGAAACTATGGATAAAAAGTTTTATGTACAGGGACCGGAAGACGAAATGGAGTTCATGCCCATCATCCCATTGAATGAAGACGACGACGGAAGTACTGATGACCAGCCGATCCCGGAGGAAATACCTATTCTTGCATTGAGAAATACCGTGCTCTTTCCCGGTGTAGTGATCCCCATTACCGTTGGCAGGGACAAGAGTATAAAAGCAGTAAATGATGCTTATAAGGCTGACAAATTGATAGGTGTGGTAGCGCAAAAAGACAGTAACGTTGAAGAACCTACTGTCAGCGACCTGGAAGATATTGGAACGGTTGCAAAAATTGCCAAGCTCATTAAAATGCCAGACGGTGGAACCACGATCATCATCCAGGGACGTAAAAGATGCAAGATCGAAGAAGTGACCACTGATGATCCCTATTTTAAAGCAAAGATAAAAGTACTGACAGAAGAGGTATTGAAAGACGATGCCGATTTCAATGCAATGGTGGGAAGCATCAAGGACCTTGCGGGGCAGATCGTGAACCTCTCTCCCAACCTTCCAAGCGAAGCAGCCATCATCTTAAAGAATATCGAAAACCCGTCTTTCCTGATCCATTTTGTAAGCAGCAACCTGAACAGTGATATAAAAGACAAGCAGCGCCTGCTGGAGATCAGTAATATCAAAGCAAGGGCTGAATTGCTGATGAACCTGATGCAGACCGAACTGCAATACACAGAGCTGAAAAATAAAGTAACGAATAAGACGAGGGCAGAACTGGATAAGCAGCAGCGTGAATATTTTTTACAGCAACAGATGAAAGCCATCAAGGATGAACTGGGCGGAGACAATGTAGCGGAAGTAAAAGAGATGCTGAAAAAAGCAGAGGGAAAGAAATGGCCTGCTGCTGCAAAAGAAATGTTCACCAAGGGTGTAGAGAAACTGGAACGTATGCACCCGACAACACCAGACTATTCGGTGGTGTACAATCATCTTGACCTGATGCTGGACCTTCCCTGGGGCGATTATACAGAAGATCATTACGATCTTAAAAAAGCAAAGAAGGTTTTGGATCACGATCATTATGGTATGCAGAAGATCAAGGAAAGGATATTGGAATATCTCGCCGTATTAAAACTGAAAGGAGATATGAAATCTCCCATCCTTTGTTTTCTCGGCCCTCCGGGGATCGGTAAGACAAGCCTTGGTAAAAGCATTGCATCTGCCATCAACAGGAAATATGTGAGGGTAAGCCTCGGAGGTCTGCACGATGAAAGTGAGATAAGGGGACATCGCAAGACCTATATCGGTGCCATGCCGGGAAGGATATTGCAATCCATCCGCAAAATAAAATCAAGCAACCCGGTAATGATACTCGACGAGATCGATAAAGTGGGCAGCGATCATCGCGGTGATCCTTCCTCTGCCCTGCTTGAGGTTCTGGACCCGGAACAGAACAATACTTTCTACGATAACTATTTGGAGCTTGAATATGACCTTAGCCGTGTACTGTTCATTGCCACGGCCAATAATATAAATAATATTCCTCCCGCTCTTAAAGACAGGCTGGAGATCATTGACCTGAGTGGTTATGCGGTGGAAGAAAAGATCGAGATCGCCAGGCGTCACCTGGTTCCCAAACAAAAAGAAATGCATGGGCTTAAAGACAATGCCTTCAAACTTAACGATATCGTTATAGAAAAAGTGATCCAGGATTATACGAGAGAGAGTGGTGTAAGAGAGCTGGACAGGCAACTGGCGAGTATCATGCGGTACCAGGCCAAGGAACTGGTGATAAAGGGAAAGCTTAAAGCAACACTTACGACCAACGATATTGAAAATATCCTGGGTAAACCAAAATACAGCAATGACCTGTATAAGATCGCAAACATGCCCGGTGTGGCTGTGGGGCTGGCATGGACCTATGTGGGAGGCGACATCCTTTTCATTGAGACCCAGTTGAGCAAAGGGAAAGGCGAATTAAAGCTTACAGGGAACCTTGGAAATGTAATGAAGGAGAGTGCAACTACTGCCCTCACTTACCTGGAAGCCAACTGCAAACTTTCCAGCACATTGGGATCCTAAGCTTAGAATTCCACGTGGACAAGTTGTCGCG
>JADMIO010548807.1_pt1 | contig 112787 bp, 85 predicted proteins | sample 8958161 | NCBI WGS metagenome assembly JADMIO01 (sample SAMN16585339, study PRJNA669376) | soil metagenome | isolation source: Crop rotation soil | place: USA: Cullars Rotation, Alabama | collected 2011
GACAACTTGTCCACGTGGAATTCTAAGCTTAGGATCCCAATGTGCTGGAAAGTGGATCCGGGAGTCGTTCTTTATCTCTTCCAAAGCTTGAAGCTGTCCGCTAAAGAAGTCGAAACGCTGCTGTACAAGAAATCGGGGCTGACTGGCATATCAGGCATCAGCAATGACATGCGCGACTTGCTTGATCGGAGCGAACCAGAGGCGCGTCTGGCGATTGATTACTTCATTTACCGCGCTGCCAAAGAGATTGGCGCGCTCACCGCAGTCCTCGGTGGCGTGGACGGGATCGTGTTTACCGCCGGCATTGGCGAGAACTCGCCCGAAATCCGCCGGCGAATCTGTGAAGCGTCGGCGTGGCTGGGTGTTGAGATCGACGAAGAAGCGAACTCGCAGAAAGCCACACGAATCTCCACCCGCGCCAGCAAGCTGTCTGCATGGGTGATTCCGACAAATGAAGAGCTGATGATTGCGAGGCATACGGGTGCGCTTCTGGGACTCGCGAGGGCCGCCGCATAACTAAAGAACAAGGAGAATTGTGTTTATGGCTACTCCGGCGAAAGAGGTTGCCGTCGATCAGGTTGGCCAGGCGTGGAAAGGCTTCAACGTAGGTTTATGGCAAACCGAAATCAATGTACGTGACTTCATTCAACAGAACTATGAGCCGTACGAGGATGATGATGCGTTCCTTGCCCCAGCTACGGAAAGAACGAAAAAGATCTGGGCCCAGATGAACGAGCTGTTCAAAGAAGAACGAAAAAAGGGCGTCCTCGATATTTCGCAGATCCCGACTTCAATTACGGCCCACGCTCCCGGTTACATCGACGAGGCAAACGAAATAATAGTCGGCCTGCAAACAGAGGCGCCTTTGAAGCGGGCCATCATGCCGAATGGCGGCTTTCGCATGGTCCTGAATGCGCTGAAGACTTACGGCCATGAACCTGATCCGAACGTGGTCGAGGCCTTTACCAAATATCGCAAGACGCATAACGACGCGGTCTTCGACGCCTACACCGCCGACATCCGGCGTTGTCGCAGCTCGCATATCCTGACTGGGCTGCCCGACGCGTACGGGCGCGGTCGAATCATCGGCGATTACCGGCGCGTGCCGCTCTACGGCTTAACGCGGCTGATTGAAGATAAACAACAAGAGAAACGCAGCCTGGATTCTGCGCCATCGACAGACGAAATCATTCGCGATCGTGAAGAGCTGAGCGAACAGATTCGGGCGCTCAAAGAGCTGCAGCAAATGGCGAGTAGTTACGGATACGACATCGCGACGCCCGCGACCACAGCCCGCGAGGCGGTCCAGTGGCTTTACTTTGCCTATCTCGGGGCGGTGAAAGAGCAAAACGGCGCCGCCATGTCACTCGGCCGGACATCGACTTTCCTGGATGTTTATTTCCAGCGCGATCTGAAAGCGGGATTGATAACGGAAGAGCAAGCACAGGAGATCGTTGACGACTTTGTAATTAAGCTGCGAATTGTTCGTTTTCTTCGCACGCCGGAATATGACGATCTTTTCGCCGGCGATCCGACTTGGGTGACTGAATCGATTGCGGGCATCGGCGATGACGGTCGTCCGCTGGTCACCAAAAGCAGTTTCCGATTTCTGCAAACTCTCTACAACCTCGGGCCCGCGCCCGAGCCAAACCTGACGATTTGGTACTCGCCTCGGCTACCCGAAGGGTTCCGCAACTTCGCTTCAAAGGTCGCGATCGAAACCAGCTCGATTCAGTTTGAAAGCGATCAAATTATGCGTCAGGCGTGGGGCGACGACGGCGCCATTGCGTGCTGCGTCTCGCCTATGCTCATGGGCAAACAGATGCAGTTCTTTGGCGCCCGAGCAAATCTCGCGAAGTGCTTGTTATATGCAATCAACGGCGGCCGGGATGAAATCAGCGGCGAACAAATCGGTCCCGCTTACGCGGCCGTCGAAGGCGATTACCTGGATTTTAATGATGTCACAAACAAGTTCGAAAAAATGATGGACTGGCTCGCCGGCGTTTACGTGAACGCCATGAACGTGATCCATTACATGCACGACAAGTATGCCTACGAGCGATTAGAGATGGCGTTGCATGATTACGCTCCCCTGCGAACCATGGCCTTTGGTATAGCCGGCTTGTCAGTAGTTGCAGACAGTCTCTCCGCGATGCGTTACGCGAAAGTGCGCGTCCGGCGGGATGAAACCGGTCTGGTCACGGACTACGAAACCGAAGGGTCGTTTCCGCTGTTTGGCAATAACGATAACCGCGTCGATCAGTTGGCATCATGGCTGGTCACCAGGTTCATGAATAAGTTGAGGAAACACCCCACCTATCGAAACGCCATGCACACGCAGTCGGTCCTGACCATCACTTCGAACGTCGTCTACGGCACGAACACAGGCAACACTCCTGACGGTCGTCGTAAGGGAGAGCCGTTTGCTCCGGGCGCTAATCCGATGCACGGTCGTGACACCCACGGAATCCACGCCTCGGCTGCTTCAGTTGCCAAGATTCCCTATCGCGATGCTGCGGATGGAATCTCGCTCACCACGACCCTGGTGCCGGAAGGACTCGGCCGAATTCCAAAAGATCGAACCAATAATCTGCGCAACATGCTTGATGCGTTCTTTGGTGCGACCGGTTACCACATGAACATCAACGTGCTCAACCGGGAGACCCTGGTCGACGCGATGGATCATCCGGAAAAATATCCGAGCCTGACAATTCGGGTGTCGGGTTATGCCGTGAATTTTGTGAGACTGACGCGCGAACAGCAGTTGGATGTGATTAATCGTACATTCCATGGCGCATGACAATCGATGAGTGAAACGCCCGTAGCAGATCAAGTGACGCTCGAGGCCAGGAGCCCGTTCGAACTGCGAGCAGATCTCGCCGCTGGAGTTTCCGAGTCTGCAGTGAAGACCGCGCTGCGAACCGGTGAAATGGGGTTCCTGCATTCGTTCACCACCGGATCGACGGTTGATGGACCGGGCGTACGACTCGTGGCCTGGACTGCCGGATGTCACTGGCGCTGTTTGTACTGCCACAACCCCGACACGTGGAACATGATGAACGGGATGCCGGTTCCGCTCGAGCGAGCCGTCGCAGAGTTAAAGAAATATCGTTATGGCCTGCGCGCGATGTCTGGCGGGTTCACCTTGAGTGGAGGGGAACCGTTAATGCAGGACCGCTTTGCCGTCAGATTGTTGTCGGCCGCGAAGCAACTCGGGATTCATACCGCTCTGGATACAAATGGACACCTGGGTGATCGCCTGAGCGACAACGAGTTGGAGGCGATCGATCTTGTATTGCTCGACATTAAGGCCTGGGACCCGGAACGTCATTTGAAGCTGACGGGAAAAGAAGGTGGACCAACGCGCGAGTTTGCTCGCCGTCTCGCGGAGCTCAAGAAACCAATCTGTTTGCGTTATGTGCTGGTGCCGGGACTCACCGATGACCAGAAGGACATCGACCAAATCGCAGAGTTCACGTCAGGCCTGGGGAATGTTGAGCGCGTCGACGTGCTGCCGTTCCATCAGATGGGCCGTTATAAGTGGGAACGGCTCAAGCTTAATTACGAGCTCGGCAGCCTGCAGCCGCCGCTAGCCAAACTCGTTGACCGCGTCTGTGAACAGTTTCGTTCCCACGGTCTCGTGGCATATTGATTTAGCACTGAATCCACGCAAGAGGATTTAATAGATGGTTTGGATCGAGCTGCTCCTACTTCTTGGCTGCATTGTAATCGGAGCGCGCCTCGGCGGAATTGCGCTCGGCACCGTAGCCGGTATCGGTCTCGCCATCTTCGTCTTTCTCTTCGCCCTTCCCCCTGGCGGGCCGCCACCCGGAGTCCTCGGCATGATCATCGCCGTGATCACGGCGCTGGCCACGATGCAGGCGGCGGGTGGACTTGATTATCTGGTTTCGCTGGCTGAACGCGTGATGCGAAAGCATCCTCAGCACATCGTCTTCATCGCACCCGTCGCAACCTACCTCCTGGTACTCGGGTCAGGCACGACTCATGTCATTTATGCCTTGCTTCCGGTAATCGCCGAAGTCGCACGAAAAGGAAATGTCCGGCCTGAGCGGCCACTCTCAATCAGCGTGATTGCGGGATTTCACGGAAACATCGCGTCACCGATATCGGCAGCCACCGTGGCAATGCTTGGGTTAATGGCAACGCAGGGCATCTCGCTTCCGCGGCTGCTGATGATCACGATTCCATCGAGCTTTATCGCCGTACTGATTGGCGCGCTTTCAGTCGCGTGGCGCGGAAAGCCCTTGAGCGAAGATCCGGAGTACCAAAAACGGCTGGCCAACGGTGAAATCAAGGATGATGGGAAATCCTCTCAATCAGATCGCAAGGGCCTGCGCAGCGCTCGCGGCTCAATGATCCTCTTTATCGTGGGAATCATTATCGTGGTGCTAATCGGAATTTTCCCGGGGCTGCGTCCGACTTACCAGGTCGTGACCGATGGCGGCGTTGATACGGACCAGGTCAGCATGGGTTACGCAATCATGATCGTGATGATTGCTATTTCTGGTCTGACCATGATTCTGTTCCGAGTCTCGCCCGAGCAAACTATCAAGGGAACGATCATGCGAAGCGGCATCACGGCAATCATCAGCATCCTCGGAGTCTCCTGGCTCGGTTCTTCTTTCTTCGAAGGCAATCGAACCTACATCGTGAGTCAGATCTCAGGTTTGGTCCAAGCTTATCCTTCGGCATTTGCCGGCGGCATGTTTCTGATGTCCACGCTGCTGTTCAGTCAGGCGGCCACGGTTTCACTTCTGATGCCAGTCGGTCAGGCTCTGGGCGTGCCGCTGCCGCTGCTGATCGGTTTCTATCCCGCGTCCAATGGACTCTTCTTTCTGCCGACCTACGGGACGGTGCTTGCGGCCGTCTCATTCGATCAGACCGGCACGACAAAGATCGGCAAGTACCTGCTCAATCATAGTTTCATGCGTCCCGGTCTGGTGACATTAATTTCGGCGGTTCTGATCGCCTTGGCACTTAGCAAGGTACTAATTTCATAGCTCATTGAATTTGAGAGTTAAAAGAGAATCCTTCAAATCGACTTTTCAAGATCCTGTCAGATTTACCAGTAACAAAAACCGCGGGCCGCTCCTATACCTGATTATGCGATTCGATTTCCGCTCGTAACCGTTGCGAGTATTCGCGCTTGTTACAGTGCACCTGCTGCCCACCGTCACGAGGAGATCATATGGCTACAGCCAGCGAGGCCGTTTCTGACTTAACCGATGCCAGATCGCCACTCCACCGATCACCTTTGAGCAGTTTTCTGCGGAGCCCGATGAACTGGCTGTTGCTGTTCATCCCGCTGACGATCGTGCTCGAGCGCGCACATGTCTCAGGCCCGGTGCTGTTTTTCATGGCGGCGACAGCAATCATTCCGATTGCAGCGCAGATCGTCGGCGCCACTGAACAACTAGCGACGCGCACCGGTGATGCCGTTGGCGGTTTGCTGAACGCGACTTTTGGCAATGCTCCGGAATTGATCATTGCACTGGTAGCTTTGAAGGCCGGCTATCTCGACATGGTGAGAGCGTCCCTGGTCGGCGCGATTCTCGCCAATCTACTCCTGGCGATGGGCGTGGCATTTCTGAGCGGCGGGCTCAAATATCACGAGCAAAAATTCAATCCGGCCGCGGCCCGGACTTACGGCACGATGATGTTTCTTGCGGCCGTAAGCATGTCAGTGCCGAGTGCGTTCAGCCGGGTCTTTGCGCCGAACGAGGTGGTGCGCCAGGAGAAACTGCTCAATATCGGCATAGCCCTTCTGCTCCTGATCGCATACGGGCTCTACATTCTTTATTCACTTAAAACTCACAAGAGCGCATTCGCCAGCGTCGACAGTGAAGGCGACAGCCATCATCATCACGAGACACAGTGGAGTGTCGCCCGCGCCGTAATTACTCTGGTGGTGGCATCGGTGCTGGCCGCATTCATGAGCGAAATTCTGGTCGGCGCGGCTGAGGCAACCGGCAAGGCGTTGGGAATGTCGCAGGTGTTTATCGGCATCGTCTTTGTCGCGGTTGTAGGCGGCGCCGCTGAAAGTGGATCAGCGATCGCCATGGGTCGAAAGAACAAAATGGACCTGTCGGTTGGTATCGCGCTGGGAAGTTCGATCCAGATTGCATTGTTTGTGGCGCCGCTGTTGGTTCTGGCAAGTTATTTCATTGCGCCGCAACCACTAGAACTTGCCTTCAGCCGCGCCGAGATGGGCTCGTTGTTCATTGCCGTCTTCGTCGGCGTGATGGTCTGCGGTGACGGCCAGGCGAATTGGTTTAAAGGCGTACAACTGATCACTGTGTACTCGATCATCGCGCTGATGTTTTATTTGATCCCTCAAATCACTCACTGACCAAACCCGCTCGCTTTGGTGATAGCTAACCTGGGTTTGCGCTCCTTTGCGGCTTGCCCGAGATGCCGGGCGCTCTATTTACTCAAACCCAAGTCAGGCCGTTCAGATTGCGATTGAAATTAATTGTGTTTGATGGCTTGTCGGCGTTACGAGCATCGCCCCGGCTGCACAGGCTTTGGCCTTCTCGAAAAATATTCGTTACTGCTGCCAACCACCACCCAGAGTTTTGTAGAGTTGCACGACCGTCAGCAATTCATCGCGCCTGGCCTGCGCGAGACTGCGTTCGGCATCGAACAATTCCCGGTCAGCGTCGAGGGCCTCCAGCAGGTTCGCGACCCCGCCCGTATAACGCATGTAGGAAAGGCGCGCGCGATCCTTAAGCGTGATGACCAGCAATTCGCGCTGGGCGCGGACTTCTCGGACTTTGCGATAGGCGATCAGCGCGTCAGAAACTTCGCGAAAGGCGTTCTGAATCCTGCGTTCATAGTCGACAAGAAAAAGGTCGCGCTGGGCCTGCGTGAATCGCACATTTGATTTTAGCCGGCCGCCCGTGAAGATTGGCTGCGTTACTTGCGGAATGAATCCCCAGACGCTACGCGACGACTTGAAGAGATCAGTAAGGGACGCGCTCTCAAATCCCAGAAATCCTGACAAAGAAATGCGTGGAAGATAGGCTTTGCGAGCAACTTCGATGCGGGCACCGGCCGCAATCAAACTTGCTTCCGCTGCACTAATGTCGGGGCGGCGAACGAGCAAATCCGACGGTAAACCTGCAGGCACGCTTGGCGGCATCTGCTCTTCCGTCAAGGTGACGCCGCGGACGATCGGGCCCGGGTTCCGGCCAACCAGCACGCTCAGGAAATTCTCCTGTTGCTCAATCGCCCTTTCGAGATCCGGAATCGTTTCGGTGGCGTCATAGACCAACTCCTCGGCTTGCCGGACTTCCAGCATGTTCGCCACGCCGCGTTGTTGACGGAGTGTGATAATGCGCAGCGACTCGCGCCGCAAGTTCAGCGTACGCCTGGCAATCTCAAGTTCGAAATCAAGCTCGCGCAGAACGAAATAAGATCCCGCAACATCGCTGACAATGGTGGTGAGCACCGCTTTGCGGGTTTCTTCAGTTGCCAACAGATCGGCGCGCGCGGCCTTTGTCTGCTTGCGCAAACGGCCCCAGATGTCGAGTTCAAATGTCAGCAGGTTGAGCAACACGCTCCCGAACGAGCGACTTTTTGGTAACGGCTCGGGAATAGTTAGTTCTCCGTCTCGCGAGCGACCCACCGTGACCACGTCGGCACTGGCGGCGATTGTCGGAAACTGTTCCGAACGCGCCAGACCAAGATTGGCGCGCGCGAGATCGATGCGCGCGACTGCCTCTCGCAAATCGTAGTTGTGCAGCAGCGCCTCGCGTATCAATTCCTGCAGACGCGGATCGCGAAAGATCTCGAACCATCTGGAGTCGGCAAGCGATTGTGATGTTGCCGGCGAGTTTGGATCAGCCCGATAGACCGCCGGTGTCTGGACCTGCGGCACCTGAGGATCCTTCTGCGCGAATGCGAAAGCCGGCACGAAGCCCGCAATCAACAGCATGATGATTGCGCGTTTCATCAGTGGCCGCCTCCGGCCTCAACGGGAATCGGCGTTCCATGATCAAGCGGCGGCGCAAGCGGAGGTTCGGTCTCAAGCGGAGGGCTTTCAGCTTTCTTGCGCCGGCGCCCCAGTGATTCGATGAAGGTGTAGTTCCCCGGAATAATGAATACGCCGAGCGCCGTGGCCACCAGCATGCCGAAGAAAACACCCGTGCCCATGACGTTCTGCGCGCCGGCGCCCGCGCCGCTGGCTTTCATCAAAGGGATCACGCCGAGAATGAAAGCAAATGCGGTCATCAGGATCGGCCGGAAGCGAAGTCGCGCCGAGGTCAGCGCTGCCTCTTCAAGCGAGAGCCCGTCTTTTTCGTGTTTCGCTTTGGCAAACTCGACGATCAGAATTGCGTTCTTGGCCGCCAGGCCGATAAGCATAACGAGACCTATCTGTACGTAGACATTGTTGTCATAGCCAAACAGCCAGACACCGAAGAGCGCTCCGAGAGCGACCAGGGGCGATCCGAGCAGGACGGCCCAGGGCAGGCGCCAACTTTCGTACATCGCCGCCAAAAGCAGAAACACCACGAGGATCGCCAGGATAAACGTCGGCAACGGCGGCGGCGCAATCTTTTCCTGATAAGACATCTGCGAGTAAGCGAAACTCATTTCCGGAGGCATCTCAGCGGCAAATACAGATTCCAGCGCTGCGAGCGCCTGGCCGGACGTGTAGCCTCTGGACGGCGCGCCGGTCATTTCTACTGATCGCAATAGATTGAAACGCGTCGTGATCTCCGTGCCGGCGACGTCCTTGATCGAAACCAGGGTCGAAAGCGGGATCATCTGGTTCGTGGATTTCGAGCGGACATAGATGTGCCCGATGTCTTCAGATTCCAGTCTGCTTTCCGGCTGGGCCTGTACGTAAACACGATAGAGCCGGCCAAATCGATTGAAATCGTTAACGAAGGCCCCTCCCATTGCCGCGGACATTGCCTGGAAAACGTCGTTCACCGGGACGCCCAGCGTGCGGGCCTTCTCGCGATCGAGATCGACTTTTACTTGCGGATAGTTGGGATCGAATGAAGTGAAAACGTTCCCTAATTCCGGACGTTGACGGGCGGCGGTCATGAATTTCCGGGCCTGTTCACCCAACTGATCAACGGTCATAGAGCCCGTGCGATCCTGAATCAGAAAATTAAAGCCGGAGGCAGCGCCGAATCCAGAGAGGGTAGGAATATTGAAAGGAAAGATAATCGCTTCCGGTATTCCGGCAAATTGCCGCTGTAGTCCGGTCATAACGCCTCTAACCTTTTCGGCTTCGTCGTGGCGTTCTTCCCAGGGCTTTAAGCGCGCGAAGATAGTTCCGTAGTTTGATTGGTAAGTATTGGTTACGACGCCGTATCCGCCGATGGTCTGGTATGACTCAATTGCGTGTTCCTTTGCCAGAATCTGTTCGACTTGTTTGAGAACTTCGCTGGTGCGTGCGAGCGAGGCGCCGGGAGGCAATTGGACGTTGACGCCCATGATGCCTTGATCCTCCTCCGGGATGAACCCGGCGGGAATCTGTTTTCCGAAGAACACGGCGCCCGCGATTACCAGGCCAACAATGGCAATCGTAATGATCCCGCGACGGATGAGCATTCGCGAACCGGCGACATAGCCCTTGGTGACCCAGTCAAAAGCCTTGTTGAACCACCGGAAGAAGATTCCTAATGGCCCGCGTGTCGGTTTCGGCGGCCTGAGCATCATCGCGCAAAGCGCCGGCGTTAGCGTCAACGCGTTGAATGCCGATAGAAGCACTGAGATCGCGATGGTGAGCGCGAACTGTTTGTACATGCTGCCGACCAGGCCCCCCAGCAACGCGACGGGCACGAACACAGCTGACAAGATCAAGGCGATGCCAATAACCGGAGCGGACACCTCTTTCATGGCTTGCACGGTCGCCTCTTTGGGCGCCATGCCATGCTCAAGGTGATGAATTACGGCTTCGACCACCACGATTGCGTCGTCGACCACAATCCCGATTGCCAGCACCAGTCCAAACATCGAAAGCGTATTGACGGAAAATCCGAGCAGCGGAAAGAAAATAAAGGTCCCGACCAGCGACACCGGAATGGTGAGAATGGGAATGATCGTCGCCCGGATGTTCTGCAAAAAAACATAGACGACCAGTACAACCAGGATGAGCGCCTCGATAAATGTATGCAGGATCGCTTCGATCGAAGCTTCGACGGCAGGCGTCGTGTCATAGACAATCTTGTAATCCATGTCCGGTGGAAACAGCGCCTTCGCGTGTTGCATCGTTTCATAGATCGTTTCCGCCGCCTGGAGCTGGTTCGCGCCGGGCAGGAGATAAACAGCCATCGCGCCCGCCGGTTTTCCGTTGAGACGACCGAACGAGTTGTAATCCTGAGAACCCATTTCGACGTGACCGATGTCCTTGATCCGCACCACCGCGCCTTCCGCGGTTTGGCGGACGATGACTCGTTCGAATTCTTCGGGTGTGACCAGGCGGCCGGGCGCGCTTAAAGTTTCGGTCATCTCCTGATCTTTAGGAGTGGGCGCGCCGCCGATTTTCCCGGCGGGCGCCTGGATGTTCTGTTCTTTGATCGCATTGATTATGTCTGCCGGAACCAGGCCCAGCTTCGCCATCATGTCCGGCTTAAACCAAATGCGCATGCCGTAGTCTGTGCCGCCAAAGAGATCGACCTGCGCAATTCCGGGGATGCGCAGCAATTGATCGCGCAGGTTGATGCCGCAGTAATTGATGAGAAAGTTCGCATCGTAAGAATCCTTTGGCGAGTAAAGCGAGACGAGTATCAGAATGCTCGGGCTTTGTTTCTTGACGGTGACGCCCTGCTGGGTAACTTCGGCCGGCAGTCGAGCAGAAGCTGTGGAAACCCGGTTTTGGGTCAGTACGTTCGCCGTGTCTTGATCGGTCCCCACTTCGAAGTTGACATCGAGCAGCATGCGGCCGTCGCTGGTATTCGACGACTTCATATAGATCATCCGATCGACGCCATTGACTTCCTGTTCGATCGGGACCGCGACCGACTGCTCCACGGCTTCGGCAGATGCGCCGGGATAGGTGCCGGTAACGCGTATGTTGGGCGGCGCCAGGAAGGGATATTGTTCGATGGAAAGGCCGCGGATGACGACCACGCCCATCAAGAGAATCAGGATCGACAGGACAATCGAGACAATCGGCCGGTTGATAAAGAAGTTAGCCATCGATTAGGTGCCTTGCTTGTGGGGTCCAACCTCGCTGGCGACCTGACTACTGGATGGCCTGACTTCGCTGCCAGGCCTCGCCTTCTGCATGCCTTCGACAATCACGCGGTCACCGGCTTTAAGCCCTTCCAGCACGACGTAATAGTTGTCCGACTTGTCGCCGAGTTTCACGGTCCGTACCTGGACCTTGTTTTGGGCGTCGACGATCATCACGGTTTTCGCGCCTTGTAGTTCCTGAATAGCACGTTGTGGCACCAGCACTGCGTTCTCGATTTCCGAAACCGCGACGCGCACACGCGCAAATTGCCCCGGCCGCAGATAGCTTCCGGGATTCGGGAAGCTGGCCTGGACTTTCATCGTTCCCGTAGTCGGATCTACGGCGCGGTCGATGACCTTGAAGCTGCCGTACTCCGGGTGTTTCGTCTCGTCCGAAAGAATCAATTCGAATCTCGAGGCCGACGCGCGCGCGCGCTTGCCCGCCTCGTCACCAGCGTTGGTAATCTTCAGGAATTCGACTTCACTCAGGTTGAAATCAACCAACAGAGGGTTGGACAAGGAAACAGTCGCGAGCAGAGTGGCATCACTGCGTCCGACCAGATTTCCTTCGTCCACCTGCAGAAAGCCGATGACACCGTTAATCGGAGAATGGATGTCGCAGTAACTAAGGTCGAGCTCCGCCTGAATCACACGCGCTTTAGCAGCGGCCACTTCAGCTTTGGCACGCTCAATGGTGTACTTCACAGAGGCGCCCAAATTCGTAAGGTTGGCCTGTTTTGCGTCGACGTTGGCTTGCGCCGATTTCTCGGCAGCGATTGCCGCATCGAGTTCCAATTCAGTTACAGCTTTTTCTCGCGCCAACGGTCTGATACGCGCCAGGTCTTGCTCAGTCTTGCTATGTATGGCTTGAGCGTCGACCAGTTCAGCCTGGGCTTTCAAGACGTCCGTTCGCTGTTCGGCCTGTGCTTGATCGGCGATCGCTTTGGCGAGGATTGCTTTTGCTGACTGAACGCCTGCCTGAAAAGGCCGCTTGTCTATAGTGAAGAGCAGTTGCCCCTTGTGGACCGGTGAGCCTTCGCGAAAATAAACCCTCTGCAGAATTCCTTCCACACGCGCGCGCAACTCAACGGTTTCTTCTGCGCGAGTTTGACCAACATACTCGCTGTAGATCGGCACCGTCTTTTCGGTTATTTGTTCGATGACGACAGTAGGGGGCGGCACGCCGGCGGCCTGCTTCGATGCGGCCTTACGGCTGCACCCGGCGCTTAGGAAAACCAAGGCGGCGACGCCCAACCCGACGAAAGAAAGGCTGCACATGCGGCGACTGTTCATGGCGAACTCCTTCGGCGGCTTCTCGTCTGGAGACGATGTTTTGGTTCGGGAACCGCCATCTTTGGGCGAAGCGTAGGCACCGGCGGGGCTATTCGCTACTAGCAAAATTGACAGTTTGAGCCCGGCCGAAAAAGGCAGACCGTTCGAAAACAAAATGGGGATGACAACAGAGTTGGTGTTTGCGTTCGGGATTATGGGAGTCTGCCTGGTGATTCACGTGACCGGCATAGTGGTCCTGGGTGACGCGGTTGTCCGGCGGCGCGAAAAAATTGAACAGCGCATTAACTTCGTCAATGCCGCCGTTCTGCTAATGCTGTTGTTCCTGGCGCTCATCCTTCTTCATGTCATCGAGGCCACGATCTGGTCCGGCTTTTTCCTGGCGGGCCGTCTGTTCCCAAACTTCGAGTCAGCTCTTTACTTCTCTCTCACGACTTACTCAACTGCCGGCTACGGAGATGTTCTACTGCCTCCAAAATGGCGTTTGTTGGGAACGATCGAAGCAATTTCAGGCGTTCTCTTGTGCGGACTGTCTGTGGCATTTCTATTCGCCGTCGTCAACGCATTGTTTCAATTTCAAGGTGGGCGTCTACGTAGCGCACAACGCCAAAAGACTAAGAGTCAATTCAGTTAGGCCTGGGGTGTTCTCAGATGTTCCAAGAGAGTCGCACGCCCTGGCGATCCGAAGATTCAAACGTAGAAAGCAAAATGGGCCGAGTTAGCTTAATGGCTCTCGGCCCAACCGAGGCAGCACTGGCGCCGCTGTCGCCAAACTAGCACCCACACGCCCCGGCGCGCGCGGCGCGCGCGCGAAGAACCTAAGAGCACCGCGTAGCGGCCGCCACTGTCAATAATTACAGTTACCCATCAGCGCCATCTCGACAGGGAGCAAGCGTTCCTTAACCTGTCTGTGCCGCGGACGTGTCCCGAGTCTTCAGGGCATCGGCGGCAACCAGGACGAGCCGTTCGCACTGACAATCGGCCGAGACGGAGCTTGTGCCTCGCTTCGTAACACCGATAGGACGCAGCGGCGTTTACCGCGATTTTGTACTGCCCATCTAGATTCTGTTGGTTCGAGGGGAAAAAACAGCAGACGAAGAGATAAAGGTTTTGCCGACCAGCGCATCTCTGATGGCCGGCCGCAGATCTGACGCCATGCGGCGCTTAAGAACATAGCCTAATGCCCCGGTGTTGAGGGCTGCTTCCAGAAAATCCGGATCTTCGTGAATCGTGAGGAAGAGAACTTTAGCCGTCGAGCCGCGTTCCCTTAGTTTGATGGCAGCCTCGATGCCGTTGAGCACCGGCATGGAAATATCCAGGAGGCAGAGATCCGGGTTGAGCCTCGAGGCGGCGTCCAGCAACATATGGCCATTCTCCACGGCTTCGACCACATCAAACTCCACTTCAAGATATCGTTTGATGCGGTCGCGCATCTCCTTATGATCGTCAGCCAAAAGTATTCGGGGCCGATTCACGGCTCCTCCATTTGAAATTGATATGCCGAACGCCACAGACAAGAACTTCAGTCATCCAGGAAAAGTTAGTTGAGTTTATGCGAGCAACGCTCACGTGGGGACTGGCAAAACTGACAGGGAGTGAAACGGTAGACCTGACCGAGCAACCGACTAAGCCACGGATCGGGACACGGTCATCCCTGGGGCTGACCGTGCGAAGAGGACTTTGATTCCGGGAGCGGGGTGGGCCGCGAATCCCGAGGTTGACGGCGGTTCAGGCAGCCAGTAACCGGCTACTCAACGCGTACTGGACCAGCTCAGCGGTGCTCTTGATGTGAAGGTGCTCCATCATCGTGTACTTGTGGAAGGCTATCGTTCGCGGTGACACGTTGAGGATGAAGGCTGCTTCCTTCATCGATCGACCTTCGGCAAGCAGTTGCAGTACTTCCCGCTGTCTGAGCGTCAAGTGATTGGCATTCTTCAGGTTCTTAAAGTGATTTATCGAAGAGCCTACGATGTCCTCAGTCATTCGCGGCGTGATGTATGAACCACCGCGCACAACCGAACGAATTGCGGAAACGAGCTCCGAGGCCGCCGACGACTTTAGCAGATAACCATTGGCCCCCAGCCGGAACGCTTCTGCCGCCATGTCCGGATCCTGGGTCATTGTCAGATAAATCAACTTGACGCCCGGCATCAATTGTTTCAGTCGTTGCCCGGCAGTCAAACCGTTCATCGTCGGCATACCGATATCCAAAACGATCACGTGAGGGTTCAGCTGCGGAGCTCCCCTGATCAGTTCCAGGCCGTCTCCGAATTCACCGACTACGTTGAATTCAGGCTCAAGCAGCTTCTTGAGGGCATCTAACATCAACCTGTGATCATCAGCGAGTATTACGCGGGTGCTTAACATAAAACCTCCCTTGCGTTGAAGCACCCTAACCTTGGGTAACCGTTCGGAACGGGCGATCTTTTTCCCGTGCCGCATGTCTATTGTTAACAGGTTAGGGGGACAGAAACATTAATGGTTGTACCGTGCATTGGTTGTGATCGTATTTCAAGCGCGCCGTTCACGAGGCGCAAACGCTCTCTCATGCTGGTAAAGCCCAGACCTTGCTGCATTGCGTCAGAATCCATATCAAACCCACAGCCATCATCTGAGACGGCGAGGCGAACCTCGCTCTCCCGCCGATCCAGCGTCACCAGCGCCACCTCCGCCCGACTGTGCTTTACGCAGTTGCGTAACGCTTCCTGCGCAATCCGGAAAAGACACAGCGTCATGTCCGGAGGGAGATCCGCCGGGAAGCCGCTTTGCTGGCTGTGAATGGTTAGTTTGTCGCTGGAAAGTTCGCGGCATAAGCTCTCAACCGCCGGCGCCAAACCCAGGTGATCAAGTTTCGAAGGATGAAGCCGGTACGAGAGACGATGAATGTCGGCCGCGATCTCTTCCACATGCTGCCGCAGCAGTTGCACGTGTTTGTGCAGGATCCGGCGACTTTGGCCGTCGGTTTCCAACTGTTCGAGCTCGATCGACAGGAGCGCCATGCGTTGGTTCAAATCATCGTGCAATTCACGCGCGACGCGACTCCGCTCTTCTTCCTGAGCGGCTATTAACCGGCTGCCAAGATCGCGCAAGACATCCTGGATTCGTCTCTGTTCGGTGATGTCGATCATGAATCCGTGCACGCCGACGGCCTTGCTGCCGCAACGCGTGACGCTCACCAGGTTGTGAATCCAAACGGGCCGGTCATCACTCGCGAGCATGCGGAACGTAACTTCGAAATTATCGTTGAGTGACTGTTCCCGGTACGTGCGCAGCGCGCCCGCGAGGTCTTCCGAATAAATGTTTGAGATCAGAAAGTCGGGCGCATACCAGGCAATGATCGGATAGCCGAGCAACTCACGCGCCTGCGTACTGACATAGGTGAATCGCCATGTTTCCGGATCGGCTTCCCAGGCGACAATCTTTGTAGTCTCGAGCAATTGACTGAGCCGCTGTTCGCTCTTGCGCAGTGCCTCTTCAGAATCCAGGCCGTCGTGACTGATGAGGATTGCCGAGCGAGAGCCGGGACCATCGAGCCGCACGGAATGTACCAGCAGACTGAGCGACGATGGCCAGCCAGCGTACGAGTACCTGCCGTAGACTTCCGCGACTCTGTGATCCAGAAGTTTTCTGACATCGTCGGCTAACGTTGACTCGTCAGCGTGGGTGTCTGCCTGGCTCTGTGGCTCGCGCCGGAAAAGCAGGAAGTAATGCGGAAGTTGATTCCCTTCTCGCGAGAGTAGCCAGTTCTGCTCAAATATGCGCCAAGCCCGACTCGCGTAACGGATCGCCCCTGCCTCGTCCAGTATCGCAATGCTTGTGGCAGATGCTTCAACCACATCCCTCAGGAGACTCTCTGAAACAAACCGTGTTTCGGCGAGCCGCATCGCCGATCGCGGCCGCTCGACCCGGTCTGAAATAGACACGACCTGATGTCTTGCCGTCCGGGGGTCGGCGAGAGTCGAGTCTACCGCTGTTATTGCACTACGTTCGCTCATCACGGGGGCACGAAAAAGTTTTTTAGTCCACTCTTCGCTTCATCTCATTTCTCTGGTTTAGCGAGCACCATAATTGCTCCTTGCAGAATGGCGTGATAAGTGGACCTCCGGTAGCTGTCCAGGTCGGCTTCCGATTCCCACTCACCAAGCAGCAAAGACGAGTTTTCGTCAGCGACGTCGATGTATAAACGAAACCTCTTGCAGCCTGCGGCGCTATTAATTGGTACCAGCAACTGTGTCATCGTCTGCAAAAACTCCATTCGTTTTTCTGGATAGACCGTAATGGAGGATGTATTCACAACCATTTCGATACACTCCCACCGAGGCGCCGATGAAACCTGACCGCACGCAGGCACGCGCCCTGAAAATCACATTGCTGCTAAACGATTTCCTAACGACTCAGGGGGTGGTTGGGATCGCCCGCGTACACATACTGCAATAAGTGTGCAACAGCCCTGCAACTCTCGAGATTTTTTTTGAATCGTTGTAGTTGCAGGCGTTTACGTCGATTGACGGTTGCGAAGCCCGCGGAATCCAAGCCTGTTAGCCCGTCATATTCCGCGGTTCCGTGGAATACCGTGGCCGTACTTTTTTCAGCCTGTAACAATTCCCAGTTTCGCCCGGCACGTAAAAGACCTAACCCATTTGTGAACTTTCCCCGCGATATGTCGCGAAGCCTTCGCGCTGATCTGAATTTCCATCTGGCTATCAGAAGTGAGGCTCATCGATGAGAAACGGTCGGGATTCTACAGCACCACGCAAGAACCAAAGCGTCCGAACCCCTCGTCACGCAGAGCCGAACCAATGGAGTTTGAAAGACACCGAGGGGTGGTTTCAACTCGCCTTCGAAAACTCGCCTATCGGCATGGCCGTCGTCGACTTTGACTATCGCCTGCGACGCGTCAATCGCGCGCTTTGCGCCGCGCTTGGTTATGACGCTGATGAATTGCGCGAGCGTAAGTTCGTCGAGCTTACCCACCCTGATGACATTCAGCGAGACACGCAACTCGCGGAGCAGCTCTTCCGGGGCGAGATTCCCTCATACCGCCTGGAAAAGCGTTTCGTCACTAAGCAAGGAACAGTCGCGTGGCTGGACTTGACTGCCATGCTGGTGCGAAATAAGCGCAGCAAACCGCTTTATGGGTTGGCAATGGTTGAGGACATCACCGAGCGCAAGCGTATCGATGAAGCATTGCGGCTTAGTGAAGAGCGGTACCGTTCGTTCATCGCTAACAGCTCTGAGGGTATTTGGCGTTTCGAGGTTGAGGACCCAATCGATACCACGCTGCCGGTAGAAGAGCAGCTCACACTGTTACGCAAAAATGGCTACCTCGCCGAATGCAATGATGCGTTCGCGCGAATGTACGGCCGTCCTCGTGCGGAAGACATAATCGGATCGCGCTTTGGCGATCTTACGAACGTATCGCAACCGCCGACCCATGTTTCACTCGAGGCGTTGATCAACAACAACTACCGGCTTCGTAACTGGCCGACAGAAATCGTCACTCGCGATCACCATAGAAAATATTTATCTACGAGCTTACTGGGAATTGTCGTCAATGGAATGCTCCTGAGAGTGTGGAGCGTCCAGACAGATCAAAGTGAGCAACGTCGAGTTGCCGACGGGCTGGCCGAATCGCACCAGCGTTTGCGCGCGCTGTCAGCACATTTGCAATCAGTCCGCGAAAAGGAACGGGCAGGCCTGGCGCGCGAACTGCACGATAGTCTCGGGCAGTCACTGACCAGCATTAAAATTGCGCTTTCGGGATTGCGAAGGACGCTTACGTCTGAGAACGCCCGGCTCAGCACAAACGCGAAGCGACGCTTCACTGAAATCAACGAAGTTCTGGGCGACACAATCGGCGCGGTGAAAGCAATTGCAACTGAATTGAGACCTGGCGTGCTCGATCAGTTCGGACTATCGGCGGCAATAGAATGGCAGTGTCAGGAGTTCTCTCGTCGCTCGGGAATCGCGTGTGAGTTAAAGATTCCGCGACGCACTCCCGTGCTGGATCCCGAGGTTTCCACGGCGTTATTTCGTGTGCTTCAGGAGGCCCTTACGAATATTGCGCAGCACTCCAAAGCGACTAAAGCTATGATCATGCTGAGCGTCCGCAAACCTGGAGTCTCTCTCACCGTTAGCGACAATGGCAGAGGAATTACCAAGGACGAGATTAGCGCGCCCGGCTCTCTCGGTCTCCTGGGTATGCGCGAGCGCGTGGAAACTATTGGCGGAGAATTCTCGATCGAGGGCCGGCCACGCAAAGGCACGGTTATTTGCGTGCAGACTCATGAGCGGAAGAAGACGGGTCCAGATAACTAAATGCCAGACGTAATAATTATCGATGATCACCCGATTGTTCGCCGCGGACTGAAGGAGATCCTTGAGAGCGAGGAAGATCTCCAGGTTACCGAGGCATCTGACGCCGCTCAGGCGCTGCAGCTCATGAAGCAAACTTCATTCGCGCTGGTCATACTCGATCTGGATCTGCCCGGAACAAGCGGCTTGGATCTCTTGAAGGAAATTCGGCGCAACTACAGGCAGTCGCGTGTTCTGGTGCTCAGCATCTACCCCGAAGACCAATTTGCGGTGCGAGTATTGAGGGCCGGAGCATCGGGATTTCTTTCCAAAGATGCGGCGCCTGAGCAGCTGACAAGTGCGATCCGCAAGATCTTGAGAGGCTCACGGCATATCACGGAACGGACCGCCGATCTCCTGCTGCAAACATGGGAAGACACTAACGAGTCTCAACTTCACGAGAAGCTCTCAGACCGAGAGTTTCAAGTACTTTGTTTGCTGGGCCAGGGCAAGACGACAAAGGACATCGCGGCGGTGCTGATGCTCAGTCCACCCACAGTCAGCACCTATCGCGCCAGGATTCTCGATAAGATGCGACTGCGCACGACCGCTGATTTAGTTAAGTACGCGGTTCAGAACCGACTCGCCACTTGACGCTACGTCAATGTAGAACGGCTCACTACATCTACGCGTAGCCGTCGATGACAGCAAAATCACTGTCCCATTGATTGTTGGCAGTGGGCCCGAAAGCTCACACTTGGGCCCTTATGGATCAGCAAGGATTAAAGGACCTGAGAATAGTCATCATTGACGAGTCAGACGTCATCAAGAAAGCATTAACGGGCGCCCTCGCCAAAAGCGAAGGCTGTCACGTGGTCGGAATAGCCGGCAAACCTGACGAGGGCCTTCAGCTTGTGATCGGCGAGCAACCTCACGTGGTGCTGATGGACATTTCGTCGCCTGAGCCAAGAGTCGAGCTATTGCGCAATATTAGAAAAGTAGATCAAGCCGTTATTGTTATCGTCTTCACGGCGGACAGTTGTTCAAAGATGAGGACCGCTTGTCGCCAGGCAGGCGCCGCTTTCTATTTGATTAAGTGGCAGGTAAGGGACCTTCTCGATCTTCTGCGACTCGTGCGCAGATTGACCTGAGGTTCGTGCTCGAGCCGCGGGTCGAGGTTTGTAGAATCAAGGTGTCACGGTACGGGCCATCGCCGGGTTCATCTCAGTTGCTGCGGCATCGCTCAGGATGAATCGGTGTACCGCACCAGCCAGCAGTGCGCCAACGATTGGCGCGAGCCAAAATAGCCAAAGCTGTTTTATGGCCCACCCGCCGACGAACAACGCCGGCCCCGTGCTGCGAGCCGGATTAACCGATGTGTTGGTAACAGGAATGCTCACAAGATGAATCAGAGTCAGCGCCAGCCCAATGGCAATAGGCGCAAAGCCCTGGGGAGCGCGGTCGGAAGTGGCCCCCAGGATTACTACGAGGAAGAAGAAAGTCATAACCAATTCCGCCAGCAGGGCCGCCACCATCGTGTATCCGCCCGGCGAATTGGCGCCATAACCGTTGGCCGCGAATCCGGCGGTGACGTCGAATCCCGATTTGCCTCGCGCAATTAAGAAAAGAATGCCGGCGCCCGCAATCGCGCCAAAAACCTGGGCCGCGACATACGGCGCGATCTGCTTTGCCGGGAAGCGGCCCGATGCAAATAGACCGAAAGTAACTGCCGGGTTAAAGTGCCCACCCGAGACATGCCCGACCGCGTAGGCCATGGTGAGGACCGAGAGCCCGAACGCGAACGACACGCCGAGAAGCCCGATACCGACGTTAGGAAACGCTGCTGCAAGCACTGCGCTACCGCAGCCCCCAAGCACCAGCCACAATGTTCCAATAAACTCTGCTGCGGATTTCTGAGTAATCGAATAGACGTTCATTCTTCACCTCTCTCAACGCGGAGCTTTCAGCCTCGAGCATCCATCGCCGTGCATTGCTCCACACACTGTCATCTATCTCTCAATTGTTCTTATTGATACTGTCAGTTTTGACAGGCTTGCGATGATGCTGGCAGGAGAGCGATCGGGTGGCTTTGGCCCGACTCTGCGAATTTCACCTGCTGGCTGTGAAGGTGTCTTTGTGAATGCCGAGTTTGATCATGCGCGTGCGCAAAGTGCTGGGATTCAGGCCCAGGAGCTTTGCCACACCACGTGGACCCTCAATGCGCCATCCGGTCAGTTCCAGCACATGGATGATATATTCCCGCTCAATCTGTTCCAGGCTCTTGATGACAGTGGGGGCCTGTTTCCGTGCCGACTCAGATAGATCGACAACATGTAGAACTTCGCCCTGCGTATATATGACTGCGCGCTCGACGACGTTGGCCAATTCCCTGATGTTACCGGGCCACGCATAGTCCTCGAGGTTTTGCATCGTGCGTGGCGATATGGAGGTGATCGTCTTCCCGACCTTCTTGGCATAGTGGCTGACAAAATGTTCGACCAGTAAGGGAATATCTTCTTTGCGTTGCCGCAAGGGAGGCACAGTGATCGGGAATACATTTAGCCGATACCACAAATCCTCGCGAAAAGCCCCCTTGTCGATCTCTTCTTTCAAATTGCGGTTAGTGGCGGCGATGATGCGGACGTCCACTTTGATTGCTTTCGCTCCGCCGAGCCGTTCAAACTCGCCCTCCTGCAACACTCGCAAAAGCTTTACCTGCGATTCCAGAGGTAACTCGCCGATCTCGTCCAGAAAAATCGTGCCGCCGTTCGCCAGTTCAAAGCGGCCAAGTTTCCGCGCTGTCGCGCCCGTGAACGCGCCTTTTTCATGGCCGAATAATTCGCTTTCAATCAGGCTGGCCGGCAACGTAGCGCAATTGACCGTTACGAACGCCCGGTTGTTTCTGAGACTCGAAGTGTGTATCGCGCGCGCGACTAGTTCTTTCCCCGTTCCTGTTTCGCCCGTGATCAGGACGGTTGAATCGGTCACGGCCACGTGCTTGACCTTGAAGAGCACGTATTTGATCGCGTCGCTTTCACCAATCATTTCCCCGACGCTCTGATCCGACCTGAGTTCCTCACGCAGATAAATGTTTTCCGCCTCCAGTTCCTCCTTCAGCCGGCTCACTTCAGCGTGCGCTCTTATGAGTTGTTCGTGTGTCTCGAACAGGGCCTGTTCCGTTTCCTTTCGCGTAGTAATGTCCAGGCACGAGCCGATATAGCCGAGGAACTTCCCGGTCGGGGAAAATCGCGGCGTGCCGGTGTCGAACATCCAACGGTATTCACCGTCGTCCCGGCGCAATCGATACTCCAGTTTGAAAGACTCACGGCGTTCATAAGCCGCTCTATAGATGGCCATACACCGTTCGAAGTCTTCGACATGGATTCCTTCTGTCCAACCGCGGCCCAATTCCTGCCCCATTGTTCGTCCGGTGAAGTCGAGCCATTGCTGGTTGACGTAAATGCAGAGGTTCTTCGGGTCCGACATCCAAATTAAAACAGGAGCGGTATCCGCCATGTTCCGGAACCGGGCTTCACTCTCCTGTAATGCCTCCTGCACTAACTTGCGTTCCGTAATGTCGGTTGAAGCAACCAGCAAGCAACGCTCGCCACCCAGCTCAACTGCTTCCGCAGAGGTAAGAAGAATGTGCCGGAAGCCGTCCTTCGCCCGCAGGACTGTCTCGAGGTTGACGACGGAGCCATTCTCCTCAATTTGACGCACAAAGTTGGAGCGGGCGTCCGGATTGTCCCAGACGCCGAGCTCCAATGAAGTGCGGCCAATCACTTCGTCCCGGCGATATCCGCTGATTGCCAGAAAGCTGTCGTTAACATCGAGATAGCAGCCAGTCTCCATGATGGACAGGGCCATGGGTTGAGGATTCGCGCGGAAAGCTTTCGCGAATTTTTCTTCGCTCTGACGCTGCTCGTAGAGCGCTTGTCGCTGTTCGGTAATATCACGTACGACGCTCAGGAAATTCTCGCCGCTGCGTACGATGCGGCACTCGTACCACTTCTCTGTTCCATTAAACGGCAAGCTGTATTCAACGATTTGCGGTTCCGGGTCCTGTTCCAATCGCGCAAAGGAATCAAAGAACTTTTTTGCCAGCTCAACGGGCAGCACTTCCCGCATGTTCTTACCCATAAACTCTGCCGCGGGAACAAAGAGGTCTTCCTCCTGGTTCGCGTGGTAATCCAAAAAGACGCCGTCGGGCGACTGTAAAAACATCAGATCCGGAATGGCGTTAAGGATGGCCGCATCTTTTTGTTGAGTTTGGTGCGCCCTCTCTTCAGCTGCTTTTCTTTTTGTAATGTCCACATTCACGCCGAGCATCCGCTGGGGTGCGCCATCGGTCCCGCGCAATACCCGGCCCTGCGAAGACACCCACAGCACGGCGCCGTCCGATTGAACAATACGAAATTCATCGTAGTAGTAATCACCTTTGGCGATAACTTCATTGACCCGGGTCAACGTGCGTTCGCGGTCATCGGGATGGATGAATTCCACGAATCTGTCAACGTGCATCGGACCATCGCCTGGCTTTAGGCCCAGCAATTCCCAAATCATGTCTGACCACACGGAGCGGCCCGTCGGAACGTGCCACTCCCAGGTTCCGACGCGCGCTGCTTCCTGGGCCATTCGCAATCGCCGCTCGCTCTCGCTCAGGGCCAGCTCCGCTTCTCTGCTCTCAGTAATGTCGCGAACCACGCTGAGAATGTTTTCGCCGCAGCATACCAGGCGCGACTCGTACCAGCGGTGCTCGCCCTTTACAGTCAGTTCATATTCGATGATTTGGGTCTCGTGGGTTTCGGCGGCCCGTTTGAAATAACGCGAGAACTTCTCGGCCAACTCCGGTGGCAGAATCTCTCGCATGTTTTTGCCGAGGTATTCATTCGGCGGCACAAAGAGGTTCTCCGGATTACTGTAATGGAGATCCAGGTAAACACCTTCACGGGTCTGCAGGAACATCAGATCGGGAATGGCCTTGAGGATGGCGAGATCTTTTTCCTCGGCTTTTCTTACAGCCTCCTCGCCCAGCTTGCGTTCGGTGACATCCATGGTGACGCCACGCAAACCCTCGACCTCTCCACCCTGATTCAGGACGGGACTCAAGTAGGATTCAAGCCAGACGATGCGGCCGTTCTTTGCCCGGCAGCGATACTGACACACCGTATCCTTGCCAGTTGTCATTGTCGTCTCGATACCGTGCATGGCCCGCTGACGATCTTCTGCGAGCATTATCCTCATGCCGAACCCGGGCGATTCAGCCAGCCATTCGTCCGGTGTGTAGCCCACAATCGTTCGCACGTAATCGCTGATAAAAGTCGTTCTTCGCTCTTTCGTCTGCGGATCAATCGCAACCTCCCAAACTATGCCCGGTACGTTGGATATGATTTCCTCCAGCCGCCGGTGTGATTGCCGGGCCAGTTGATCAAAACGCTCTGTTTCAAGTTCGGCCTGTCGTCGTTTTGACTGCGAAAACCAAAGCCGCGCGATCAAAGCGGTTTCGCCGAGAAGCGCCGCCACGATGAGAACGATTAGCCACTTGTATTGATCCCAGAAGGTCAACTGCTTGAATGACACGATGCTCCCGGCCGGAAGCTTGTCGTCGCTGATTCCCCAACGCTTCAACTCACGCGCATCAAACATAGGCATCGAAGGAGCGGCGGCAACGGGAATGTCGCGAGCCGGCGTTCCATTCAGAATGCGGGTACAAATCTCCGCGACCGTCCGGCCATTATTCGTGGCGCCCGTCAGGTAACCTCCGATAATTCCCTGACCCAGGTTCGTCGTGCCGAGGCCATAGATGGGCGCCGCAGACGTGGGAGCAATTCGCCCTATGACTTCAAAAGTCTCCAGAAGTTTTCCCTGCTCATTCAACGCTTGTTGCCACAGGTATAAAACGATTGAGTCGGGTGGAAGGGTAGATGTTTTCGAAACCAATTCGTTGAGTGGAAGGTCCGTCAGGTACGTTATCGCGACCCGATTTTCGAAGCCCGCGAGTTCATTCCGCGCCGTAATCTCAAATCTCTTGTCGTGCTCACGCGTTCCGCTGATCACGAATACTTGTTTCGTATTCGGGTGTAGTTTCAGCGCCAATTCCAAAGTCTGCCGGTGCGTACTCTGGTGGACGAGTCCGGTGATGCCGGGCTCAACGGAAAGCTTGTCCGCGCCGGGCGGGGCGTTCGCGACAAAAACAATCGGAGCATTCGGAAAAAGGTCCGCGCGGTTGGCGATGAGAAAGTTCAGCGGGACATCGGCGGTGGCGACCACAACATCGATGGTTCGCCCGGTGTACTTCTGCCGCAGATAGTCACGAAAGAACGTCTGGTCCTGGCCGGGAAAACGTGTGGTCTCGAGATGTTCGGGGTAGTACTCCAGACCTCCCGCGAGTTGCGATTGGAGCGCGGCTTTGAAACTTTCCTCGAACCTGACGTTTCCGGGAAAGTCTTTGTTGTCCCAGTAGAGCACCAGTATGCGGCGAAAACGGTTGTCCGGTTGCGCGCACAGACCTGCAGGCCACGCCAGCATGATCAAACACGCAACGCAGGAAAGAAGGGTCAATGCGAAGGGCCGCAACTGTCGCTGACCAATCATAAAATTTTGCTCGTACGAGCAGCCGCGAGAGCCGCGGCGCAGTGTTCATCTAGACAATCACCTTTATGGCGAATTGGATTTGCCGTGACGACCCGGTCTCGCCGGTAGGAAAGCGCGTGTTCGTAATTCTTCCGAAAGGCGGCGTTCCCACCACGTTGCCGGGTTGGCCAAAGTTCGCGTGATTAAACAAGTCGAAGAACTCAGCACGAAGCTGCATGCGAACGCTATGGTTCAGGTTAGTGTTCTTGATGATCGAAAAATCGGTGTTGTTGAAACCGGGTCCAATGACGACGTTGCGACCCAGGTTGCCGAAATGCGGAACTGCTGTGAAAACCGGCGTGTCGAACCAGCGATCAACGCTGCCGATTATCGTGACTGGCCCGTTAACATCGGGCCGCAACGTGCCGGGCACGCCGTTAACAGCACCATTGGAAGTGACGATGTTGACCGGATTTCCACTCTGGGACTGAACGACGATGGCGAGTTGCCATCCTTCAAGAAGTTGATTACCACGGAAGGGCAAGTCGTACAGCGCGCTAATTACAAGGCGATGGCGCGCGTCGAAATCTGAAAGCCCGCGGTCGTCGCGCAGACTGTAACCGTCCTGGCCCACAATCCCGCCGGTGCTAAACGAGTTGTAATCCAACGACCTTGACCAGGTGTACGACGCATTAAACTGAAGGCCCCGCCTCAGGCGTTGGGTCGCGGTCAGCCAGAGGGCGTTGTAGCTCGAGTTGCCGGCGCTTTCGACCTGCGTGATGTTGCCGATGGCGACACCAGGGAGGATAGGACTTGCTGAAGATAAGTTCGGGAAAGGGCGCACGCCGTTTATGGGCTGGTTAATATTGCGGCGAACAATCAGGTGTGTCCCCTTCGAGCCGAAGTAACCGATCATGAAAGCGAGGTTAGGGGTCAACTCGCGTTGCACATTCAAGTTCCAGGACTGAAGGTAAGCATTGCCAAAGTCGTGATTGATGGACTGTGGCGCCACTCCTGCGGCTTGGGCCAGGTTGATTGCATTGTCCAGTCGAATGGTTCCACTGAAAGTAAGTGGAATTGCCAAAGGTGGGTTGGTGCTCGTCGACGATACGACGCTGGTCATCGGCTGATCGGTTAACAGCGCGTATCCCGCCCTCACCGACGTCCGGCCATCTCCGAACGGGTCCCACGCGATTCCCACTCGCGGTTCAAAGTTCTTGCTGCTCTGTTGATAGACATCGTCGATGTGCGTGCCGGCTCGAAGTAACGATGCTGTTTGCGGATCGAAAACAATGAAGCGATCGTAACGTTCGGTCGGGCTCATGTTCCATTCGTACCGCAATCCGAGTTCGAGGGTCAGGTTCCGTCGCCACTTGAGATTGTCCTGCACAAAAAATCCGAGCGCGTTTTCCGTGATGCTGCTCGACTGACTGCCCAGGGTAATGCTGAAGGAGTTCGCGTTGCCGGCAATGAACGAAGCTACCGTCGGAAAATTGAAGCTGCCGGCGCCCTGCCGGAAATTGTTGTTCAGAAATTGCCGGAACTCTCCGCCGAACTTCAACAAGTGACCGCCGCGCTGGTAACTCAATGAATCGCTAAGCACAATCGTGGTATCGCCGCGTCCCGACGGATTCACGGACGGACCGCCAAAATTCAGGCCGCCGGCCACGCTGATTTGCGGCAAACCTATGGCTTCAACGATGCCGTCGTTAATGCCAAACTCTGACGGGTTCAGTTTCGCGTTCGGTGTAGTGACTGAGCTGAAGCGATTGAAACCGAGCCGAAGTTCATTCACCAGCGCCGGCCCAAAAATGTGGACCTGGTTGAGCGTAAAGACTTGCCGCAGGGCGCTCGACGTATTACCGAAACCAGGGACCGTGTTGCCATTCCGGCTGGGTTCGACGAGCAGCGTTCGGTAAATATTGTAATAGGCGTGGAGTGTGTCCTTTTCTCGCAGGTTGTAGTTGAGATCGATCGACCATTGATCGGCCCTCACGCTCGCATTTGCGGACCCTGCGAAGCGCGGTGTGCCGGTCGAATCGATAAAATTCGCGCGTGGGATAAAAGGCAGGAGTCTCGCGGCGACCGGATCACTTATGGCTGCCCGTTCGGAATCACTTAATACGAGACTGTTCAGATCGAGCTGCTGTCGCTGCCGCAAACCCTCGTATGAAAAGAAAAAGAAGAATTTGTTTCTGACGATCGGTCCGCCCAATTGACCGCCGAATTGATTTCGCTTGAAAGGCGGCGGCTTGTTTGACGCGAAGTTGAAAAAATTCCGCGCGTCGAGAGCGTCGTTGCGAAAGAATTCAAAAACTTCGCCATGAAAATCCGACGCTCCTGACCTGGTGGCAATGTTGACAACCGCGCCCGAGCTCTGGCCGTGCTGAGCACTGAAAGTCGAGTTATCGATCCTGAATTCCTGGACTGTGCCGATCGCAGGCTGAAACGAGATCGAACTGAAAGTCAGATTGTTGAGGGTAATGCCGTTAATGACGTAATTGACCGTTTCTTCCCGATTCCCCGCAGTAGTGATAGCGAATGAACCCAGGCCACGAACGGGTGCTGACGAGAAGGCGCCCTGCGGAGAGGTTACCGATCCGGCTACCAGCAAACCCAGGTCGAGGAAGTACCGGCCGTTGAGCGGCACTTCCGCGACCATGCGCTTGTCGATCAACTGCCCTGCTGACATGGTCGACTTCTCGACCAACTCACTATCGGCGACAACGCGGACCACCTGGGCGATATCGCCCACTTGAAGCCGGAAATTCTGCGTAGCGCGGCGGCCGACCTCGAGTGTAAGCCGTTCGACGACTTGTGTCCGGAAGCCCGGCGCTCTTACCTGGATCCGATAAGTTCCCACTGGCAGCGCCGAAATCTGATACCTGCCACCATGGTCCGACAACACTGTGCGCGTGACGCGCGTTTCGATTTGGGTGACATTAACTTCAGCCGACGCCACAACATCGGCACTTTGGTCAGTGACTTCACCCTCTACTGACGCACTCGATTGCGCCGCGACCTCGACACAAAACAAGAGTGTCAACCAAAGCGCTGCGAAGCGAGAACGCTTCTTGATGGGGGCTATGTGACGTGAGCCTACGTGGACCGTGGGAGATACACAGAAGACGCAAACAGCATCGCCAACAGAGGCCGCAATAGTCTCATCGGGGAGACGCACTTCTTGCTCCTTACGTTTCGAGACGTTTAGGAACTTCCCCCGAGACGCATAAAGTGGTTACTGGCGATGAAACCCGACTGGGGGAGATTCGCTTTGACCTCGGCTCAAAGCATACGACTAAACTGCGGGCATTATATCATTTCATCCGATGGCGTACAGATTTTTGGAAAATGTTCCAAGGCGCCCCGAATAGTGGTGCCCGCCAACCGACTCTACCTAACGCCGCCGACCGCCACCCCGGAAACCGCCTCGGGAAAATCCGCCGCCTCTGTAACCTCCAACATTAGGCGGACGCGAAAAGCTGCGGTTTTGATAACTTCCGAAATCGCGAGAACGTTGGGCCCCTTCGCGCCGGCCGCTCGCGTCACGGTTGAGATTTTTGAGCGTTGACTGATCCATTTGTGTCGGCCTGTTTCCGCGCTCACCAACGCGCGCTCCGGTTATGCCGTCTGTTCCCAGTCTCTCTCGTTGACGCGCGTCATTATTCAGCATTCGATCGCGAGCTGAGGGGGCGCCGTCAGGTCTCTGTACCTGGCTCCATTGGCCATTCTCCCACTTGCTCCAATTACCACTTTGGTCACGACGATAAGCGTTGCCATCGCGGCCCGCATAGATATTCTCGCCTTGCTTACCAACAAAACCCTCGCCGCGACGATTAATCATGCCGCCTTGCTCACCGCGAGTTACGCGCGTTGTTTCGCCTTGTCGATTAGTAAATCTTTTAGTGCTGGCCCAGTCATCACCGCGCTTCACCTGGGTCGAGCCCCAGCTTCCGTAAACACCTGATCCCTGGCGCGTCTGCATGTAGTTGCCGGTGCGTGGGTTGTAAGCCTGGGCGGCGCCTCGGGCGCCATATGGTCCATACGCAAAAGCCCCGCGTGCATACGTGCCTGTGCTCGGGTTATATCTCGCCCCGAAGCCAACGCCGCCATACGGTCCATAGATTCTTCCGGCTGTTCCGTAAAAGCCGGTGTACGCGTTGTACCAGGATCCGTATCCGTAGGTCCTCCAATATGGGTAGTAAACCGGGTAATAACCGCCATACCAATAATAGGGTGGGTAGTACCACCCGGTTCCCCAGACCGCGCATCCCCAACCAATCATCATTCCGCTGTATCCGGCAACGGTCGCATAAGTTATCCAGTCATCGTTGGCATCATCGTCCTGTTCGACAGTCACATAGGTAACGTTGTGCGCGGGAGAGCTGGTTGGGATTTGATAAATCTCTTCAGGCACAAGCGCGGCCAGGGCCCAAAGCCCGGCGGGCCCGGCGGAGATGAACCACACGCCCTGATAGCACAAGTAATAAGTATCGCCGGCTTTGATAATGTCCTTGTCGGTGTTCACGGCACGTTGAAGCTGTGTGCCTTGAATTGGCTCGAACTTGGGTTCACCCTGATAAATAACGGTGGGAGCCTGGACTTCTTTCTTGTTGACGCGCGCGATTTGTGGCACTTGCGCCAGCAGCACAGCTTCAGCGGCTTGTTCAGTTCCCGGCACTGATGCCAACACACGTGAGCGCGGATGCTCGAGCGAGATCTTCTTGAAGTCTTCGGGCAGCTCCGGCGTCGCGAATGTCCAGGGGCCGTTAAGTTCCGGCGCTCGGAACCACCTGCCCGCGACGAGGTAAAAGTAAGGACCGTCGACGGCGAGCTGGAAGAGATCGCTCTCAGTATTGCTAATCCAATAGAGACTTGTTCCCGGCACGGGAACGGGCTTCGGCGCTCCGTCGATGAGAATCAATTCGGCCGGAGTGGTCGTGACGTCTACCTTTGGTACTTGAGTGATCGCTTTGCCCGGCAAATTCAGCACCACCTCTTTCCAGTTATCATCGGTAGCGGGAAGTTTCTTGAAGCTGTCGGGCAACTTTCCCGCCGGAGTCCATGGACCACCGAGGGCCGTCGCCTTTAACCAGGTGGCATCGTCGCGCAAGTAAAAGGTATTTGTCGGCGGGTACTGAAAAAAGTCCCAGTTGGTATTCACCGCAAACTTCAGATCGTTGTCCTTGATGGGACTCCAGATCGGGTCGCCATCAAAGCCGACTAGAATCGCAGGCGTTTGACTCAGAAATATCTGGGGCGGATCGCTCTTCAACCCCTCAACGTCTTTCGGGATTATTAAGCTCTTATCGACCTGGGAAAGCACGCGGTCCAGCGCAATCACCCGACCTTCGTCGGATAACTCTTTTTCGATCTGATTAACAATTTCCTGAGTTTGCTCTTTCGAAAGAGTCTGAAAATTCGTTTGTGTGATCTTGACGGTCGAGAACTTTACCAATCTGTCCGGCAGCGATACCGACGTGTCGGCTTCGAACTTGACGACGCCCATCGCCGGCTTCTGTTCGCCCTTGGCCACGTAGGAAACGGCGGCCATTGCCACCAGGTGCTTTTGCCCTTCCCACGTCATGGCCTGTGGTTGAAAGATCACCATCTGGGCTTCGCTGGGGAGACTGTAGCCTCTCGGCCAACCGCCATCTATTTCCTGTACCGAGGTGCTTCGTCTGAGGGGCTTTGTGCCTTGCGCCGCCGTCTTGGAATTCCCAACCCAAACCAATGAAAAAGCAACCAGGAGAGCCGGAATGATTGAAGATAGTTTTCGTCGCATTGAATTCACTCACCGCGCAAGAATTTGATCGGCCGCGCGCCTACGCACGGAGTATTTGCGGTGAATTCTAGGGTTCGACGTTTGGCGGGATAACTGTCAGTTTTGACAGGGAAAGGTCCGTAGCGATCTGTTTAGACATCCCACAACGCCTGCGGGAAGCTCTGAAAAAGATGTTTGAATCTTTTCCGCTCTCCAGTCTCATTCACACCTGGCTTTAGCCAGGTGGATTCGTCCGCCGAAGAAGGAAGGTTTCTCATTCACACCCGGCTTTAGCCGGGTGATTAGGACTGTCAGAAGTTTCCGAGCCCGCGGAGCGGGCGGCAGCGCAAACGACTAAAGAGCTTTTTGAAAATCGAACTGCCCGGGCATTACAAATCTAACTCTCCGTGGTTCGCAAACAGCTGGCGCCCGCTTCGCGGGCTGGTGAGTCAACTGTGTGACTACCGTTTGAAACGGTTTCTCGTGTGACCAATCACCCGGCTTTAGCCAGGTGTGAATGAGAAATCTTTGCGTTCGTTTTGTGCAAAGGCTTTTTGCGTGAGTACGCTTAGACGCATCTTCAAAACGCCAGGACGGTCTGAATCATCGGCGCCCAGCCGGTCATACCTGCGGTATATGGCGTGAAGGTGCCGCTGTAAGGAACCTTCCAAATGCGCATGAGCTCTGCACTGAGCCACAGACGCTCGGTCGGAAGGAAATGCCACTTGAGACCACCGGCATACTCATGAGAATCGTTGAAGTGTCCGAAGACCATCGATCCACGGGCATACATCATGAGCTTCTTTGGAATCACAAATTTGCCCGCCGACAGCTCAAAGCCGTGATCGAATGTGGATGAGAGAGGAAGGGGCCCGTCGGCTTCGAAGTCGTTCAGCCAACGAAAGTAGTATTGTCCATTGATCGCCAGGCCGTTGTATTTGAGGCCGCCGTCGATCGACCACATGCGGTAGGTCGCCTTATCGACGGTAACATCCGGCGCAAATGCTCCACGCGAGAAGGTCAGCACGCCGTCGGAATTGTAGAGTGAAGTATTGTCGGGATTTGATTGATCCAGATTTGAAAACCGGTCCTCGCGCGATCTCGTAAAAGCCGTCCCGACTCGAATGCGAAGTTTTCGTTGCGCGAAATAATCGTCATACATGTTTCGCGATTTGCCCGGCTCGGCGTAGTCTCCGAGCGGTTCCCACCAGACACTACCGGAAGTCAGCAAATTCGTATCGATCTTGTTTGCCGAGATACTCAGAGTGTTGAGGCCGTTCCCGACGAATACCAGGTAATGCAGTCCCTTCCGGAGTTCCCCGTTCGCCCACACTCCCTGCGTGAATGCGGGACGAAAGAAGTTGTCCGCCAGCGTCCTATCGGTTGATGCAAAAAACGGGAAGGTGTTAACCAGCGAGCGCGTGCCGGGAACGCCGGTGTAGCCCCCGGTGATCGTGAGTTTCTTGTTGAATTGCCAGCCAATGTTTCCGGCTAAAACGATCGACGCGGATCCCGCGGACGTCCAGGCAGTGAAGCTATAGCGCAGCCTCTTGTCGAACACATAGCCGCCCAGAATAAACATCGCGCGATTTACCGTGATGTCATTCCTTTTATGGACCTCGCGCACTACGCCCAGGTGGTCTGTGAAAGTCTCGTTGGACGCGAGCGTATTGAGGTATCGGATTTGAGTGTTGATGTTGAACTTCAGCAGGAAAGGGATTCGGGAATCGTCCGGCGTTTGCCAGATCACAATTCCATCCTGGTACCGCTCACCATTAGGCTGAGGCGCCCGGGCAGCCGCCGGCGGCACGGAAGTGTCGGCCGGTTTTATCGCTGGCGCTGTGTCCGCCGCTGCCGAAGGCGATCCCGGCGGATTAACTGTTGGAGTAATGTCCGCCCCTGCAGCACCATCAAGCCGGTGCTCTAAACGGTTTACCAGTTCCAGCATGGTTTTCTGCTGCTCCTCCATCCGGCGCAGCTGCTCTCGAACCGCCGCGTTTTCAGCTTTCAGACTTTCGACTTCTTGCTTCAGGTCGCCCGGCGAAGGTTTGTCAGGGGCGACCCTGGTTTCGGATGGACTCGGTTTCGGGGCTGCGGCAGGAATCTCCGGGTTGCTCAATCCGGATGCACGTAGTGCGTCGACTTCCGGTTGCTGGTTAGAGCCAGCTGCCGGTGACTGTCCGAAGGCGTCACCGGCAAACACCGTCACTACGATCAAACTTACCAGGATGAACAGATTGACGAAGGCACGGTGTCTTAACATGTAACTCTCTTTGTCTAACACCCAGGCTCATCAAGCGAGCCAATACTTGGAAGTGGAACACAGTTTCCCGAACCGTGTGCCATCGAAGTTTCGTCAGATCAACAGAGCACCACGGATTGAGCCAGACCGGCCTCGCTCGTTTCCTTGTACTTGCTGTTCATGTCGCGGGCGGTCTCTGCCAGCGCCATCACAGTTGCGTCGAAGTTGACGCGGTGTCGTGATCCGATCTCATTGCTGGCGATCGCGTAGGCGGTCCACGCCTTCACGGCGCCGAATGCGCATCGCTCGATGCAAGGCACTTGTACATAGCCGGCAACTGGATCGCAGGTCATACCCAGATGATGTTCCAAAGCCGACTCAGCCGCGTTCTCAACTACCAGCGAGGGTGCATCGTAAGAAGTAGCGATCAACGCCGCGGCCATCGACGACGCCACGCCGATCTCCGCCTGGCAACCGCCTTCGGCAGCAGACAACGTAGCGTGGTGCTTGCAGAGATAGCCGACCGCCGCTGCGGCCAGCATACCGTCACGAACTTTCTCGAGGGGAAGCTTCCGCACCTCGAGGAGTCCGTAAACCAGGGATGGCATAACGCCTGCGGAACCGCCGGTCGGAGCGGTGATCACGAGATGGCCGCGGCCGTTTTCTTCGGAGGCCGCCAACGCGAAGGCAGAGAGGGCCGCGATGCCGCGATCGGATTGAAGCGTATCGTCCATCGCCCGCTTGTAGACAGTCGCCGCTTTGCTGTGCAGCTTGATGGGACCGGGCAGCACATCATCCTCAGACATCGACAACCCCGACTTCACTGTCGCGACCATGGCATTAATAATCTTGTCAACAAAGGCATAGACCTCTTCCTGTGACCGGCCCATGATCGACATTTCATTAGCCAGCATTACTTTTGCGATCGAGATCTTGTTGTTATCCGCGTGCGCCCGAAGCTCTTTCATCAACCTGAACGGATATTTCGGCGGGTTTTTCTTCGGGGGCGTATACCCTTTCCACTCAATGAATCCGCCGCCAACCGAGTAGTACTCCTGTTCGAGCAGCACTTCATCGCCGGCCATCAGCTTCGCGATCATCGTGTTCGGATGATGGAAGTCGCCCTTGGTGGCATCGTAAACGATGTCCTTCAGGCTAACGTTGATCGACTTGTCGCCGAGCTTTACCGGGAACACCTGATCGGGTTTGTCTCGCAAGCTGTCGAGGAACAGCGGATCGACGGTCGCCGGCTCTTTGCCAACCAAGCCGGCAAGCGCGGCACGCTCGGTCCCGTGACCTTTGCCCGTCGCGCTCAAACTTCCGAAAAGATGGACCTTCAAAGCGCTTGCCTGGGCGAGTTTGTCAGTCGGAAGCTTGGCCGCCCGTTCGTAGAAATCGTAAGTAATACGCATCGGTCCGATGGTGTGCGAGCTCGATGGTCCCGGGCCTACCTTGTAGAACTCGTCAATCGTCGTCATTACCGGACCCTGACCTTTCTTTACCACGTTCAGGTTCGGGTCCAACGGCGGCGCGGGCGAAGCCGGCTTCTGGATTACCGGCAATGTGGCCACTGCCTTCGCGGTTCTCTCGTGCGCCGAAACGATGGTGCCCGTCATCACTGCGGCAGCGCCGCCCACCGCACTGCGGATCAAGAAACTACGGCGATCGACTCCGTGTGGAACGGTTTGCGAGATCAATTCGCTGGTATCGGCCAGCGGGTCTTCCGCAACATCTTTACGCCGCAAGTTCGTCGAGCTGGGTTCATCATGAAGTTTTTCTTTCTCGGACATCGTGCACCTCACTCTTTCAGCAAAAAGTAAATCCGTTTTCACACCGCGTGAATGGCTCGGGCTTGGCTGGAAGTATTTAGCGCGATGGAGGCGCATGCCACTGTCAAAACTACCAGTCAGGCGGCGCACAGTGAGCGTTTGCAGGTTAGAAACTTAAGGGGAAATCTTCCGAGAGGCGCTCTCCGATCACGTTCGAGTGCAGGATCTCAAAAAAGCGACGCGGCTTTCCGGCGCCTGCCGGCAAAGCCAACGTGAAGATCAAAAATACATTTGCAGGCGCGTCTGAAAGAAGTGCGTGTTCCCTTGCAGATTGAATCGATCGAGCTGGCCGTATCCGTAGTTCCACTCGAGGCGCACGTTGCTCGAGAGGTACCAGTTTAGCTGCGAAGTGATCCTGCCAAAGGCGCCGCCCTTCACAGCTTTGGTGTTGTAATCGGCGTACGAATAATGGACCACCAGTTCCCACACTCCCGGTCCTCCGTCAAAGACCGTGCGCTTTGGTTTGAGTTCACGAAACGTGCCTCCGATTGGATTGTACGCGCGCGTGCCGTCATTAAAGAGATAGCTCACGGCGAATTCGCCGCCGTTGAATACCGGATCGCCATGCGTGTTGGAGGAAACAAATGCCCACCAGTATTCGCTCGCCAGGAACCAACGCTTCCCGCGGTAGTAGGCTTCGTATCCGACCATGCGCGTCGAGTCTGACGAGAATGAAGCAGTGTCGATGAAGTACGGCGCCGGACTGGCTTCGGGTCGCGCCCTAAACCTAATCTTGTTGTCCACTGGTTTGCCCCAACGCAGATTCACACCGAGATGCAGCAACTTGTTTTCCTTGTCCGACATGATCGGCAGGTAAGCCACCCGGCCTACAACCTGACTGGAAAATCTGGAAAACGACTGGGTCTTGGAAACAAAGTCGTTGAAGTATCCCACGTTCCAAATGACCTTATGTTTTGGCGAGTAGCCCATCCACTTGATTCCGTCTGCGAGAATCGGAATGGTGGCATCGTTCATCGGCGCGCGTTCCATCATCCAGCCGTAGTATCCCGTCAGCACTTTGCTCAGCGAGAAGCCTTCTTTGGTACGGCCCACGAAAATCGCTCCCCACAGTTCCGGAGTCGAAATCAATAATCCTGTCTGCCTCATTACCCACTGGTCATTCGGCTGGTCGTACATGATCCCCGCGCTCCACGTGATCGATCGCTTGATTCGGGGAAAGAGCCGTCCGCTTAGAAGGAAACGAAGGTCGCGGACCTTCCCCAGAGGGTGCATCTCGATCTGTTGCTTGCTGTCGCGATCCTGGGCGTAAGCCGCAAAGTCGTAGAGGATGCCGCCGCCGAACCGAATGGTGAAGTATGGGCCTTCGTATTGGTTCCAGCGCACGAGGCTGCGCTGCGGCATTTCGTCCTCAGCCTGCGCTTCGGCCGGCTTATCAATTGTAGGGGTTTCCGGAGCCGGCTCGGTATCCGGCGTAGGGCTTACTTCAGCGCTGGGAGTGGGAGACGGTGATGCCACGGGCACAGGTGTTTGCGTCCGAGCAACGCCTGCCGCGAACATGATGAGCGCCGGCAGTACTATCAGAAACTTCATGCCCGCCCGTCCTGCAGTTTTGCATCTGTTGTTAGTACGTCCTGAAAAGTGCCTGTAGTTGTGGCGGCGGATGGTTGTTCAATAGCGCAAGGGAAAGCAAGATCCTCGACTTCTGCGGATTGAGTTCATCCGAGGCAACGAATCCCAACTCGTCATCGTTCACCTCCACGTTGCGATCCACCATTCCGGTGGCCACGCGGCTGCTTCGCACGACTACCACACCCTTCTTGACTGCTCGCGCGGCCGCGTCGAGGGATGCCTTATTCATATTGCCGTTGCCTACTCCGGCAATGACTATGCCTTTGGCGCCGGCGCTGACACTGGCGTCGATCAAATCCGGCGACATGTCGGCACAGGCAAACACGATGTCCACGCGCGGCAGTTTCGTCACATTCGAGACGTCGAACTCCGATTGCGATGTGTGCTTCCACGGCGGCGTGTTGTACCAATCGTTCTTACCGTAAGCGCTCACTCCGACCAATCCCCGCAGCGGTGACATGAAGGTTTGAACGGCGGTCGTGCTTGTCTTGGTAAGCGAGTGGGCCGCGTGAATGTAATCGTTGAGCACAACCAGAACACCGCGATTTCTTGCCGCCGGATCGGCCGCCACCGCGACGGCGTTATACAAGTTCAGTGGGCCGTCTGCGCTTACCGCAGTCGAAGGCCTCATCGAACCGACCAGCACAACCGGTTTGTCGCTCTTGACCGTCAAGTTAAGAAAGTATGCCGTCTCTTCCATTGTGTCGGTGCCGTGTGTGATCACGATGCCATCGACGGCCGGCGTGGGCAGTAGTTCGTTGATGCGCTTGGCCAGTTTCAGCATGATCTCAAAAGACATGTCCTGCGATCCTACGTTCGAGATCTGTTCGCCTTTGATGTTTGCCAGCTTCTCGATGCCGGGAACTCCCCTGACCATTGTGTCGATCCCTACCGCTCCGGAGGTGTAACCCGATTGCGTGCCCGTGGCCGCGGCGCCCGCAATCGTTCCACCGGTGGCCAGGATCACAATGTTCGGTTTGTTCTGCGCAAACGAATGCGAACAGGTGACCAGCGCCACAACGAAGATCAAGTAGTGAGTTCTAAGTAAGCATTTCATGGTTCTTCCTCTCTTCCGCGCGCCGATCGTCCTCTCACGCAGCGCTCAAGCGACGACTCTTAATGTTTGGGCTTTTGGTACTTGCTCTTGTCCAGGTTTGTGAGTTTCACCGGGTCCAGCAGGTCCTTGATCTGTTCCTCAGTCAGGACCTTTTTCTCCCTGATGATTTCGAGAATTCCTTTGCCGCTCTTGTAAGCTTCTTGCGCCAACTCGGTCGCCTTCTCATAGCCCACCACCGGATTCAACGCGGTCACGATACCGACAGTGGTTTCCATGTACCGCGCCAGCACCTTTTCATTGACCGTGATTCCGTCCACGCACTTTGTGCGAAACAGCTTTGATGTGTTGAAGAGCAGATGCTGCGATTCGATAATCGAGAGCCCTTCAATGGGCTCGTAAGCATTCAGCTGAAGTTGGCCCGAATGTGCGGCCAGCGTAGTCACATAGTCATTGCCCATCACGCGAAAGGCGACAAGATTCATCACTTCCGGGACTACCGGATTAACTTTGCCCGGCATGATCGATGAACCCGGCTGAAGCGCCGGCAAATCAACCTCGGACAATCCGGCGCGCGGCCCTGAAGTCAAAAGGATCAGGTCTCCCGAGATTTTTGAAAGCTTGATCGCGAGACTCTTGAGTGCACCTGAATAGACGACAAATCCTCGCTGGTCCCAGGTTGCAGCCAGCATGTCTGAGGCCGGAACGATGGGTTTACCCGTGAGCTTCGCGAGATGCGCGGCGCACTTCTCGGGATATCCTTTCGGTACGTTGATTCCCGTGCCGATCGCCGTGGCGCCCATGTTTACCGCGTAGAGCGACTTCTCGGCGTCCTTGAGTCCCCTAACCTCGTCCTCCAACGACGCCGCGAACGCATGCAACTCCTGCCCGACGGTCATCGGCACCGCATCCTGCATCTCGGTGCGACCCATTTTCACTATCTCGATGTACGCGTCGCCTTTTGCACGGAATGACGCGACCAGTTTCTCCAGCTCAGCAATCAGCTTGTCGTTGCGGAGCAGGATCGCCACCTTGAGCGCCGTCGGATATGAATCATTCGTCGATTGCGACATGTTCAGGTCGTCATGCGGCTCGAGGAATTGATACTCGCCTTTCTTGCGGCCGGTTAACTCGAGCCCGATGTTTGCGAGCACCTCGTTCGCATTCATATTGGTAGAAGTTCCCGCCCCGCCCTGATACCAATCCACGAGAAATTGATCGTGGTACTTGCCTGCAAGCAGAGCTTCGGAAGCCTTCTCGATCGCATCCAGCCGCTCTTTCTTCATCGCGCCTACGTCGGTATTGGCTCGCGCGGCCGCTAGCTTAACGATGGCCCATGCCTCGAGGAATCCGGGATAGTGATTGATCGGTACACCGGAGATCTGAAAGTTTTCCAACGCTCGCGCAGTCTGCACACCATAGTAGGCGTTGGCTGGGATCTCTTTTTCACCCAGAAGATCTTTTTCGATTCGCGGCGCCTGCGCCCAAACGGGCGCCGTAGACATCGAGACGATCAGCGCAAGCAGACTGGCAAGCGCGCTCGAACTTCGGATTCGAGATGAACGCCAATTAGTCGAATGCATCACTGTCCTGAATCGCCCGCCAGTATGAAGACTATTAGAGTGCGCATTCGGCAACGTGACGCTCGTCATGCTGATCCTCCTCTATCGCCCGGATGCAAGTTCGCGGATCGGGCCACTGATCTTCTGCTTTCTCGTTTGCTTTTCAGCGCAAGTATTTAATTCGATACAGAGAACTGCCACTGTCAAAACTACCAGCTTGAGTGTGATGGATGGACCGGTCGCTTAGGAGCAACAACTCGCGAGACTTTAGAAACGGTAGATGCCGCCAAAGAACGGACCGTGCGCGGTTACTCGGAAGAAGTTATCGTCGTTGATGAATTTGTAGCGCTGATACCGGTAGCCGCCGGTGACGCCGATGTTCCGCGAGGGGAAATATTTGACGCCGCCTTCCGTATGAAAAAGGCGATCGTTTTGGAACGCTATCGCGCCTAGATTATTGAAGATGTTTAGCTTCGGTGTGGGATCATAGTCGAGATCGTATCCGACCGTGGCTGCGAATTTGGAAATCGAACCTTCGGCAGACCGGACTCCATTGGTGGTGGTGCCAACCAGCTCCAGATTGACTCGGATTAGACCCACGTCGACCATTGGCCCAATGCGAAACTTGTCGTTGCCCCAGCGGTATGCGTACATCGCGCGCAACGTTCTCAGGCCCAGATCGCCGTCAAGGTTAGCGCTGGCGACATAAGTCTCTCCGCGAAAAGTGAAGCTGCGCGTTAAGACTGTGCTGCGGTCCCAACTACTACTCTGATAGTCAGCCACGATTTTATGCTTGGCATTCTTACTGCGATGAGTGTAACGAATTTCGAAACCCAACTCGTTCTTGAAATCAAAGTCCCGGTGGAAGTCGATGGATGATCCGGAATCGCCAGTGCCTGAGAAATTGGCTTCACCAGACGGGATCGAAACGAGTCCTCGAACCTCGATTTCATTTCGCAGCGGCTCTGACTGTGCAACTGCTGCCCCTATGAACATCACCAGCAGCACGACGCTGGCCAGGCTGTAACGAAAAAAGCGCATCACAGAATACCTTTCTCTTTCTACCGTTTGGGAATCGCATAACGAGCAACGATTAGCGTGACGTTGTCGCGACTGCCATTCGCCAGCGCCAGGTCAACGAGCGTATTGCAGGCGCTCTTTGCGGAAGGCGCCTTGGCGAGAACGGTCTGGATCTCCGTTTCGGTGACCATGTCCGTCAGTCCGTCGGTGCATATCATTAATTGATCGCCGTTCTCGAGCACCAAATCGACAACATCCACGCGGCACTCATTGGGATGTGCCCCGAGCGCCTGCAACAAAACAGTTCTCAATTCCACAAGCAGCTGATCGTCGTCGGTACTCGTTAGATTTTCCCTCAGCCGTTCAGCCACGGTGTGATCGCGTGTGAGTTTCTTCAAATGTCCACGCCGCCAAAGGTAAGCACGGGAATCTCCGATATGGCCGATGATGACGTTCGTACCGTGCGTGAGGGCCGCCGTCAGCGTCGTGCACATTCCCTTTAGTACCGAATGCGCCGTCGCTTCCCGAAGCAGCGCCGCATTCACCCGGCGAAAGCGGTCTTGCATGCGCCACATGACTGTGTTCCGTTCCGCTGGTCCCCACCGCACCTGCCAGTCAGGCGTGCGCAACGCGAGATTCAGCAGGGTGAAAATCGCGTGACGGCTCGCCACTTCGCCGGCGACTTCGCCACCGACGCCATCTGCAACCACCATTGCATACGCGGTCTCTTCAAACAGATCGCCGGGCCGGGTTTGCGGCAGATTGGTGAGCACTGTTTCCATGGCCCGCCCACCACGGACGACAAGGAAATGGTCCTCGTTGGTACTCTTCACATGTCCCTGGTGGGACATCGCAAACACGTCAACATTGATCAGCGACGAAAATGGCTCGGGCAGCTCGTCATCCAATTTCGTCAGGTGACTATCCGAATATAGGGCGTCGTACTTCATGAACTCATTACCTGGACAAATCGATCACGTGAACCAGAATTAGCTTGTACGGATCGGATGAAATGCTCACCCGGCCATAGAACGGTCGATCGTTAACGACAATCATTAAGAGAAGCATGGCCAGGAAAGCGGCCATCAACGAAACGAGGACGGCGTGCAGTCGCGCATCTTCGATTTGGTAAAAATACGTGACTGTCACGCTGATAACCGCGCCGGCCCAGATTACGGCCCACATCACTCCGGACAATCCGTCATCCACTGCATCAAGCCGCAATCGCCGATACTCAATCAAGTTGTTGTAGGCGCGTAATGTTTCCTGGTGCAGCGCCTCCTGCCCCGCGTTGGCAGGCTGGTAAGCCTGGAGAGTGGCTTGAAACTGATCGAGGATGTTCAATCCGCCCACCAACAGTTGACCGCGACCAGCCTGCTGCGCCGGCCATGCATCCTCGATCAGGAAGACGGTGTAACCGCGCAACTTGGAACGCAGCTCCGTGCGCACCGGCTCGGGGTAACCGGCAGTGTCGCGATATACCATCGCGATCGCGGCGGCTTCCTTTGAGACCAGATCCCTGGCTTCGGCATTAGTGCTCCACACCCCTACTGCGATCAATCCGATTGTGATGCCGTAGAACACCCCAATGGCCTGCACGGTGCCGCTGACCGCTTCGTTAGGCTTATCGCGATACCGCAGTTTGGGGATGACGTAACGCCTTGCGAACACGAGACCCAGTAGCGAGAGCGTCTCAACGATCGCCAGGAGAGTGATGGCGATCAATAGCGGGTTTAATTTGTAGAGCCAAACCGGCATTTGACACCGTGAAGACGGACTTATCAGCGAGCGACGTTAGCTGGCCGGTAACAAAAAACGTCTGAGCATGCCGCTCGCATTGACATGCTCAGACGCGGAGGAGGCGCCCTTCCCCTTCGGCGCCTACTTTGCAGCGTGCGCTGCAAATCGGGAAACCAATTTCAAGTTGTAGTCAGCATGCGAGCGCCGGCGAACGCATTGCTAGCTACGCGCTCACTGCGGCGCTGGAAATTTCTTGAACATCTTCTCGACCGCCTTGCGAATAGACTTCTCGGCCGTCTTTGCATCTCTAGCCAAATTCCCGGTTGGGGCTTCCTTCAATGTTTGCGTGGCAAGTCCGCGCCAGACAGTTGTTTTTGTCGTGGCATCGGAAATATCAACCATGAGTGTTCCCTTCGATATGGCGGCGCGGTACACGCTGCCCGGCATACCGGTGGAAGTTGAGCTCGAGACTGACCGCCCCCAGGTCGGCTGAGAAATTTGCAAGTCCGAATTGACTGCCGCAAAGGCGCCCAGCGTTATGTCGGGTTCATCAGTCACACGCGTTAGACCCTTTGCCGCCAATTCCTGATCAATCGCCTGCACGATCAACTGGTTGACGTGCGGATTGGCCGCGGCAGTTCCCGAATCCCACGCATATTTCTTGTACCTTGATAAATCCACGCTCGGGTCGGACGTCACCTTCACCTTCTGGGCATAGGCGGCCCCGAGACTGACGGCAATTACCAACAAGCTTAGAATCTTTTTCATAGGAAATTGCGCGATTAACTGCACCCGCCGAACGAACAGCTGATGCTAGATCGGGAACCTTGTCCAGGTACCTGTCAGTTCTTACAGGCCCAGGAAAAAATCACCGACCCTGTCAAAAGTGATAGTACCGGCCGCGCGTCAGGTCACGTAGGGTCTCGTTACTAAGGATCGGCGCGGAAAGCGAAACATCCACGCCGATGCAGGAGGAAGGCACCGCGCGATCTTTTGCGCCCGGCAAGAGAGCGCAAAGCCAACTCCAAAGGGCCGAGACGGGGTGACTCGGCCCTTTCGCTTTGTAAGAGGCAGCCTCGACTCAGATTCACGATTCAAAAACGCTCTCTTGAATAATTTTCTTTGTAGGCGTGTGAAGAACGCTATTTAGCGACGAACTCGGCGGTGACGTGTTTTCGGCTGGCTTTGTTAACAAGGTCGAGTTTCAAGCCTGCGATGGATTGGCGGTTATCAGTGAGAAGAATCTTGCCGCCCCCGCTCATGTTCCTGGCGGTTACGCTGCCCGTGATTTTCAAATCGATACTCTTGTCGTCATTGGGCGTTCGCGACCAGGTACCGGCTATGAAGACGGTAATGTCACTGATTAGATTGAGTTCTGCTTTGCCGTCTTCGAACAGCTTTACCACCACGGCGTCGAGCTTGAATTCCTCTTTACCAAGCTTGATCTTACCTTCGCCACTTGCGCTGGCGACCAACGACGCGGGTTGTTGCGCGGCCGCAAAGCCGCCTGCCGCGATCGCAATGCCAATCGCAGCGCAGACAATCGTAATACAACTTCGAAATCGTCCGATTACTTGTGGCGGCAACTGTTTGTGCAACTGCATCTGCCTCACCTGCGAAATGTTGTCCGGCGCGTACGTGCCCTGGTTATCGATGACGGCATGCGCTGTTCTAGTGAATCACGATGCCGACACTTAGCCGCAAGTTATCCTGTCTCGAGCCGGGAATGACGAAAGGAGTGCCGACCGTCTGAAACGGAGTCGGCGTGAGCACTATCCCAGTCTGCTGGTCGCCGCGGTTGATAATATTCCAATCAATCTGCGCCGCCCGTACGTCGATCTTGTTGTTGAGCCGGATATCGATGCCGCCACCAAAGGCCATGGCGAAGCTGGTCTCGTTCGTGTGGAAATCAGTAATACCGAAAACCGCGCCGAGATTAGGACTGTCGACGTCCACTTTTTGAACCGCGACTCCAAACAGCGCGTGTCCGAAAAACTTGAAGCGCGCCTCGGTTGCGTTGTCCTTGAATTGCAACCCGCCGAGGAAATTCTGGACTGTTGTATCCACGGTCCCGCTACCCGCCGGCCGCGAAAAGTTGTCCTCGCGCAGGTGCAGCGAGTAGTCACCCTTGACCCCAACATATTTATGAAAGTTTCGCGTAAGCGAGAGCTCGAACCCGCGCAGCGTGTTTCGTCCTCCAAGAACTTCGTCGACAGCCGGGCTTCCGGTATCGCCGGCCAACGTGTCAAAACCCAACGCGGAATAACCGCCGAAGAACTCCCACTTCTTGTAGTCGTCGGACTGCGCAAACCCAGCCTGGGTCGTGACGGTAAGCAGCACGGCCAGTAATAAAAACCTTTTCATTAGAATTCCCTCCGAGTCGTTTGGTCTTAGCGTCTTGTGACAGCTCCGAACCTAACAACGCGGGCATGGCGGGACAACTGTCAGTTTTGCTAGTGCTTGCCGGTGCGCCCCGCCTCTTATGATTAAAGGCAAGCGAGTCACGGCATTAAGCGCGCGGGCCCGAAAAGGGACGTCCTCTCATGCAGAGCTGAATGTCGAAGCACGAAGTCAGGGAAGTATGAAACTGCATTTCAATTGGCGCCGCTATCTATCGCTCAGGCGTCTGAAGGCACGGCTGCGATCCCGGCGCACCCGGCGCTCAGCCAGAGTTGAGAGCGCCCGTGCATTATCGGGGAACTTGAAGGAGCGAGTCCGAGCTGACTTAATCAGAATCTACGGACCACTAAGAGTCTCGTTTGTCGAAATATCGGCGCTGACCGGTGGAATGCGCATCACTGTGGGCAGTGACCTCTATTATGGCAGCGTCAGAGATACGCTGGGAGTTTTGGAGCGTAACCTTCAACACTAATCATTCGCGGATTCTTTAACTCCATTTTATCCGGCGCGCGCCAGGATTCATGCTGCGGGAATAATTTGCTGTAAGCCAAGGATCGAGGACATCGATCGCATGTTGCTCGTTTCAGACCCAAGCTGGTTTGTTATCCAGCTTTTGCGACCGCGTACAGTCCGCCACGAACAGTCTGGCCATTGGACCGATGCCCTCGATCCGGCCCTGCCGCTCCAGACGATACCTCTTCCCAACATCGCTGGAACAAGCAGAACCTCACTGGAATCCTATTGAGAGAATCGACAACTCGAAGCTCAACCGTGCGCTGGAAGACATAGCCCCTTTCGGGGATGAACAAAAATGCTCGCACGGCTAATTAGCCCGCTTCAGACTTTTGGGGCAAAGCCACTTCCCCGGCTACTTGTTCTTTTCCACTATCGGAGTCCACGTCCGGTCCGGATTGAACCGGCCCATGGTCTCGAAAACCAATAAAGTTTGAGGGCCCATATCTTTTTCATAGACGACACCATCCTGGCTAACCATGAAGGTTTTCACCCCAGTGTTTCGGTATTGGGCCGGTGCGGCGATCAAAGCAAAGCCGCCAATCATTACGCCCTTCACCACGTAATCGAGTTCGCCCAAAGGCGCAGCTGGTCCTTGACCTTTCAGGACCTTGAAAAAGTATCCGTGGTACGGCTCGTCGCGATTTGTGTAACCCCGCGCGATTGCCAGCGCCACTTTTTCTCCGATCGGACCGTCCCAGGTCCCATCGGCGTTGCGCCACGCCAGGCCGTCCTGCTGGCCGGGTGTACTGATTATTCTTTGCGCGTATTGATTGACGTCGCCCTCTTTCTTCGCCAGGGCATATTCGTGTTGGGCCTCAACGTACCCGCGGCAAATCTCAATCGCATCGAGTTCATTGCGACCGATGCGCCGTTGCAGCAACTCCTGTCTTCCCTCAGTTGTGTCGAAGTACCAGGCATTACCGACTTTCTTGAGCGGCAAGGGGAACGGCCAATCATCATTGCCGACGATAAGAGTGGCACGCGCCCGGGTTCTGGGATCGATGTCGACTCGCATTTTTGTCCGTGCCTGCTCAGCAAAGGCGCTGGCATTCTCTCGATCGCGTGCCGGCTCGCCGGTGTGAATAATGTCCCAACTATTCGGGCCCAGGATCTCGCCGAGCTGCTTCTCGTCATAGGTTGCTGCGCCCTCGATCAGCGACGCGACCGCCTCCTGAGGAGTAGCAAATCCTTTGCCTCTCGACGCGGCGCTCTTGTTTGACTGTGCTGGTTCCGATGGAACCAGGAACAGCAGACTGAAAGCGGCCACCGCGATGTAGACCATCACTGGTTTAGTGACGAAGAACTTTTGTTGAATGATCATTTTCGTTAGCTTCATAAATTCACCTCCGACGTCCGCCTCCACCACCGCGGCCTCCGCCGCCGCCGCGACCGCCGCCACCGAAACCACCACCACCGCCGCGGCCGCCACCGAAACCGCCACTGCCGCGGCTCATGCTGGAAGCACCGCGGCTGCTGCTCGAGCGAGCGTTGCTGCCGCTAAAGCCGCCGCGGTCCCCAAAACCACCGCGATTACTCATGCCGGAATTTCCGACACTGCGATTGCCAACCCGATCACTACCGCTACCCAAACCGCCACTCCGGTTTGAAAGGCCGGATGATCGGTCGCTTATCCCCGCTCCTCCACGATTGGAAATGCTGCTGCGATCGCCGACGCCACCGCGATTGCCAAGACCACCGCGGTCTCCGACGCCTCCACGATCACCGATGCCACCGCGATCACCAACTCCGCCACGATCGCCGATGCCGCCACGGTTCCCAACGCCGCCGCGGTTCGCGCTTCCCAGATTGCCGCCTTGCCGGCCGACATCGCGCTGGGCAGCACGCTGCCGGTTAGCGAGTGAATCGCCACGCGCAGTGCCGCCGAACCTGTCTGCCGTGCCCCGGTCTCTGTAAGGCGCGCCGCCGCGATGGGACGGATTGTGCTGCCATTTGTTACCGCCACGATTGCCGCTGCCGATATTGTTTACGCGATTGCCGCCTTGAATATTCGTGTTGCGGTTGAAGTTATTGTTCTGGTTGATGTTGATGTCTCCACCACCCCAGCCCGCGCCCCATCCCCAACCGCCGCCCCACGCTGCGCCCATGGCCAGGCCGACCCCGAAAGAGATTGCGCCCGCGGCGATCACTGCGCCCGTTCCCGGGTAGTACGGCGGGTAATAGATTGGCGGATACGGATAGACCGGCGGCCCATAGACGTATTGCGGATCGTAAGAAGGAACATAGACAACCTGAGGGTCTGCTTGTTCGATCACGATCACTTGCTTGCTCTCGACGACCTGCGTTTCCACCTTCTGTTGTTGATTGGACTGCAACGCCCCTTTCTGCTGCGCCTTTGCTCGCATTCGCTGGATAGCGTCCATCACGTCCGTCTGTTGCGCGAGAAACGCATTCCCCAGGTCAGTGGTCCATTGAATGTCGTCAGCGAGCCGTTTGACGAGATCGGGCAACGGCGCCATCGCCTGGATACTGGCGTCCCAGGGTTGCTTCTGGACCGCTTCCACCAGTTTCTTTTGGTTCTTGGCGAGATCCGGATTGCGCTCCAGCCACTGCTGAAGCTGGATCAGTTCCAGCGGATATGTGGAGGCGACCAGCGTTTGACTGAGAAGTGGATCAGGATAAAGCGCAATCGGCGCCACGATCGCGTCGAGTTGGTCCGGCGGTATTTTCGCAGCATCGTCCGCCGGCGTCGTGGCAAAGTTGCCGGTCATCGGGCGGGCAATGATCGTGAATGTTTGGCTGGTAACCAATATCACCGCGCAGCCCATCACCGCCGCGGCGCGCGCCTTGGCCGCCTGCCTTGACCAATGTTCTCGTAGGATTCTGATGATCATTTTTAAGCCTCCCACCGGCCCGCGCGCAGCTTGCGCGTTGGCGCAATCTAATTGACGTGTGTTGCTTCCCAAGCGCGCACTCGCCGGCGGGCGTCATCAAAGATGCGCTCGTAGTTGCCGGTGCGTACTTTCTTGTTTGCTTCCGGGCCCAGCAGTCGCCAGAGCGGCGCGTACTGGTTGAAGACCCTGAGATAGTTATCCTGATTTGCCGGCGCGACCTCGTCGGTGCCGAAGAGGAACCGATCCGGATATCGATTGATGATGTCAGCCGCCTGCCTGGTTGATTCCGGCGTCGAGACGATATACTTCGCGACTTCGTCCCAGGAAATATCAAAGAAGACATTCTTCAAACCAGGGTCCCCGATGATGTCTTCGACAATCGCTGCTTGTTCGCGCACGGGCCGGACGATGCGACCGACGCCGATGTGGGCCCAGATGACGGTCGTCCTGGGATGACGCTTCAGGAGCGCTTTGATTTGCGTGGCGTAAGCGGGCGCTGCGTTCGGCTTCGGGAATGGCGTGTCCACATCGCAGTGCAACAGAACCACCAGGCCGGCTTCGGCAGCAAAATCGAGCACGCGGTCCAGCGCCGGATCTTGCAGACTGGCCACTTCCCCGGAAATCTTCGCCGACACAAACTCTTTATGGATTGAAAACTCGCCGATGCCAGTGAACACGCCGGGAAACGTTCTGAGCACGCGCTTAATATGATCAGCCGCATACATGTCACTGGGATTGAACCCTGTGATCATTGGATCGAAACGTTCCTGCTCTTCCTTTGAAAGCGACTTATAGGACATCGCGATCCACGCGTCGGTGAATGAGTAGTAGTAAAGCGGCGCATCAGAGTTCAGGTAATACGTGGGCGCGCGGTCGCCGTCGACGCGATAGGACCATTGCTGTTGCAGCGGGATTCCAAAGAGAGCAACGCGGCCCGCTTTGTCGCCCATGATTTTCAGAAAGTCGCGGATGTTCGTTCCTTCCTGGACATAGTTGGTCAGGTGAAAATGTGAATCGTTGAAGAGGTAATCGATCTGCTGCGCTTTGCTGTGACCAGGCGAGATAGCAGACAAAACTCCGAGCGTCAGGCCAACGACCATGATTCGCGCTAAGCGACGAACTTGCTTTTTGGTTTTGCCTGGCTGCATACAGCTAAAAAGCCAATTCCAAACTCGAGTGAAAGATCCAACCGCGTCCGCCAACGGTGAACGGCACCGACGTGTAGCCGACCGGCGACCGGTATAGATAGAGGGCTTCGTTGTTCCACCGAAGCACTTTGTTCTTGAATGGGAACCAATTCATGCCGGCGCGAAAATCGCGCGGCTGACCGTACTGGCCAAAGATTTTCGAGAAGCCTGCGTAGGCCTGCCAGCTTTTCGGCACCAACATTGCGGTGGCCTGGATCTGAAAGCCGTGGTCGAACAAGTTCTTGACTGACGCGGCCTGTTGCGGATTTACCTGATTTAAGAATTTGAAGTTATCGAGCCAGCGCAGGAAGTACTCGCCTTCGAGGGAAATGCCTCGATACTTGAACGCCGCGTCGATTGAGGTCATCTGGTAGCGAGCATCTGTAATCGTAACGCCGGGCGCGAATAGATCTGGCGTGAAGATGACTGTGCCGTCCGACAATCTCAACTGAGTGTTTTCGAATTGATCCGAACTTGGTTGGCTCTCTTTGTTTTCGTTGCTGCGACTGTAGTGAAATCCGACTCGCGTAGAAAACCGGTCGTGATGCTCAAAGTCTCCCCAGCCCTGCCCCGAGAATCCTTTTTCGAAGTCGCCGGTCGGAAACCAGATGAGCGCTCCCGAAAAAGTATTGAGACCGTTGTCCAGCCGTGATGCCGGCACTCCGAGCGTGCTCATGTTGTTGCCGAGCATGACGACGTACTTTAAACGATCGACGATTTCGCCCATGGCCCAAACACCTGATGTGTAAGAGGGCCGCATGAATTCATCGGCGATATGGCGACTGTCGACGTTAGACCAGAACGGGAAGTTGCCTTCGACGCTGCGTGTGCCGGGCAGAGATCGAATTCCGCCACCAAGAGTGAGGTGACGGTTGAAGGTGTATTGAAGATTTCCGGCCAGCACTACCTGCGCGCCCTGCCCCTGATTGGCGTTTGAAGTCCACGCGTACAGGAAGTAACGCAGCTTCGGATTGAGAATCCATCCCAGAAACTTGATCTGCAGCTTTAGCAGCTGAATGTCCTGCCGGCGCTGAATGGCTTTGGTGTTGCCGAAAGCGTCGGTGTACGCCGGATCCAGAGCGCGCTGGTTCAGGTAGCGAACGTATGTGTAAATGCTGACGTTCATGTCGCCGTATTCGGTATTGACTACTTTGTATCCGAGGTTGGGCGTGTACTTTCCGTCGAGTTTCTTGTCGTCAGACTGGTCGTGCTGTTTCGGCCCAACTGGTGCGACAGCGGGCACGCTGTCTGGTTGGTTGTTGGCGTCCGCAGCGACGGTGGCGCCGTCCGCGTGGGCGGTCCCGGAAGTTGGTATGGTCTGCGCCGCTTCCAGTTTCTCGATCCGTTGCTGCAGCTCTCGGACCAGCTTAAGCAATTCGGCCCGCTCATCATTAGCGAGTGGTTGCTGATCGCCGGCGCGCTTTTCGCTGGAAGCAGAATTGGTTGGGGTTCCGCCGGGATTTTGCGCAATGACTGCCGTGTAATGAATCAGCATCACCGCGCAAAACACCGCGAGCTGCGTAATCCGGCCAGGCAGCCGCGGTGCCTTATTCGTAGTTGCGAAACGGAGGGCCAAGACTTCTCCATCGAAGACTAACTACCGGGTTGTGTTACTCGCCCCGCAAACCAACCGAACGCGGCGAGAACAAGTTGAGATCAAGTTTGCTCGCAATGTGCTCGATCACCTTTTGCGCCTTCACGCTGTTGCCGGCCGCATCCAGCGGCGGCGCGAAAACCGCGATGGCGCCTTTGCCGGGAACGATTGCGACGATGCCACCACCGACTCCACTCTTCGCCGGCAGGCCCACATGCCAGGCCCATCCGCCGGACCCGTCGTACAGGCCGGCCATGATCATCGTCGAGAGGATTTCGGGAACGTATTCGGCTTTAACGACCTGCTCGCCCGTGGCCGGATTCTTGCCGTTGTTTGCCAGCGTCGCTCCCATGCGCGCCAGCTGCACGACATTGACGCCCACCGAACATTGCTTGGTGTACACATCGACCGATTCGAACGGGTCGGCATAAATTCGATCGTACTTGGCCAACAACATCGACAAGGCTTTGTTGCCCGTGTTGGTGGCGGCCTCCGATTTGTAGACCTCGTCGATGAGGACAAGTTTTTCGCCCGCCGCGCGGCTGTAGAAGTTCAGGATCTTTGTCCACTTCTCGTCAGCCGTCCCCGCTGAGATCAAGCTCACGGTTGATATTGCGCCCGCATTGACGTACGGGTTGCCGGTGTGGGTTGGCATATCGGCAACGGCGGGAACTGAATTGAAAGCCCGGCCCGTTGGTTCCGAGCCGACTTTGTCAAAGAACTTGTCGGCCCCTAACTCTTCCATCGCCAGGGCCTGAGAAAAGACTTTGGAGATCGACTGAATTGAAAACGAGTACGTGATGTCGCCCGTGCTCACGACCTGGTTGTCGGTGGTCACGATGGCGATGCCGAAAAGTTTTGGATCAACCTGGGCCAGGTAAGGAATGTAATCGGCGTTCTTGCCTCCCGTGTCGTTCTTGAATTTGTCATAAGCCTCGCGAACGACAGCTTCGACCTGAGCACGGTTGGGCGCCACGGGACTTGTTTTCTGTCCGAGCGTAGAAAGCGGCGCCGTCAATAAGGTCGCAATGAACAGCATGACGGTGATCTGCAAACTTAATCTTCGTTTCAACATTGCGTTTTCTCCTCTAAGGAAATCAGGTCAATGACTCGGGCCGGGGCGACTACTCGGCTTCAGAATTTGAATTCCTTCTTGAAGTTGTATCGGAACGAAAACTGAATCCTGAAGTCTTCGGGCTTATAGCCATCAAGAAAGTTCTCCCGCTTGATCCATTGCAGCTCTCCACCCATCATCACGTTCTCAACCGGGTAATAGAGCAAGTTCGCCAGCGCATAATGTCCGGCGTGAAATGCATTTGGACTTTGGCCGTCCGAATTGTCGACGCTGAGATAGGAATAGCCGGCGGCGGTGCTGAATTTCTTGTTCCAGGTATGGTCCAGAAACGCAACCATGCTCCACATCGGCAGCGCGACACCCTCGATTGGAGTACGTGGATTGGAGGAATGGGTAATTTTGATGCCGACGTCTACCGGTGCGTCGTTCATGTAGTTCTGAATGCCCTGTCCAAATACGAACGCGAAACGACCAATGTCGTTTTTCGAGAAATTTACGTTTGAAGTCAGATTGACGCCGGCGCCGGTTTCCGTTCCGCCGAGATCGACACCGTCGTCCAGAGTGTCAACCCACTTTATCCGTCGCACGATGGCGGCGGCCTGAAAGTAACCCCAGTCGCGCGTGAAACGTACGTTCCCGGAAATGTCAGGCAGGTCAAACTTTGGTCGAATCCCAGTGAGTTCAATTCGATCTGAGAACTGGCCCTGGTCGCCGCTCGCGCCGGGCCGTTCAATCCCGATCGTTACCGAGTTTCTGCCCTTCAAAGGCATCCATCGAAACTGCACGTTCCGGAAGAAGACCATGCCGTTTGGTCCCCAGTACTCGAGCGAGTTCGGGAACACATCGATGTCCATGAACGGACTCCACGTTTGTCCTGCGCCGAATTGGCCTAACTCGCCGTAAGCATGTCGCAAACGAAAAGTGGTCTGGCCCGCGTCGACTCCGGTTCCGAACAACTCAAATTCGAACTGGGTTTTCAGCTCACCGTACTTCGTCGGCGTTGAGGACTTCACGCCGAAGCGGCTCTGCCGCACACCGAAGAACGTCTTGCCATCGGGTGCGAACTCATCACGAAACGAAGGCAGCTTTACCGGCCGGGCCACGTCGAACCAATCGGGATGGTTTTGTCTGAACTGGTAACCAGAGTCCAACATCATGAAACCGTAAATGCTAAAGGTGGATTCGCCTGACTTGCTGTCGTCCTGCGGCTTTGCAGGCGCAGTCGTCCCGGAAGGCTCAGTCGTCGCGGTCGCCGGCGCGCCGATCTTTTCCCCGCTGGCTGTTTGGTCTGCTTTCTTTTTCGACTCTTCTATTACACCGATCTGGGACTTGAGCTCCTCGACCGTTTGCTCGAGCTGCTTCAATCGATCTTTGAGTTCCTGCACTTCAGGCGTGGGCGGCGTCTGCTGCTGGGCCTGGGCGGCGGTCGTGCAAACGGTGGCGTAGAAAACTCCCACGATTGTGATGAGCGAATGACGAATCAAACTGCGAATCCAGTGGTGATCGATTTTCATGAGTCCTCCCTACAAAGTCCCCGTTAGGGCACGGCTTCCGGCATTGGGACGAATCGTAGTGAGGCCCCACACCCTCCGTAACTGTCAAAAATTACAGGCCGTTGTCGAAAAGACTGTCAGTTCTAACAGTTATGACCGGAATCGACGCCTAACTATTCTGTTGAAGCTTTGGTATCCAATGCGATGGAATCAGCCGCAGCACTTCATAGAGGTTGGGTCGGTCCAGGCGATTCGCTATCCCCTGGATTCGAAGCCAGGCCAACGTGTTTGAGCGAGATGTCGGATTTCCGTTTGGCTCAGGCAGCGGCTGCCCACGACATGCGCGCATTAGGCGAGCTGTACGAGCGACACAAACACCGGGTCTGTGCGGTTTGCACACGCATGACTCACAATCCCGCCGATGCTGACGATCTGACACAGGAAGTCTTTCTTAGCCTGGTCCACAAGATCGGTTCGTATCGCGGCGAAAGCCAGTTCACTACCTGGCTTCATCGCGTAACTGTAAATTGTGTGCTTATGCATTTCCGCCGTCCGGCGCGACGCGAGAGTAATTTTTCGGATCTCGAGAATGTCTTTCCCGTTGCGCCGCGATTGGTCACGCCGCCGCAACCGGCGCGCATCTGCGACACAATCGGGCTCCGTTTAGCCATCTCCCAGTTGCCTCGCCGGCGTCGTGCAGTCTTCGTGTTGTTTGAGATCGCCGGATATGAACATGAAGAGATTGGCAAGCTGATGGGCTGTTCGGCCGGCACATCAAAAGCGCAGCTTCATCGTGCGCGCGCGCAACTGCGAGAAATCCTCGCGATCAAACTAAAGTGATTCGCCAGGCTGCGCGCGCAGTCTTACTTCGCACGAGCTATTTCTGCGGAGGCGGTGGGTATTTCTTGAACAGCTTGGCCATCGCCTTTTCGAGATTTCTTTGCACCTTAGCCGGGTCCTTGCCTGAACCGAGAGTCTTGCTGGCCTGGCCCTTCCAAATCTGGTTCTTTTCCGCAACGTCATAGATGTCGACGTTCAGCGTGCCAATATGGATCGTCTCGCTGGTCGTGGTGGTGGTGCTCATGCCGCCGCCGTAGCCGCCCCAACCGCCCCAGCGGCCGTAGCCCCACATCGAGTCGCCAGTGCTATACGAGTTCCATTGCTTCTCTTCGCTTACCGCGGCTTGATATATGACCACGAGATCGGCGGCTTCCCCGCTACTTTTTTGCAGGCCCTTTTGTGCCAGTTGCGTCTCGATCGCTTGCGTGATCTGGCCGTCGAGAAGTTGATTCGGGTACTGAGCGTTCGGCACTCGTGCCCACCGGTACGTCCGGTATTTCGAAAAATTCGTGCCGGGTAAAAAGTTGTATTTGATCTCCTGCGCCGCAGCGGACACCGCTCCGATCAAGAGCAGGAGTGCAATTGCCATCGTTCTCAGCGCTGTAGTGCCTCTCATAGTTGTCACCGTCCGTTTGTTGGATTTGTCCGCAAGATTAATGGTGAGTGGACCGCTGGATAACTGTCATTTTTTACAGGCACTCCAGTCGGGAAAGTCGTGGGCCACTGTATTAATTGACAGTGTTAGCCAGGTTGCCACGGTTCCTAATATCTGCTTGAAGAATTACTGCGACGCCTGCCCGTATCGGCAGGCTTCGATCACGTTTCTATTAAGCCGGAGGGTTGTCGAAAATGTTCAGGTCATCCTGGCTGTTCGTCCGGCGCGTTGTGGGCGCAGGCGTGCTCGTCATCAGCCTGGCAACAGCGGCGTTTGCGAAGCGCACCGATGATGTCGTCGTGCTTAAGAATGGCGACCGCCTGACCGGCGAGATCAAGAAGCTCCAACGTGGCGAGCTCACCTTCAAGGCCAGTTACATGGCCGAGTCTGTCCGCCTCGATTGGTCAAAAGTCGCGCGACTGGAAAGCCGCGACCATTATCTGATTTCAATGGCCGACGGGAATTTGTTTTCGGAATATTTCAGGTTGGAAGATGTTGGGACAGATAATTTTCTGATCGGCGCTAACGGTCTGGTCAAAGTAAGACAATTGGACGTCGTCAGGATTCTCCCGATCGAAACCAGCTTTCGCCGGCAACTCGAAGGCAGCATCGACCTGGGCTTCAGCTTCACCAGTGGTAACGATCAATACCAGACAACGCTTGCCGCGGCGGCGACATATCGCCGGGGCGACAGCTCGTTTACCGGACGGTTCGAATCGAGCTTCAGCGGTCAAACCGAAGGATCCAGATCGGCACGCAATCAACTCGAGTTCGATTACCGGAAACAACTATCACCGAATTGGTATGTGGGAGGGCTGTTCAGTGGGCTACGCAGCGATCAGCAAAGCCTCGACCTCCGATTAACTCTCGGCGGCCTGCTCGGCAGAAATCTCATCCGCACTGAGCGCACCCAACTGTCTGCCTTTGTTGGCGTGGCAGCCAGTCGTGAAAAGTACACGGTCGATCCCGCTCGCGCGTGGGCGACAAGTGCTGACGCGATTGGTGGCCTGGATTTCGCCACGTTCCGCTTTTCCAAGGCCGATCTTAGTTCACGCTTTTCAGTTTATCCGAGCTTCACCACTCCCGGGCGAATGCGATCACAACTTAGAACAGACTTGCGGATAAAATTGGCAAGTGATCTGTGGTGGGGATTGCATCTCTACGAGAGTATCGATAACAAGCCGCCGATCAATGCCAAGAAAAACGATTTGGCCATCAGTGCGTCAATTGGCTGGAAATTCTGAAGCCCGCGACTAGCGCGTTTCGGGCCGCGCTCGTTTGCGGATAATTGCGACGATCAGTCCGAGCACGATCACACCAAGAGTGATGGTTGCCACCTGGTGACTTCTGCCAATGAGTAAAGCTGCGAGCGGCGACATCCGACTCTGAGTAGGGGCCGCGCCGGACGTCATCGCTGCCTCATAGTTGGCCCTTGCTTCGGCATTGAGGATCGAAGCCTCCATTCGCGAACGGTCTTGTGCAATCTCGCTCAGTTGCGCCTGCAGGCGGTTCTTTTCAGTTTCCAGTTTCTTCCGGCGCATCGCGCGCAGCTCTTCAGGGCGGGTCGACCCAACGCCGGCAAAAAAACTTTCGATATTCTCCGGTTTCAGATCGTGCTCCAGTTCATGCAGGCGTATTTCGATTTGGGCCTCGCGATCAAGCAACTGGCTTAACTCGTTTCGCAACTGCCGTGCTTCTTCCGCGGGACTCAATGTTTGCGAGGAAGAGTGAACTACCGCTCCAAGCAGTATGAGAAGCATTACGAATCCTGCCAGGCCGTACGATTTCATGATGAGCCTCCGTGACCGAAGATGCGGGCGCGATATTGAAACTTGATTGCTGTAGTTACGTTAAACGGCAGGACATGCCTAACCAACTGGCAATTTTGACAGGTACGATCCGAATTTGCCGGGTGTATGCTGGGCATCCGCAGTCTGTAGGTGATGGGCGCCGAAGAGTAAACCGTACCCCTCCTTTGGCTCGCCTCGTTCAGCTCTTCTTAATCCACACACTGTAAGAATTGACAGTATCAGTAAAGGACAGCCGCAGATAGCATCCGAAGCCTGAGCATAACGGTCCTGTCATGTGGTCCCGACACACGTGACGGCCGCGAAGCAAGGAAAATTCTGAAAGACATTCTAAAGGTTGGAAGGAGTCCCCATGAACACCAGGACCTGGTCGCAGAGATTTGTAGTCCTTGCGCTGGCACTGAGTACGGCAGCGATATTCAGTTTCGCCAACGAAGCATATTTGGTGGCTGGCCAAACATCCGAGTTAAGTTCCATTCCCAGTGGACAGAGAGTAAAGAAACTCAAGGGGGTTGTTACAAAACGCGAGCCCGACGCGTTCCTTATGGGCGAGACTATGGGCGGTCCGCAAACAGCGGTCTTATTGACGCCTGCGACTGAAGTGAAGAGTCACAAGCGTGGTGTTTTCCGCGGTTCAAAGGAATACGGCTCAACTTACATTCTGCGTGGGCTGCGCGTGGAAGTTGACGGTGTGGGAAACAGCGAGGGTCAGCTGGTCGCAGACAAGATCCGCTTTGACGAACAGGATCTAAGGACCGCACAGGCGCTGAAATCAACGCTCGACCCTATGGAAGCTGAGATGACCGCGAAGTTAAAAGCCCAACAAGAAGCGCAGGAGTTACAGGCGCGGCAGCTGGAAGAAACAACAGCACTCGCCAATCAGGCGCGGGCTGACGCCGCCGCCGCCGCAGACGCCGCCAAGAAAGCGCAGGACACCGCGGACTATGCCAACAACCGGATCAACGGATTGGATGATTTCGATCCAATCAGGACCATCACCGTTCTTTTCGCTACCGGCAGTTCAACGGTCGGTCCCAAAGCGAGGGCCACGATTGACGAGGCCGCCGAATGGGCACGCACTCAGGACCGCAAAGGATGGGTAGTTGCCGTGATCGGCTATGCCGACACCACCGGCAACACAGCCCGCAATCGTAGTCTGAGCGAACGCCGCGCGAATTCTGTCATCTACTACCTGGTGACAAAGCACAAGATGCAAACAAGCCGATTGGTGCAGCCTTTTGGTTATGGTCAGTTGGAGCCGGTCGCCGAAAACAAGACCGCCGCAGGCCGCGCTAAGAATCGACGAGTTGAGATTCGACTGATGCGTAACAAAGGAATTTCCGGGAATGTTGGGAAGGCGCCATGACGAGACTACAGTTAAGGGTAACAACCATGCGTGATAGCGAAATTGAGCAATGGGTGCTGAGACATCTCAGGCTCCTGGAGCTTCCGGACTCAAGGGAAGTATGCATTTTATCCCGCAAAGGAATCGTCACGCTCAATGGGACCGTCGCCAATCAGATGTCTAAACTGGCGATGCACGGGGCGGCACGCAACGTCAGGGGCGTGATTGCCGTTATCAATAATCTCCAATCGGAGGCTACTGAAGCTGCCGTGCCGCGCTTCGTCCCATCGAGCACGGCGAACGTATCTCGTAACGTAAGCGCCGCGCCGCCAGCCAGGCGCGGCGCTTCACGTCGCCATATCGCGACTTATTAGAACCGAATAGCTAATCCGGCAACGCCCGCAGGGATGTCTTATGTATCGCTGGTTTCAGTATCGCAGCGCCACGACTCTCGGGCGGCGCGTGCTGGCGCTCTCCTGTCTAATACTCTTTGCTATTTCAAGTCTGAGCGTTTGGTACTTGCCTGATCAAAGTACTCCGGCAGCGGCGGCAGTGTTTCAGAGTGCGGGCGCCCCCTCTGACTCAAGGACCGCCGCGGCTAAATCTTTCAGCAGGCACGGATTCATCCTGAACGATCACCCGGAACACAAGACGCGAACAAACTCGTCGTCCCTTCATGCCGAGAGCGAATCGCAAGTTAAGAACCTGATCTCGCTCTTGAATAAAACGATCGATATGCCTGCCGACGTGGGGTTCTCGTTTGAAGATTGCAGTGATTCTAATGTGTACTACGACGAAGATATTAATCGGGTGGTAATTTGCCGGCAGTGGTTCGACAAGATGGAGCGCGTTCTGTCTCGGGATTTGTCCGATAAGGTCATCGTGCGGGAAACAGTGCTCAGTGTGGTTTCCGCAGTCTTTCTTCACGAGACGGCGCACGCGCTCATTGATGTTCTGGACATCCCCGTGACCGGCCGTGAAGAAGATGCCGCCGATCAATTCTCGACGCTGGTGCTGCTGAACCAAAAAGACGGACCACGAAGAGCACTGCAAGTTGCCTATACTTACCGAATACTCTCGCGCGACAACTCTCGTTATCCGCCGGTTTACTGGGACGAGCATTCATTGGATATTCAGCGGTACTACGACACGCTCTGCATGATCTACGGCCGCGATCCGAAGCAGAATCAAAAGGTCCTGGCTAGCGATCCAATTCCGGAAGAACGCGCGGGAATCTGTGAGAGTGAGTACAAACGGATCGAGAGCTCCTGGAAGAGGCTCCTCAAGCCCTACGCGAAAGAGTCACTGTGGCAGGCACAATAGAGGCCGGCGACGAATTCAACCTTTCCCAAATAACAAACTAACTGCAATTTGCTTCTCCCATCCCGGCGTGATCTGTCGTTTCCCCGCTAGCGTCGAATCCTCTATTACGCAGCCCTTCACACATCTTTGACGTGCAAATCATAAATCTGATGATTGTCGGGTCGGCCTCGCCTCCGCAAACTGGTGACCTATATGGATCATCCGGAGCTCAGAGAGCTAAAAATTTTGATCGTCGACGAATCGGACGCTTTTCGACAAAGATTAAAGAACGCGTTTGCCATTTTTGTGGGGTTTAAGGTAGTTGGCGAAGCAGCCACTGGCCGGGAAGGCATCGAGATCGCGCGGTCGCTTAATCCCGATCTGATAGTGTTTGACCCTTCAACTGATACAGGTGGAATAGGAATCGTAGCCGACATCCGCCGCACTGATCTACGAGTACTGATCGCTATCTTCACGACCGATTACTCGGCCGTGACGCGCGAGGCGTGCCGCGACACGGGCGCGACCTTCTTCCTTAATAAGTCGCGCATACGAGATCTCCTGGACGTTTGCGAGATTGTGCGCAAGTGTTCGTAGTGGCTTGCCGGATTTTTATGACGTAGCTTCACGCTTACGTCGCAGGCGACGCCCGATTCGGTTAACCGGACCTCGGATGATCAGGTAAGGGATTACAGCCAGCAGGATCGCAATTAGGATCAACTCCAGCGGATAAATCCAGCGCAAGACAATCAACTGATAAATAGCATCCATGACGACTGCGAGAGAAAACACGCGCGCAATCGCCTTCAATCCTTCGCGCAATAGCCCGGTGCGGTGATTTGAATCTGTAAGGACTGTCCAGAAATAAGCAGGCCGTCCCTCTCGCGCATCTTTCAATCCGGCACGCAGGGCAAGCAGCGCAGCAGCCGTTGGTTGCAAAATGATCCGAAACGTCATGGGCCCGCCCACCCGGTCGAAAATATTAACCAGCGCGCGCATGAGCATGTCCCGCATCTAGAGGTCCTTCATTCTTGAATCAGTGTCACTAATCACCGAACGGCAGTCGATCCGAAAATCTATTTCAGGCGGAAGATCTGTGACACTGTCATCTTTGTCAGGTTGCCGCGAACCTTGCGCAGGGTCTTGAGAGGATTACGGGTCAGGACTGGGAGTTCTGTTGATTACGACTATCGGTTCAATGCCGCAGGAATGCCACGATGTCCCTCGCAAATCGCTCTGGCTGCTCAACGAACATGAAATGCCCGCTTTCCGGATACTTGATCAAACGACCCTTCGGCAGTTCCGCCACCAGGTCCTGCTGCACCTGTAGCGCAGACTGATAATCTCGCCCGCCAGCGATGACCAGGACCGGCGCCCGAACTTTCGCGGCCTCGCGAAACCGGTAAGCCAGGAGACCTTTGCGGAACAGCGCGCCGGCTGCTTCGCCAGTGTTAGTACCATCGAGTTCCTCAACCACTTTCGCCACTGCCGGATCGGGAAAAAGGTTCCCGGAGAAAAACGCATTCGCCGCCTCACCTTCGTAAGCGAGTTGCACGTTGCAGCGAGGCATCGCTCCGGGGCTGATACCCTGAGTCGCGCGTTCATATGCCGCCGGATCCTGCTTAGCCAGCCGTTCGCACTGAAGATCGAACGAGCGCAAAAGGCTCGGAGTCGCGGCCAAGAGGACTAGAGAAGCTGTACGTTCCGGATACTTGGCAGCGTATTCGAGAGCTAATAGCGAACCAAAGGAATGTCCCAGCAGAATGATCCGCGGCACGCCGAGTTCCTTCCGCAGAAGCTCAATATCGTCAACCATGATCGATATCGAATAATTCGACGGATCGCTCGGCCGATCCGAATGCCCGGCGCCGCGCTGGTCGAAATAGATTATGCGCTTGGTTTTTTCGAGCTGGGGCCCGCCGAATGCCTGGAAGACCTGGCTCCCTTCGCCCGGCCCACCATGTAAAAAGACGATCGGCATCCCGGCGGTGCGGCCAGCCACGCGATACCACAGTTTGATTTGGCCGGCTCGAAATACATGCACGCCTGGCGTTAAAGGCCCCGCTTCAAGTGACCTCTGCGGGACGGTTTCATGAGCAGATATTGAAAAGACGGCGATTATAATCAGTGCTAACAATCCAAACGCAATGGTCCGAATGTTGTGCATAGCGATTGCTCCCGTAAGTTTCGAATATCTGCAAAGAACCTGGTTTGATCGTTAGAACGCTCTCATTTGTCCATCGGTGTCACATTAGCTCTTACAAGCTACTTCCCTCGCCTCGCGAGCTTAACTTCACCACGAGCACTCGTCTTAACTGTTAGTAGGGGTTTTAGCACTTTACTGAAAACAAAATCCTTTGATTAATCTGATGAAAAGTTGATAGATTTTCGACGGTCAATGGCTGGGGAGTTTTTCAATTGATTTTCGGAGAACAACAGCTTCCATGTACGAAGCCTTCATTTCGTATAGTCATACGTTGGATGACGACTTGGCCGCAACTTTGCAGTCGGCCTTGCATAAATTCGCTCGCCCATGGAACCACATTCGGGCGGTGCGTGTCTTCCGAGACGACACAAATCTTGCCTTGAGTCCGGAACTATGGTCCGCCATTGAGAGAGCCCTCAACGAATCAAAATATTTTATCTACTTAGCTTCTCCTCGAGCTGCGCAATCCGTGTGGGTCCAGCGAGAAATCGATTTCTGGTTGACCAAAGACAATGATGCTCACCGGCGCATCCTCATCGTACTCACAGACGGCGACCTGGTCTGGAATCACGACGCATCAACTTACGATCAATCCAAAACGACTGCTCTACCAATGACTCTGCTTCGAGTCTTCAAGCAGGAACCGTTACACCTCGATCTCAGATGGGCGCGGTCGATCGAGGATTTAGGCCTGCGAAACCCCGAATTCAAGAAGGGCATCGCAGCTCTGGCCGCGCCGCTCCATGGGGTAGATAAGGAATCTTTGATTAGCGAGGATGTACGCCAGCACAAAAAGACTTTACGCCTGGTACGGTGGGCAATAGCATTATTAGCCTTTCTAACCTTGATTTCCCTCGTTGCTGCCTATGTCGCAGTCAAGCACCGAGATCTGGCCCGGTCTCGGGAATTGGCGGCGACCGCCTTGATGCAACTGCCGGTTGATCCCAATGACAGCTTGCGACTAGCCCTCGAGGCGATGACCGCCGGCAAAACTCTCCAGGCCGAAAACGCCTTGAGGCAATCCTTGATCGAATGGTCGCCGCAAATATCTCTGAGAGGGCACGAGCACAATGTCGTAGATGCTCGCTTCAGTTTAGACGGTCGGCTTGTCGTTACTGCGAGCTGGGACAAGACCGCGCGCGTCTGGGAGAGTGAAACCGGGAGGTCTGTGGCTGTCCTCCGCGGCCATACTGGTTACGTTATGACTGCGGCGTTTAGCCCGGATGGAAACATGATAGTAACGGCCAGCGATGATGGCACGGCACGTATCTGGGAAGCGCATACGGGCAAAAGCCTTACAGAGCTGCGCGGTCACGCTGACGAAGTGACAAGCGCCGAATTCAGCCCCGATGGTGAACGAGTAATAACTGCAAGTCTTGACGCGACGGCGCGAGTTTGGGACGTATCTTCGGGCAAGAGCTTAATGGAGCTACGCGGTCACCGCGACTACATCACTAACGCGTCATTCAGTCCCGACGGCAAATCCATACTAACGGCAAGCGATGACGGTACCGCGAGAGTTTGGGATGCGCTCAAGGGAAAAGTTACGAGCGTATTAAGAGGACACAAAAAATGGATCGGGGGCGCTTCCTTCAGTCATGATGGAAAGCTGATCCTTACCAGGAGTGGCGATGGAACGGCGCAAGTTTGGAAAGTAGGCGAAAGCCACAGCAGCATTGTGCTAAGACATCTGGACTTCGTCGAAGAGGCGAAGTTCAGTCCGGATGACAGACTCATTCTCACCGATAGTGAAAACGTAGTGAGACTTTGGGAAACCAAGACCGGAAAAAGCGTTGCCACAATACTTAATCACAGTCACGTCTACGATGCGGATTTCAGTCCTGACAGCAAGTTTCTAGTTACGGGTGATGATGACGGGGTGGCTCGAATATGGAGTTCGTCCACCGGGAAAAAAGCCGATGAGTTTCGCAGACATGGCGGCACGATTTTTAAGACGGCCTTTAGTCCTGATGGAAAGCTACTCCTGACCGCAAGTGGCGACTACTCTGCACGATTATGGAAAACCGACAGGGCGCGTCGAAATACTGCACTTACCGGACATACGGGCGCCATCAACACCGCGTCCTTTAGCTCAGCCGGCGATCTGGTTGTGACAGCCAGCTCCGATCTCACGGCCAGAGTTTGGGATGCTTTAACGGGAAAAACCATTTCCATCTTAAGGGGACACGTTAAGACACTTGACTCCGCTCGCTTTGACTCCGCCGGCAAATTAGTAGTTACGGCGAGTAGTGACGGCACTGCGCGGGTGTGGGAAAGTCGAACCGGAAGGTTGGTATCGGTCCTCCAAGGTCATACAGATATTGTTCAGACCGGTGCGTTTAGTCCTGACGGAAATTTGATAGTGACGGCCGGTGATGACGGCACGGCACGCCTGTGGGAAACCTATACTGGGAAAAGCGTTGCCGAATTGCGCGGTCACTCTGATCGAGTGACGAGCGCCGAATTCAGCCCTGATGGTAAGCGCGTTGTGACCGCCGGGGTTGACGCGCTGCCACGAGTTTGGAACACAAGCACAGGAGAAAACTTAGCTGTTTTGAAGGGCCACAAGGAATGGGTCTACACTGCTGTATTTAGTCCGGACGGCACACGAATCGTGACGGCGAGCTGGGATGGTACAGCGATGGTTTGGGACGCGAACACAGGAAACCCTCTGCTGGAGTTGCGAGGGCACGGTGGACGAGTAGAGAGTGCTGTGTTTAGCATGGACGGTAGGCTCATCGCCACGGCTGGTGAGGATAACACCGCCCGTATCTGGGACGCGCAAACCGGTCGACTAGTTTCGGTATTGAGCGGATATGAGAATCAGGCTATAAGCGTATCCTTTAGTCGCGACAGTATGTTTGTCGTCACCGCCAGTACAGACGGGACCGCACGAGTTTGGTCGACCGAAACTGGGTTTCGAGTTGCAGAATTGCGAGGACATAGGGATACCGTTGTCACGGCCGAATTCAGCCCTGACGGGAAGCGAATATTAACGGCTGGTAGCGACGGCAGGGCGATAATTCATGAGTGTGTGCTCTGCGTTTCCTCCGATAAGCTAATGCAGACGGCACGCGATCATTTGGCGAACAAGTTCTTCTAACAACAGTCAACCGCAGCCACTGGAAATTTGGAGCGGCCGACGAGGTTCGAACTCGCAGCTTTCAGCTTACGAATCAAAATCTCCGCTCCTCTATTTTTACAACTTACAAAATGACTGAGTAAAATCAACGTGCATGCATGCAGTTCTGATTTGTGTGTCGTTGCGGGACGTTTTGCGGGAGAGTGTTCACATCATGTCCGAGCGTCGGCACTGGAATTCCAGCTGCCGCGGGCGCCTGACATGATGTGAATCGTTGAGGCGACAGGGCGCGAACCTTGGCTCTCACTTCTTGAACCGAGGTCCTCACCAATCTCAGTGAAACAAGATACCAAAAGAGAAACGGAAAAAATCACGCGTGCCACTGGGTGAGTCGCGAACGAATACCGGGTTGTAGTCCATCGAGGCCCGGAAGCTTGCTCGCTTAGAAGCGCGGATATCGAGGCCACCGCCCAACGCCATCGCAAAGCTGGTGTCGTTTCTTCTAAAGAAAAGAATATGTGTTGGACCCGGGGTCGTGAAAGTCGCGCTGGTGTGCGCAAACCCGCCGAGCGCATGGACGAATGGCGTGAAGCGCGTGCGGTTACGCGCCTTAAACTCAGGGCCAGCCAGAAGATTGTAAACACGGGTCTTCAGCTGAAAATCCTGAGTGACAGTTGTGCAGACCGGAGTGCAAGCGGTGACCGGGCCGCGGTCCGACTCGTTATTGAAATGAAACGAGAAGTCGCCCTTAATGCCGAAATGCTTACTAAAGTTCCTGATGATAGAAGTCTCAAATCCCTGTCCCTCATAGTCTCCACTCACACCTGCATTCGGCCCAAGGCTAATTACCCGACTGCTGGTTTCACCGAGAGCGGAGTAACCCGCGAAAACCTCAAACTTGGGATGTTCATCCGGGGTCGGGCTTTGCGCCGAAACCGCTAAGGCCGAACCCAGCAGAAATGCAATACTGAATGCTACGCGAATGAGCAGGTTCTTATTAATTCGTTTCATGATGGTCTCCTTAATGTTTACAAACTTAAAGCCGCGGTGTGCGGCTTCCGATTCCGGCGGGGAGCAGGCATTCGGGGAGGGATTATTCATTCGGTGCTGATGTTTCAGACACGACGACCCTCAAACCGAAAGCTTGACAGATCGACTTGCTGTTGGTGTTAGCCGTGTACCGTTCGAGGTTATTAGTATTCGAAGAAAGATTATTTTGAGTTAGACTGCAGAGCGACGTTTAGCATCAAACGTCAGACTTAATGGCCGACAAACCTCAGTTTGTCGCGCGACTTCGACAAGCCGAAGCTTGACGGACATCAATACTGCTGAAAACTATGCTGGACACTTGCTCACGTCATCATTCCCTGCTGGTCAAGGTGGGCCTGGCGTTTTTCCTCGCCTCGGGCGTCCTTACCTCCGTGCGAGCACAGACGGCTGATGAGGCCATCGCCAAATTGACGCCATCGCTAAGCCCTGATGATGCGGCGATTCAAACGTTAGTCATCAGAGCCTACGAAGCTTACGCATTGAAAAATGCACCGGCACTGTTCTCAATGTTCAGCCAGCAGTCGCCATATCTTGATCAATTTAAGACGTTCATCACAGAAGAATATGCCGCTAACGAACAAGTCAGGTTTGGGGTGAGAATCGCTCGACTCCCCGACGTGCGGATCGAGGCCGAAAAGGCGACCGCCTATCTGGATGTCGAGATTCACGCGGTTAGTACGGATACCGGCAAGGAAGTAGAAGGCCCGGGCCGAATGGCCCACACTTTTCGCTTCGTCAAAGAAAACGGGGTTTGGAAAATCTGGCAGTTCGCAGACACAGCCGAAGAGCTCACAGTTGAGTTGTTGGCCGCCCGGGACGATGAAGAGCGCGCACTGGTGCTCAAACGCAGCGAGCCCTTCACCGACGGTTTACTCAAGGGCTTATCGAATGTGGCGGTAGAACTCTTGCACAAAAAAGGCAGGGACGATCAGGCATCGATGATCTTCAACATCGTTCTGACGATCGCCCGGCGGGACAATTCATTATTGGGGACGGCCAATGCGCTTATTGGCCTGGGGGATGTTTACGCTGCCCAAGGTGACTACCGGCGTGCCGCGGACAACTACCAGCAGATGATGAAACTTATGGAAAGCCTCGACCACAAACCGGGTATCGCGGTCGTGACCATAAGATTGGGAGACATCCATTACTACCAGGGTAACTTTCCGCAAGCGTTGGACTATTACGAAAGAAGCGTCCAGCTTTATGAAAAACTTGGAAGCCGGGAGGATGTCGCCCACCCCTTACTCCGCATTGGGGATGTCTACTTTGGGCAGAACGACAACACACGGGCACTGGAGTATTACCAGCGAAGCCTGAAAATCTGTGAACAGACCTTTGATAAAGGTGGCGCGACTTTCCTGCTCAACCGCATTGCCGAGGTCTATGCGGCGCAAGGTCGTTACGATGAGGCTTACGATTACTACCGGCGTAGTCTCAAGCTTCAGGAAGAGCTCGGCATCAAGTCGATCACCGCAACCACCTTGAACGGTATTGGAAGTATTCGTTACCAGCAGGGCAACTACGCGGAAGCGGTAAACCTTTCAACTCGCGCCGCTCAACTCGCCAAAGAAGTCAACGCCCCCGAGGTCCTGTGGAAGACGTTGACATCGTTGGGTCAGGCTTATCGCGCGCTCAAGCAAGTGGATCGGGCGCAGCAGTCATTTGACGAAGCGATCGCCATCCTCGAAAAAATGCGAGGCCAACTAGTGGGGAACGAGCGAGACCAACAGCTCTTTTTTGAGAACAAGACTGTTCCTTACGTTGAGATGGTCGGGTTGTTGGTCGCGCAAAACAAACCAGCCGAGGCGTTTCATTACGCCGAGATGGCCAAAGGCCGCATGCTGCTCGACGTGCTGCGCCACGGCCGGTCAGACATTTCCAAGACGATGACAGCTGAAGAGCGCGATCACGAGAAGCAGTTGAATGCCACGATAACGGCGCTCAGCTCTCAACAGCGCAAAGAGATTTCGCTGCCGCAGCCGGATAAATCACGGCTAGCCTTCATCGATGCGCAACTACAGAAAGCGCGGCTTGAATATGAAGCCTACGAAACCCGCATCTATGCCGCACATCCGGATTTAAAAATGGAGCGAGGCGGGTCGGAGCCATTGTCTTTGAACGACGCAGGAGCGTTGATACACGATTCCCAAGCCGCACTGTTGGAGTATGTCGTCACCCAGAATCGGACCTACCTCTTTGTTCTTACAAAATCCAACAGCACAGATCCCGTGAAGTTGAAAGTATATCCCATCGAAGTTAACGCTCGAGAACTGGCCACGAGAGTGGCGGACTTTCGTCAACGGCTGGCCGGCAACTCGCCCGATTTCAAAGAACCGGCAAGAGGCTTATACGATCTCTTGTTACAACCGGCGCAGGCTGAGTTAGAGGGAAAGACCGAAATCTGTGTCGTGCCCTCCGAAGGACTCTGGGAATTACCGTTTCAAGCTTTGCTGTCGAGTTCACAGAAGTACGTGCTGGAGGATCATGCGCTGTTTTATGCGCCCTCGCTCAGCGTTTTGCGCGAAATGAAAAACAAGACCCTGGCGCAGCGCCATCGTCTTAACGCAAGCTCTGCTGGTTTTCTGACGAAGGTCAGCGTCACAACTTCTCCCGCTTTGCCGCGACTGCTGGCAATGGGGAACCCATCATTGACTGGACCGGCGGTTACTCGGTTGAGGCTTACTCGTGGCGAGATGTCCTTCGATGCTCTGCCGAAAGCGGAACAAGAGGTGAAGGAAATAGGTGAGATTTACGGCGCCCGTGAGAGCACGATCCTGATTGGCCGTGCGGCGCGCGAAGAAACTTTCAAGGCTGCAGCGTCTAAGTACCCGGTACTGCACTTTGCGGCGCATGGTGTTCTCGATGACCTGAATCCACTTTACTCGCGTCTCTTGTTAGCGACCGAAAGCGAGACCGAAGATGGTTTCCTGGAAGCACGGGAAATTATGAAGCTCGATCTTCACGCCGAGTTGGCTGTCTTATCAGCCTGTCAGACAGCGCGCGGCCACGTCGGTTCGGGCGAAGGATTGATCGGAATGTCCTGGGCCTTCTTCATCGCCGGCACTTCCACCACGGTAGCGAGCCAGTGGAAGGTCGACTCTGCCAGCACTGCTCGGCTGATGATTGACTTCCACCGCAACCTTCAATCCGAGAACGCACCAACTCAGGCCGGCCCTGCCCAGGCATTGAGAAGGGCCGCAATCAAGCTGATGGCCGACTCCCAATATCGACATCCGTTTTACTGGTCGGGCTTTGTAGTGGTGGGTAATGGGAACTAGTCTCTTTGAATTGAAAGCCCGAAACTTTGACGTCTCATTCACACCGGGCTTCAGCCCGGTGATGAACCACGATAAAAAACCCAGGGAACCGTTTTAACGGTTTGCTGTGCCGCTAAACATGAAACCGTTGAAACGGTTTCCTAAATTGTTACCAAGCTGAGAGACCGGGCTAAAGCCCGGTGTGAATGAAACGGCGATACGGACCTTTCGGGAAAGCTGGATCTAACGCTTGCGCCATTCCTGGACCGTGCGCAACAGTCTCGCGGCAACCGGGGAATTCGGATTTTCTCTCGCCAGTATTTGCAGGTGACTCTCGGCCTCAGCTAACAATCCAGAGCGCGCGTACGTTAGGCCCAAAGCGAGATGTGAGATCGGTTTCTTGTTTTTCAGCCTGGTTAACTCGAGTAGGGTCTCCGCTTCCAATACTTTGAACTGAGCCCGTGGCGCCGGAGCCGCCGGCGACCTCACCTCTTGCCCGTTCCTGACAGCGACCACTTCCCAGGAATAAATCTTTCCGCGTTGAAGTTTAGTCGACGTCCACTGGGTTCCGGTCTGCGGCGCGCTTCGCGTTGCCAGATTGAAGTCTGCGTCAAACACCGAGACTGTATAACTTGCTGCTCCTCGTAGGGCTTGCCAGCGCAGGTTAGGATGGTCCGCCGTGATCACTGTCCCGGATGGACCAAGCAATCCAAACGTGTCTTCCCGGGCCGTGGGATCCATGAGCGTAATCGGCGGTGCCGTCAACTTGTCCAGCACCTCTGGCTTTGGCAAGGTCTTGTTCGCCAGCACACTGCGCACGAGCGAGCGGCTCGCTTCGGGAAATTCCTCAAGCCCGATTAATTTGCCGCTGTTGTCCAACTGAAACTTGCGGCCGTTGTCTTCCAAACTCGCCACGACCTGGTCACTGTTTGAGCCTTGCGTTGCTTCCGTCTGAATAGGCGTTGGCGAACCGCTTGGTGGGTTCGAGGGGGCTTGACTGCGGGACTGTTGAGCCGTCTGATCGACCGCGCGGCCAGGCCAACGCTGCCACACAACAAAAGCCAAAACTATGCACGCAGCCACCAAAACCCCGGCTACTGCACGGGTGGGCGTTAACCCGAAACTCGCAGTCCACGCCGGTAAGAACTGTTGCGCAGGCATACTTGCGTACGGCGCCGAAGCTGAAACGCCCTCAACCCGCGGGCTAGCGAGTGATTGCAGCGCCTCGCTGCATTGACCGCAAATTTCCAGGTGACTTTCAAAGATTACTCTGTCGGCCTGGTTGAGTGCCCCCTGCGCGTAAGCCCTGACGTCTGCATTCGAGAGGTGAAAAGCTTCCTCCGCGCTGTCGGGCAGAAAAGCTTCAGTTAACTCACTGTAGACCAGCGCGGCATCTTCGGATGGCAGAATTCGGCCGAGGCACGATTCACAGATCGCCACGTGGGCCTCAAGCTTTTTCCGTTCCGTCTGTGTTAGGGCGCGCTCACGGAAAAGATTTACCTCTGTTTCAGTAAGATGTTCGGTCATTCCTATTCCGCTTTGTCCCTCCGCCGAGCTTTGCGCAGAAAGTCCAGGCACTGATCGACGCAGAGCGTTCTCATTCACACCGTGGCTTTAGCGCGGTGGTCACGCGACGATCAAGAACAGTTCAACCGTTTCAACGGTTTCGTCTTCAAACCGCTAAAACGGTTAAGAAACGGCGAATCCCTTCTGGTCACCGGGCTAAAGCCACGATGTGAATGAGAATGCTCGGCGTCGACCACTACTCGGGCTTTTTGTGCAAAGCCCTCCGCCATAATCTTAAACCGTACTTCTCTTCCAATTCTTACCACTCGCATTTGAAATTTCTCACTTCTCTTCGACCTTTCTCATTCTTCGCGCCAGCCGTTCTCGGGCCGTTTTGCGCAGGTTAATGACTTGCTGCCGGGTTATCCCAAACATTTGCGCAATCCGGGAGTCATCAAGCGGCAGCTCGTTCCATAACTTCTGAAAGTTTGCGTAAGGCATCTCCAATAGTCGCGCGAGATCCTCTTTGGAAGCGACACCCAGAAAAGGCAGAAACGAAATCACTCCCCCGTCGCTCGAATCTCTGAGGTTTAGCAACAGGGCGGCACGTTGGAGCACCGGCAGTTGACACACCTCAAGCCAAACCTGCTGGAAGAACAACCGTTGCTCCAGGGCCAAATCAATCCGGGGTTCCGAACTAACAAATTGGTGGCTTTCCGGGCCACTGATATCAGTCGATTCGGCCGGGTGATCGTGGATGTGCCACGTTTCAGCAGCGATGCTGACGACTTCATCGAAACCTATTGGTCCACCACGGCGCTCGAACAAGTCACCAAGGAATTCATCAGACTTCATTTGGGCATCACTAAATTGGTCGTCCGCCGGAACGAAATCAGTGGCATCGAGTAATTCCGCTGTGGATCTTGTTTCCTGGCGAACACTGAAGCCTGCATACCATCGCTTATCTTCAGCTTGCCACAAGGCGAACCGCGGATTCTGTCTCAGGCGACGGCGCAGCAAGCCTTTCAGCCTCCACCGCTGCGGATGTCTTTCACGAAAATAGTCGGCACACGCGGAGTAGGTTTTGATTGCGACGAAGTCTGGAAAACTGGCGATTGGCGTTTGCTTTGGGTTCTGTCTCAGATCTCGCAAGGTTGAAATGATCGTGGCGCGCAGGTCGCCCGCGATCTCCAGCGCGTCCTGGTTTTCCTGAGAACCGCGTCCATTGAGTGACACTCGTAGCTTACTTCTGAGTATTTTCTTGATAATCGGGTCCGCGTGCTCATCGATGAGCGCGCGCAGCAATTCATCTGAGATCAATTCCGACTTAGCAGTCAGAAAAAGAGCCAGCACTGAGTCGGGACCATCGTCTTTGGGTTCGGGCTGCATAAGTAACGGCATGCGCGCGCAGCAGATTCCTGCACAGACCAGAAGCTACCATCAAAGAAGTGACATTAGAAGACTCCGCGTCTCCGCAACGCTGCGCCACCTCACCGCTTTAATACAAATTGAAGCTTAACTGGGGAGACGTTTGAGAGCGAGTCTGTAGATTTCCTCGAGCGCGAACGCGTCTGAGAATCAAAGTTTCGGGGAATTTTCTGTTTGTAAACTGGAGCGGGCGACGAGGCTCGAACTCGCAACTTTCAGCTTGGGAATCTGAATTTTCATTCCTTTATTTTCAATACTTACAAAATCACTCAGAAAAAATCAACGTGCATGCACTGCATACCGTGCATCCATTGCCTGATTTGCGTGTCGCTGGGGGACGTTTGGGGGATGATGTGTCATTTTCGAGTCGCAGAAAGAACTCGGCAGGAGCAAGCCAATGCTCGTATCGATGACTCGATGCGATGGTTTTCCGAGGTTAACGCGCTCAATGAAACGTCGAGAAATCCGTGTCAAGATCCAAGCTCTCCGCTGCCGCGTCCAAGTCCGATTGTTTGAAGAAGAATTGCTGTGCGGCGTTTGACGCGGCGAAGTAGCGTACTACGATATCCGTGATCGCGGGTGCGCTTTTTCCGTTCTTGACGTTGAAGCCCAGCCGCTGCAGAAGCGCAAGTGAACCTTCCGCGCCGCTACTGTGGCCGGTGTCGCCGACAATCGCAAAGACTGTTTTGTTCTTCGTAATAGCGTGGACCACACAGAAGTCGCCAGGCTTGACACCCTTAGCCTTTGCACTGTTCGCGAGTACCGTGTAATTGATTTCGGCGGCATTTACATAGCGGCGCGGATCAGTCTTTTTGGAATTGTTAACATCGACGTATTTTGTTGTCGAAACGTAGAAGCCGGGCGCTGGATCGTCGGGCCCTTGAATAATCGGTTTTCCATTCCCGTCTACGAGATAGCCTACGATAGCGCCTGATTTCTTAGCACCAACGTGTGCGTTGAGCTCAAAATCTAAGGCTTTACTGTCATCGGGCCCGTAAGACTTAGGCGCCCCATCTACGTCCACCGACATAGGAACAACAATTTCCTTATCTGCTTTTCTCGCCATTACTATTCGTTTTCCTTTCTTTTGGTTTCTGGTCCTGATCTGATCCCCTTTCGAATCACGATGGCAACAAACAGCTAATTGAGGAATACATCTGCGAGGCCGTAAAATAAGGCGGTACAGTCAAATTGTTTCTAAGTCCCGATGCTCAGGAAACCCAGCGAACAATGCCGACTCAAGTTTTAGGTTGGAGTAGTCGATATTGCACAGAAGCCGTTACGTATTAGCAATATTCTGTCGCTCGCTCATGAGACTAGCCAACGATCATCTAGGAATCTAAACTCACTGCGCTCGATTCGCGTCAATTCTGTTTGGAAGGACCTTCTAGCTGTTTCAGCAGAATCGTGTCAACGGTATCCTTCTCAATGTTCTCAGCAACTTCGCGGTATCTTTTCTTTGCCTCTTCAAAGAATCCCCACTTGGCATAATCATAGACCAGGGAAAGTCTCGAGTTGACATCTGACTGAGTCGTCTTTTGCCAACGCAGATCTAGTTCAGAGCGCAGCGAATTGATGTCGATGATCACCATCCAGGAGTCTGGCCCCTCATAACTTGTTGCCAAGTTCTCTTCACCACGGTTCTTGATAAACTCATCAAACGAGCTGTTTAAGATTTTGACGCACCCGCTCGGACTAGGCTTGGCGTCGGTGCACGCCAAAGCGGCCTTATTAAAGATTACGGTACCGTCGGAGCCCTGCTGTGCGCCCATCCACTCTCCGTTCTTCATGACATCGTTTTTGTGTCGCACGCGCGCTTCGCTTCGAACTAGCGAGCCGGGTTTTGTTTCGACCTCGAAGACTAGCAGGCCCCCGTCGACGTAGGCTTTCTTCACCGCCCCATTAGTAATCGATACGTGTTGTCCGATTGATTCCGCTCCATTCTTGATCTCAACGAAATTCCAGAAGTGAAGATTGCCGCCGTCCCGTTGGAACAAAGGTCTTCGCGCCGGACTCAATAACAGGCCCCGATCACGCGCTGCTGTCTCAAGAAATCCACGCTGAATGCCGAGCAAAACACCTCCGTGCATATGGATGGACTGAGCATGCGGAATGACTCCGATCTCCGCGCCGCCTTCTCCAACACCTGACGGCTGGAGTTTGCCGGAGCTTGCGATCATGGGCCGCACGTACGCGCCGGAGCAAGAAGCGATATTCCTTGCGAGGTTGTTCATCCAAGAGTCAATGAAAGGATATTTATCAGGCGGAATGGTCCACTTGCGCTTGATTTCATCAAATATCAGACCGTTCGCCTGAAAGTCAGTTGACCGTGCATTCCAAAAGGGAAAGATACAGCTCGAGGCGTCTCCGACCTCGCCAAGATGCACAAATTCCATGAGCTTCCCGCCGACAAACCCTCGTTGTAGTTGGACCCACGGGCGTGGCTCACTTTGAATGCCCGAGGTCCAATTGGGAACTTGATAGTCGGAAACACCTGTTCGCGGGGCTAGGCTCTCGCGACACACGCCGCTACAGGTTATGCCGTTGTCACGTGCCCACCGCACAAAGTTTTGAATTTCCGCCAACTCACGCAACTGACCAAGTACGGCGAGACCAGGTCGGCCGCTGTTGGCTGCGCGCTGCAGGTAGTTGGCGACTCGCTTGCTGTCGCCACACCACTGGCCCCTAGGTTCGTCTACCAGAGAACCGGCCTGCATCTTCATTGCTTCGGCGCGCGCGATAACCGCGTCGCCTGTCAACCTTACTGCTAGGGTGCTTTTGTCTGCCTCGAGGCGTTGCTCTCCGCTGGTCCAGTACAAGCGACACCATCGCTGGTTATAAGGAACTAAAGCATCCGCGCCTGACGATTCATTGGATGCTCCTCCTCCAACAGCATCGACAAAGGGGCTGCCCCTTCCAGCCAAAACATTGAAGCCCAAACTGGCCGACTTAAATGCCACATCCGATTCCCACAGTATTCGACCGATTTCCGAATTCTCAATTTCGCCCGCAGTCACCACTTCGTGCGTTCGAATTCCGGTTCCCACAGCACCAACTCCGTATTTCAGCTTCTGAGACGGAACGTCTTGTAAGCCGCGATTGAAGTTCCGTAGGAAATCTTTGGTCGGATTGATGCTCAAATAGAACGAGTCGATTCGCCGGTCATATACGCGCGCCCAAACTTCCGCGAAGAGCCGCGACGGCAAGAAGGGTAGGTGGTACGAGTTTCCGTCCGGGGTGGTCACGCAATAACCCGTCCCGCAAACCTGGAGGCTACCGCCGATCAGTTCACTTGCCTCTGCCGCAGGAAACAATCTGTCTCCCTGGAGGAATACCATGCCTCCGCGCGGGAGTGGCCGGGGAGCTGGAGTCGACACTGTGCGGCGCCCCATCGGCGGTTTCGGCATCAACCCTGAGTCATGAGGCCCCGGTTTAACCGGCGCCGCAGTTGTCGCTCGCGAAAGTTGGTCCACGCTGGTTATCAATTCCGGCTGCAGCAGATCGCGAAATCCGGTTGGATTCGAAAAAGATATGACAATCTCTCTGGCCTTATCAGCATTCTTGCCCAGCACTTGAAGTCGCTGCAGGATTTTCCGTGCTTCACTTTGAGTGATGGCGGGGCCGGTTCCGGCAGCGATGTCCCTCTCAATAGTAATTGCCACGCTCATTCCGGTCAGATCATCCTGCGCGGCGCCATTAGGTGCGAATACTTTGTGATTATGGAGCGCACTGGGTCCGTCGCTACCGTATGAGACCGCGCCCAATTCGAAATCCGCCGGAAGTATTGAACCATTCTCGCGAACCTCTGCCTCAAGTAACCTAGCGGCAGCTTGACCACTATGTATGATTCCTCCGCGTTGGACTGAAGCCGTATCAGCACTCTCACCCAACATCATCTTTTTGATTATGTCGAGATCTCTGAGGTCTTCCGTGTTTCCTCGCGCTTCGGCCCTGACTCGGTTCGGCGCAACGAACAGCGCGTAGCTATCTGGGTCACCGGCCGTAAATTCGACGGACTTCACTCCATTGGAATCAAAGACGACATTCCCTTCAGAACCTGCAAACATCACGTTGTCTTTGCCAAGCTGCTCCATCAGTTTTCGCAGTATCGCCGGCGAGGGATGTCCATATCGGTTTGCAGGATTGACTGCAATCACCGCAGACCGCGGTTTCAATTCCAGTAACGGCTCGATGTCGTGATATTTCGAACCATGGTGGGGAACTACGAAACTCGTGATGCGATTCACCCCGTGGGCTTTGAGTGTGGCCGCCACTTTCGCGATTACACTCGAATCAGCATCATCAGGATCGAGGATGATCGTTTCTCCCATCCTTATTAGACTAACCACGGCTCTACCGTGGACTCCCGTTCTCTCGGCAATACGATAGGGAACCGTCTCAATGTTAACTTGATCCGCTGTGCTGGATATGCCAGCGAAAGCATTGCGCTCCCCCGCGCTAATGTGATTGGTTTTTATGAGCGTGTTGGTTCCCATCGATTGCTTCAATAAAGGATACAAGCCATTGGTTACTCCGTCGTCAATTACCGAAACTGACTTGAACTTGGGATTGGTCCTAGCCTGGTCGCGAAAGAAAACGCCCGGATTCTTGAAGAGAGCGCGAATCCCTCCCATATGATCCGAATGAGGGTGTGAACAAACGAAGTAAAGATCTTCAATACCTAGTTCTGCCAACTTGTCGAGCATGGGGACCTTGTCGATCTTTAGTTGGTCCCCATCTCCCCCACGTCCTAAATCAATGACATATGCTGCCTTTTTCTCTTGGTCAATGGCGACGCTGGCCTGTCCTTCTCTTTGCAAAGGCAGGTAGATCAGTTCCTGCCCGAAGAGGTTGAAACCAAACAAAAACAAACAGAGCGCTACGATATGGGCTTTAAATATCCAAAGCCATTTGCTGAGCATTTCTTTTTCCTCCCGCAGTGAGGCAACAAACTAGAAGCGGGCTGCTCAAGTTTGAATGCCGGAATTGCTTGATCTGTTTCGACTGATGCCAGCGAGGCGGCAACGTGAGTCAACAACTCTCAGTAGCGGGACATTACGCCGGAGATTTATCAATTGTCAATAATAAAACACTGGCGATTTTGGGTCGTGCTTCCGAGCACGACGAGTATCCCGAGACGGGTATTTTGCGGCAGCACGTCGGGCATATTTCTGAAAACCGAATTGAAGGTGGGCTAGGATGGGCGGCAGGTGTTGATACTGAGCCAGATCAAGAGATATCTTAACGACCGCTAGGCTCGTGAATACTGGCTCGTATCGTTTTGATAAGACTCGGTGACGCTGTTTTCTAACATTCTTAAAATTGGTTGCGAGTGTCATCTTTAGAGGCTGACACTCACGCAGAGAACTTGCGGGATGCACCTACGTCTCTCTGAAACTTGAGTCTAAGAACTACTGAGGAAAAATGGAGCGGGCGACGAGGCTCGAACTCGCAACTTTCAGCTTGGGAAGCTGACACTCTACCATTGAGTTACGCCCGCTCTGCCATGCGGCAAAGAGTATTGCCTGGCTTTCTCAAAGTCAAAGCTTGTCGACCCGGACTAGCGGCGCACATTGCCGGGAGTTCGGATCGAAAAGTGGTCCATGAGTTCTTCCCAACGTCCCTGCGCTTTCAGAATCAGTTCGCATACTTCGCGTACTGCTCCTTTTCCGCCGGGAAGGTGCGTAACATAGTGCGCAGCTTCTTTGGTTTCGTAGACCGCATCGGCCACGGCCACTGCCAGTTCGACACGCTGCATAACGGGAACATCGCCGAGATCATCGCCGATAAACGCGCACTCATCTTCGGAAAGCTCGGCCTCTTTCAGGATCTCTTCCAGGGCTTTGATTTTGTCTTTGACGTATTGGCGCACGAAAGCCATCTTCAAATCCTGCGCACGCCGCTCGACCGCGCTCGAGGTACGTCCCGAAATAATTCCGGTCTTCAAACCCGCGCGATGGCACAGCGAAATACCCTGGCCGTCACGCGCGTTGAATGCTTTCTGTTCACCGCCGTCCGGCGTCAGCCACAGCCGCCCATCAGTCATCGTGCCGTCACAATCCATCAAGACGAGCTTGATCCGGCGCGCACGTCGTTCGATTTCGTGATGATCGCGTTCGTATTTCACTTTTTCCGGTTAACAGTCTTACCGGCGATCATTTCACTTCGAAGAACTCGATCGCATTCAATTTCCATCCACTCCCCACGCGCGCGAGGATATACACGGCCGTACCCGAGTGTTCCACGCCGAGTTGCTTTGTTTGTAACGCTACATCCGCAGAGAGCACGTTCGCGTCAAGCAACTCAGTCCTGAGGACAGTCGTCTGCCAGGCTTCCGGCTGCGTGCCAACCGCCCCGCGAATGAATCGCGGGAGCTCGCCGGGGACGATCAGCGCCGCCATCTCGGCCTGTCTTCCGGAGCGTATCGCCGCATCAAGTTGATTAATGAAAGCCCTCGCCGACTCGTCAATCGGTGACGGCGTGCCCGACGCGGCCTCAGCGCGCAAGCGCGCGGCCCGCGCAGTTAAAGACGAGGCATAATCAGCGTCCGCGCGCACGGCTTCATTGAAAAGCCGCGCGGCGTCTTTGTTTTGATTATGCCGCAATGCGATCTCGCCTAATCCATAGTTGATCCAGGCCAGCGTGGCCGGCGTAGGCAGACGATCTTCGCCCAGCGCACGGAATTCGCGTTCGGCTTCGTCATTCTTATTTTGTGAAAGCAGTGCCCGCGCCAACAGCACTCGGCCCTCCTGCAGGCGTGGCGAGTTCGCGAGCAACTGTCGTGCAAGTGTTTCTGCTTTGGCGTGCTCCTGAGCTCCCAGTAGTCGCATCACCTCAGCCAACGACGCTGAGACGTCGACAGATCGCGGCGCAACATCATTTGCGTAATCAATCTGCGGATAAAGTTTGTCCGGATCGATTTCCACGCGCACCAGCGTGCCCGCGCTTTGAAACTTTACCTGGCCAAAATCGTGGGCGGGAACCGTGGTTTCTGCTAATACGCGCTGGCCAGTATTGTTCGTACCCGCGACCGTCACGCGTGCGTCGAACGAGCCCAGATTTCGCACCGCCGCCACCCATTGCCCGCCCTGGTTTTGCGGAAGACCCACCATCAAATCCATATCGGTGGGTTGATCGAGCTCCTGATTCAGGATGTTCTTGATTGCATCACCGCCGCGCTCGCCCAGCGCCGCGCGCAGCCGCGCCAGCGAAAAACCTTCCACATCACTTTTTGAGCTCGCCAGCACTTCGCGCACCGTAGTCAGAAACACATCGCGGCCGACGAGAGCAGCGACCAACCGCCACACCATCGCGCCTTTGTTGGAAACAGAATTCAGGTAAGTCGAATCAAACGGCGTGGTCCGAGAAAGCGGGCCATCCCGTTTAGCAATCGCTTCGTAATGCATTCGCTCGGTCGCGAACTCCTCGGCAGCCGCTTCCGCGCCAAATTGCTTTTCGAAAAACTGGGCCGCAAAGAAACGCGCCAGCCCTTCACGCAATACTCCATGACCTTCGCCACGAACCGGAGAAACACCGCCGATCCAGATTCGCGCGATTGCCTCGGCGATTGCGAGCGCGGTGACGGCGTCGGTCTTGGATCGACGAAACGAGCTCTCACTTAGCAGCACCGTGCCGGCATCATCAAAACCGGCCCCACGTTTCACTGCCACCAGCCGCACGGGAACATTTGGCGCTGGACCAAAAACTGTCGCGCAATAGCTCCTCGCGTCAGCCGCGAGGGCGATCAAATTCTCAGCCTGCTTTCGCTCAGCCTCGCTCGCTCCTTTTGCCAGGTAAGCTGAGATTCCTTCCGCAGTTCCCTTTCCGTCGATTCGATCCCAACTGCCGGTCACAAAGAAAGGTTGCGCATTCAGCGATTGCTCAAACACGCTGTTGCCACCCGCGCTCTTTTCAACGCCTGACGAAATTGCATTGCCCCCGTTCACGGTCAAGCGGAATGGTGCATAGTCTGCGCCGCGGATCGCAAAAGCGGTGTTCGGTGACGGATACCAAAGCGCCGAAGGCAGAAACTGTGAAGCCACCGGCGAGATAGCCGCCACACCTGAGTTTTCCTCAACCGGAAAGCGATAGTCGATAGTGGCCGAAAAAGTTTCGTCTGGCGCGATCGCCTTGGGCAGTGTGATGGTGACGCGCTGCGCATTTCCGCGCGTCTCAGGCAGCGAACGGTAACCTGCGGTGGCGCCGCCGGCTGTCACGTTTTTGATTTCTGCTTTGGGATTAATGCGCACAGAGAAGGTCGAGCTTGAACCACGCCCCACATTACGCACAGAGAGGACGACGCGGCCATTCAGCGCGCGCTCGGCGTCCATACTGTTGACGGTGACGTCGAAGTTTGTGACCTGCCAGACCGCTGTTGCCTGGTCCTGGGCCCGGGTTGGAACTGCAATGGTTGCGCAAAGCGTGAGTGCGAGTAGGATGGCTCGAATCATAAATATCAATAAAGGTATCGAATCTGGATCACTTCTTCTTACTCAGCGAGTTGTATGGCTTATAATCATTTCCCGGCTTCCCTGCTTTGTGCTTGTGGCGAAACAACCGCGTGGACGTCGCGCAACATTTCGAGAAGCGGACCCATTCTTTCCAGAGGCAGCATGTTTGGTCCATCGGACGGCGCGCGTTCGGGCGCTTCGTGCACTTCCATAAACACGCCATCGACGCCGCATGCAACTCCCGCGCGCGCGATCGGTTCGATGTACTGCGCTTGGCCGCCCGTTGCATGGCCAAGCCCGCCGGGCAATTGCAGCGAGTGTGTCGCGTCAAAAATGATGGGCACACCAAACTCCTTCATGATCGGAAACGTCCTCATATCGACCACGAGATTGTTGTAGCCAAAGCTCACGCCGCGTTCGGTGAGCATCACCCGCTCAGCGCCGGCGGTCTGCGCCTTCTCAACGATGTTGCGTGCATCCTGCGGCGCAAGGAACTGGCCCTTCTTGATATTGACGACGCGACCGGTCTGCACGGCTGCGGCAATTAGGTCCGTTTGCCGGCAAAGAAAGGCAGGAATCTGAAGGACGTCAGCCACGCGCGCGACTGTCTCGACCTGGGCCATGTCATGAATGTCGGTGAGCACCGGCACATTCAGCTCATGCTTAATTGCGTCAAGAATTTCCAGACCCGCTTCCATCCCCAGTCCGCGAAAACTCTTCACTGAAGATCGATTGGCTTTGTCGAAGGATGATTTGAAGACGAAATCCAGCCCCGCCGCCCTTGCGCGTTGCGAACACTCACGCGCCATCATCATAGCGTGTTCCTGGGATTCGATGACGCACGGTCCGGCGATTATCGTCAGGCGGCCATCGCCAAAGGTGGCGTTCCCCACCGCGAATGATTTCTGGTCAGCAGTTGTCATCATCAATTGAGAACAGAGTTCGCAATCATAATATGAAACACCTTGGTTTCAGAATCGTGGATTCTAATTACACCATGGCTTTAGCCCGGTGGTATCGCCGCTTGGGAATAAACCGGGAACCCAGCGGTGGCTCGCTTTTTAAAAAAGCTGTTTAGTCGGGCACGCTGTCGTCCGCTCCCCGGGCCCGGAATCATTTTTGCTCCTGACCCCGTAGGCTTACGCCCGGGCTTTTATGCCGTCGCGCGCTGCGTACGCTCTTTCGTGCTCTCGTTTAGTTGTCACTTTACCGGTTAAAGATTCGCCGCACCTTGTTCACAAATGATCCGAACTTTGACTGCTTCTTCTGTGGCCGTTGCCGGGCCCGTCGCGGACCTGGTGATGGCGATGGCGTTGGCGTTGCCGACGGAGACGCCTCTGCTGTCGGACTCGGAGTAGGCTGAGCTCCCGTGCTCGCTATTAAAGGCGGATTCGAAACCGGCGTCCACCAGCGCGAGCCCACCACCGCAATCGCCAAGACCGCGATTAGTCCGAACATCGCGATAACCAAATTGCGACGGCGACGCAAGTTCTTTCCGTCGTCGAACGGAATACGCACGCGATCGAACTCCGGCCGTTTTGGTGAGTGCGCGGAAAGTTCCTTTAGCGCGTCTGGGCCAAGTTTTTCTTCAGTACTGGTCCGGGCCTGCACCTGACGCAAAGTCGCCAGGTCGATCACCAAACGGCCCGACGGGCTCTCCGAACCAACGCTACGCAGTTCTTCGATCGAAGGTGTTTGCATCGTATCCGCGTGCTCGAGGCCGAGATCATGAGCAGCGCTGTGCAGGGCGCGGCGTAAATCATTTCCATCTGCAAATCGATCGGTCGGGATTTTGGCGAGCGAGCGCGTGACAATAGCTTCCACTTTGTCCGGCACTGACGGCGCCAGCTCGCGCAGCGGCTGAGGCGTTTCGGACACATGCCGCAGAGCGATCGCCAGCGGCGTCTCAGCGGTAAACGGCACTGCGCCGGAAAGCATTTCATAAAGAATTATGCCGAGGCTGTAAACATCCGAAGCCGGTGTAAGTTTGCCCGTGCCGGAACATTGCTCGGGCGACATGTAGCGGGGCGTGCCAATGAGCGTGCCGACCTGCGTCAGTGTTTGGTAGTCATCGTCCGCCTGCTCTTCCACCGCGAATTTCGCCAGACCAAAATCCAACACCTTCACCACAGCAGGAGCGTTCGCGCGTTGCTCGATGAAAATGTTCGCGGGTTTCAAATCACGATGGATTAAACCACCATCGTGCGCGGCCCCAACCGCAGCAGTTGCCTGCAACATGATCGAAACCGCACGCGCAGCGTCGAGCGGACCTTCGCGCGCCAGCAGCTCGCGCAGGGTCCGCCCTTCCAACAATTCCATGACGATGTAGAGACAGCGATCGCTGGCGCCAAAGTCGGTGACCGTAACCGCATTCGGATGCTGCACTCGCCCGGCGGCGCGCGCTTCGCGACGAAAGCGCTGCTGCGCCGTGTCGTCGCCGACAAATCTTTGACTGAGCACCTTTACGGCCACCGGCCGATCGATGAGGAGATGAGTGGCGCGATACACCGTCCCCATTCCACCGCCACCAAGCCGCTCGTCCAGCCGGTATTTGCCGTCAAAAACCTGTCCGATCAGACGATCGACTGGCACATCCGCGAGCGTGATATCGGCCTGCAGAGGCGTGAAGTCCGCCGTACAAAAGTGCACGTCGTCAGGATATCGCCTGCCGCATCTTGGGCATTGAAGCATAAGGTCGTGATTGGGGAGCACTTTTTCATTATCTCTTAAAAGAAAGATAAGCGGTAACGCCGGAGTTATTGTTGAGGTTTCTAATTTGGTTTTCAAAGACTTAGATTTGAAACCGCGAAGCGATTTCTGCCGCCAGCCCAACGATGCCGAAGGCTAGGTTGGGTATCGAGCAGTCACAAGCGACACAACGCCAACGGGGTTGCAGTAACAATAAACTCCGCCCATTCAGGGTAGCCGCGGCGCGGCAGTTCTGGGCTTTGTTAGGCGAACCGCTTCGCGGTAATGAATGGATCGAACAGACTCTAAAATCCTCCTCTTCCCTCCTCTTTCGGTTGCAAGAAACCAGCTTTCGAGAGTTCTATCTGTGACCCTCCCCCATCTCCAACGCAGGAGTTCATCGTCTTGAAGCACTTTCTGTTGGTTTCAATACTCGCGATCTGTTTGGCACCCAGCATTTCGTCAGGCCAGTCAAATTCACTTGTGCAGGCTGACCCTGAACTCTTTCCCGTCGCCGCGGACCGAAAGATGGGCTATATCGACATCCACGGAAAGATTGTCATTCCGCTTAAGTTCCCGATTCGTGATCCCAATGGCTACTTTGACGATAATCAATACTTCGAAAATGGACTGGCAGTAGTCACTGACGACAAGCAGGGCGGGTTCATCGACAAGACAGGCCGGTTCGTCATCCAGGGACCGTACTATCCGCAAAGTCATTTTGTTGATGGTCTGGCCCGCGTCTCCGACTCTCACGGCCGGATAGGTTTCATCGATAAGTCAGGTAAATTTGTTATCCCGCCTCAGTTCGAGCGCGCCGAAAACTTTAAAGAAGGTTTGGCGCTGGTGCAGATTCGCGACAGATGGGGCTACATCGATAAAACCGGCCGAATGGTGATTCCCACGAGATTCACCGACGCCGAGTCGTTCCATAACGGGTTGGCCCACGCAAATATTGCCGGCGTCCGTCGCGGATTCATCGATCGTGCCGGCAAGTTCCTGACCATGCCAGACGAGGTCGAATACTTTTTGCGGCCGTCCGAGGGATTAATAGCGGTGAAAGTCCAGGACAAGTGGGGATTCATGGACCTGCGTGGAAAGATGGTCATCGAGCCACAATTCGAACGTGATTTTAATGAGTATCACGAAGATCGCTATGAGGGTTTGTTTCGTGGCGGTCTCGCTTTCGCGAAGCAAAACGGAAAGTTCGGTTACATCGATCAAACCGGAAAGTTCGTCATCGCGCCTCAGTTTGATAAGGCCGATCATTTTGCCGGCGGCCTGGCCAGAGTGTCAGTGAATGGAAAGTGGGGTCTGATCAATCGCCGTGGAGAGTTTGTCGCAGCGCCGAGATTTCAGATGATCGGCGAGTTTGTCGAAGATTTCGCCGTTGCTTCCATTGATGGATCAATGTTTGGTTATCTCGATCGCACGGGCAAGCTGGTCATCACGCCACAGTTCAATGAAGCGGATAATTTCTCTGAAGGGTTAGCCTGCGTGAAGAAGGCCGTGCAAGTAGGCAGGGAAACTACCTGGCTGTGGGGCTACATCGACACGTCGGGCAAATTTGTGATCAAGCCGCAGTTTACATATCACGGCATGTTCGATCGCGGCCTCGCGCGGCAAATGATCTTCGAATGTGTCTGTCACGCGGTCGACCAACCCGGATATCGGAACGAGTGGGGCTATATCGATCGCACCGGAAAGTTTGTTTGGAAGACAACAGAATAGAAAGCGGATCCGCGATCCGAGAATATAGAAGCTTGAGACTGTTGACGAAAATGTCCTCGGCTTTGCCGTGCCCCGTGCGGTCAGGCTTGCCTGACCGGCCCGAAGTTTCTCTCTTAAGCCGCCAGGCTGCGCCTCGTCGCAAACACTCTTGTAATGCCGGGGGTTGTTCGCTTTTCAAAAAGCTGTTTGGTCGTGTGCGCTGCCGCCGCGCGCTCCGCGCGCTCTTTAACTCCCGTTTAGGCGAGTCAACTATATGAAATCCGTTTAAGCGGTTTCGGGATCTAGCCGGCGACGTTCACCTGGCTAAAGCCAGGTGTCAATGAGAGCGAATGCGCGAAGAACCTTATTGCCTATCTGTTTCTGCCCAGCTCTTCGCGGAAACGAACGACTTGGAGTCGTAGATCAAGATAATTGTTCCGACGGGCGTTTGCCGCGCGATGTCGATTGCGGCAGACATCGGTATCCGAATGCACCCGTGACTCTGAGGTGAATTTGGTACTGAGGGATTTCCATGAATCGCCAGCCCGTCGCTGAAGTAGTTCGGATAATAAAGCAGACCCAGCGGAGATCTTCTCCAGCCCGCAATCTTGGCATAGACGCGGAAGCGACCTCGCGGTGTGTAAGCCAGGCCGCTCATGCTCTTCTCTTTATAGTTTCGATTGCTGCCGGTCGACACCGGCAACACCCTGGTCACCACGCCGTCGTTGTCAGTCAATAAAAGGACCTGTCGATCGAGATCGACTTCAACATGCTTATAGCCTGCGTCCCTTGCCTGCGGTGCGCTGGCGCCCATGATCGCCTCGAACTCTTCGCGGTTCAGCCGGCCGGTGGCTCTGCGTCCTTCAAATTTCTGAAAAGCGATCAGCGCGGTCGCGCCTTTACCGTAGCCCATTTCGACCAGGCGCTCACTCGCTTGTTTCAACTCAACCCGGGAAAGTGCGGGAGTTTTCTTACTTTCTGCTCGCGCAAACTTCGCCGTCGCCGTCAGGAGGATCAGCGACGTCGCAAGGATGGCGAGCATCAAGTTCTTTCCAAAGATGTTTCGGTTAGTTCTCATCGAGAAGATTCAGTCAATACTCCTAAGTTCAACTTACACCTCAGTCCGGTTAGGTGACGAACAGTCTGAATATTTTTGCGTGACAATTAGGTGGCATTCATATACTTGAGCAATCAAATATCAACGAGTTCCGCGGAGCGGACGGCAGCATAAAGCCCGGGTTGAGCGGTAGCGAACCCCGGGAACCGGATGTCCGGGAATTTTTGAGTCCGCGGAGCGGACTGCTCACCAGCGGGTGATTCGTCAAGTTTGTCATTGCCACAGTTGGGTGGCGAAGGCGTCCCGCCCGTGAAATCCCGCGCGCAAGATGCGCGTGCCACCGCCTTCCAATTCTAAACATCCACCAGCGGCAAATTGCGATAGCGCTTCCCGGTCAGTCTTGCCAGCGCATTAACGACAGCGGGCGAAATCACCGGCACCGGCGGCTCGCCGCAGCCCGTCGGTGGATCGGTGCTGGGAACAATGTGCACATCGACGGCAACCGGCACGTCAACAATGTATGGCGGCGTGTAGCCATCGAAGTTTCTCTGTTCTACGCGACCGTCCTTGAGCGTGATCGCGCCCTGCGCCATTATTTGTGTGATCCCGAAACCGAGTCCTCCCTGAAATTGGCTCTCGATCGTCAGCGGATTTACCGCCAGTCCACAATGAACGGCCACCGTTGCTCGATGAATCTTCGGCCGCTTGTTTTCGATCGAGACCTCAACCGCGCAGGCCACCGCAGTCTCAAAGCACTCATGACAGGAAATGCCCGCAGCGCGTCCTTTTGGCAGGCTCTTTCGCCAGGCACTTTTCTCTTCAAGTAGATCGAGTACGGCGCGCAACTTCTTCGCATCAGGCTTCAAGAGCTTTTGACGATAAGCAATCGGATCCATTTTCGCGCGCGTTGCCAATTCATCCACTAGCGTTTCCATCACAAACGCAGTGTGCGTGTTACCCACCGAGCGCCACCATAAAACTGGCACATTCACCGTCGGATTGTGGGCCGACAGATGCAGGTTTGGAAGGTTGTAGCTGGTGTCATTCACACCTTCAACGGTTGTCTCATCGACGCCGTTCTTAATCATCATGGCAGCGAACGGAGTTCCGGCCACGAGCGATTGGCCGACAATCACATGCCGCCAGGCCGCCGGCATGCCATCCGCGCCGACGCCGATCTCGACGCGATGCGAATGCATCGGCCGATAGTAACCGCCGCGCACATCATCTTCGCGTGTCCAGATCAACTTTACCGGCGTGCCGCGTAGACGTTTGGCAATCAACGCTGCCTCGTGCGGCACATGTGAATCGATTACCGCGCGCCGTCCAAAGCCACCACCGGCATACTCTGTGTGGAAAGTTACCTTCTCAGGTTTCAGTCCCAGCGCCTGGGCGATGGCCATCTGGTCCATCGTCTGAAATTGAGAAGGCACCCAGGCCTCGGCTTTGTCGCCTTCAAATTGCACCGTGGCGTTCAAAGGCTCCATCGGCGAATGAGCTAAGTATGGGAATTCATACTCGGCCACAATTCTTCGCGCCGCCGGAACACGATTCATTGCGTTCGCATCGCCGCGGGCGACGGAAACATTTCCCGGCGTGCGCACTAATTCCCTGAACTTGGTCCACAGCTGCGTACTATCAGCGAGTTCCAGTCCGCTAAAGTCCCAATCAATCTTCAGACGATCGCGTGCTTGTTTGGCCGTCCAGAACCTGTCGGCAACAACCGCGACGCCACTCCCCTTCGCCAGCGGAATTTCGAAAATGTCTTTCACTCCTGAGAGACTGCGGGCGTCCTTGTCGTCGATGGTTCTTACGCGGCCGCCGAACACGGGTGGATGGGCCACCACAGCGATCTTCATTCCGGGAAGATCGAGATCGAGGCCAAACTTTTGTGAGCCATCACACTTGGCACGGCTATCAAGGCGCGGCACTCTCTTTCCGATGAGACGAAACTCAGACGCAGTCTTGAGGCGAACTTTTTCAGGTACAGGCTGACGGGCAGCGCGCTCGGCTATCTCACCGTAGGATATTGATTTTCCGCCCGGCCCAAATACGACGCTATTCTCAGCACGACAATCGTTCGGCGAGACTTTCCAGCGATCCGCTGCCGCGGCAATCAACATCGCACGCGTTTTCGCACCCAGTTCACGATACTGTTGGAACGAGTGCGCGATCGACCCTGAGCCCCCGACCATCTGAATTCCAAAAACCGGATCTTTGTAGACGTCAGCGGCCGGAGCGAGTTCAGGGATGACCTTCGACCAATCAGCATCCATCTCGTCCGCCAGGACCATCGGCAAAGCGGTCTGCACACCCTGCCCGAACTCGAGGCGATTGACGGTTATCAAGATCTTTCCGTCAGGCTTGATGTGCACAAACGCATCAGGCGGATAAACCTTTGCCGGCGGCGCTGGTCTTCCTTCTTGTGCAAACACGGGGAAATCGAGGTAAAGCGAAACAAACAATCCACCCGCGGCGGCGGTCGAAGCGCACAAGAAACTTCGCCGGTCCAGCATGTCATCCTTCTTTTTCATCGCTGCTCGCATCGTCCGATCTCCTTTACGTGGCACGCGCATCTTGCGCGTGATCATTTACGTGGCACGCGCATCTTACGCGTGATCACGGGCGGGACGCCCGTGCTACTTTCAAATCCTTTCAGACACGCGTCTTGCGCGTGATCACGGGCGGGACGCCCGTGCCACTTTCAAATCCTTTCAGACACGCGTCTTGCGCGTGACCATTTACGTGGCACGCGCATCTTGCGCGTGATCATTTACGTGGCACGCGCATCTTGCGCGTGATCACGGGCGGGACGCCCGTGCCACTTTCAAATCCTTTCAGACGCGCGTCTTGCGCGTGACCATTTACGTGGCACGCGCATCTTGCGCGTGATCACGGGCGGGGGCGCCCGCGCCACTTTCAAATCCTTAGACGCGCATCTTGCGCGTGACCCTTTACGTGGCACGCGCATCTTGCGCGTGATCACGGGCGGAACGCCCGTGCCACTTTCAAATCCTTTCAGACGCCCATCTTGCGCGTGACCCTTTACGTAGTACGCGCATCTTGCGCGTGATCACGGGCGGGACGCCCGTGCTACTTTCAAATCCTTAGACGCGCTCTTGATGGCTTCACGAATTCGCACGTAGGTCGCGCACCGGCAAAGATTTCCGCCCATGGACTCTTCGATGTTTGTGTCGGTCGGTTTGGTGGTGGCTTTCAACAGCGCGACGGCGCTCATGATTTGTCCGCTCTGACAATAACCACATTGGACGACATCTTTTTCGACCCAGGCATTCTGCACGGCACGGCCAATGGGATCCTCTCCAACCCCTTCAATCGTAATGATCTTCTGATCGCCGATGAGCGAAACCGGCACCACACACGAACGCGTGGCCACACCGTTGAGGTGCACAGTGCAGGCGCCACAAGCACTTATGCCGCAGCCATATTTGGTCCCCGTCATCTTCAATTCTTCACGCAGGACCCAAAGCAGCGGTGTGGATGGATCGGCATCGACCTTCTTCATTTGGCCATTAACATTTAGTTGATAAGTTGCCATGGCTTGGTCTCCTATCTTCAGCGCGGGTTTCCTTTTGGACAGGGCGTGCCGGCTTCGACCCAGGTTCGCGTCGCGTTAACAAACTCAGCATGGGTCAGCGGGGGCGCGGTTCGCATTGTCCCATCGGGCCGCCGTCCGGGATTCCACGCCCAGAGAACCAGCGCCGCTTCCCGGTGATGAGTCAACAATGCAGGGCCATCCATATTTTCATTGCGCGATTTATCAGTAACTGCCCGGCAAACTGCTGCACTGGAGAGCGGACGATCGTTTGTGTCCTGCCAACGCATGGACAACGGCGCCAGATGCCAATCTGGTCCGCCCGGCACACCGGTGCTGTCCGCGTTAACTTCCTGATGGCAGCCGATACAACTAAGCGCGGGAACGCCGCGCCCCGCAGGTCCGCGGATGACATTCGCGAAATGACGATGGCGATCATCGCCCTGCTGTGGATAGTTTGTCGCGGTGTGACAGTTGATGCAGCGCGGTGAGATCAGAACTGAGTAAACCTGCTGCCAGGCCGCCAGTCCGTCGGCGAGGTTAGGATTGCCGGTGTGGTCTGCAGGCATCTCACCCGCTCGACTGACGTACGCGGACATATCACCTGCAGTTTGATTCGCGGGCATCTTGGCCGCTTGTTCTTTCTTCACGTTGGCCCTCGTCGACATGCCCAGGCAGATCACGAATGCGACGAAGGCCAGTAGCAGAATTGGGGACAGCAAACGATGGCTCGCTAACATAGTTGCCTCCCTCCGGAATGATCGATTGAAGATCATCCGGGCTGTTGTTTAAGCAGAACTGTTGGGGGAATCCGAGATAAAAATAGCATGGTTGGGCTACAAAGAATAAGTGAATTGGTCGTATAGCATTGTTTTGTTCTTCTGCGGTATAAGATTGCGTGATGGACTTACAACGGCAAAAGATGCTTCGTGAGGATTTTCTTGTCGCGCTGTGGGAGGCGCACGCTGGCAACTACGGTGGAGACCAGAGCACAAGAGAAGTTTGTCAGAAGATTGGTATCGACTACGATACGGAGGGATCAGTCATCGGTCAGTATTTGTACAAACGCGGATTCGTAAAGTGGAGTTCGTTTGACTGGGTTTCGCTAACAACCGAAGGAATTATTGAAGCTGAGCGCCTGGTTGAAGAACGCGAGAAACTATCAGAAGATTCGATTTCAGCATCGGCTGCCTCAATGCCAATTGAATGTCCCAAATGTAATTACGTTGTGCGCAGCAGTGCCCGATTCTGTGATAATTGTGGCGTTTCTCTGACCAAATTTGCAGACACCACGTTAGAAGAAAAGCGTGACGATTTCTCGCAGACTGTTGCAAGCGATGATCTTGTAGGTCGCGTGTTAGATGGAAAATACAAAATCATTGTCAGACTAGATCATGGTGGTGTCGGGGCTGTTTATCGTGCAGATCATCTCAATATCGGGGGTGACGTTGCCATCAAGGTTCTGCACGCTCAGTTCGTTGCCGATCCATCATTTATGGAGCGCTTCCGTCGTGAGGCGCGGGCGGCTGCACAAATTCATCATCATAACATCGTGCGAATCTTTGATTTCGTTGAGGCCCGCGACAACTCGCCTGCCTTCATTGTCATGGAATACGTCCCCGGTCGATCGCTGAAAACTGTGTTGCAGCGTGACGGCCGACTAGAATCGAGTCGCGCTATTTCATTGATGCGAGAAATCTGCGCGGCTGTGGGTGCCGCGCATAACGTAGCGATTACGCACCGTGACATAAAACCGGCGAATATTATCATCGCGGAACCTTCCGCAGATACGTTAGCTGAATCGATCAAGCTCATCGATTTTGGCGTTGCAAAGGCCCCTCGACTGACGGACGGGCAGGACATAACTCTAGCCGGCTCGGTGATCGGAACACCGCAATACATGTCGCCTGAACAATGCAGAGGTGACGCTACCGATGCTCGATCAGATGTTTATAGCTTGGGCGTAATACTTTATGAAATGCTAACGGGGCGCCCACCATTCACTGCGGGAACAAATGCAGACATAGTCTCGCAGCATTTGCGGGACACACCTCCGGCGCTCCCTCGCCAACTAAAAATATCAGATGCTCTTCAGCGAGTCCTTTTCCGAGCATTGGCGAAGGAACCTAACGCCCGACAAACTGATGCATTGCTGCTTTCGCGGGAGCTTGCGCAAGCAACGACGTATGAGAGTTCAAGTGAAAACACTGCAAGTGTGAGTGAAGCAACGACCCTTGGAATGGCTGTTCCGCGTCCGTCTTCAGCGGTTGGCGGTTTCTACAATCTTCAGGATCTTGACGTGAAGGTGTTGAAGCGATCATGTGAAATGGCGATCGACCGCGGGTATCTAAAGCACATTGACGTAAGGTCACTCCTCAATGAGATCGATTCGCTGAGGATTACCCGAGAGGAGCTGTTCGACTCGCTTGAGGTTTTGTCGAGCGAGAGCTATATCGAGCCGAGTAAAACCATTGGCGGCGGGTTGCCGATTAATGATTTCGAAATCACAGAGTTTGGATTTGAACAATACGCGCAAGAGTTTATTCCGAATTACCAATCAATCGTAGATAGGGTGGTAAACGAGATCGTTCAGGACGGCAAAGAGGCTTATGACAAACCGGAACTTGTCGTAGAGCATGTTTTGGATCACTTCGCTAGCAGGGGGTCTCTCAAACTCTCCAAGCGGCTCGGCGGGAAAATTGTGATTATTCATGTTTCCGCTCAAATGAAGCGTCAATACAGGAACGCCGTTGCTGCCACGCCCGCGGTAGAGTCGTCAAAATCAAAGTACTATAGCGAGGTCGCTTCACAGATTGGCGACGAACTCCGGTTTAGATCAAGAAGGAAGAAGTGGTTTTCTTCTGAAGAAGGACAGGCGTCAGCGAAGAAGGAAATCGAGAAACTTCACCAGCACCTTGAAACACTTGCCAAAGAAATCTCAGAAAACGATAGAGATGTTAACGTGACGGCAGAAAGCGATGGTCAAGGCTTCATGATTCTGCGCTGCCGTGGCATCAGCCTAACAAGCTCATGGAATCCCGGCCGGTTTGCCAACACCCTAAACGGATCAGTGTTGCACAAGAAGTTGCTTGATGGTCGAGTAGTACTTGAATTAGATGTGGTAGATTTTGAAGAAAAGCCAAAAGAACTCTCTTCAACAGACTACGACATCGATATGTCCCCGGACGGGACGATTGGCTGGCGAGTTCGGAATGGAAGAGACAATCGTGTTTTCACTTCTCACGATATCGCTGAATCATGGATTAATGATCTCATGAATTACGTTCAAAAGAAGCTAATTGAAGAAGACGCATGATCCAGTCCTCTTCTTAAGCACCGGCATTAATTCTCACTCGCCGCAGCCGCGCGATCGATGGCTGCCGATTCTGGTTCCGGGATCTGCTCGACCGCCGCTTCCGTGTGCAGCCGATTTTGAAACGCAGCTTCGACAAACGAGGCGAAGAGCGGATGAGGCGCGAGGGGTTTTGATTTGAATTCAGGATGAAACTGGCAGCCGAGAAACCATGGATGCTCGTCGCGAGACAACTCAACAATTTCTATGAAACGTTTGTCGGCTGAGGCGCCGCTGAACACCAGTCCTCCTTTTTCCAACGACTCACGAAAAGCAGGATTGAATTCGTATCGATGACGATGACGCTCGCTGATTTCTTCCGCGCCGCCATACACCTGACGCGCGAGTGAACCTTCCTGAAGGTGACAAGGCCACGCGCCGAGACGCATCGTGCCACCCATTTCCTCAACACCGACCAGATCACGAAGCTTGAAGATGATGGGATAAGGCGTCTCGACATTGAATTCAGTCGAGTCGGCGTCTTTCAAATGACACGCGTTGCGCGCGAACTCAATGCACGCCGTCTGCATACCGAGACAGATGCCAAACAACGGAGTGCGCGTACGGCGTGCATACGAAATTCCGCGAATCATTCCTTCAACGCCACGCTTGCCAAAGCCACCGGGCACAAGGATCGCATCGAAGTCTCGGAGACGCGCTTCGTAATCGTCTTCCATTAATTCTTCTGATTCGATCCACTTCACGTTCACGCGCACGTTGCTGGCGACACCGCCATGGGTGAGCGCTTCGCGCAGAGACTTGTAAGAATCTTCCAGCTCAACATACTTGCCGACAATCGCGATCGAGGTTTCACCGGCCGAAGGTTCACGAATCGTTGAGACCAGTCGCCGCCAATCAGCAAGGTCACCCTGGTTCGCGACTTCACCCAAATGCAAGCTCGAAACGATTTGCTCATCCAGACCCTGATCGTGCAGCGCCAGCGGTACTTCGTAAATCGTGTCGACGTCCTGCGCGGTAATCACCGCAGACTCTTTCACATTACAGAACAGTGCGATCTTTCCGCGCAGATCGTGCGGAATGGATCGGTCGGAACGGCACAAAAGAATTTCAGGAATGATGCCGATCTCGCGCAGCTCGCGCACCGAGTGCTGCGTTGGTTTAGTTTTCAATTCACCTGAAGCAGCGATGAACGGCACCAGCGTCACGTGAATGAACAAAGCATTCTCGCGGCCTTCTTCATTCCCCATCTGGCGAATCGCTTCGAGAAACGGCAGCGATTCGATGTCGCCCACGGTGCCGCCAATCTCGACAATGACCACGTCCGCTTCGCCATTCGCGGTCTCCGCCCGAATCGCCTGCTTGATCTCATCCGTAACGTGCGGAATGACTTGGATGGTCTTGCCAAGATAATCACCACGCCGCTCTTTATCGATTACCTCGCGATAGATGCGGCCTGACGTCCAGTTATTCGCCTGCGAAAGATGAGCGTGGGTGAAGCGTTCGTAGTGACCCAAATCCAGATCGGTTTCCGCGCCGTCGTCAGTGACAAAGACTTCGCCGTGCTGGAAAGGAGACATCGTCCCCGGATCGACGTTGAGGTAGGGATCAAGTTTGATGAGCGTCACGTGCAGGCCGCGCGCTTCGAGTAAGCAGCCAATCGAGGACGCCGCCAGGCCTTTGCCCAGACTTGAAACCACGCCACCCGTTACGAAAATGTATTTTGGCATTTAGTGTCTCCTGTGCTGTCAGTTCCCTCTCCCCAGGGATTTTATTCTGAGCGATCAATCTCAGCGGGCGCGAAGCTAGCGAAGGCCCAAACATATGGTTCCCTATTTTTCAACGAGCCACCGTACGCTTCGCGCACTCAACGCTTGTGTTGCGATCTATTCCCGGGGTTGGCTTCGCTCACCCCGGGCTTTATGCCGCCGTCCGCTTCGCGGACTCTTGCAAGAGGCTCTCAAAACATAGTAGACAGATCAACCCCTCTGCCTTCTTCCCTACTGCCCTACTGCCTGCCCCCGCCTTCCGGTGGATCGTCGGGCTCTTCCTCGTCGTCATAAACTCCGCGCTTCAAATCCTGCACCACTTCGACTGACTTTTTCGCCGCCGGATCCAGAATCTGTTGCAAGCCCATCAATCCAGTCGCTCGCCCTGCCTGTCTGCGCCGGCGCTGAAACTCTTCTTCTGTCTTCACATCGTAAGGCTTCGTGATCTGATTGAGCAGCAACAGCCCGCCGATAATTACCAGCGCTATCACGCCCAGCCAAATCCAATCACTCGCGCTCATGCCGGGACCTTCAATTCCTGGCCGAGAATCGCGCGCACTCGCTCGAGATCTTCGAGCGTGTCCACGCCAATCGACGCCGACACGGCCGGCACCACTTTGATTCTTACGCCGCGGTCCAATGCGCGCAACTGTTCGAGCGATTCCGCCTTTTCTGAGTCAGACTGCGGCCAGCCCGCAAACTCGATGAGAAAGTCACGACGGTAAGCGTAAAGCCCTGTGTGCTTCCGAAAAGAAAAAAGCAGCGCCGGTTCTTTCCGCAGCGCTGCTTCAATCGAGCCGTGTTTCGCCACGGCCTGATTAGGAAACGGAGTGGGATTACGCGAGAAGGAAACGGCGTTTCCGTCTTCATCGACTGCGACCTTGACCACCGACTGACTCAGCACATCACGCACGTCGGAAATCTCTTCGGAAGTGGTGGACATTTGCGCGCTCGGGTCCTTAACCAGCGCCTTGATTGCGCGATCGATAGTGCCCGCCGCAATCAAGGGCTCGTCGCCCTGCACATTCACAATGATCTCTGCGTCGATGTTGCCGGCGACTTCGGCTACGCGATCGGTGCCGCTTTCGTGATCCGCGCGCGTCATCATCGCTTCAAAGCCGGCCTGAGTTACGGCATGGCTGATTTGCTCGTCATCAGTAGCCACGATCACCCTCGACACGTTTGAGGCGGCTGAAGCTCGCTCAGCCACCCACACGATCAATGGTTTTCCGGCGATCGGCAGCAGAGCCTTCCCTGGCAAACGCGTAGAACTGTAGCGCGCGGGAATCACTGCGACTGCAATTTTTGAGGAATTTGAACCCGTGTGAATCACGGGATTACACGGTAGCGCGGTATTAACGCGGTGTCAATGTAGAGGCCTCGCTCCCTGGTGTTCGTTAGAAGTCTCAGGAGGACAAGTGTCGATCCAGCAGAGATGATAGTTCCGACGAGGCGAGCGGCTTTCTGACGTAGTCGTTGCAACCGGCGGCGAGCGCCCTTTGTCGAAGTTCGTCTCCGCTATGAGCGGTGAAAGCGATGATTACTACTGTCGAATTCTTCAGGTTCTGGCGAATCAGGCGAGTCACCTCGATGCCATCAAGACCGGGCATCGCCACGTCCATCAGGATTAGACTCGGGACGTCCCGCTGAACCAATTCAATGGCTTCTTCCCCGTTTGCGGCTTCCAGGACCCGGTAGCCGAGCATCTCCAATTGAAATCGAACGTAGTCCCGGATGTCATCAGTGTCATCGACAACCATGACTGCCTGCTTCGGGGTCCTTTTGTATGAGCGCTCAGCCAGCGATCCTCCAGAAAAGTACGTTTTTAACCGAACGGAAGGCGGTTGTCTGTGTGTTTCCGTACAAAATGGGGCCGGCGGCTTGGATTCAGGAGTGCTGAGAACGTGCGACGCGTAGCGGCGGCCATTCGGCGGGTTGCCAGGCAATCACGCAACGACGCGCAGGAGATTCGTCAAAGCGCGAGAAGCCGGATCAATCATCTCGTTTGTTCACAATCACGCGGCGGCGCAGGAGCGCATTCAGGTTATATCGCTCTTTGCGGTAAGGATTGACCTTGGACTTCTCGTCCACAAACTTTTCCCAGTCATCCTCGCGATAGCGACCAAGGACAATTGTATCGCCCTTGCGCGACAGCAACCTGGCCCAACGACGGAAGAAGACTTCGCCGCGGGCCGGATCCACCACCGCAAAGTACGAAGCGCCCAACCCGCCATCACTTAGTATGACCAGCAAGGCGTTTCTTCCTGTACTGGTCGTAACTTCAGCGACTTTATCGACCATGAAATACTCAGACATGATCTTGCGCGAGCGGGCCGTGCGCGCGTCATAGACGTGCAGCGACATCCCCTCATTTTCAAAACCACCGGAGCCGTCGCGTCCTGAATAAACCAACTTCTGTCCGCTTTGAATGATCCAGGATTCATAGCCGGCATCGGCAACTTTGCTTTCTTTGCCGCCGATGGTGGCGTAGACCGGGCCCTGCATTTCATTCTCAGATCGATCCACACGCGTAGCCGTGATCGTCTGCGCTTGAGCGCCGGCGATCAAGAAAAGCAGCAGCAGAGTGGCGCCCGATATTTTTGTCAGTAGTTTCATTCTTTTTTTAACGATTGCTAATTACAAACGTCGGCACCATGCCGCCGCCGGCAGTGACGTTGGCGAGCTCATTCGAAGACAGACGCGTGAAGGCTGACCCAACTTTCCCATTAAAGAGCAACGGATCGAGATCAACCAATTGCTCCGCAAAACTGATCGTACCATCGGGCATGAGCGCCGGAAACACCTCTTTAGCCGTGGGCACGCGTTCCTGGACGAGGTAATCTCCGTTGGCCAGCGCGCTGTGAATCGCTTCATTCCAAGCGATCTCATCGGTGTTCCACCCAATGTAAATTCCGTGACCGCCGTAATCATCGTTCGGCTTCAGGACTAAACGATCGCGCCGGTCCGCTATGAATTGCAGCAGATCGATTTCGCCGCCTTGATAGTCACTCTTCTCTGCCCGGACCGGTCGTGTCCAGGGCACGTGGTCCTTAATCATCGCCAGCTCGTTCGCCGCGAACAACGACGAGTATCGCGCGTCAGTCAGCACCGCGAACAAAGCCTTTTTATGAATCAGCTTCGAGCGGAAACTGTTGACCATGCAGAAAGCGCGTGCGCGATACGCGTTTAGGAGCGCGGGATGCTCGTCCATTACGGGCAAGTACTCGTTCACCAGCAGCCGCTTGTAAACGATATCGATTTCAAAGTCCCCGGCGCGCAATCGCCCGTTCGAGAACTCGAGTTGGTCCGGCGACGCAATGATCGAAGGGTAACCTTCGGCTTCAAAATATTCGCGGAACAACTCAAATTCATTTTGCGTCGGCATGCCTTTCAGATCGACGATTGCGATTTGTGGCGGCCGGTCAGGCTTACGTCCCAGAAATTCCTGATGGCAGTCAATCAGTATTTTTAGCATCAACGGGCTGCCTTCGAACCGCTGTAACTCATAACGCTCGGCAAACCGTTTCATCACCGGCAACTGTTGAAAGATCTCGAAAGCGGCATCACCATACGCGATGCCTGCCGGACTCTCGCCATTCAATTCGACAAAGCTGTAAGCAGCATCAGTCAGGAATGAATCCAGTCGCGCCGTCGGAGAAACGGCGCGATAGCCCGGATCGATTTTTACCAATTCGCGCTCGATAGGAGTCAGGCCCAGGTAATCGAGCAGTGACTCGTCGTTCACGGCCGCGTCTTTCACCTTTTCGATCGCGCTCCAGACAGTTTCGCAAACGCTGACGATGCGCGCGAAGTCTTCTTTCGCGACAAAGTGCGGCCGCAGGTAAGGCGACAAACGCCGCCCTCCAAAGATTAGCTTAGCGCGCTCGAGACCCTGATCGAGCATGTTCAATGAACTGCCGGCGAGATCAGCGTCGTTCAGCAGTTCGTGGTAATAGGCAACGGCTTCTTTGAGCATTCTGGGGACAAAGCGGATTAAGATAAAACGACAGGACTGCAGGGTAGCACATTCTGTAGCGCGATTTCATTTTCTGATCAGAACGTCTCGGCAATACTTGCATCGATGTTTGAATCGCGGCGCGCAATCATCGACAATCCTGCGCAAAGCCCTGTCGCCCAGGACACTCTGATAACGCCTTTTTAGATCCGCAAACAATTCGATCCTGATTTTGAGCAGCTCCAGCACTTCAGTCACGTCATTGAAACACTCCACCAGAATCGGCTCGATTCCGTATCTGCGCAAATCGTGCGTTCTAAGGCTCTGCTGCTTCTTCCTTCGCTGGTATTCCGCTTCGTGTTTGGCGTCATAGGTAAGTATTGTTTTTGATGCGTTCAAGTGGCCCTTCCGGCGAACATCACGAAAAACTACATAGTGCACTCTCTTTTTGTTTTCCAGCAGGGCACAAAGATGGCCGAGCGTGTAGTTGAGATTGGGATCGTCAAAACTCAGCCCCAGGAACAAGAATGTCCTGGTCAGGAGAGCCGTGGTCAACGTATGCTGAAATACGGGATGCGTTCTCGGATAACGCTCGTAGTCATCCTTGGTGATGATCACCTTGTCCGGTTGAGAAATGTCGCCATGCATTTTGTAGAGGATCGCCGCACACCCTTTTCTACTGAAGCCAACATCCTTGTCTCGGATCTTAACGTCGAGATACTTTTTCGCGGCTAGAAACCCGTATTCGATTAATTCGTCATAGTTGGTGGTCCATATTGTGGGAATGGGAAGGTCCGCAATGATTGTGTGATTGCGCTCATAGGTCCCCGGCCGGTCAAATTCATCCAGCAACGCCTGGTTTAGGAATGAGCGCTCACCGTTCTTGCTATTAATGTAGTACTGAGCCAGGGCGACGAGATCTGTCTCGACACTGATTCCCAGTTCGTCAGCAAATGGTTTGAGGAACCCCTTCCAATCCACAAAACCGGCGCCGCGCGACATCCCAGCTCCAAGAAACAGAGCGACGCTATTCTCGACTACAGCCGAGGCATAGTTTTTCACAAGACTGTCAACGTCAACCGGCATCTGCTCTGGACTCGCGATCGGGAGCGTAACTGTTCCCGTCGCCACTTCGGCGACTGGAGACAGTCATTGGATAGAGTTTAGAAAATGCTAGTAATCGAGGTTTTCCAATCTTATGAGTGAATGAGCTGACTTGGAGTCGTTTTAAGGCTTTCGTGGCACGTTGAGCGCGAGCCTGATCAATACCTGGTCACGAATCAAATCATCAGCTTTCCCCGGATAGGTAAGGTTCCAGTCTTTCCGGTTGATGGAAAATTCGGCGTTGACTGAGACTTTATCAGGCCCAATTTGAATCGTCGCAGGAAAACTAATTGCTTTCGTCACGCCGTGCAGATCGAAATTGCCGGTGATGACATGCGTTCCGACGCCACCCGCAGTGTTCGGCTCGATCTTTGTCGAAGTGAAGTTCGCTTTCGGGTACTTCGCCACATCAAAGAAATCCGGCGTCTGCAAATGTTTAGTCAGTCCATCGTCGTCCGTGGCGACTGAATTGGCGTCGATATTGATCGTCACACGGCTTTGTTCCGCCGCGTTATTCGCCAGATCGATGGTCCCGTCAAACTGCTTGAAAGATCCATTGTGCGACCGCGTCACTTTTGACGCGACGAATTCAACTTTCGAGTTGTTCGGCGTGATCGTCAGCGTCTCTGCGCCTGCGGGTTTGTTTGTGCCGGCGGCCGGCGAAGCCTCAGACACTGTCGCCTTGGTTTTGTTCGCAGTCGGATCGCTGGCGCAGCTTTGCGCGACCAGGCCCGCAAATACCAACGCTACGATCGCAAAATATTTTCTCATTCTTAATCTGCTCCTTTCACTCTTCCGGTTTGGAGTAACAACCTGGGGGCGCGGTGGGCTTAACTAAAGTTTGAAACACAAACGTTAAAGGTACGACAACCACCAATCCTTGCGCCGCGCTTTTACTCCCGCAAACCATTTGCAGAGGGGATAAAGCAGAAGCACGCCCGCGATCCAGCAAACATAAACGATTGCCAGGTTAAAACCGACTCCCGGCGGCGGACCGTTCGTGCCAATCTGACTTCCAAACATCCACCTCACCGGCTTTCCTCCAACCAGATGGGCAATGATCGAAGTCAAATGGGCCATAAGCCATTGAAGGACATAAAAGAAAAGCGGCACGCGGCCAAACGTCACAAAAAACCTGCGAATGAATGAAGAGGATTTTGAGCCGGATAATTCAAACCAGGCAAGCGCGATCAAAGCCGGACCCAGAGTCATCAAGAGAAACAGCAGTGACGGCGGATACTTCATGACATTGAAGAAAGACACGACCGTCATCGCCGCTCGCGTCTGATGACTCCACGGTGTGGGGTCGCCGTAGTAATTAATGAACCGCAAGACAACAAACAGCAACATGGCGACGCCGCCAATGTTCCATAACCATTTGCGGCGTTGCGGTGCTTCCATTTGATAAAGCGCCCCGAGTGAGTAACCGACGGCCATAACTCCGATCCACGGAATCAACGGGTACAGCACAAAAACTACCGGACTGGGCCAGCCGAGAAGCGGAACCGGCTCGAACGGCTGATGCAGGAAAAAATAGATTTTCGTCCAGAAGCCAGGCACTGCAGTGGCAGGACCGCGCCAGCCCGCAAAATGAAATCGGTCAAGCAGGTTATGCAGCGCGATCATCAACAGGCCGGCGCAGGCAATCATGCGCACCGGCAAGTGAATCAGCCCGGCCAGCACGATCATGGAAACGCCAATCACCCAGATGACCTGCGCCACGCCGATAAACCGATAGTCAAAGTTCAGGAAGGTGGCGCAACGGACCACGGTAAACTCGAGCACCACCAACCACAGTCCGCGGGTAAGCAGGAACCGAGACAATTCTCGTTTGCTCTTACCACGTGCAATCTGAAGATAGGCGCCGGTGCCGGCGAGAAACACAAACACCGGAGCGCAAAAGTGCGTGAGCCATCGCGTGAAGAATATCTTGACGCTGCTGTGCGATAGATCGGTGGGGTCAAAGCCCTGCAATTGCGCGTAATGCACAAAGTCCCGCGTGTGATCCAGGAGCATGATCACCATCACGATGCCGCGCAGCAGATCGATCGAATCGAGCCGCTGGCGCCCCGGTTTACCCGGTTCGGGATCGACCGGACCAGTTCCCTGCAGATTTGCCTCTGACGTCATCGCAGCTTACGAATTTTCAGAAATTGATACGAGTGCGGAGTTTAGCGCAGAACGGCTCTGGAATTCGAGTGCAAAACACCGGCGCGCGCTTACAACTCGATCTGGCGCACGGAAATGATCGGCCCAAACTTCAGCAGGTCTGCAACGGTTGTTTCTTTCAACGCCGCGTCAACCTCGATCAGCGCCATCGCTTCCCCGCCTCGTTCACGCCGCCCCAAATGAAACGCGCTGATGTTGATGCCGCTTTCGCCGAGAATAGTGCCCACTCGGCCGATGACTCCGGGCACGTCGCGATTGTGCATCACCAGCATGAAACCGCGCGGCACTGCTTCGATGCGAAAGCCGTCGATCCTGGTGATTCGTCCTTCGCGATAACCTTCCGCGGTCCGAAACACTGTGCCGGATGCGGCGTTCTCGCCACCCTCAGATTTGATTGACGTGCGAATCGCCGAAGCCTGCGTAGTCCCTCGAGCATAAGCAGTGGTGACCGAAATGCCTCGCTCTTCCACAATCAGGAAAGCGTTGACCACGTTTACCCGCGCGCTGACATTGCGCAGTAATCCGGAGAGAAAAGCCCGGGTAACAGGCGCCGCATCCAACTCGACCAACTCGCCGGCAAACTCGAGCCGGATCTCGCGCACCGCGCCGTTGGCGAGCTGGGCTTGAAAGCGGCCCAGGCTTTCAGCCAAAGACAGGTAAGGTTGCAGCGTAACCAACTCAGTCGCGCCGAGCACCGGCATGTTTACCGCGCCGTGGAGCGCGCCAGTAAGAAAATAATCACGCATCTGCTCGGCCACGGTGAACGCCACCGCTTCCTGGGCTTCAGTAGTGGACGCGCCAAGGTGCGGAGTAACGATCACTTGATCGAGTTGCAGCAACGGATGAGCTGCAGGAGGCGGCTCTTGCTCAAAGACGTCGAGCGCGGCTCCGGCGATCTTTCCCGACTTGATCGCTTCGTTGAGCGCACCCTCATCAACCAGACCACCACGCGCGCAGTTTATGATGCGCGCGCCCGTTTTCATTTTCTCGATTGCTGCCGCGTTGATCAGGCCGCGCGTTTCCGGAGTCAGTGGTGTATGAATTGTCAGAAAGTCTGCCCGAGACAGGACTTCATCCAGCGCGGTTGTCTCGACCTCGACGTCGCGACTCTGCTCGGGGCTGATGAACGGATCGTGTGCGACGATCTTCATCCCCAGTCCGGCGGCGCGGGCCGCTACAGCGCGTCCAATTCGGCCGAGGCCGATAATTCCCAGCGTCTTGCCCCGCAGCTCAGCGCCGATGAAGCGCTTACGCTCCCAGTTCGCGGCCTTCACGCTGCTGTTCGCCTGCGCCACATTGCGCGCCAGTGACACTAACAGCGCGATGGTGTGTTCGGCGGTCGTGATGGTGTTTCCGTCAGGGGCATTCATCACCACGATTCCCCGAGTGGTCGCAGCGGAAACGTCAATATTGTCCACGCCCACGCCCGCGCGCCCCACCACGCGCAACTGTTCGGCGCTGTCCATTACTTCGGCAGTGACCTTGGTTTCGCTCCGAACGACCAGCCCGTCGCAGCCGGCCAGGGCCCTTTGCAGCTCTTCGGGCTTCATGCCGGTCTGCTTGACCACTTCAAAACCGGCGTCGCGCAACGGTTGCAAACCGGCGTCGCTCACTTCATCGCTAATCAGTATTCTGGGTTTACCGGGCATGCTCCAAGTAGCCTTCGCACTGTCTCTTTGTCGATTTGGAAGTCGTATCCTAACAGCCCGCCACACCAGGGTCGAGCGGTCAGCTTGAAATGAATGTCGTCAGGGTTCTTTCTTTCTGACCGGTCCGGGTCGACCCGCTGTGCCGACCGATCCAGGACAAAACCCTCCTTTTCCTAAGAAAACTGAATATCTGGCCGCTTGAGCTGCATTGGCACAACCGTTGCCAAATGCCGAACGCCACCTCCGTGTGAGAGTTGTGGCCATAGACTCGAGGAGACGCTAAGAACAATGGAATTCACCACCAGATTAAGAAAAGCAGTCACCCTGCTGACAACCGCCCTAATGCTAGCGCCCGCGTTGAGCCTGGCCGGCCGAGTTCGCGCCGAGTCTCGCAGCGCCGCGGCGCCAGTTTCGGTTTTGGCCAAGGATGACTCAGGCGGCAAAGGCAACGGCAACGGTCGCAGGAAAATGGCGCCTGACCTGGAAGAGACCATCAATTCGGAAGTCTCAAAGGGCAAAGGTCACCAGACCACCCGCGTCATTATTCAGCTGAACAACAACAGCCTGACCGATGCCGAGCTCAGCGACAAAATGGCAAAGAAGAACGGCAAAGTGAAAACCCGCATGAATACGCTGGGAATCATTGTCGCCGATCTGCCAACGTCTGATATTTCTAATCTTCAGGATGACGACGACATCGCTTACATCAGCCCGGACCGTCCGGTGGCTTCCTTTGGACATGTGGAAACCGCATCTGCCGCGGCGCAGGATGACGCCCGCAGTGAGGTTATCGGTTTCTCGTCGCTCAACGGCACCGGCGTTGGTATCGCAGTGCTTGATAGCGGCATTGACGACACACACAACCTGATCAAAGCCTCGACCGGACGCCCCGCCGTTGTTTATGCGAAGACCTACACCAGCGTTCCTTACAACAAAGACTATTACGGTCACGGTACCCACGTCGCTTCAATGCTGATGGGAAATCCTGGTTTCAAATCGGACTACTACGGCGGCATCGCCTATGAAGCGAAAATCATCAGCCTCGGAGTTCTGGACGCCGCGGGTAAGGGTACATCCAGCAACGTGATTGCGGCGCTGGATTGGTGTATTGCCAACAAAGCGACCTACAACATTCGCGTTATCAATATGAGTTTGGGAACACCGGCGAAGGACAGTTACAAAACTGATCCCCTGTGCCTGGCGGCGCGTCGCGCTTACAACGCCGGCATCGTGGTTGTGGTTGCCGCCGGTAACCGTGGCAAGAACGCTCTGGGACAAAAACTTTACGGCGGTATCGACTCGCCCGGCATCGAGCCTTCAGTTATCACGGTAGGGGCCAGCAATTCTTTCGGCAGCGACTCTCGCCTCGATGACAAAATCGCTACCTACAGCTCGCGTGGACCGACGCGTGGTTACACGAAAGATTCAGCCGGTGTTAAGCACTATGACAACCTGGTTAAGCCGGACCTCGTGGCTCCGGGTAACAAGCTGATTGGTGCGATGTCGCCGAGCAGCGCGGGCAAACTTACCAGCCTGGTCTTCCTCAATCCGTCCCTCAAAATCGGATCGACCACCGCGACCGACCAGATGATGTATCTCAGTGGCACGTCCATGTCGGCCCCGGTTGTCGCCGGTGTCGCGGCCATGATGTTGGAAGCCAATTCGACCCTGACGCCTGGCTTGGTGAAAGCGATCCTGATGTATACCGCCCAACCCCTCAAGGGCTTCAACTCTCTCGAACAGGGCGCCGGTGAAATAAACGCCGAAGGAGCAGTTCGGATTGCCAGCTGGGTAAAGGACAACGCGTCCACCTTCGCGAACGGCACTGCGATGCTCGATCAGTGGGACGAAGGCGGCCAGTCAAATTACATTCATTCTCTGAATGAGCGTATTGACTGGGGTCGCGGCATCGTCACCGATTACTGCATCCTTTCCGGTAGCGAGCTGATGACCAAGTGGCAGGGCATGTACGCCCAGAGCAAGCTGCTCGCAGACGGCACGTCCGTTACGAACGGCGTCATCAGCAAATCCGTCAGCCTGGTGACCTCGGGTGTTCTGAATACCTCAGGGCCGGTGACCACCACCGGAGTTCTGCTCAGCGATGGAATCCTGTTCACCAGCGGTGTGTTACTCAGTGATGGCGTCCTGCTTAGTGACGGCGTGCTCTTGAGCGACGGTGTCCTGATCAGCGATGGCGTGCTACTTAGCGACGGTGTCCTGCTTAGCGATGGTGTGCTACTTAGTGACTGCGTCCTGGGTGACAACACGAAATCTATGCAACCCGCTCCTTAGTAAGTAAATCGAGAAGAAAGGAGCGACTACTATGCAAACTCAAAATCAAATCTACGGAAACAATGCAGGAGCCTTCGGGCCTTTCAATCAGAACGCGGCTGTCCTGCTGGACAACAGCGTACGGACTGAAGTGCTTGAATTCCTGGAGCGGCGGCCGGCGGAAACGGCAATGCTTAGCGGCCTGGTCAGGGACAACGGTCTGCGCAGCCGCGTCAACCGCGGCGACTTCTACGGTTGCCGCAACCGCCAGGGCGAGTTCGAAGGTGTGGCGTTGATTGGTCACGCTACTCTGTTTGAGACCAGCACGAACCGGGCTTTGCGCAGTCTGGCGCGCGTCGCTGAATCGTGTGCCAATACGCACATGATCATGGGCGAAGCGGGCATGCTCGATCGCTTTTGCGGCTTCTATTCCCAGCCGAGACTGCCACGCCGCAAAGCTTGTCGCGAACTCCTGCTCGAGTTACGCGCGCCGGTGCAATCGCGACCGGAAGTTCCGGGTCTGCGTCCGGCGACTATGAGCGACCTCGAAATGCTCCTGCCCATTCACGCGCAAATGGCGCTTGATGAGAGTGGCGTCGATCCGATGGCTAAAGATCCGAAAGGCTTTAAGGATCGCTACGCACGCCGGATTCAGAAGAACCGCACCTGGGTATGGATCGAGTCAGGCAACCCAATCTTCAAAGCGGAGATCGTGTCTGACACGCCGCGGGTCGCTTACCTCGAAGGCGTTTGGACAAACCCCGAGAGCCGCTCAAAGGGCCGGGGCACCGATTGCCTGCTGCAACTTTCGCAGCGCCTCCTTTCCACCAGCGAAGCGATTTGCGTCTTCGTCAACGAAGAAAACGACACAGCCCTTCGCTTCTACCAGCGCGCCGGATTCACATCCAAGAGCACCTACGACACGATTTTCCTGCAACCCTACTAGATTCTTTCCAACTGAACCGCGATAGATTTCCAACCCAGCAGTGAGCGCGAGCTTGCTCTGCGAAAGTTCGGTGTGATAACAGTCTCACGCATTCTCAGTCGAGTCTGTTTGCCGAGGAACCGAAATGGAGATCTATGTTTATCGCTACGGCGCTGCAAAAGTCGAGTCAGGCTTTACGGCCGCACAGCTTCCCGAACTGCTGAAAGATGAAAAGTCCGTCATCTGGGTCGACATGGAGTCGCCCACTGAAGCGGACGAAGATATTCTGCTGAATGTCTTTCAGTTTCACCCCCTTACTGTCGAAGACTGTCGCGAGAACCGCCATTATCCCAAGATAGAAGAATTCCCCGACTACGTTTACTTCATCGTGCACGGAGTCAAGGCCGACACCAGCCCCGATCGCTTCAACACAATCGAGCTGGACGGGTTCCTCGGGCGAAACTATGTCATCACCTACCATCACGACATGTTTCGCAGCATCAACAACGTCAAGAAGATGTTGAGCACGAGTCCGGTTCCCTGCCAGCGCGGCCCCTCGTTTCTGCTGCATCAGATTCTGGACCAGATTGTCGATTTCTATTCGCCGGTGCTGGATGACTTTGACGAGCGCATCGACGAGCTGGAAGACAACATCTTCACTTTAAAGCGGCCCAACGATCAGATCCTCGAACAGATCATGGAGTTGAAGCGCAGCGTACTTCGCTTGCGGCGCATTTCGGCCAAACAGATGGACATTTTCTATCGCATGAGCCGCGGGGAAATCCACCTGATTCCCCAGCCAATGCTGCCATTCTATCGGGACATCTACGACCATCTGATTCGCGTCACGGACCTGGCTGAGAACTATCGTGATTTGATCGGCGGCGCGCTGGAGGCTTACCTGTCGGTAGTTTCGAATCGCATGAACGAGATCATGAAGGTGCTGACAATTTTTTCCGCCATCATGCTGCCGCTGACTTTTATCGCCGGTCTTTACGGGATGAATTTCGACAATCTGCCGGAACTTCATTTTCAATACAGTTATTTTGTGGTGCTGGGAATAATGCTGGTGGTAGCTGTGGGCATGTTGTATTTATTCTGGCGGCGCGGGTGGATTGGCGCCGGCCCGAAGAAAAAGCAACGCCGCTCAACGTAAGGCAAGGTAGATCAGATAACCACTGATGAGCACCGAGTTGGCGATCAGGGCATAAACGCCGGCCAGGACGTCATCCGCCATGATTCCCAGTCCCGACTCCAAGCCCTCAAGCCGCCGAATAGGATAGGGCTTCCAAATATCGAACGCGCGGAAAAACAGAAAGGCGGTGATCACTGTCCAACCTGAATGCGCAAGAAAGGGCCAGGACAACAGCGCAATCATTTGGCCTGAGACCTCATCGATTACCACAATCGAGGGGTCCTTTTTCTGTAGCGCTCGTTCAGTTCGTGAGGCCGCCCAAATACCAAGGATGGTCACGCCGAAGATAATGACTAACATGAACGTGACCTGAGGTGTGTAGGTATCGAGCAGGTTTGGGCCGACGCGCAGTGCTCGGGTTTCAAAAACCTGATAAATCCAATTCCAGAGCGTCACATACAGTCCGGCGCCGACGAGTGCTCCTAACGTACCCGGCGCAAATGGAAAGTAACCGACCCCACACGTCGCAATCGCCAGCGCGACATAGTCGAGCGCAGTGCGACGCTGGCGGGGGGCGACTTCCTTCGCCGGAACGGCTGCATCAGGATTCAGCTCGTCACTGGATTCTTTGATTGCTGTCAATTTGGTTAACCTGCGCGAGAGCTAACTTTTGATAATGCCGACTGTACCGCAATTTTTGGAGTGCGCCGCAATTTTTGGAGTGCGCCCCAATTTTGGAGTGCGCCGACCTGTCGGCGCTTTAGTACTGCACGAGAAAGCGGTGACAGGTCACCGCACTCCAAAAAAGCCACTCCCGTGTACAGCATACGATTGCATTTGGCTTTGCCTTCAGCCTATGCTACCGCGAGACGCCTTTCTGACATCGAAACAACCGCCCCAGATGCACCGCGACGTCTGTGACCTCTTGTATCAAACAGTATGTTTAGTGTCGAGCCGTGAGTTCATTCGTCCATAGCCAAAAGCGGTTAGCCGTCATGCAGCGGGCGGGATTGTCCGCAGATTTCTCACTCTCTCTGTGTCTCGGCCTTGTCTGCTTTCTCAGCTTCGCAGTTCCCACGATCGCGCTCGATTTGCACGAGTTGCAATCGGGCGGCGGCCGCCTGAAAGGAAGAATCGTCGCCGTGTCCGGCGACAGACGTGAACGTCTTCCCGGCGTAGTGGCCATCCTCAGTGGAGAGATCCTGGGCGACAAGAAACTGGAAGCGATCAGCGATGACCAGGGTGAATATTCCTTTAACCGGCTGGCCGCCGGAGACTACAAGCTCACCGTAAACCATCCGGGTTTTGAAAAGTTCGAGCAGCGCGTGATCATTCCGATCGATGCCACCGTCGACCTTGATGTGATGTTGCAGCCGGCTACCGTGCGCGAGTCGGTCACGGTAACCCCCGAAGAAGATCGGATTAACACGACTGATACGACCGTGGCGGGCACAATCTCCGGGACAAAGCTCCACAACGCGCCCCTCGTTAACGAGAAGTTTCAGGATGCGCTGCCACTTTTGCCTGGCGTGACTCGCAGTCGGGACGGTTCCCTCAACATCAAGGGCACGCGGCCGGATCAAGGTGGAGTGCTCGTCTCAAACCACAATGTTACCGATCCGGTCACCGGCGATGCCGCGATCGATCTTCCGCTTGAAGCAGTCGAATCCGTGCAGGTTTTTTCAAATCCATTTTCTGCCGAATACGGCAGATTCACCGGCGCGGTAGTCGCGGTTGAGACCCGATCGGGAAGCAATCAGTGGCGTTACCTGGTCACCAATTTACTGGTCCGTCCGCGCCTTCGCGATGGAAAGTTGTACGGCGTGCAGTCCGCCACTCCGCGGATTGCCGTGGGCGGCCCGCTCAGGAAGGACAAGATCTTTTTCTTTCAGAGCCTCGAATATCGATTTGTCCGCACTGAGGTGACCAGCCTGCCGGCGGCGCAACGCGACAGCAAACTCGAGAGCTTTGATTCGTTCACGCGTTTTGATTTCAACCTGAATAAGGCGAATCGCCTCACGGTCAGTTTTTCACTTTTCCCGCAGAAACGCGATGCCTTCAATCTGAGTACTTTCATACCGATAGAGACGGCCGCCAACCTGCACCAGCGCGGTTGGTTTTTCGCGGTCAATGAACAAGCAACTTTCGCAAAGGGCGGACTACTACAATCCAGCCTCGGCCTGAAACAATTTGACGTTGATGTCTTTGGAAATAGCGATGCCCCTTTCGAGATTTCTCCCCAACGACGCTCGGGTGGATGGTTCGATCGGCAGCACCGCGAAAGCCGTCGTCTGGAATGGCTGGAGATCCTGAACCTGCCGGAGAAGAAATTCCACGGTGCACATGCGTTGACCCTCGGGCTTAATCTGAGCCTCACTCAATTTGACGGCCAGGACAGGTCTGCGCCGGTGCGTATTGTGCGCGCGAACGGCACGCTTAGTCAGCTAATCGATTTCGCAGGCGCCGGCTCTCTGCATCGCGACAACACCGAATTCGCGGCTTTCGTGCAGGACAAATGGAGCCCGCACCGGCGCGTGACAATTGACCTGGGACTGCGGCTTGATCGAGACGCCATCGGAAAAGAAAACAACTTTGCTCCGCGACTCGGCTTTGCAGTGCTGCCGTTCGCAAACGAACGCACCGTGGTTCGCGGAGGCGTCGGCCTTTTCTATGACAAGATCTCAATCAACGTCGGCAGCTTTGAACAATATCAGCAACTCGTAATTACTACCTTTGCCCCGAATGGTTTGACACCTGTCGATGGTCCCAGAACATTTCGCCCGGTTTTGGAACGAGGCGATTATCGGAACCCACATAGCGTCGCCGGCACGCTGCAGATCGATCATGAAATCGGCAGGTTCCTGTTTCGGGTTGGCTTCGAAGAGCGGAACACTCGGGGCGAGTTTATCCTCGAGCCGATCGCGGATGGCAGGTTGCTCCTGCAAAGCGGTAAGTCACATTATCGCGAGTTCCAGGCGACTGCGCGTTTCCGTCTGCAAGAGCGGAGGCATCTATATCTAGCCTACGTCCGCTCACGGGCGACGGGCGATCTGAACGCATTCGCCAATTATTTTGGTAACGCTCGCAATGCAGTCATTCGCCCCAACGAGCGCTCGCTGCAACCGTTCGACGCGCCCAACCGGCTTCTGTTTTGGGGAGACATTGCCCTCCCGAAACAAATCACCGTCTCACCGGTCATGGATTGGCATACCGGCTTTCCCTTTTCTTTAATTGACGAGGACCAAAACTTCGTCGGTGCGCGCAATCGCGGCGGGCGTGATCCGGCGTTCTTCTCGCTCGACCTTCAGGTAACCAAAGGCCTGGCACCGCGCGTGCCGAATTGGGGAGTGATTCCGGCGAAATTTCGCGGCCGGAAATTTCCTGGCCGTTTTGGCGTCAAACTATTTAACCTTACCAATCATTGGAACCCGCGCGACTTTCAAAACAACATCGACAGCCCGGACTTTGGAACTTTCTACAACAGTCCGGAACGAGGATTGAGATTAAAGTTTGAGTTCGTGAAGTTTTAGAGGATGGGCGTCCTGTTTTGTGTATATCATGGCGGCTCTGGCTCCAGGATCGCCAAGAGTTCACAACACAAATGGTCGCTGACAGATCTTTCAGGTTAGCTGGCCGCGCTAACCTACAATCCTTCCCACCAGGTCATATTCCTGCGCTTCCGTAAGCAGGACGTTGACCATCGTGCCCGGCACTGGCTCGAAGCCCTTTGGCGCATCATTAATCAAAATACATCCGTCGATGTCCGGCGCCTGCGTCTCAATGCGACCTTGCCACAGCAGCTCACTTTCGTTCGACTCGCCTTCGAACAACACTCGCACGGTTTTGCCCAGACGCGCTTTGTTCTTGCGCCGCGAAATCTTTGCCTGCTCTTTCATTAACTGATTTCGGCGGCGCTTGGCTGTCTTTGGATCGACTTTGTCCGGCAGATCAAACGCCGGCGTTCCTTCTTCATCCGAATAAGTGAACACACCGACGCGATCAAATTCGACGTTCTTTACAAACGTCATGAGCTCCTGAAAATCTTCTTCAGTCTCTCCGGGAAAGCCGGTGATAAAGGTTGTGCGGATGCCGATGTCCGGAACACGGGTGCGCACGCGGTCGATTAGCCGTTCGAGCGACCCTCGGTTACCACCGCGTTTCATTAGCTTTAGAACGTTTTGTGATGCATGTTGCAAGGGAATATCCAGATACTTTACAGCTTTGGGTTCTTCGGCGAGCACGTCCAGGAACCCGTCGCTGATGTGCGTCGGATAGGTATACATTACGCGCACCCACTCGATGCCGTCCGTGTGTGAGAGCTCGCGCAGCAAATGGGCGAGGGCGTCCTGCTTGCCGAGGTCTTCGCCGTAACGCGACGAATCCTGTGCCACCAGAATCAATTCCTTCACGTCTTCTTCCGCAAGTTGATGGGCCTCAGCCACGATCGATCCGAAACGGCGACTGCGAAAGTGGCCGCGCATTTGCGGAATAAAGCAGAACGCGCACGGCCGATCGCAGCCTTCGGCAATTTTAATGAACGCGTAATGCGAAGGCGTGGCCAGCACCCGCGGAGTTGATTCGTCGTAAAGATAAGTCGAGCTCTGGTTTCCCAGCGGAATGACCGGCAACGATCGCGTATTTGTTTTTGGATCACAGACGCTGAGGATGTCGTTGATCTGACTGGTGCCGATGAAAGCGTCGACCTCCGGCATTTCGGCTTTCAGCTCATCGCGATAGCGCTCTACCAGACATCCGGCCACCACCAAACGTTTCGCTTTGCCCTCAGTTTTCAACCGCGCCGCTTCGAGAATGGCTTCGATAGATTCCTTTTTGGCTGAGTCGATAAACCCACAGGTGTTCACTACGACCGTGTCCGCATCTTCAGCGTCCGACGTAATTTGATATCCGCTTTGTTGCAGCTGGCCCATCATCACCTCGCTATCGACGAGGTTCTTGGGACAGCCAAGACTGATAAATCCAATTTTCATAAATAAACTTGCTTCGTAAATAGAAACCGACGATTTAAACTCTAATTAATTGTTATCCAACTGCTGCAGTTTGCTAAGCAACTGCTCGATTTGGCTTCGCTCTTCCGAAGATAACTTCTCTTCCCCATACCGAACGCGATTGTACGCAGTGGTTATCGCTCGCGCTTCGCTCAAGCCAACCGCAGCAGCAAATTCCAAAGGTGTTTGTGAAGCGTCCCGCATCAGGCCTCTTTCCAGCACAGTGGGATCCGAAGCTTGGAATTCACGTGACTTGAAGTCG
>JADMIO011006332.1_pt1 | contig 112782 bp, 147 predicted proteins | sample 8958161 | NCBI WGS metagenome assembly JADMIO01 (sample SAMN16585339, study PRJNA669376) | soil metagenome | isolation source: Crop rotation soil | place: USA: Cullars Rotation, Alabama | collected 2011
AGGTGAGCCAGTGTGATTACATTTGCGGCCTAACTGTGGCCAGTCCAGTTACGCTGGAGTCACTAGTATTTAGGTGACACTATAGAAGCGGCCGCGACAACTTGTCCACGTGGAATTCTAAGCTTAGGATCCCAATGTGCTGGAAAGCGGCTTTCGCCTCTGGCGAACTCCTTTCGCGTGCTCCCAGCGCGCTCAAGTCTCCCCAGAGCGGAGAAGGGCATCTCCCCGTTCGAGGCGGAGAGGGAGAAGGTGGGCTATCGTCACTCCCCAGCAGGACGGTTGCGTTGTCGTCTTCGACGAACAGTCGGAGGAGCAGGACTCCGAGGTGATTACTGATCTCTCGCGCGACCTTTCAAGGGAACTGCGTTGCCCCGTACTCGCCCTCCTGGCGTTGCCACGAATGGCAGGGTTGAAATGAAAAATAAGCGCCTGATCAGATCTGGAGTGCTGGCCGCGCTGGTTGTCGCGTTTGTAATCTCCATTATTCCCCGGGTCCGCTATCGGGCCGAGTGGAGGCGCACGGTGGCGGCACTTCAGAACCTGCCGCGCGATCGCGTTGACGCTGCGGCCCAAGCATTCAAGAGCGATCATAAGACTGCAGAGAGTGCTGTGTCCTTCCGCGAGCTGATATCGGGAGACTATCTGCGGGCAGAGGAGGTTGGAGTGTTGGCGGACAGAGACGCCTCGATCTCCTTTTCGGAAGAGACCAATCCGCAGATGGTGTGGATTCGCGTGCGGGCGGGCGATGGTTCTGACATTGTGCAGCTCAATGATGGGAGCATTCAAAAAGTAACAAAGCCATGACGCCGATCCATGTGATGGCAGTGCTGGGCATTAATCACCTCGCAGTCACCTAGTGAAAAGGGTTCTCGACATCGCCGCATACGCTTTCGGGATTATTGGAATCGGAGGCGGCGTGATTGTCCTGGGTGTCGTCACTCACAGCACAACTTTTGTCCTCGTGGGCATTCTCCTCTGTTGCAGCCTTTCGGCGCTTGCCTTTGTCCGTCGCCCGCAAACTGCTGCGAGGATTCAGGCGTGGCGAAGTTCCGGATCGAGATCGGCCAGAATGTTTTATTGGCTCATAATCGTCCTAACCATCTGCGCAGTGTTGCATACCATGCTGCAAATCATGAGAAGGAATGGGTGGATTGAATGATATCTCCTAACACGGCACAGCCGCGAAGCGTTTGCACGCGGCCGACGGCGAATAGCTTGCGCGTGGCCACTGATGCTGCTCGCCCCGCCAAGCTCGACAAACCGCCCGCCCCGGCGTAAAGACGTCCATGCACCAGCCTGTTTTACCGGGCGCAATTCGGCCACAGTTTGGATTCGAGCGTTAGTAATGTCGCATGCCTCAGTTACACAAATCCGCTGTTACATTGCGCATTGGTGGAGACGACCTTATCCCAGACGAGATCACCAAGTTGCTGGGGGTGGCACCTACTCATGCACAGACCAAAGGCGAAAAGTTTGTCGGCAAGAAGACAGGCCGCGTGAGGATTGCCCATTCAGGGATGTGGCGACTCAAAGCTTCAGATCGTGAACCCGAGGATATGGATGGTCAGATCCAAGAAATTCTCCTTCAGACGACTGGCGACCTTACGGTGTGGCGGAATATCACCAAGAGGTACCACGTTGACTTGTTTTGCGGTCTATTCATGCGTGTCGGGAACGAGGGAATGTCGATTTCGGCTACGTCTCTTGAGGCCTTAGGAGTTCGGGGCATCGAGCTAGACTTTGATATTTACGGGGGAAACGACGAAGAGGATGAAACGAGCACCTAACCCGGCGCAACGAGCCAGTTGGAGCGCCGCGCCCGGCGGGGATTTATGAATTACGATTTATGATTTTTGGAAATCAGTTCGACACCTCACCCCGGCGCGGTGAGGACACCGTCGCCCTACCAACGCAAAGTGGCCACGATGATAGAGCAGGTGATTGACTTAGCCGGGCGCGCCCTTTTGCAACTGTTCCGCTACTCCCCAATGCTCCCCTTAAACTGATCCGGAAGCTTCCACTGCGGCGGCACGGTTTGTCCTGAGTGCCTGGGTCGCTGACAAAGTTGGGAGGCAAATCAAATGAAGACGGGCCACAAGACGTGGCGTCCAAATGGCGACGCTCAGGCGTCGGTATGAAAAGCACCACACTGCGACGGAGTGCATTCACGCTCATCGAGTTGCTGGTTGTCATTGCCATCATCGCGATTTTGGCGGCGTTGTTGTTGCCAGCCCTGGCCAGGGCCAAGGCCCGGTCGCAACGCATTGCGTGTTTGAGCAACCAAAAGCAAATCGGTCTTTCCTTCAGCATGTGGGCGGCCGATCACGGAGAGCGTTTTCCCTCGACGGTGGATGCCGCGGAAGGCGGCAGCAAGGCGCAGTATCAAGCCTGGCAACACTTCGTCACCATGACCAACGAGCTCGTCACCCCAAAAATTCTTCACTGCCCAAGTGACCCAGCAAAAGGAATGGCCAGCGATTTCTCCGAGGCGGCGAGCGGACTGCGCACCTTGACCAATACCGCCATCAGTTATGCCGTCGGGACGGGCGCCGTGCCTGAGAGGACCGCCGCGCACCTTGCCTGTGATCGAAATGTGGTCGGAAAAGATGGAGAAGGATGCGGGCCTTCGTCGATCTTCGGAGTCATTACCCGGCTTAGAGTCGCGGACAACCCGAGTTGGGATGGCACCCTGCACGTCAACGCCGGGAATATGGTTTTGGCCGACGGCAGCGCCCACCAATTCACTCAGAACGGCCTGGCGCAGCAAATGGGGAGCACCGATGGCGATCCAAACTGTTCGCTGAAACCAAACTGATCTGTGGGTGAGTGGGGATTTACGATTTACGATTTTGGAAATCAGTTCGACACGTCACCCCGGCGCGGTGAGGACACCATCGCCCTACCGATGCAAAGTAGTCACGGATCGCAGGTTTTGGTGTGTTTACGGGGAGAATTCAGGCCGGCTGCGGCCGTGTTAAGTCGGAAGCCGCAGCCGACCCCGTCCAGACCGTAGGTCTGGGAACCAACGTTCGCAATCTGCCACAGGCGGTCTCTCCTGTCATTGGCGCTTCCCGCCGATCGGCCCTCGCGGAATCCGCGATGCCGGGGTGGATTTATGATTTATGATTTACGATTTACGATTGGGAAAAAAACGGGGCAGTCAAAGGTCGAGCGACGCTGACTGGTTGATGGTTGAGAGTAGGGTGCTGATTTACGATTTGGGGAATTTGGAGATCCAGGGACTCGTGAAACTCGTCCCTCCACCAGACTGAGCCGGCTGATGAAGATGGGGTGAATACCCCATGGAGACGAAACCCGGGAATACGCATCCTGGTTCCGGTTGGAAATAGGGGGGACGGGCTGCGTTTTGCAACATTAGCGCAGCCCGTCTTTTTTTTCTGCCGGGTGAAAGTGAGAGCGGATTTGGAAATCAGAACTTTGAACGGGGTGTTGCCGGGCTCGACAGAAGTTTGGAAAAGGCTACCGTCGGCCCATGGCCCACAAAAATTACTGCCATGCTTTACGTCGCGCCCTATGAAAAAAGTAACGCTTACCTTTCTGAGCTCAGCACTCGCGTCCCTCATTTTTGCGGCGGAGCCGTCTGCCCCGTCGCAGGTGCATTTGCTCGATCGAACTCGCATCCAGACGAATGCGCCGCCGAACTATCCAGTGTCCATTGATTATGATCTCACCAATCGCGTGCCGCTGCGCTACGATTATGTCGTGCCAAAGCGGCCGACCCGCTCATCCATCAATCAAGAAAGAGAAAAGTGAAAACAGCACGCGTAGTTTCGGCAGCGATGAACCGCACCAGCCGAACCAGGCAGAACACAAGCTCTATCGACTTCGGCAGGTCCACCAGTCAGGCCACATTATGTTGAAATGGATTTTAACTTCGGTGGTTGTCGTCGTCGGCTGCGGGGTGATCATTGCCGGATGCGTGCCTCCGACGAAATGGGAATACAAGAAAGTGAGCATGCCTTACACCGACCACGATGCTGCGCTGAACAAACTGGGGGAGGAAGGGTGGGAACTGGTGGGCTATTCATTTAAGCCGGCGGCCGGCGTGGGCACCGATTACTCATATTACGTTTTCAAACGCGTCAAACGGAATAGGATAGAATTCAAATTTTGGAAATGAGCGAAGAGCGGGGCAGGGCGATAGACGTTATGGAAACAACTCCACGGCTCCGGAAAGCGCTGGACTACGCAAAAGAGAGTCTTTCGCGTTTCGGCCACACGCAGGTGTCGAGTGCGCATTTGGTTCTCGGACTGGTCACGTTACAGGGTGGTGCCGCGGACAATGTCCTGCGCAAATCCGGCCTCTCCGTTCAGTCGGTTGAGAATTATCTTTCATCACGGCGCTCCTCGACGGAAGAGAGCACGGTTGAGGATGGGGTGGCACTTGGAAGATCGGCACGATTGGCGTTCGAGCGGGCTGAGGCTCAAGCTCGCGCACGTCAGTTCACCTATTTAGGCATCGAGCATTTGCTGCTTGGTATTCTCGCCGAGGAGAATGGCGAAGCGGCGGATTTGTTTGCGTCATTTCAAATTGAGCGGGAAAGCATGAGGCTCGCGATTCAGGAGGATATTAGATGACGCGTCCTAACCCAGCACAGACGCGCAGCGTTTGCACGCGGCCAGCAGCGAGTTGCTTGCGCCCGGCCACTCGTGGCCCGAGTCGCGCTGGTCGTTAGACATTGCAGCTATGTTCCAGCTGATTACATACATTTTGCTAAGCAAGCTTCTATTCGCGCTTTGGCTTGTCGTCACCTCACCTCCGCTGCTGTTGCTTGTTTGGGTTCGTCAGTCTTTTCCCCGGTTTGAATTCGCAATCTCATGCATGGCATTTCCATTGGCGCTCTACTGGGTATTTGGATGCTGGTGGCTGGGTTCCGCGACTGCTCATCGAATGGTTGAATGCAATCAATCGTTTTTCACGGCCATCAAAGACACACTCTTCGACGTGCGGCTATCTTTGGGCTCTGTGCCGTTGATTGGATCATGGTTTCTGACTAACGAGGAAAAGGATAGACATGATGAGGATGTTTAACCCAGCACGGCCGAGAACAGCGGGAGCGGTACAGATTTGAGATTTCAGACAACGTGTGACCGTTTATCGCATTATCAAATGGCTTGAGCAAAACTGGTGGGTCTTCTTGATTCCAGTGGCTCTCGCTGTCGGCTCATTCTACCTGTTTGCGCATCGCCAAGGGCACGATCTTCACAAGCTCACTTTCGGCCTGGGCGGTTTATTTGTGAGCCTTTTGGCTTTTGGCGTCGTCGTGTCTCTTGTGGTCATGCTTTTTGTCTGCCTGGTGGAGTTGTTTCGGCGAAAACCCTGATCAGGGCTGATCGTTGTTGCGCTCCCCAAGCTTCTGTTTCTTCACGAATATCCAAACCATGTACGCGAGGACCAGGTACATGACGCCCATGCTGACCTTTTCGATGCAATAGCTCACCAAATCGGCTCGCTCTCGTATGGCCTCGCGACCAAGCAACAAGATCCGAAGCAGCGGGATGGGGGCGGAAACAAAGGACTGGCCAGCAAGCGCGATCCATGCAGCGCAGACAATAATGCAAACGTTGTGCCCGAATTTCTCGTTGAAGATCATAGTTTTGCGCCCGGCAGGAATATGCTGGGCTTGAGGCATACGCAGTGCAAGGCGTGAACATGGCTCCCGCCTTCGCCTGGGCTCGGTGCGCCAAGGGATTTGAGCCTCGTTACCTCGTCTCCTACGATTGAGGAGCACGCAGACACCCCAGACCTGCGATTTTTCCTGCGATTTTTTTATTTCTCACAATTGGCTGCGGGCACGGGCTTTAAGTGCCTTCCAAGCGGCGTTTTTGGGCTGATTTCTGCGATTTTTCAGAAGGGGTGAAGTGGCGAGTGCTTCGCCGCACCAGGACGAAAAATCGAAACGAACAGAACTGAAGCCTAAATGAAATCTCCCGACCCCAACTCCATCCCGCCTCGTCCCCCGCACACCCCGGAAGGGATGGGGCTGTATAACCGGGCGGATTTGGCGGCGCTGCTCCGCGTTTCGCTCCGCACGGTGAGCGAGTGGCAGATGGATGAGGTGATTCCTCACCTCAAGATCGGGCGGGTCGTTCTCTTCTACTGGCCCGATGTGTTCGCCGCGTTGCGCGAGAAATTCACCGTGGCCGCGGCGGACTCTCCCAAGCCCCAGGAACCCGAGGCGGCGCAGGGAGGCGAGAAGTCGGAGGTGAGAGGTGAGAGGGTTCCGATTTTGGGACGACCGAAGAAAAGTGGCGGTCGCAGAGCGACGCGCCCTACCACCAATGAATTTTCGGCGGCGGCGCGTGCCGCGGCCATTTCAAACAACCAAAAAAACAACCACAGAAAGAAGTAAACACATGAGTATGATCCTCGAATGCAAAGACAGCGGTGAATTCAAGCCGCATCCCGAAGGCATCCACCCGGCAGTGTGCCTGGACGTGATTGACCTCGGGCTGGTGAAAACGGATTTTCAGGGGCAGGAACGCATCGTGCCCAAGGTGAAGCTGGTCTTCGAGTCGGAGCAGAAGACCGATGACGGCCGCAACTGCATCGTGTCAAAGAACTTCACCGCGTCCCTTCATCCGAAGGCCCGGCTGGCGGAGTTCATCGGCAAGTGGCGCGGGTGCCCGGTTAGGCCGGGCGATTCGATCGACTTGTCGAAGTTGATCGGCGCGTGTTGCACGCTGGTCATTTCGCATCAGCAGAACCTGGCCGGGAAAACCTACGCCAGCCTGGACGCGGTCTCGCGACCCACGCGGAAGGTGACGCCGTCTGGGCATTACGATCCGGTGGCCGCCCGCCAGCGCATCGCGGAGTGGAAGGCGAAGGGTACTGGCGTGTCGGCCACGGTGGTGCAAAGCAACTCACCCCGCGCAACGAGCCAGTCAGGGTGCCGCACCTCATCCACCTCGTCGGAGGGCGGGCAAGAAGCGGCGCCAGCACGAAGCACCGCTCCCGGGAGCGGAGAGGGACGGAGCAAAAGCGCGGTGCCGGTCACCGCGCCAGCCGACGATAACATCCCGTTCGATCCTGAAGTGGGATTCTAAACTCACCTCTCCCCAACCTCTCTCCCCAATGCGGAGAGGGAGGGGAACAACCCATCAACGAAATCATTCCATGAAACATATTGTCTTCGACATTGAGACCGGGCCCCTGCCAGAAACCGAACTGGCGGCGCTGGTGCCCCCCTTCGATCCGGCGGAGGTCAAAACCGGGAACCTGAAGGATCCGGAAAAAATCGCAGCCAAGCTGGCCGAGGCGGAAGCGAATCACCGGCGCGACTTCATCGAGCGGGCCGCCCTCGATCCGTTGACCGGGCGGGTGCTGGCCATCGGGACGTTGGACATCAGGCCGGATGACGACTCGATCTTCGCCAGGTTATTCCTGAATACGCCGTCACCGGCTCCCAGGCCCGAGCCACTACCAGGCGTGAAGGGAATTCCTGGTATCGTGCTCCATCTGGAGCGCGAAGCCGATCTGCTGGCGGAGTTCTGGGCCATGTGCGTGCGGCGAGATGGGTGCGTCAACCGGACGATCGGCTTCAACACGCATCTGTTCGATCTCCCGTTCCTCGTCCGTCGCTCGTGGAAGCTTGGGGTGCCGGTGCCGTCCTGCATCCGGCATGGGCGCTATTGGGCCGAGGAGATGGTGGACTTGCGTGACATCTGGCAGCTCGGTGACCGGCAGGCTCGTGGCTCGCTCGATGTCATCGCCAAACATCTCGGCGCGGGGGTGAAGAATGGGAGAGGCGCGGACTTCGCCAAGTACTGGCAGACCGATCGGGCGCTGGCTGTGGAATACCTGCGCCACGAACTGGAACTGACTGCAAAGGTGGCGACGGCGCTGGGAGTGCTCTAACGGGAAGTGCGAGGTGTGAAATGAGAAGTGAGAGCCGAATGAAATCGACACCTCAATCCAACCCCGGCCGAGGCGGAGCAGAATTGCACAATTCTTGCCTCGTTTTTGCGTCATCAAACGAGTTGCGCACCGCGCGCGCGCCGGGGGACCGCGGCCAAAAGCGGCCAAAAGCGGCCAAAAGTGGCCAAATCGTGCCAAAACCCATTTCGGCTCCTCACTCGTCACTCGGCTATTCCTTCGCCACCTTCGTTGCCTTCGCGAGAGACCTTTGGCACCCGCGCGCACCGCCGGGGACCGGTGTCAAAAGGTGTCAAAAGGTGCTAAAAGGTGTCAAAAGGTGTCAAAGAGTGCCAAACCGTGGTTCCAGTTCAGTCGGCCCTCGACACTCGGCTCTCGACTCTCGTCACTCGGCCATTCCTTCGCCACCTTCGTTGCCTTCGCGAGACGACCTTTTTCCCCCGCGCGCACGCCACGGGACCGGTGACAAAAGGTGACAAAAAGTGACAAAAGGTGACAAACCCATCGTTGGAGGGACGATCTCCGTGAGTCCCATCTACTCCAGAACCTGGCAGGGTCGGCGCGCACGGAGTGCGTCGCCCTACCTTGGGACGCTCAATCCTCAACCCTCAACCCTCTCCATGAACGCGGATGAACACGGACCATGGAACTCGAAACACGGAACTCGAAACTCGACTGCTGCCGCTGCGGATGGTCGAGCGATTGCACGCGCTGCTCGCGGGTGATCCGGTGACGGAAGGCATGTGCTGGCGTTCATCGGCGCGCGTTACGGTGCGCGGAACCTGTTCTTCCTGCCGGCGAAGGTCGCCGAGCAGGCGTTGCGGCGGCCGACGGATTTCATGCGCGCGGCGAAAGGGCACTGTCAGCCGCAGCTGCCGTTTTAGCCACAGAGGCGCAGAGGTGCGGAGGAGAAATTTCCGTCTTGCGGCGTTGGGCCTTTCGGATGGCCGGAACAAGCAGGGAGACAAGAACGATGGCGATGACCATGACAACGGTCGCTTCGACATTTGCGGCCCCAAACATCCAGAGCAACGCGCCGTAGAGGCAGACGACGGCCACAACGAACACGAACTGCCCGGTTCCAAAAAACGGAGAAATCCAAAATGAAAACAACGCGAGCACGAAGGTTGAAACAATTCCGTACCGCCAGCGACGCCGTTGGCGTTTTTGCCGTTGAACCTCGTGATTCAGGATTACCGCCGCGATCTCCCCGTCCAGCAGCACGTAATACATGGCCTCAGGATCGTCGGCGAGTCGTGTTTTGGCATGCTGCTCGGCATCGGCCACGGAGTGGAACTTGCCGGCAAGATACTGGCCTCGGCCTTCGTGAGTTATGCGGTGGGAGCGCTTCCCTTTTTCCACGATTACCATGGATGTGGTTCCGAAGCCGTATCGGAAAATCTGCACAGTCTGGGAGCTCATTAAGACCAGGCTTTTACCGCAACGCGCCAGGGAGAAGCAACGCCGCGCGCACCCTCAACGCTCAACCTTTTTAACCAGCAAGAGTTGATGGTAGACCCTCTTTCGCCAAGGCTTCGGCGGGCAAGGAGTTGATGGTTGATTGTTCGCAAGGTAGGGCGACGCACTCCGTGCGCGCCGTCCGACGCCACCCACTCCGCCATCCGTGTTTATCTGTGTTCATCCGTGGCTAAAAACTCCGACCTTTGTGTGTTACTTGGGAGGCGGATGCCACCACACTCCGACATACCAACGGAAAACGTCCCGGACGGCATCCGAGCGGTCGGCCAGCAGTTCGATGGGGCGGTACAGAGAAAGCGTGTTTTCGGGCAGGAGGTCGTTTTCCACCAGCACCAGGGCCGGGCCGATGCTCAATGGATAGGCCACCAGCAAAAACAAAACGATCCATACGACCGGGAAGCCCTTCCTGGATTCGTTGGCACCTTCGGTGCGGTCGTCGTTTTGGGGCATTGTGTTGCGGAGTCTAGTTCCGAGCCCTCATTCCTCAACTTTCAACCATCAACTTCCCGCAGACCATGGCCACAGAGGGGCAGAGGCACCGAGTTTTCAGGTCAGGCCGAGGTCTTCAATGAAGCGCGCGTCTTCGTGGTATTCGGCGGCGCAATTCAAGTGCTCGACGACGAGCTCACGCACGCGCAACGCAACCTGTTCACGGGTCCATCCTTTGTCGGATGGCAATCCCGTCGCGAGGTCTGGCTTGTGCGCCACAATCCAACCGGAGATGGCGCCCACACTGGCCAACGTTTTGGGAAATTCCGTTCGAAACTGACGGGTGTTCTTCTCGAACACGTAACCGGCCGCAGCTGCCACAATCACGGTGACGAGCACAGACAAGGCTGGAGGAAGAGGTTGAAGTGGCAGCGTCGCAGCCACTCCGAGAAGAACCGCCACCGCAACCATGCTGCCGCTCAACCACGTCGGCCGGATGAGTTTCAGCTGGCCCGTGCCGAGTTCTTTCTCCAGGCAGCCAGCCAGTTCGCGTCGTTGCGACTGGTTCAAAAGCTCAGTGAAGTTGGCGGTGGGAACAATCGCATTCCGGGAGATCGCACAGCGGCGCATCAGAAGTTTGCGCAATCGGTTAAAGGCGCGGTGGCTCAAACAAATGGTGGAATCGGCTTGGGCAACTTTCGACCACACGAGGCTGATCAGCTGGCGAGGCGTGCGGATGATTTCTGCTTCGGGGCCCTCGATACGGATATCGAAGGTTTCTTCGACGGCCATCACAATTTCCACGGCGTCCAAGCCCATACGCCGATTTGTGGAACGCCGAAGGCATGGCGTCAAGGAGGTTGCTTGGATTCACATGAATCCCTGGCCAGAGAAAAGGTCGGCAAGCCAGCCGACAATGAAATGGGGTGCTCTCAGGCGCGCGGGCAGCATTTGAACGGCGGATACAAGGAGCACCATTCCAAGCGTCACGTAATTCGCGCGCAAGACCGGCGTGAAAAACGAAACTTCTCCCCTCGTTTTGCGAGCCAGGCGGGCGATCACGCATTCTTCAAGCGCGGCGGAAATCACGATGCCACTGCATGCCACGAGAGTGACGAACACAAATTTCAAAATCCAGTAGGTCGAATAGCTTTGCTCCGCGTTCGCGCCGACGGCGAATTCGTGGAGCACAATGGAACCAAAGAACACGGCACTGAAGAGCAGGGTGGCCGTTCCGGTCGAAAAACGAGCTGCCCCTGCCTCCGTCAAACGCTTCCATCGCCGGCTGACTACAAACGCCAAAACGGCAGTCAGTGGGATCGCGAGAAAAAATGCTCCAACGGAGCCGACGAACACAGCGATCAGCAGTCCAGGAATCGTGCTGACGACGTTGGCCATGAGCATGAACCACACGCTCGTTTTCCAGCCCAGGCGACGTTCGAAGAAAACGAAAGCCAGACATTTGATTGCGACCGCGACCAGCAGCCAGGTCAGCGATCTGGTGATCAGGGCAGGGCCAACGACCGAAGAGCCTGCAAGAAGCTGAGTAATCGGGAATATCGGTTCACAGGCGGAAGTGCGGAGCGGGATGCCGCCGATGGTGATCAAAATCAACAATGCATGGCGTGCTCGCATCGAAGGAGAATTGCACGCCAGCTCAGGCTCGGACAATCACGGAAAAAACAGGTGGCCGGTAGAACCCTTTTGGTTTCCCGAGTCTTTCGATCCGGTGTTCAAGCTGTCCTACCAGCCACTTCTACGTTCAGCCGATTTGAAGATTTGTCAAATGCCTGTGGCGTTGGAGGGACGAGCAGGAAGGAGCGCGCACGTACAGATGGGGACTCACGGAGCTCATCAACCAACTAAAGCAGATGGGCCGGGAGAGGGCTTACTGTACTGTCATTAGCACCTTCGCTATGCCCCTCACGGCCCACTTGAAACTACCCCCGAATCGAGAAAGCGCAAGGGCATGCGGGCGGCGTGCATCCTTTTTAACCACGGATTACACGGAAAACAGGGATTGGGGCTGGTTGCGAGCTTTGGGATTGCTGCGACTCACAGAGTCGCGTTCCGCCCTGAACACGAATCCACACGCTTCAGGGCGCTTCTCCCAACTGATTGAGGGCTACTTGGGCAAAGTGGGAGCCTTCCTTGGCGAGCTTCCTCAATCGCGGGACGGCGAGATCAGCCCGCCCGCGGAAAACATGGATGGCGCGCGTAGCAATCCAGGCGCGAGTTTGGTCGCGGTAGGCCCTGCGCCAGAAGGCCTCGGATTGGATCTCCAGCTTGCGGCCCCATTCCCGAACGGTGTCATTTTGGATCAGGGAGATTTTCGAATCGCTTTCAATCCACGAAACCAAAACCGGGAGTGCGTTGGTCCCGAGGTTTGTGACCGCGCTCCTCATCAAAGCATCCATTTGATTGACGGCCCAGACGTGTCCATTGGATGGGTCGCCTCGTTCGAAAGCGTCATCGTATGCGGCCTGAAGTTGTTCCTCGTAGGGATCGGTTCGCAGGTATACGGCCAGGAGCAGGATGGCCGTAATCAACGTCGCGAGGGTGATTTTGCGCCGGCGACTTATCACTCAAAGAACCCTAGCTCAGGGAGTCACCACGAATGAACACGAATCCACACGAATTTTCACCGCGGAGACGCGGAGGCGCGGAGGGGATGTTGGAGGTCCGCCCTCACCCCCAGGAGAGGGAGAGACGTTTGCCGCGTTGTGACGTTGCGAACTGGTCTGGTGATGAGAAGTGTCTTGCTGTGAACGAACGGAACCGGGCGAATGCAACCGCGATCATGGAGCTTTCAAGCGCGCTCCGTCGCTGTTCCCTCTCCCCGGGGGAGAGGGTCAGGGTGAGGGCGGCCGTCAATGTGACTTTACTTTCCGCGCGTCTCCGGCGTCATCGGCCTCGTGTAATCCGGCAAGGGATGCGGCGCGCGCGCCTGCAACTCGCGGAAGATCGTGTCGCGGATGGATTGCTTCTCTCGGCGCAAGCGCGAATTCCAGAAGCGCAGTTCCTTGATGCCCAGCGAAGCAAGGAAATGGGTTCGCTCGGTATCATGCGCCTGTTGGCTGGGATGCCCGTGTTGCCCGCCGTCGAGTTCGATGGAGAGGTTTGCTTCCAGACAGTAAAAATCGAGAAAGTATTTCCCGACCGGATGGCCGCGCCGGAATTTGTAAGCGCTGAAACGGCGGTCGCGCAGCCAATTCCACATCAGTTTTTCCGCCCACGTCTGCTTTTGGCGCAGCGCGCGGGCGCGTTCGACGTCTGGCATGGAGCGACGGTAGCGGGGGACGTGATGGAAGAAAAGAGTGTGTTGGAATTCCGCCCTCACCCCAGCCCCCCAGGAGAGGGAGAACCGTTTGCCGCGTTATGAAGGTGCGAACCTGTCTGGTGCTAGATCTTTCAAGCGCGCCCCGTCGCTGTCCCCTCTCCCTGGGGGAGAGGGTCAGGGTGAGGGCGATCGTCAATGTAACTTTTCCTTCCACGGGCCGCCGGCGTCGTCGGCCTCCTGTAATCCGTCGAGGTGTGTTGAAGGCCCGCCCTCACCCCGACCCAATGACTCGCCCGCGCCCGCTCGCTCGGTCCGCAGCGGACCTACGCCTTCGGCAAATTCCTTTCGGCGGTTCCCAACCTCCTCAAGTCCCCCAGGAGAGGGGGAAACGTTGGCCGCGTTACGAAGTTGCGAACCGGTCTGGTGATCGGAAGCTGCTTTCTGCGAACGAACCGAGCCCGGCGAATGCTCTAGCGAAATGGGTATGGATCGCCGGTCACGAGGCGAAGGCAGCCCTGGGCCCGGTTGGCGGTTTGTTCCGTCGCATCGGTGTCGTTGGTCAGTTTTTGCAGGGCCGGCGCGGCCATCGCCGCATTGGTGCCGAGCAGTTCGAAGGCCCATTCAGCCGCCGAAGCGCGGCGAAAACCCTCCGTGTCCCAGATGGCATTCTTAAGCATCGGCAGACGATCCCATATCGGCCAGTTGTAGATTACCGCCATCCGGGGCGAATGGATTGGCTCCCACTGGAGCCAGTCCACCAGGAGCGGGATGGCATTGGTGCCCACCTCACTCAGCAATTGGCGCGCCTCCTGCCTGGCCTGGACCTGCATCGACTGGACGAAGTTGGTTTGGAAAAGCGCCTGAAGGCTGCGCTCGAATCGACGGGCCGGCGTGTCGCGATTCTGCCACAGGCAAAAAATCACCGGCGCCACCAGCAGGCCGGCCAGCCCGAGAAAGATTTTGTACCGACGCTTCAACGCCACGCCGGGAATACTGACATCAGGAGGCACGGTTGAGCGAGCAAATCGGCATCGCCGAAGAAAAGAGTGCGTTGGAGTTCCGCCCTCACCCCGACCCTGATACGTCTTTCGGAGTTATGCACCAGAGAGGGAAGCCGGCCCACCCGCCGGCTCCGCCCGAGCTGGTGCATAACTCCGCCGCCGGGCAAACTCCCGGCGGTGAACAACCGGCCCCGCCGGAGCCACGGCTTCCCAGCCCACACCCCACGAGGGTTAAGGAGAGATCGCCGACTCCGGCGTCGGCCTCTGGGCCAAGCGCTAAGAGAACATCGCCCCACGAGGGCTCCGGTATCAGGTCGCGCCCGCCCCAGCGGCCCGGCTCGTTGCGCGCCGCCCGAACCATGAATACCGATTGGACAAAAAACACGCACTTCGCGGCCCTGGACTGGGCCAGCGACCACCATGACGTGGTCGTCGTCGATCACTCCGGCACCATCGCCGCCGAGTTCCGTTTCGCCCACACCGCCGACGGTTGGGCGGAGTTCACCGACAAAATGAAACCCTTCGCCGGCGCCCCGCTGGCCTTGGAAACCTCCAGCGGTCCGGCCGTCGATCAACTCCTCCAGCGCGGCTGGACCCTTTACCCGGTCAACCCCAAGGCCGCCGAGCGCTACCGCGAACGCAAAGCGCCCAGCGGCACCAAGACCGATCGACACGACGCCTGGTCCCTGGCCGACGCCCTGCGCACCGACGGCCACGGCTGGCGCGTGCTCTTGGCTCAGAACGAAGCCACCGCCACCTTGCGCGCGCTGTGCCGCGACGAGATGAGCCTCATCGAACAACGCACCGCCCTGGTCAACCAACTCCTGGCCGCCCTGCGCGAGTATTATCCTGCCGCCCTGGCCGCCTTCGACGACTGGACCAGGCCCGCCGCCTGGGCCTTGGTCCAGCAGTTCCCCACCCCGCTGGGGCTGCAAAACGCCGGGAAAAGAAAGTGGGAAAAGTTCCTCCACACCCACCGTCTCTGGCGCTCCGACACTGCGCCCGCACGCCTTGAACTCTTCGCCCGCGCCAACGCGCTGCCCGCCAGCGCGGCGGTCGTCACCGCCAAAAGCCTCCTGGCCATCACCCTGATCAAAGTCCTGCAGACCCTGCAAAGCCAACTCGACGAATACCGCCGGCGCATCACCACCGCTTTTGCGCAACATCCCGACCATGACGTGTTCGGCAGCCTGCCCGGAGCGGGCGAGAAACTCGCCCCGCGTTTGTTGAGCGAACTGGGGGCTGTGCGTGCGGTGTATCCAGACGCCGACGCGCTTTGCTGCCAGGCCGGCGTCAGCCCCGTGAGATACCAAAGCGGGAAGATCAACCAAGCCCGCATCCGGTGGGCCTGCGACGTGGTCCTGCGCCACACCGTCCACCTGTGGGCCGACTGCAGCCGCAAACAGAGCCCGTGGGCCCAGGCCTACTATGCGCGCAAACGCCAAGAGGGCCACGACCACGCCAGCGCGTTGCGCTGCCTGGGCAAACGCTGGCTGAAAATCCTCTGGCGCCTCTGGACCGACCGCCAGCTCTACGACGAGACCCGGCACCAGCAAAACCAGCAGCGACACGGCTCGTGGGTCAGCGCCCTCCTGGCCGCCGAGCCCAAGGCCGCCAGCCTGTGAATTACTTTTATGAAAAAGCACTTTCCAGCACAGAGAACATCTCTCCCCCAGGAGAGGGAGAAACGTTTACCGCGTTATGACGATGCGAACCTTCCTGGTAGTCAGACGCTTCGTTCTGCGAACGAACCGAGCCCGGCGAATGCAACCACGACTATAGATCTTTCAAGCGCGCCCCGTCGCTGTTCCCTCTCCCCGGGGGAGAGGGTCAGGGTGAGGGCGAAGGAACGTTGGCCCGACAGGAGGCACGCTTGATTGATCAAATCGATATCGCCGTGGATCTCGGGGCCGTGGTGGCGCCGTTGCCGGACATCATCACTTTCCGGCAATTTGCGGAAAATCCGCCGACTCCACCGCCGCAGATCATCGAGGGCGTGTTGCTCCAGGGCTGCAAAATGATCCTGGGCGGCACCTCCAAGTCGAACAAGTCGTGGTGCCTGCTCGACCTCGCGCTCTCGGTGGCCAGCGGTCAGCCGTGGTGGGGCCGGACCTGCGCGAAGCTGCCGGTGGTCTACATCAATTTCGAGCTGCACGGCTGGGCCATTGCCCAGCGGCTCAATGCGCTGTGCGCGGCTCGGCCGGAATGCCAGGGCACCGGCGACACGTTTCACCTCTGGAACCTGCGCGGGCACAACGCCGACCTGACTCTGCTCCGCCCCAAACTCGAGGAGCAACTGGCCCGGCCGGAGGACGTGCTGAAAGTCGATGCGGACGAAGACGGCATCGGCGGCGACGACGCGGCGGACGCGTTACGCTACCTCGTCGCCACCAACCCGCGCGTGGTGTATGTGACGAAGCTGACGGGGTATTGACTATGACATTGGTGGGACGAGCTCCGTGAGTCCGTCCCATTGCCGAACCCTCAACTCTCAACTCTCAACCATCAACCAGCTTCATGGAGGCCGCCACCCTGGGTCTTACATCCATCGCCGGACGCGAGCCTTGTAGCCCGCGAATTCCTCCGGGAACAACCGGGCCAGCGCCCGTTCCTCGGGGCGAATTTGAAAACGGTCCAGATAAAGCACGAAGCACAGAACCAACGCCACCGCGAGCGCATTGGAAAAGAACACCGCCAGCGCCAGGAGAATCAGGGTAAACCCGAGATACATGGGGTTGCGCGTGAATTGGTAGATGCCTGAAACAACCAGGGACGAAGCCCTGGCTGGGGTGGTGGGATTGACGGTCGTGTGGGCGCGCCGGAACGAGACGACTCCGGCCACGGCGATGAGTGCGCCGACGAGCGCGACCGCGGTGGCGATCCACCCTCGATGCGGGATGACAAAGGTCAACGCCGGCGCCCAGCGTGTGGCGAGCCACATGAACAGGACGGCCATCGCTCCCAAAAGCACGGGCGGGATCTTTAATTCAAGGGCTTGGATCACAGCGGATTACTTCGGGGAGGAGACGCTTTTGGAAAGCAAAATCGAATTCCTGGGCAAGCCCCGGCGCTGCTCATGAGGGGCCTGAGTGGTAGGGCGCGTCGCTCACGACCGCCGCCGTCCGCTGGAGGGACGAGCTCCGTGAGTCCCCATCTACTCCAGAGCCCTAAAGGAACGGCGCGCACGGAGTGCGTCGCCCTACCTTGCGCGCTTTCCTCCAACGGCGGATTAGGGCTTAACCGCGATCCATTCCAAACTGGCTCCCGCTGCCGCAAGGGCGGCCTGGATCGGCTGAAGTTCGGATTTGAGGCCGCGAGCGATCTCGTGACCTGGACTCAGGAACTCAGAAACGCTTCCGAGGGGAATTGAGAGATGGCTGCGGAGAAGCTTTGAGACGAGTAGACGGTTGGAACCGGAGTCACGAAGGAGCAACCGGAACTGGGTATGGAGATCGGGGCCAAGTTCAACCGTAATGTGAGGAGCTTCCTCCAACGTCACGGTGGTTAAGTCGAGGAGGCGCGCGAGAAAGAGGCCGGACCCCGCAAAGGTAAGAAGACCCGATAGCGTCCCATTCACAGCAAAGAGCACCTCGGTTCCACCGCGGCAGGGCAGTCGCCCATCGCGGAGGAGAGCCTCGGAAAGCCTGGAGCCTGGAACCAGGAGTGCAGGTTGGGGCGCATTCGATCGGTGGGCGACGAGGTAGCTGAACGCGGGCGTGACGACGATGTGGCCGGAGATCGCGACCATCGAACCGAAATGGCGTTGCGGGTCTGGCAGGAGGTCCTGGATGTTCGTAGGGCGACGCTGTCGAGACTGTCTCAAAAGTAATTGATCTGTGGGAGAGGCGGGAGCCAGCACGCCAAGAGGTCCGCCACACGACGACGGCCCGTTCGCAATTTTTCTCGGCTCCACAGGACCGGCCCCGCTTTTTTCTTTCCGATCCAGTTCCAGGCTCGCAGGGCCCCGCTCGCTTCCCCCGGCCCGCCCCGGCCAGCCCGCCAGCGTGCGTAGAGCACGCGCAGATTGAGCGTCGTGCAAAGCAAGGCCCATTGGGTGCGCACGTTTTCCAACCCCCAGACCGTCCAGCGCCGGAACCCATCGTGTTGTTTGATCTGCGCAAAGCGCGGTTCGATGATTTGTCCGCGTTGCTCGAGTTGGGCTTGGGCCGCTGGCGTGCGCAGCCGCGCGCGCATCGCTTGCACGGCCGGGGTGTGCGGCCACACTTCAATCTGCCGGCCTTTGGGATCGCGCGTGCATTGCGCCCGCGCCGGGCAGTCGCGCCAATGGCACCGGTAGCGGTGGGCCAGCATTCCTTTCTTGGTCGTCTGGCCTTCGTAGTCCAGGCCCTGGCCGCGCGGACAGGTCACGGTGCACGCCGCCGGATCGTAGGTGAAGTGTTGGGCCGCGTAGGGGTTGTCTTTGGCCGGCGTGCCTTCGGCGGGGGGCGTGAGGACGTTCAAGTTTTTTTCAGCGGCCGCGGCCACGTCGGCCCCGGCGCCGTAGCCTTTGTCGGCCACGGTCACGGTCGGGGCGGCGGCCACGCCGAGGTTTTCGTGGGCTTGTTGGATCAGGGGCACGAGCTGGCCACCGTCGTTTTCGTGCCGGGTCACCTCGCAGGCGACGAGGATGCCTTCCTGGGCATCGGCCACGGCTTGGGCGTTGTAGGCGTAACGGTTTTGGTCGCGCACCTGCATGCGCCGGGCTTCGGGTTCGATCGGGTGATAATGGCTGCGGCCATCGGCCGCGAGTTGGGCCAGGCCCTTTTTGATTTGGGCGCGCAACGCTTCGCGCTGGGCCAGGCCGGCGGGCAGCGCCACCGCGGGGGTGGAGGTTTCCATACCGGCGTTCTCGGCCAGGACTTTGAGTTCAGTGTCGTCCAGGGCGGCCTCCAGGGCGGCCAGAAGTTTTTCCATTCGCTCCTTGCTCCAGCCCGCATAACCGCTGGCGCACGCTTCCACCTTCGTGCCATCGAGGGCCTGGAGCGCCAGCCCCACGCAGCCGGCGTGCAACGCCACTTGGACGGTTTGTCGGAAGAGAGCGCGCAGCGCTTTCTTGTTGTCGCGCCAGAAACGCCAGAGCGCGTTGTGATCGGGCACGAGCAGGCCCGCCAGCCAGAGCAACGGCAACTGTTCGCGACAAGCCGCTTCGAGTTTACGCGTGGCGCGGATGCGAAAGAAATAACCGTAGAGCCAGATTTTGAGCAGCAGGCTGGGCGCGTAGGGCGGGCGTCCTTCAACGGCGGCGGGCATAACAAAGCCCAACGCCGCCAGATCGCAACTATCGACGAACTCGCGCAAGAAACGCACCGGATGATCGGAGGCGATCCAATCTTCGAGGGCGGGCGGAAAGAGAAACTGCTGGCCGTAATCCGGAGCGATCAGATGCGACATGCCGATCTGATCGTGCTCCGCCGCCTGTTGTTCAAAAAAAATACGAGTTTTGAGACAGTCTCTGTCCCCAGCGCGCCGTCCGCTGGACAGGCCGATTCAACTGGCTACAATCTCGCAATGACACACCAAGTCATCGCCGTGCTTAACCGCAAATTGCGGCCGAAGGTCTGTTAGGTCGCTTATGACACGTCCCACCATTCCAGACTTTCTTCGCGTCATCCTTGTTGCGCTCGGGGTTTGCTTTCTGGCCTTCGCAGTGTTTTTGGTCTGGCAGTTTCGCGATTTCGGGACCGCCGATGGTGTGGTGGTCGTTTATCCAGCCGTTGATGGGTGGGACCGCACCAACATGGTCACTGTGGTTTCATTCACGGCGCCCGATGGCTCAAAGACCGTTGTCATGGCTTCAGACATTCCCAGTGGCCTTCGTGGTGGCGAGCACTTCACGGTCGTTTACAATCGCACGCGATGGCTCAAAGATTCATGGTTGCTCAGGGACATTCTCCGCGTCCCTATTACAGCGACGGCCCTGGGCATTCTGCTTACGTCGCTTGGATTATTTGTTCGCAGTCGGCGGAAAGCGGCATTTATGGAGTCACACGCGAACGCGGCCTCGTAAAGACCAGGCATATGAGTTCATGACCGATTGCAATGAGCGCCAATACTGAATGGAGACTCCGATGGGTTCTTGGGTTTGGGGCGGTGGCTATTCTGGTCGCAGCCGCTATCGCAGCGCTCATCTTTTCAAAGACCACGACACCGCGACGCATCGCGCTTGAGATCGACATGAACGGTGTCCTGCGATGGGGCGCTGTTCCGCTGGTGGCCACGAACATTCGGGACGGGACATTCACTGCGATGGGGGCGCTGGGTCTCAAGGTGAGCAGCCTGACCATTCCGCCGCTCACCAATGGTGACCCCCGGGGCAGCAACGTAGTGGAGACACTTCAGAGTACACTTCAGAGTATGTCGAAGGCAGGCCTGCTCAACACTAATCAGCCACCGAATCCTTACGAATGAGCCTGCCGCCCAACCCTGCGCTGCGAACATGAGAAAGCGTATCGGTCTTTTCATCGCACTGGTTGGAGCGTTGAGCCTGGCCTTCGGTGCGGTGTCGCTATCCATGCAGCGCGCAGCGAAGCGACTGGCGATACGCGCACTTCTCGGAGGGGTGGCACTCGCAGCGGTTGGCGGATATCTCTGCCAGAAGCGATTGTGGATTTATGGAGACCCAAAGTGCCAACGCGACAACGCGGCCTGACAAATCACAGCCGCCAACGCCGGCAGGTGTTGTCAGTTCCGCTGACGTGGTCCGCGCCGTTGTTCCGGCGTGGCTGAACTTTTGTCGTTAGGAGGCATGGACACCCACGACCTCCGAAATGAAATGGACGCGCTGTTCACCAAATTCCTGCCGGTGGAAATCTCCTCGCGATTCAGTGCGCTTCTCGCGATGAAACCTGATCGTTGGTCGAAGATTGACCCGTGGAAGGTGTGGGACGCATTGGAATCCCCTCGCGTGGTGGAGTGGCAGGGAACATGCGCGGACCTGCTCGCGTCTTCTTTGCTCGCAAAACACGCCGATGAGTTGGTGACGGTCTTGCGCTGCGGTCACGCGCAACCGGACTTGGAAAGGATGCGGTTGCGCGATGCGCTCCAGGGTCCATCGCGGGTCTTCGAGGGGTTTGTTTCCGTGCTGCCCGGCAAAATTGGATTGGCCATTAACCACGATGGGATGATATGCACACTCAAAGCCTGAAGCCCGACCATGCGCTAGGTCGTTGGCCGCTGCGCGCATGACCGAATTGAGCGCCACTCTCCCCAGCGCGCCGTCTTCTGGTTCGACGTCCAGGCGCCCCTTCACCTCCGCACCTCTGCGGTTCACTCCATCACTTCACCCACTCCTGATTTCCAAATTCATAAATCGTAAATCACCGCCCACTCACCACCCCTTGGTGCCTTCGTCCCTTGGTGGTCCACCTTCCCGCGCTGGACAGCTGCATTCAGCTGGCTACCCTTCTCAGATGGTTCTGGAAACCTCCACCATGTTAAACCGCAGATTGCGGTCGGATCCCTGTTAGGCGACATCACACTATGGGCTACGAACTTCACATCACACGAGCAGAGTTTCACGCTTCCAATGAAGGCCACGAGATTACGGCTGACGAGTGGATGCGTTACGTTCAGAGCGACCCAGAGCTTCGACCATTGCCAGACAACGGAGAGTATTTTGTCCGGTGGAGCGGCAAGTCGAAGTATCCAGACCCCTGGTTTGATTGGTTCGCCGGGAACATCTCCACCAAGAATCCTGACAAGGCGATCGTCGGAAAGATGCTTCTGATTGCACAGGCCCTTGGCGCACGAGTGCAGGGAGACGATGGAGAGTTTTACGAGGACACATCAGAGATTCCGGAGTGACCACGCCGCCTCAGATTCCAGCCGCACGAATCACGAGAGTGGCTGGTAGGGCGACGCTGTCCCAACGCGCCGCCCGCTGTTCGATGTCCAAAGTTCAAAGTTCGTCCATTCGACCTTCGTCCCTGGCCATTCCTTCCAGTCTTCCTGATTTCCAAATTCATAAAATTAACGCCCCTTGGTGCCTTCGTGCCTTGGTGGTTCACCCAAATGCAGTTGAAAATCTGTTAGGCCAACCATAAACCTTCACCACCACCGATTATGGGAGCCTGGTCAGAAGACACCTTTGGGAACGACACGGCCTGTGACTGGGCCGGAACGTTTCTGGACAACCCGGGATTGGAAGCTGTTCGGGAGGCGATTGAGGCCGTGCTCGCTTCCGAAGATTACCTGGACAACGGTGAGGCCTGCGACTGCCTGGCCGCATGCGAGGTGATTGCCCGTTGGCAGGGAAGATGGGGACTGCGCGACGCCTACAGTGAAGAGCTCGACCGGTGGGTTGAGGCCAACCCGACCACCGTGCCTGAGAGCCTGAAGGCCGCCGCCGCCTCGGCCATTGAGAAAATCCTCGGCCCCAATTCAGAGCTGCCGGAGTTGTGGGATGAAGGCGGCAGGAATGACAAGTGGCACCGGGCAATGGATGACCTTCGAGACAGAGTCAAAGGCTAACCTCGGGCGGCAGCGACCGCGGCCTTGCGCACTCGGCGGTGCGTGAGTGGAGAGCGACATGACCACGCTGCCTCCTGGTGGAGCGTCTGTTAGGCTCAACTATGATGCGGTTTCTTTCACGATTATTCCGGAGGAAGAGGTCTGACCTTGTCCCGTATCATGATTTTGCCACTGGCAAGACAGTGATGATTCCCAAGGCGGAGCTGAGCCCTGGCGTTGTTCTCATTCAAATCCAAGGAGGTAAGCAACCCGTTTATGCAGATGCAGAGGCTTCACAGTTGAAACAAGGCCCATATCAGCACCCACCCTTCGAGGGCGAGGAGCGCGCAGCTATTCACTCTCTGGTCACCGATTTTGCCGAGGTTTATGCCCTCACCTACGAGGAGTGGGAAGATGGTTTTAGGCGAGATCGCACTCCAGCGCGAGAGATCGCTGGCTGGATTCACCTCGCGTCGATATTGAAGGTGATGTCTGATAAATTCAGTTTTGGTCTTGCTGAGAAGAGAGAGTGTTTCAGATTGCTTGTGGCCTGTCTTACCGGAGCACGCGACAGTGTTCGAGAGCGTTCTGACCCGAAGCTGTTGTCAGAGGATCAGATTAAACTCGCAGTAAGATATTTCTATGAAGGTGGATATACCTAGTTGACGCGTTTATGGCCTACGAGCTTTACATCTACCCAAACAACGTCATGCCGACAGCGACGCCTCAGTCCGTCGTGGCAGCTTTCACTTCAGCGGGCCTTCCATGCATGGAGCAGCCAGACCAGTTCGGTCACTGGCTGGTTCTCGAAGGAGTTGAGTCAGCCTTGGATTTGACCATCAAGGACGGCGTTGTGACTGGAGCAGGCTTTCGCTTCGTTTCGGAGGATGATGAGTCAATGATCCAGAGAGTCGCTGACGTTTTCAAAGGCGCCGGGTTTCTCGTATCCGATGATGAGGGAGAATTGTGACCGTGCGGCCAAATCATGCTCCTCCGCGCTCCCGGCGCCCGTCCACCATCCGCAGTAGTCCTGCTCCGGAGGACGGGCAGCCCGGCTCGTTAAGCTGTATTCGGCCGCTAGCTGGGCATCACGCGCATGGTCACGATTGACTCAGGTATTGTCTTCGATTTTCCGGATACGTGGGAGCGATTCATCGACCGCGGTCGCTTCGTATTTCACACCCCACGGCGTGAGGAGATTATTGTGTCAGCCAGTCGCGTTAATGGGAATGCATCGCTCACGGAGCGCGTATTCGCCAACGGTTTGCAGGCTGCTAGCGCTGGCGCGTCGCATCCCGATTTGCGCATCACCAAGCCGTTGGCAGAGGAGTCCGGCATTTGTGAATTTCGATGTGCAACAGTTTTGGCCGAGACAACAGCACGCGATGCATTCTTTGGGCAGGCAGTTATTCAGCATCCGCAGGGCGTTGTTTTTCTGACTTACGAAGCGCCATTCCTTGGTGGTGCAGAGCAGACCTTTCGTGATTTACTGAGGACTATTCATGAGTGACCAGCAAGCTAACCTTGCGCCTCGCTGCGCTCACCTATATTGGGTCGTTAGGGCACGCAACGCCTCTGGAGGGGTGGTGTTATGAGATTCATGAAATGTCGAAAAGTAATCGGTTTGCTTGTCATTCCACTTTTTGTTTGCAGTTTGGTAGCTGCGGAGCCGTGGCGGGAAATCAATCGCCAGGACGTGCCGGCCGATTTTCAGAAGGCCATGTCTCGCTTCGGGCCGACCAACGACGTGCGATATTTCCGGGCCTACGCCCACGCCGGTTCCTCGAACGCTCAGTGGCGCGTTATGATGCAAGATGACGAACGAACGACGAACTGCCTGGTCAGCGCAACGGATGCTGTAGTGAACGGGAAGACTAACGTTATTATTCGGAGCATTGTTGGGGCACGGTGAAACAAATGACGCCACCTAACCATGCCGCCTCTGGCAATCCGGCTCGCTGAACTGGGAGTGTTAGCCACAGAACTCATGAACGCCGATCAGCTTGCAGAGATTCGTCCCGCACTCCGGGAAGTCGTCGAAGGCGCTCCCGATACGTGCGCGACACTGGAAGTTGACGGTGATTCCAAAAAATGGATGCAGGTCGTTGATCGGACGGTCAATGCGTCTTACCCTCATTCTGACAGCCCGGAGGAAAGACTCCGGAGATTGGGCCTGCCATCGCTTTCGGCAACGCTCGTCAATTGGAAAGCGGGCAAGTTCGCGACGTTTGAGTTTCCTCAGCTTGAAGTGGAAGCGGTCGCACAATGGATTGACGCTTATTTTGTCCACGTGATGGGTTGCACTCACGGGGAGTATCACCTCGACGTAACGTTTGAGAAGATATGAAAGTTTAGCCCAAACCTGCCTACGGAAGACGGGCTGCCCGGCTCGCTGAGCTTGGGTAGGTAGGCAACGTTCGGCAGCGCAAATATGGGAGCAGCATACTTCATTGTTCTGGAACGCAAGATTGATGGCGTGGATGCCGGCATGGACGGAAAGAGCCTCTCACGAGACATGGAGAATCTCGATGATGCCGCGCGTCAGCTGGGAGTTCGTCCACTCTCCGAGTTCTTTAGCGCAGACCCGGCACAATTGGCAGAGTTCATGGAGGGCGAGGGCGCGGACATAGGCGGTGTCGAGTTGCCACCGCTTCAGCAGTTCACAGCGCAGGACGGTTTGGCCACTGTCCGAGCGTTGACTGGACACCCAGCGGCACGAGCCGATGGGGTGGCGCAGGATTTACGCGAGTGCGAGCGCATGTTGAGCGCCGCGGCACAGCATGGCGTTGGCTGGCATTTCGAGGTAGACATTTGAGTATGACCGTGTGGCCAAATCATGCACCTCCGCACTCCCAGCCCTCGTCCACTCTCCGCAGTAAGCCTGCTCCGGAGGATGGCAGAGTTGGCTTGTTGAGTTAACCTATGTTGAGGCATTAGCCGCAGACTCGGCATGAAGAGCATAACAAAAGCAGGGTTGGTCGTCTGCTCGGGAATCCTTGGCGTCACGTTGGGATTGGCCATCGTGTTTTCGCCTGATCTCCCGCAGGCTGCCAAGCCGCCTCAGCCGCCTCCGTTCCGGTTTGTGAAGACATCCGGCGTCTCGACCGGTTCCGTCACGTTTCAAATTACTAACGAGGGGCGAGCCGCAATTCTCTACGCAGCTTTAGCTCCGCAGGTCAAATCAAACGGGCAATGGGTCGACTTGAAGCCGCCATCAGCAAGGCCGATGGCGTTAGCTCCACGACAGACGGGCACATTCATCACCGTTCCTCCATCCAACAACTTACCTTGGCGAGTGCCTGTGGTGTGGACCTACGGGCCGACCAAACTCCAACTCTGGAAACGTCGCGCCGAAAATTTACTCCGGCACCAGAACCGGGGCCTAGGGGGCCTGGCGATGGAAAAAGCGTACTCGCCGGAGATTACGCCGTGAGTATTCTCGATCTTTTTCGCCCCCAGCCCGAGATAAGGGTCATCCGAACACCCAAGGGCTCCATCAGGGTCCTGGAACCACCTTCCGATGTCCTCGTCTCCCTGCGCGCCTCTCTGCGGTTTGGCTTTGTGGGAATCAGGCCACCCCAACAAGGGGCTGACTTCGGCATCGTGATGCAGTGCGGTGATGAGGAGGCTTATGCCATCAAGCAGCAATGTGTGGATTTGGACGAGGAGGCCGGTGTTCTCCAATTCAAATGCAACTACATGGTGATCGCCGGCGCCTTGAAAAGCTACCTTGGAAATGGGTTTGGCGGTCTGCTGATGCCCGTGGCCTACCAACGGCCAAAAGAAGGCGGTCGCATTGAGGCTGGCATTGCCTACTTCGGTCGTGCGTTGCCCACCGGCCGGGAGGCGGTCGATTTCCAGCATCAGAAACCATACGACGATTACTTTGGTCACGGGTTCCGCGGCATGATTGGGCGTTTTATCGAGGCGCTCGCGCAGAGTAGCAGCACCACGGGCTTCCCTTTGCAGAGTCCGATCATCGGAATGGATATTCGCAAACGCCTGCAGCTGGGATCGATTATTTTGGGGTTCCTCGTCCATGGTCCCCACCTGTTTTGCCTTAGGACCCGTCTCGACGAGACGGATCTCGCCTGGGAGATACTGAGCGGTAGCGGTGTCACCGAGTTCTACCACTTGCCCAGTACCCCTTTTGCCATTGACCCAGATAAACTCAAAATCGCAAAACCCGAATCACGCTCGACGGCCTGACGCGCGTCATCGCCATGTTTACGCTCTTTCATGCGCTCGTACTCGCTGGGTTGCTATTCGGCGCGCTCTTTGGTGCCCGTGCCGGTTCAGCATTGTTCGGCCCGGTTGGAGGAGTGTTCGGCGGCATCGTCGGTGCGATTGTTGGACTCGTCGTTGGACGCATTCCCGAGTTGCTGGTGCTTCGTTCGCTCGCGCGCGACTTCACCGGCCAAAGCACAGCAGAGCTGAGGTCGTATCTTCGCAGTCCCGCCTGTTTGACTCCAAATTGTGTGCTGCTGGAGTTGCGGCGCAGGGGAGAGGATATTCGCTGCGAACTTCCGGTCGTGGTCGATTTACTTGTATCGGAGGATGCGGGTCGGCGTGGTCATGGTTGGGCCGCGCTGACTTCGGCATTCCCGGTGCTGGTCGAGCAGGTTCGCGACTATCGCGTCGGAGATTCCGTCGATGAGTGCCGAAAGAAAACAGAGATACTCAGACACTCAGCAGGTTGATAGTTGATGGTTGAAGGTTGAGAGTTCAAAACTGCGCCAGGTTCATTTTGGAAATCACCAACCGCTCAGCATTTACTGGGCTGCTGGGCTGGGGGCAGTAAGCATCATCGCATATGTGCAAAGGGACATGGGTCTGCTTTAAGTGTCGCACCGCTGCCAGGCGAGACACGTGGCGGCAGGTTACATACGTGCGGCCTGAGTTGGTTGGAGACACAATGACCGGTCGCGTGAGATGTCCGCATTGTCGCAGTGCCTGCCAATTTCTAGGGCCGAGCATTGCTATTCCACCAAAGCGCGAGTTGGTCAGTTGGCGTCGGCTGGAGGCGGAGGTCACACAGTTTCGTCAGGAGGTGGCTGCCGAACGTCAGAACTCAGCGACGCGCAAGAAGCACGATTTGGAGCAGCGCATCCGCGATCTCGAGACCCGTCCAAGCAGTTCGGGACGCGCACGGCTTATCAAAGAATTGGAGAAGAGGTTATCTAATGCCTGATTCCAAGGGTAGCTTTGAGGGCCTCTCGCGGTTCGGGTCGTTGTTGGTAGCCACCGGGACGGTGGCGCTCCGTGGCTATTGGGGCAGTAGGCTGCACGCGATATGAAACGTTCCATCGAATTAGCCGGCGGAGCACTACAGGCATTCGAGTTTGTGATGTTCGTTTGCGCTGCCACTGCGCTTGTCGCCATTGGACCGTTGATTTGGTCTTACCGATTGTTCGCCGCAGACCGCGCTGTTGGGTCGGCTGTCGTTGCATTTTTGTGGCTGGCCTCTGTGGTCACGGTTGCGCGCGAGGTCCGGCACAAAGCCGTAGTTTCATTCGGAGTCTTTCTCACTTGGCTGGTTGTCCTCGGCTGGGTTTTTCACGATTGGTTTATATGACGCGGCCTAACCTGCAGCGACCCCGGTCCTCGTCCACCCTCCGCAGCAGGCCTGCTACGGCGGGACTGGGCTGCTGAACGGGGGGCGGTAGGCGACTTCACCTCACCATGGCGCGCAATACGATTCTGATTCTCGCGATTGTCGCCTTGCTCATCGTAGGGTGTGGTCGAGGCTCGCCGACAACCCGCACACTTGCCCAGGCGGGCTTCTCCCGCGCGAATGTTACAGGGGCCACCATTGTCAGCACGTCTGACGTTGCCGGAGCCGAAGCGCGGCAAGCGAGTCCAGTGCAGATCGCGGCATTGTGGCAGTGCCTTGCCGTGGCGGAGCCGGTCGAGGGCCATTTTATCATGATTGCCCCCAAATACCGCATCACCTTGCAGACGAACGCTGCCACCACAGGTGCAGTTGTGAGCATCCTCGTGGATAAGGATGGCGGAGCATGTCTCGAGGGCGGCCCATTGCCTGGCAGACATTTTTTTAGAAGCACAGCGCTTTATGATTGGGTTGTTGAGAGTCACAGGTAAGCCCACCTTACGCAGTAGACATGCTCCGGAGGAAGGGCAGGGCGGGGCGGGGAGATTGAGGTGTTAAACCGCTTCATGACCTTCGATCCTCAAGCATTCCTAATTTGTCTCGTCGTGGCGATAGCCGCCGTCGCTACTTTTTTTTACAAGCGGGCCAAGTATCGACGCTGGATTCGCGTGTCAGGGACAGTTGTTGAGGTTGTTCGTCGTGAGATACAGACAGAAAAAGGCCCGTACGTAGTTTTTCGTCCTCGAATCTCATTTCGCACCACATCAGGCGAGACAAGCGAGTTTGTTTCATCAGTTTCTTCTTCTCGATCCATCGGCGACAGGATCGCCGTCCTGTATGACCCCACTGAACCAACCGATGCCACGATCGAGGGCTTCATCGCCTGCCACCTGGCAGAAATGGTCATCTTTGCTGTGAGCATGACCGGCGTTCTAATGTATGCGTATGCGCGACTCACTGCCTAACCCCGGGTTTAGCTATGAGCGGAGCGCACAGGGCGGGTTGCTGAGCCAGGTCGCACTACACGCATGAGCATTCTCTCAAACTTATTCGGCGGGCGAGAGACTCCTGCTGCCACTGCCTCAGAATTTGCAGCGCAAATCCAACAGCTTCTTCCGAACATCCACCGTGGCACGTTGCGGTTTTGGGGCGTTTGGTTTGGCCGGCCGCACGACAATCACCACACGATTGTTAAGGCCGAGGCCGATGGGAATTGTCTTGTCCTGCATTTTAACCAGGAAGAGACCTTGAGAGTTTGGCATCCACAGGCTTGCCAGATTGACGCGCACCAGTTCGTCATCGGCTTGGCGTCGCGGGTGCTTTGGCAGTGGTATTATTATGGTCGTCCTCACGCCCCCGGCAATTTGCAGAGCTATGATTTCGTCAGAAGTCAGACCGAGGTCAGTTTCACAACCACGTTTCCTGGCAAACACGACGCCAGGCCTAGTTTCGATGAGCCAGCAGTCCAGATACATTGACCGGCCTTCTCCTCAGAAACTAGACGCGCCAATGCCTGCTGAGACGAGTCCCATGAACCGAGCCAATCACCCCCTGCGTCGCGAAAATGCGCCGCCGACAAACAGGGTCTTTTGGTGGGCCGAATGTTTGTTAGGCCACGAACGACGCGCCTAAGAATGGACAAGCGCAGGCTCACAGAGGTTTTTAATCGAGGGTTTCGGTGCGGAGCAAACGCTCGCGCGCGCCAAGGCTTGCCGCTGTCAAAAGCCACGCAGCCTCCCGATATTATTCCTGATTGTCCGGTGAATCAGGACGACATGTCGGGCAGATAGCTTGGACGTCACCATACCATGCACACGTTCATGCTCGTAGCAGGCGACAAGGTTGATGAGCAACTCTTGCCATTCAGCGTTCACACGGAGTTCGAATCTTACGAAGTGTTCCTGTCCGAGGAGGACGTTAGGAGCATGGCCGGGCATTACGGGGTCCCGGCCTCTGACTTGGCCGTGCTCGCGACCAAGATGCAGGATTGGCAGAGTGCCGAGGGTTTCGTGCGGGATGGCCGGCTGGGCTGCATCTCCACCCGCAACCCCAAGGGCCGGCACGACTGGTATGAGGTGGGAGGGCAGTGGGCGGACGCGCTCAAGCTTCGCCAGCCACGCCCAGTGCGCCGGTTCTTCGGCCTTATTCCAGCCGGGAGCACGTTACGCGCGACGACTGCGACAAAGATTGAGATCGACCAGGAGGCGCTGCTGGCCGACCCGCCAGCAGCGTTGTTGTTTCGCGGCGAGTGGTTCGCTTCGCCAATCTTTGTTCAGGGTAACGCCGAGACCAGGTGGCGGACGGAGTTCTCAGAGCATTTTTCACGAATACCCGATGACACCTTGCTCACAGTTGTTGATGTTCACAGTTGAGACCGTATGCCCTCAAGACTCACATGGGATGATTTGCTGATTCAGGGCATTCCAGAGTCCGACGCTCGCACTTGGCTCGGTTACTGGTCACGCATGGTCGGCGGACGAGTTGCGCCGGTTTTTATGTCGAAGTTCGGCGATTGGTTTCTCCGACGACCTGACGGCGGCACGGATGAGCTTTCGGTCATCGAGGGGACGTATTCGAGCATTGCTTCCACGCCGGAGGAGTTCGCATCGCTCGTGAATTCCCAGGCCTGGCAGGAGCAGCACCTTCTTTCACTTCAGGTGGCTCAGTTGCATGAGCGCGGCATCATCCCGCAGGCTGGCCAGTGTTACGCATTTGCACCACACCCGGCGTTGCTTGGCCGAATTGATATCGAGAAAGTGATGCTTATGGACATTAGCGTCTGGCAGCACATCTGCGCCCAGCATTTTATTTCTCAGTCGGCGCACTAAATGAGCTCATGCTTTGCGCCTCCTGCTTATGATAAAAAGCAGCCCTGCCGCGACCAACTCCGCAGCCAACGTCACGCCAAAACCAAGAATGAAGACGAGTCCGATGTCGTAGAGTCCATCCGTGTCCTGAACTTCGGGATACCGCGCCCGCCGATAAACGCTGCTGGCGAAAGCACCAACAACCAGCGGCAAAACCCCCGCGCCCGTCAGTAACAGAATGGTGCGGAGAAGCTTCATGGTCTTAAGCCTCTCCTCATGCTGCGAAATGGGTCAGCCCTGTGCCGATGCTCAAAACCAGGCCGATGACCGGAAGCCAGCGCAGGCGCTCGCGCCGGACCAATCCGGCGATGGCTGAGGCAAACCCAGCCAAAGAGCCAGAAAGTGAAAGAACTACGACGGCCATAACCACACCAGATGGAGGTGTCGTCACCAGGAGTGAACCGAGATAGGCGATGAGCCATCCCAACGGTGGCAGGGCCACGGACAAGATTCCGCAAATGGGTCGTCTGGATTCCAGGGTGCTGATGCTCTGCATATTCAATCGGTGTCCAATCTCCAGAGTCGCCGCCAGGGCCGAAACCCTCGCTCGCCAACCAGCATCAAAATCACCGCCAGGCCGAAGGCGATGCCGGCATTCGTGCTCGATGGCCCCAGCAAGAGTAGAAACACCAGGGCCGGAACGATGACAAACGCCAGCCAATACGAAGCGACCGCCAGCCGGTATCGTTTTGAAGAAGTCATGGTATGTGAAGCGTCACGTTAGAACATCCTGGCTCGCAGGCGAATCGCGCCTGAAGCAAGCAAACCCGTTGCGGCAATCGTCAGGCAAAACCAGCGGTCAGAGTTTCCGGTTCGGAACATCTGGAACGCAGCCATGCTGCATCCCACTCCGAGAATGAGGAAGAAAAGTGCCGCAAGCTTGTATGTTCGAGGCGTCATCGTGTCTGGTTATGCCGTTGGCTCGTCACCAGAGGCGTCCTTGTTCTTCTGCGGCGTGAGCAATCCCCAAATTTCCAGAGTCAGGTAGAGCAAGGCGATCATGCCGACTGGAACCTGAACCCAACGTGGGAGACTGTCGAATTTCCAGCGATCTGGAAGAGTACCGCTGAACAGAAGAGGCAAGCCGATCGTAATGCCAAAAAAGATTACCAGCACTCCGAGTAACAAGAACCGTGTGGCGCCTAAAAGGAATCGTTCCATAATCACGTATCAGCCTAATACTCATTCGGCCAAAACCTGCTTTTGCCTGAGCGCAGTCCCTTGGATGGAGGGACGATCTCTGTGAGTCCCCATCTGCTCCAGAACCCCGAAGGAACGGCGCGCACGGAGTGCCTCGCCCTTGCCGATCCCTCAACCCTCAACGTTCTTCACGGAGAGCGGATCGCTCGGATATTCGGAAGGTTCAGCCCCAGCCCTTGGACTCGTCGAAAGGCGCGCTTGGGGCGGCATGGTATCAAACTTGCAAGTGCGGTCCCGCAGGACCACGATGCTCGTGGCCTGGCCTGCGAATTATGCGACAGGAAATTCGTCAGCGCAGTCGAGAGAGCGGGGATTCAATTCGTCCGCGCGTGTGGGTTCCCTGTCTCACCACACTGGCGCTGACGTGCGTTTGCCTTTTTCATCTGTCGCGAATACACCGTGGAGCCAACCCGCCGGCCTTGGAAATCCGCGAAGGACACACTGAAGTGGCCCGCGGAACACGCCGGCCATTTCATGGCCGGGCCGCGAGTCCGGAGTCTGCGACTGACGATGCCGCCCAGGACATCGACTTTACGGCCGCGAAACGAACCCTGAATGACCGGACCAACTGGATTGAAACTCCAGATACCGGGTATCTGCGCTAGGGAACGCGATGGCAAGTGCTTGCTGCCTCTCACGCTACGTAGCAGCCTGGGCCACCTGTTTCTGGTCCTCCGGAATGAAAGGCCACTGCGACTGAAGCTGCTGAATGCGCATTTGCTCAGGACTGGGCTCAACCTCCTGACGCCACTGTTCGTCGGTGGGAATGCAATCGGTGTAGCGCACCTGCCGGCTTTGATCGTCCCAGGCGCTCCGATGCTCGCACCGAGTGCCGCAATCTTTACATGTGCCGTACTGAAAGCCGCCGCCGGTGTTGATTCCATCCCAAAGACCAGATGTGGCAATATCGATCCGCTCGCTCCCGCAGCGCGGACACTTCGGTTTCGGGGGTGCAGGCTGTTTCGCCAGACGGCGCGCTCGCACCAGGGCCACGCAGAACAGAACTGAAAACAAAACCACTCCTGTGCCTGCTACTGACAAGGAGATAATGACCGCCGTGCTCATGGCGCATGATGCCGCTAATGGCTCTCCTGAAGCCGATGGGACTGGTGTTCCTGGTGGCAGAACCGGCTCATTCGCGGTGAGTGCAGAATTAGGATCCAGATGCCTGGAATCAGCATTGTCCACACCCAACGCCAGGGACTTACTGTTAAATATGGATTGCCGAAGTTTTGTCCGTGTCGTTGATAAATTTGAAAGGCGCCGAATGCGATCGAAAGCATCAGCTGGAGCGTGATCGAGAGTCTCGTGACCCTGCGCCTTTTCTGCTGGTAGCTGAGGGCAAACGCGAAGAAGATGGTAAATGAATAAAACATGCTCGCGCCCCAGCCCGTGAACGGGACCAAATGAGAACGGAAGGATTCCGGAGCGAGCCAGAAGACCACCCAATCGGCAAATGTGACCGTCACGGCGAAAACCGTGTAAGCCTGGAGCGCAAAAGGCGCAGCACGTAACGGTGTAATCACCTTGTGCGACAGCATTTCAGATTGAACGTGCACGATGGTTGCCGGAACCGCGTGGTTGATCCGTAGCCGGCGCCGCCACCAGCAGGCAGGCCAAGGTGAAAAGGCCCGGAACGAAGACCCGATGGGCTTTGTTCATGGCGGCCATTGAATCACTTCGCGCGCACTTTGGCAAAGTATTACCAGCCCCAAGGTCATGGTTATCGCGCTACCTCCTTGGCCGCGAGATATTGCCGATTCGCCTCCAGCTTCGCGGACCGAAGCATGGCCAGTTGCACCGTGGCGACTGCCTTTTGCGCGTGCAGTTCACTCTGGTGTTTGCCGGCGTAATCTCGCTGACGCATGGTCGCCCTGATCAACGACTTCAATTCCCGAATGGATTCTGAGAACGCGGCATAGCTCTCCTTCCAGCATTGGCGGAATTCCAGATATTCTGCCTTTGTTTGAAACGCGAAGATGAATGTGTGTTCGAACCGGCCTGCGCCTGGGTTCCAGGTTTTGTTGATGATGGTTTTTGAGTGGATGTTCATTTCTTTCATAAGAGTTCAAACCGCCGTGTGATGTGTTTGATTTGATTTTCATTCGCCGGCCCGAGACCGATGGCGGTGATGATCGGTTGGCCGTTGAAGAAATTGGGGCAGCCGGAATCCGTGATCAGTGAGCACGGGATTGCGGCGTATTGGGCCTGCGCCTGGGCGCGCAGCAAAGAGTCGAGATTCCTGGCCCTAAGACAGACTTTGGTGCCGGGGAAGGACTTGAGGTATTCCGTCAGGAGTTGAGGATTGAGTCTCTGGCAATCAAGGAAAGCACCGAGATAAGCGTGACCTGCTTGGGAAGCGATTTTGCCCGTAGACATTCCCAAGTCAGTACGCACCACTGCGTAGAGCCTGAGAACCGGGTCAAAAACCTATGTCATGGCGAGCAGTTTATTTATTTTTTGGGATTCGTCAAATTTTTTGGTGCTTCCGATGGGAGTTGAACCCACAACCGCGATTTTAGAGACCGCTGCTCTGCCCTTGAGCTACGGAAGCATCGTGCAGGACGGCGGCAGGGTATTGGTTTCAGACGAATTTGCAAATGTGACTGGCACTCAAGTTGGAATCGTAGCAGGTGCAAGTCCTGCCACACGAACCAATTTGGAATGTTAGCCAATCACGTTTTGATCAGCTTCGCCAAAGAATCGGCGGCGTGGTCGCGCTGTTCAATTACCGTGGTGACCAATGAGTCCAAAGCTTCAGCAGGCAGGCGCGCCAACTGCATCAAGACTTTGGCGATTGGATATCCAACGGGAATGAACTGCAATAAGCGTCGCCACAGCTCGCCGCCCGATTGCAACATCCATGGCTCCAAATCGAGTTGGTCAGTAACCGCCAGCACCCGTTGGTACGTTTCATCGTCGAGTTGGTTCAAACCGTGCAAACAGATCAACTCGGCCGTGCCTTTCACCAGCTCCTTTGCCAATAATTGCCAGTTTGTCGCTCTGGCGACCACAACCAGTTCGTCACCTCTCTGCACAACTCCACCTAGACCCACGATGCCCGCTCGAAAAGCTGCGCCGGTCAGATTTCGCGCCGCAAGAACCTCTGGCGGCAAAACGATTTGCGGAGTCAATTCGGCATCAAGGCGGCCTTTGGCAATTCCCCAAACCGCCGACGCCGTCGCTTTGCCAAGCTCAAGTAATTGCGCTCGATGTGGCGTTTCAAGCGCTCGCAGCCGTTCCACGACGAATAAGGTTTGAAACGTGAATGCGATTGGAAGCCGCGTCATTCCCTTTTCTTTGCAGCGCATCAGGCCACGCCGTCGGGATTCCTCGGCGAGCATTCCTCCGTATCTTGAGAGCAGCGGGTGGCCGAAAAATGCATGTTTGCTCTGGTGCGCTGCGCGTTTCCAAAATCGGGATGGTGACCCTAGCAGCATTTTCGCTTCCGGCTGCCAATATTGAAGCAAGTTGATCAGTGCGTACTGGTCGTAGAACCGAAGCAATTTTGGATCGAGCGCATTTAGCTCATCTCGCACCAGGTGATGAAATGTCATGCCTGCGTGCTGAGCCGCGCCTTGGATAAGCCAATTCAGCGTGTGCCGTTTTTGAATTTCGGCCTGCTCGGCGCTCATTGTCGCGCGCTCGCTTTAGGGGGTGGCGTCGGCCGCGTTTTGGGCCAATCCGGCTTGAATGGGTCTGCTTCAGGTTGGGGCTGCTCCGACGGTGGATCAGGAGGGTCCTGAATCGGCTCCGGCCGGAAGGGCGTGCTGGGTGGCGCTATGGGTTCGGTTGGTGGCATTCGGCGTAAACATTTGGCAACGGTTTTGAACTGTTAGTTCCGCGTTCCATCCTTTCGTCAAAGCAAAATCGATGAGATCGCTTCAGCTCAGATGAAACTATAGCCGCCCTCTCCGCCTCGACCGGGGACATCTGGGCAGAAGGAGTCCGCCAGAAGGCGCAAGTCCGCTGAGGACCGACCGAGCGGCGGCGAGGGAGTCATTGGGAACTTCGTTCCCGCAATTCGTTTGCTGGTTTCGAATTCGCACCTCTCACCTCGTACTTCCGTTTGGCGCACTCCGTGCGCGCCAACGCCGACACAAATTCTGTATCTCACGCCACGTAGCAGCCTGGGCCCTGCGCGGTGGGATCCAAATCAAACTCCACGACGGCCGATTTCCCGGATGAGCGTCGGGTAACATGCACCGCCAAAGTGCCGTTCTTGCAACCAACCGGCGGACGCATGGCCAGCAGCACCACCATCATGCGTGCCTCCTTCCAGAGTCCTTCTTGAATGGGTGTATCCGATGCGCCCATCCGAATCGTCCTCGCATTGGTCCCGTCGTACAGTGCGGCGTTCCAGTCCGGCGCCAATCCGACCAGGTTGAAGGCGTAAGCGTCGCGCTCGCCCGGCCCTCCGACGATGAACATCGCGAGATTGGTGCGCCCCGCATAAATGCGCAGAGCCCGGGCCCGATGCCGTTCCACGGCACAATCGCCGACAAAGACGTTAACATTGCCGGCCCAGTGGGGCTGCTCTCGTCCGCAGAATTCCCATAAGTCAGGCGGCAGGGATGGCTGGGTGACTGTGTTCTGACCCGCCGGAGTGGACGTGCCTGGCCGGCGAATCAGATTCAACAGCGCCGCGAAACCGGAGGCGGGCTGAGGAGCTGGATCATCGGGCGAAGCACTCAGCGCCGTGAGCACGCTTATTGGCGGAACGCCGTCGAAATATCCCAACGGCTTTGGATGAGGCCGCGTGGCCTCGACCCTGACTACCCGCGCTTCACCCTGGTCGAGCGAGGGCACAGGGACAACAGCCAGTGGACGAGAGGGAACGAATGCTCCGAAGGGAGCCGATTCCAATCTCATGAGCGTGGGGCTCGAACGACGCTCCCCCTCATTACGGACCTCGACCCGAATCTCAATGGTGTTGGGGGACAGATCGTGAAAGGTGATATCCGACGGACATACGATCAGTTCTGCCTTGCGATAGGATCGAATATCAAGTTCCGGCGCATTTTCCACAGCAGTCATAATGTTTCCTTTCGTGTCTGCGATAACGTCGCTTTGTTTACAGCAGTTCAAAAGCCTCGACCTGTCTGCAGGAGGTGCAGGCTTTCGAACGCATCGGCGGCTTGCCTGGGAATTCTAAGCTCAAACAACCGCAAGTGCCAAACTGACTTTGGCACTACTTTGCTTCGCGAACCGAGATAGGCAATGAGCCATCCCAACGATGGCAGGATTCAGTTCGGGTTCGGCATTTTTAACTGCTGCTTGACGGATCCACCTCCGGACGAAAGGCTGCCGTCCATGCCCGCCAGACGCCACTTATACCTTCTCGCGCTTTCCGCAGGGTGTGTGCTGCTCGCGGTCGTGCTGTATTGGTGGATGCGCGGAGAGTCGCCGGAAGGCGCACAGCCGGATCATTTTGAACTCGGCACGGTCTTCGTGGGCGCCAAAGTCAAATTCAGTGCGCAGCTGTTAACATCACCACGGTCAAAGTCGTTCGATGCGTTTTACGAGCGGACAGTCCGAAGAATGCCGGCGTCCTGGCAGCCGAAGTTGTGGGAATGGCATCCGCGAAACCGGCGACTCAAGTTGTTTGTCCCGACCGACCTTACTACGCTCAAGCCCTCCATCACGGCGCCTCCGTTTGTCAGGGTGGTGAAGGCGGTGCCTGACCAGAACAAGAATTGGTATCAAGGACGCCCGTTTGTCCTTGCCGACATGGAAGTAGATACTTCCCGCGCCGGCGAACACTCCGGCGCCGTGACGGTGATGATGGGCGAACGACGCGCCTCGTTGCCGGTTCGCGTCACCATCCGTGAAATGCCGCCTGGCATCCCAAGGCTGCTCATCGCCTCGACGCCCTATCAGGCGAATGCCACGGAATCAGGTTCCGACGTCCACGTGATTACACGATTGCTCTCCTCGTCCGGGATGGCGGCGGACTATTTGAACGAATTGCCCGCGGCGCTTGAAAATTATCGAACGATCATTCTCGCCGACTCGGCGCTCTCAGATATTAACGCCAGGGACGTGGAGCGCATGCGTTCCTTTGTGACGAACGGCGGCCGGCTCATCCTGCCCTGTAATTATTTTTTCCGGGGCACGGTCTCCCAGGCGAACCTCATTCTTGCGGGTCACGGATTGCAGGTCGTGGATCTGGACATTGCGGGCCAGGTCAGCGTCACCAATCTTGTTTCTGATCCACTGACCGTTGGGTTGGCAAGGTTGGAATTTCACCGGCCCTCGCCCATTCAGGTCACCGACGCGACCCAGGGAAAATTGCTGGCGCTGGATCCAGCGGGGCAGGGTGGTTTCGTGGGAGTGGCGCGCCTGCCCGGCGGTGGCGAGATCGTAGTGCTCGCGAGTTCGCTGTGGTGGCATTGGGTGAGTCAATTTAAGGATAACTCGGACAACGCGAGACTGCTGCAAAATGCCCTGAGGCTGCCAAACGTCCCATAAGCCAACTTGGGTTGTGACGAGGGCGCTGATTATTTGCGGGCCGCGTGTTCGGCTTTGAGCGCGTCGTAGCTTTTACCACGGAGGATCGCGCCGTCTTCAGGCACTCCTTCTGTCTCGTAGGTTTCCGGCCCGAATGGATTGGCCAGGAACTCAGGTTTGAGTTGTCGGCCGCGGGAGATGATGTCGAGCACATAGCCTTGGGTGCGATGCCGGCGAATGGTGAATTCGGTCGTGGGAAATGCGCCGGTTGAACCGTCGACAGTGCCAGGCTCTTCGATTCCGTAGTCGTAGAGATACTGGCCGGTGAGAAACAGGACTGAGCCGTCGGCCAGTTCGATGAACATTGATCGCCCTTCGTCCTCAAACTCATCGACTTCAAACGCGCGCTTCGCCTGAAAGTCCTGAGAGATTACCAGTCCCTGGGCTTCCAGATTTTCAAGCGTCGGTCCGGGAGAAACCTTGCGGCGACCGAGGTTGAAAACAATCAGCGAGAGCACCACGGTCACGAGCAGAATGGCCGCGAGAACAAGCGCAATCAGGAAGGGCGGGGTGCCCTTGGGAAGAACATCAAATGCGACCACTGCGGCTATCAGCAGCCCCCCGAAGCAAAACAGTCCGGCCAGGATGAGGCGGATGAAATACATGACGGCGCATTTTATCAAGAGTGCGAGAATCGTCGAGTTTTGCGCGCAGCCCTTGGGTGAACGGAAGGGGCGAGCATTGCGGATGGGTGGGCATCGCGCGCTTGGCTGCGAAGCGGCGATTCTCGGCGGACTGCTGCCGCTACCTCGTGGTGACGAAGGCGCGAGGGTTGGCGCTCAGAAAGCTGCCGGAGCTTTTGAGGGAGGCCGTAAAAAGCGCCCCCTTATTTCGGTCTTCAGCGGCGCCGTCGAACAGGCCGACAACGAGCATAGGCAAGAGCGTGCTCTTTTTGTTTGAAAGCGAGCGCGTTCTTGGGCGCGAGGAGCAACCCAAAGGCCGCCACCAGCAGTTTTAGGAACTCGATCGCTTTTTCAGTGATTGGGAATCGCATTGTTGCAGAACCTACGGGTGCATCATTCAAAGTCAAATTCCGTGGAAGTGCGCGCAGCCCCTTCCCGCGCTGGCAGCTCCATTCAAATGTCTACCCTCCTCAGATGGTTCTGGAAACCACCGCCATGCTCGACCACAGAATGCGGTCGAATCCCTGTTAGACCACTCTACACATGGAGACTTTCGTGTCCCCGAAGTCAGCCAGTTGCCAGAGCTTTCCGCAATGAGGAAGATGCAGTTGGCTTCGCGGACATGGTGCTTACGAGCTTGCTCGGTTACGATGCTGCGCTTCTTTACGCGGAGCGGACGGAGTCGGAGTCGTCAGTCAGTTGGCGCATCGAACCTCGAATGTGGTAGTTCGTACGCACGACATTGAGATCGCCATTTCACCGTCGCGTGGAAGCTTTCGTTCGGTGCTGGCAACGTTTGGACATCACTACATGGGTGGCCAGCTCACGGAGTGCGTCGCCCTACCTTGCGAACAATCAACCCTCAACTCTCAACCTTCTTCACGGCCCCGTCCCGGCGTCCGGCGGCATAAGCCTCGAACACGCGGCGGATCTGGTCGCGCACTTCGCGGAAGACTTTCATCTGCTCTTCTTCGTTGCCGGGCGCATGGGCCGGGTCGACAAACGGCCAATGGTAACGGTTCACCTGGCCGGGAAAGACCGGACACGCCTGGTCGGCGTTGCCGCAAACGGTGATCACGGTTTCCACGTTGCGTTTGAGGAAATCGTTCATGTGCTTGGAGGTATGCTGCGAGATGTCGATGCCGATCTCGGCGAGGGCCTTGATCGAGAGCGGGTGAACGTAGCCGGCCGGTTTGCTGCCGGCGCTGGCGACCTCGAACGTACCCTTGCTGGCGGCGCGCAGAATGCCTTCGGCCATGTGGCTGCGGCAGGAATTGCCGGTGCAGAGAACGAGAATGAGCGGTTGGTCAGGCATATCAAGAGCAGCACTTGGATGGCGTGGGCGGTGTGAAAATGGCCAACGGTTTGAAAAGAATGGATTCGGTTTTGGGCTGAACACCGCATTTGTCTTGAGCCAGGCAAGCGGTGTGGCGCTCGGTGAGCTTCAACAGCACGGTGTCGCCGGCCGTCTCCACGGATTCGAGCGGGAACTGGCTGATGAACTGCACTTCGTGTTCCACATCCACCTCGATGTCGTCCGTGCCGAGGAATGACGAGGCCTTGTTCAGGATGCCGTTGAGTTTGGTTGCGGTGAGCCGGTGATCGAAATCCTCCGCCGTCCACGTCTGCAACCGGCACAGGGCGTCATGGCGGAGCGTGCCGCCGCAATCAATGAAGCGTTTATCAATGCGGGCCACTTCGGTGACATGGGCGTGAGCCGGAACCGATTCGCCATGGGGCAGGATGAAGCGGACCTTTGCCTCGGGATGCAGCGCGAGCGCATTCTTGAGTTCATTCAGTTTCATAGATTGGTTTGGGCGCGGCAGCACTCACGCTCGCGGAACGCACAACAGGCCGGCACGGCCAGCGCCGCGCCCAGGACTGGCCCCGCGAAGTAAATCCAGAGGTGTTCAAGATGACCGCTCACGACCGCGGGGCTCAGGGAACGTGCGGGATTCATGGAGGCCCCGCAAATGGGGCCGGCGAACATGGCTTCCAAGGCAATTACTGCGCCGATGGCAACACCGGCCGTGATGCCTTTCTCCTTCGCGCCCGTCGAGACGCTGAGAATCACTATCATCAGGATGAAGGTGAGGACGATTTCGAGAACGAGGCTTTGCGTCGCTGAACCGGCCGGAAGCGTGGCGCCCAGGGTATCGTGGGTGGGAAAAAGAAACCGCAGCAAAGCGCTGCCGGCAAAGGCGCCGGCAACCTGCGCGGCCAGGTAAGGCGGGACGCTGCGCCACGGGAAACGATGCGAGATGGCAAAGGCCGTGGTGACGGCCGGATTCAGATGCGCGCCGCTCACGTCGCCAAAGGTGTAAATCATGGCCAGGACAACCAGGCCGAAGGTGAGCGCGATGCCTGCGTGAGTGATGGCCCCATGGCTGACGCCGTTGATGACAATGGCTCCCGTGCCCGCGAACACCAGCGCGAACGTGCCCAGGAATTCCGCGACGAGCTTCTTCATGGTCAGCAGCAACTGGATTTGGTCCGCCCCGTGGAACGTTCCACGCCGCAACATTCCTCCGCGATGGAAGAGGCCTCGGCGCTGACGCTCCTGAGCCGCTTCAAATCCTCCCGGAACAGCTTGTTTTCCTGAACACAGTCCTGGAGGCACTGCAAATGGCGGCGCAACTCAAAGCTCTGCTTCCCGGGAATCTGGTAGATGCGCCAGTTGCGATGCTGTTTCACCTCCACCAGGCCGCGGGTTTTCAGGTAGCTCAGATGCTTGGAGATGTTTACCTGCGATTCCTTCAGGACGGTTTGAAAATGACACACGCACAAGGGCCCGCGCGTCAGCAGGTTCAGGATGCGCAAGCGGGTCTCATCACAAAAGCACTGGTAGATTTCGATCAACTTCACGGCTGGAATATGCCGATAAAGGAATATGCGGCAAGGAGAATTATCACCTTGCAGCCGTGCGCAAACACGGTCGCCGGTTTATGGATGTCATTCAAGGCCGCCATGGTGAATTCCAAGCCGGCTGCCATCCCTGCCTTCGGTACGGGCGTAATTCATTGGCTTCTGCGCGCTGCAGGCAGAACGCTCCGGGCGTCACGGTATTGTCACACAACGTCACTTGAGCGATGCCGTGAGGGGCTGAACCTTGAAGCATGCAAACGCTGTTCATCATTTGTCTGTCAGCGTTCATTACGGCAACGCTGGCTTGGTTTGGCACCTGGGCCTTCTGGCTTCACCCGCCCGAGGGGTGGATGGGAAAGGAAGTCCTTTCCGTCGCTCCCATCGGCGAAAATGAAAGAGTCAGACATGCTCCCTGGTTTCGCTGGCTCAAACTCACGACGCTGTTCCTGGGGCTGGTGACCGCCGCCCTCTTTGGCGCCCTGATCGTCGAGCATACCCGTTGAATTCTCTGCTGTCGCGCTTCGCCGGGTGAACTCGTCAATTTCACCTTGTCACCTTGCAGAAATCTGTCAGGTGCACTCATCAAAGGTGTCGTTTGGAACATAATCTGGAAGATTCATCTGCACCGCTTCTGCCGTTGGCCAACGGTGGAGCGTGGAAACCACGCATGACAAGGCATCTGAGAATCGCCCTGCGACATTTATCTCGCCCGGCAACTTCGGTGTGAAGGGAAGATGCTCTACTGGCGGGCAAAAACCCGAAGTGACTCCCGGCTTATCCCCCCGCGGGTCAACTCGATACCAACCGTGCTGCTGAAGATGGACTGCAACCAAGCCGTGCAGACAAAAAGCAGAACCCGCATTGTCGAAAGACAACCGCTGGTAACATAACGCCGCTGGAATCCCAAGGGCGCGGAGCAGTGCGACGAGCAAATGGCTTTTGGCGTAGCAAAAACCCGCACGATGTTTCAGAACGTCCGACGCAATGCAAGTGACTACGGGAAGGCCGTGGTCAACACTGTGTCGCACGGAATCCCGAACCCATAGAAAACACCGTCGCGCGGCCTGCTCGTCACCGGCGGCATCACCGGCAATCTCCGCCGCCGCAGCCACGATGGAAGGAGCGGTGCTATCAATGATTGCGGTGGGCTGCAGAAATTCGTTCATCAGGATGCCGAGCGCTGAAACGCCTGCCGCCCCAAGCTCGGCGTGTAATTCCGCACGGGCACGGCTTGCGGGACGCGCGAATTGTAACCAGAGTGCGATGGCTGGATTCGCTGCGGCGGAGGGTCAGGCCGATGCGTTGTCAATACCGACGGTGATTGCTGCCTCATGATCTGCTGGATGATAAACGTGCTCCTCGGGCGTGTGAAGTTCAACGAAGCCATTTCCGAGGCCCTGTCGCTGCTCGGCCACTAACGTTGTGATGTCCTCGACGGAGATCAACTCCTGCTCCCCATATCTACGAAGTGTCGCTCCGCGCAAACCCAGCTGGACGGCACGGCGCTCGAGCGGCTGGCCGGTCGGGTCATGGTCTGGATCCCACTGGAGCCGAACCTCGGAAGATGAGACCGCCGTCTGCCACTCCTCGCGAGTAGCAAACCGTTTCGGATCGAAGGCGGACGGAACAACCAGCCGAAGCAACTCGTCGAAGAAGGAGCGCCGGAGGCGCACGGCGAGTATGCACTCTTGCCCCTCCTTGGTAGCCCAGCCTGATCGGTACATCATCCAAAGGAAGTTGGGCTTTATCCAACTCATGCGGCCGAAACTGAAATCGCCACCGAACTTCTGATGCTCGACAGCGAACCGGGCGATGGACGGACGGTAGGCCTGATAGACGTAAACAGAGTCGGCATCGAACTGGGCCAGGATGTGACGACCAGACCGCGGCCAATTCATTACTTGGTCAGTGTAGCGTTGGAAGTGCATGGCGTGTGATTATGCCTACGACCCAACGACCCGGCCGGCGGGACCATGGTCAGGCGTTGCGGTCATGATTTGAAAAATTGGGCCAAAAATCTCGAACCCGCGCCCTATCGTTAATGGTCTGCTTAAACCGCTTGCACACCTCGAACCCGTCGAACTCCGCGACGTGGCTGCGAATCTCAACCGACTTGGAGCGGCGGCCGGTGGACTTCGAACCGAGCTCTCTAACGCAAAGCCAAAGGTGTCCGTCGGACCAAATGGAGAGCCGAATGGACCAGCCAAGGATACTCTCAACGTCTACGTTCAAACGCTCGAACGGAGCTTCCACCGCGCGACTGCACATCAAACTCCCATGATACCGAATCGATTTTCCGCGTCTCTCGATCGCACTGGCAATGTCGTGCAGCAGAGCGGACTCAAAGAGGGGTGGCGCAAATTTCTTCATAATGCGCGAGCGGCCGGCTCGCAGTAGGGCAGCCGCCCAAACATGCGGCCGAGCAGCAACTCTGCCCTACCGGAGCTCTTAGCTACTTTGAATCGCTCGCGCCTGGTTGACATCGTGCTCAGGTCGGCAAAAGCAATCTCTCAACATGCTCTCGAATTTCCCGCAACTCGACCGGATGCGGAAGACCGTCCTTGGGAGTAATCCAAAGACCATCCCCGCCAGTCTCTTCGCCATCATCAATCTGAAACATCAAGTCTCGAAATCGAAACTCGGCGTGCGGGAGCGCACCCGATCCAAGCAACCGCGGCTCCCGGGTGAAGGCTACGCCGGGCAGCCTGCCAAGAAGTCGACATAGTCGCCACCTCGTGACCCCGCTCACGAGAAATGAGTGGTCTGGATTGAATACCTGAATCTTTGGCGGAAAAAAACTCTTCAGGAGTGCTCGCATGGCGACAGATGGCCCAGGCTCAGCCGGTGCTTCCAAACGGGCACAGCCCACCGTCGGGCGGCGTTGTTGCGCCGACCAAATATGGGCAGAGCAGCAACTCTGCCCTACCGAAGCTCTCCAACCCTTCGAATCGCGGGAGAGTGTGATTGGGCGACGGGGTCATAGCATCATAATTTTGCCGGGTAATGCGGCGGCCAGCAAGTCCTCCAGTCGGCCGTCCGGATCTTCGATATCGAGGAATGGACCTTCCGCGCGCACGAGCGTCTCAACGCGCCCCTCATCGACCAAGGCCAGAATCTGGCTCAGCGGAATCTGCATCTCGACCATGTTCGGCCCCGATAGGATGAGCGATCCAGAATCGATGCGAAACGCGGTTGCTGGAACTTGTATCCGCTCTGAGTTCGTTTGGTTCATTTGAGAGATGCCTTCTCATGTCTGACGACTCACAAAGAAGAATACCCCGGCAAAAAATAGCAAGACAACGACCGGAAACCAAAGTCGCATGAACGATGCAATCTCGGCGTGCTCCGGCTCGCGTCTGTCATACAAGATCCGGACAGAATCTCCGATGGCATAGCCGCGATGACTCGTCGCTACTTCCGAATAGACCGAAACCTCATGCCCATCTCGGGTCCTGAACCTGATGGCGGGACGGAACATCCTTTGTCCATGCCGGCCACTCACTTCATCGACGCGATGCACCGTGCCGCTGGCCGAACCCCAGGTGAACAATCGGCGCAAGCTGCGAAAAGCCACGCCTGCAGCCGCCAGGGTGAAGAGTCCGGCGATAGTCATTGGAACCATTTGAATGACCGTTGGCATGGTGCAGCGCCTAAAGACCGAATATAGTAGTCATAGTCATCGCAAGCTAATGCGTTCAATGCCTTCCGTCGTTTGGGAGCGGCGGCGGGGCAGCGTCTGTCCGGCGGCCGCGGCGTGATAAAAACACGACCAATAGAACGACTCCTGCAATCGTCGCCGGAATCAGGACGAGCACTGCTATGAGGAGAAGTTCCCATGCTCCGATGAAGGCTAGAATCGCTGGTTCGGATGTCATAGTGGTGCTCCTTTCATGAGTTGCGCGCCATGCCTCCTAACAACGCAGCGCTCAGCGAGTGCTTCCGCACGGGCGCAGTCGGGGTTGAAGCCTTCTACTCATTGATGAAGTAAAGCGACCACTCCTCATTCTGAGCCAAGCCGTCCTGCTGGCCCACTTTGAAGAGCCGCTCGTTCTTGAAGAGCAACTCCAAGCCGTGTTCCTCCTCCCAATCGCAATGACCGCTGACAAACACATAACGATCGGCCGAGGTGCCATGCTGCGGGATGAACACCTGCCCAAGCCGCACGTGCTTCCAAACGTCGGCGCGCCTGGCAAGTCGCACTGGGGCTCCTCTTCATCGAGCTCATAGTTCAAACACATGTAGTGACAATCGAGAGCCACCTGGTGGGTCCACTCTTCCTTTAGTTCCGGAGCAACCGCAAGGAGGGCGTCCAATGCGCGCAGCTGAGATGGAGAGGGCAGTTTGGAAGAGCTGTCCTCGGGATCCACCGCGACCTCGACGATTTGACCGAGGACGGGGACACGAAGCTTGGCCTCGATGAAGAACTTTGTGCGCTTCCATTTGACAGTGTTCGAAATACTCATAAGTAAACGGCTTCGTAACAACCCAAGCCCAGCGAGTGCTTCCACACGGGCACGGCTTGTCCCCCTTCGCCAAGGCTGCGACGCTTAGGTGCTCGGTTCATGTGTCTTCTTTATCCACTGTTTTGCTGGAGTGGCCAGCAGCGCTTTCATATAGGCCAACGAACGCATCTCAGGACACGCTATGACGGCTCTCTGAAACTCCATGGGCGGAGAATAGCCGTGCGCATCAATATAATGAGCGATGCTCGTCGGGGACACGTAAATGGTTTCACCACTCGGTACAAACAACATGCCGTTCCCGACTCCAGAGATGTGATGAGTCTTGAATGACGCACTACCGCCTCCGCTGAATCGGCAGAACCCGCACCGATGCACTCCAGCACACGCGACAAAAGACCACGGCTTGAAGAGCAACTGGCAAAGCCGCTCGAAAAACTCCGGTGAAACGTCTCCGCGAGCAAACTCGTGCTCCGGCTCAAGCCAGCCAACGGCAAGACAGGGCGAACTAGAACTTACATATCCGCAGGCGGACAAATCGGGATAATGTGCCATATGCGCGATGTCGGTTAGGTGACCGGCTGCGCATTTTTAACTCCTGGTGGAACTGAAGACCCAGCCGATCAGGCCAACTGCGCCGACCACACAGCCGACGAACTGAACGAATAGTTTGGTGTCGTCGTGACGAATGAGCCAGGAACCGCCCAGGAGCAGGATGGCGCCCGCAAGAACGATGATGGCCGCGCTGATGTGCTTCCCGCGAAACAGCGCGCGAAATGTTCCGATGCCAACTCCGGCAGTGTATCCCAGAGCTTCCGTCGATGTTGGTTTGATTTGGGTGTTTTCCATAAGCGTGTGATGTGGCCTAACAGGTCTTCGACCGCAATGTGCGGTCAGGCATGGCGGTGGTTTGCGGGGCCATGTCGGTACTGTAGACAAGCCTTTTGGGGCCGTCCATGACGAAGGAAGGTGCGAGCAACGAAAGTCGAGAGCCGAGGGTCGAGAGTCGATGACTTGGTTGAGGGTCGCTGAGTAGAGTTGAGGGATCGGAAAACTGCACCATTTCTGCCCGCGAGTTTTGGGGCGATGTCACTTTTTGTCACCTTTTGACACCTTTTGTCACCTTTTGTCACCGGTCCCGCGGCGCGCGCGGGGGACATTCACCGCGCAGACGCGGAGACGCGGAGAGCGTTCGCCCGGACCGACGGCCCCCCCTTTCATGAGGCAAAACTGAGGCGGAAATTGTGCAGTTTTGTCGGCCAGGGCCGGGAACCAAAACTGTCGAATGTCGAATGGGGCCGTGCCGGTGAGGACACCGGCGCTCCACTCCAGGGTGGGTTCGTTTGGCAAAAACGCGCCGCGAGTTTTGGGGCGATGGCACGATTTGGCACGATTTGGCACGATTTGGCACCGGTCCCCGGCGCGCGCGCGGGGGACATTCACCGCGGAGACGCGGAGACGCGGAGAGCGTTCACCCGGACCGACGGCACCCCCCCTTTTTCGGATCAGAAACGGACCAGTTTTGGTTCTCAATTCGTTTCATGAGGCAAAACTGAGGCAGAAATTGTGCAGTTTTGTCGGCCAGGGCCGGGAACCAAAACTGTCGAATGTCGAATGGGGCCGTGCCGGTGAGGACACCGGCGCTCCGCTCCAAAAGATGGGTTCGTTTTGCAAAAAACGTTCCAATGCCGAGGGTCGAGCGTCGAGAATGCACAGGGTTGCGCCGGATCAAGATGGGTTCGTTTGGCAAAAACCATTTGCTTCGGTTCCGAGACCGAACAGATGCGGAGAGGGAGACAGGATTCAGAGGACTCCAAACCCGGCCCCCTCCCCGCACTGCGGAGCGCGACGCCACACCTTCGCGCTCGCCCGGTTTCCCGAGGAGCGGCCTTCCCAGTGATGATCGCCCTGGCCATTGGCCGGGCTGCTTTTCAAAGAGCCGAGGGTTGCGGGTCTTGAGCGCCGCCGCTTCGTTGCTCGTCGGTTAAAGATCCCTGGGGATCTTCTCCCTCCTCGCGCCTCGCGCCAGCACCCAATCCCTCGCAACGCACTCGCTTCCTATTCATGAGATGGGTTCTAGCACATGGTTTCAGAAATCAGGGGCAGGCGTGCATGCAGAAGTGCACCGTTCCATGCGCCAGAGTGCGCCAAGACGCGCCAAGACGCGCCAAGATGCAGGAAAAAGTTTAAGAAAGGAGTTGACCCTCCTTCGCCAAGGCTATGGAGGGCAGGCCCGCGACCTGACTGGTTGAGAGTTGAGGGCCTGAAAGGATTAATGATTTATGACGTATGATTTATGATATGGGGCAGTGGGGCAGGGGGAGAGGGAGAGGTTGATGACTCGTTGATGGTTGAGAGCTGTTGGTTGATGGCCTGCGAAGATGGCGAGAATATTGCAGGATGAGCCGGGACAGGGTTACCCTGAGCCCGACGAAACGGCCTTTTGCTCCGTCCCGGGCCATCGCCCAATATACGAACAGGTTGTCGTAGATTAACGATTAGGCCGCTGGCCAAGGTTCGAGCGCACAGCAACTCATGAGCGCATCCAAGAAGAAACTCTCGAAGGCCGAGGTTGAGAAGAAGACCCAGCGTCTTCTCACACAGGCAAGGCGAGAGCCCCGATTCCAGGCCCAGCGTGAGAGCGACGTCTTGATTGATGCCATTCGCTACGGACATTCGGATATTGCTCACTCACTGTTGATTCATGGCGTTGACCCCAATTCGACCGAACCGGGAGGTCGAAGCGCTCTCTGGTATGCTGCCCATTGGGGGCGGAGTGATTTGATTCAGGATTTGGTTCGGAGAGGAGCGGGCTTGCCCGATGACGTGCTGTTAGGGCCGGTTCATGATGGAGATGTGGAGACAGTCCGGTTTCTTATCCGGCGTGGCGCGAACGTCAACTGTGTGGCTACGTTTACGCGTTACTCCTACAAATTTCCACAGAAGCGGGTATTGCTCACCGTTGCGATTCAGAACATCTCGGTCTTGGAGATTGCGGAGCGCACGGGGATTGCGATGCGTGCGACCAGGACGGCCAGGTGGCGAGCGGCTCATCCAGCAGGTCCACCCAATGGAGACTTGGAGGCTATACCTATTATGCTAATCAAGGCGGGAGCGAATGTGAATCGGTTGGCGTTCGAGTATTCGCTTTATGAGGGATTCATTCGCACGACTCTGGGTCTGGCCGCTCACTGCGGGCTTGTCAGGACAGTCAAGGCGATGCTCGCCGCTGGGGCGGATGTGAACCAGAAAGATACATGGGGCGGCACGCCTCTTTTCGATGCCGCTCACGAAGGGCACTCACAGGTGGTGAGGGTCTTGCTAGCCGCCGGAGCGAAGAAAGACATCAAGCGGCGAGATGGTGCTACACCTGCTTCCATCGCACGAGAGCGCGGTTTTGTGGAGTTGGCTGATGAGATTGAGAGACACAAAAAACGCGTCAGTCATGGGTATTAACAGTTCGTTATGACGGACCGCCCCACAGCGTATCAAAAAGCACAAGAGCTGGCTGCCGCTCTTAAAAACGAAGCGGCGCTCATTGCCTTTGAGCAGGCGTTCAAGGAGGAGCCGAGCAATTACAAAGCTGTGTTTGGAGTGGGCCTCATGCTCCAGCGCCTCGGAGAGCATACAGAGGCTCTGGAAGCATTCTCGAAAGTTATTGCGATGCAACCGCGAATCGCGGAAGCACACTATTCGCGGGCGTTGAGCCTTCAGGATCTGGGACGACACACCGAAGCGCTTCTTGATCTGGACACGGCGCTGCAGTTACGACCCGAGCTTATCGACGCCACGTACGCTCGGGGCATCTGCCTTAAGCGGCTTAAGCGTTATGAAGAGGCTCTTGCCGCGTATTCCAAGGTCCTCGCTCAAGAGAAGAACCATCCCCCAGCTTCGCACGGTCGCGCCACCGTGCGGCATGCCATGGGCGATTATGCTGGGGCCATAGCCGATTTCTCTGATTGCTTGGCGGGCGGAATGGATTCATACGACGTGAGACTGCTGCGGGGTTTGGCATTCCATCGGATAGGTCGTCCCACCGAGGCGATCGATGACCTTTCTCGCGCCATTTCTTTCTGCCCGGAGATCGGATCCACTTACATTCGCCGATGGCAAGTTTACAAAGAAATAGGCGACGAGCCGCGTGCGGCACAGGATTTCGAGGTTGGAAACAAGCTGATGAAAATGAATAGCGAACACGCCGGTGCAGCGCCTGACCGGAGTGGTGACTGGGGATGAGCGGCGCTGGGCAGCCTGATCCGTCTGGTTACACTGCTCCAATGGCACACCAAGTCATCGCCATGCTTGACCGCAGATTGCGGTCGAATTCCTGTTAGGTGTCATGATTGAGCAACCGCCAACCACAAACATTGTGACACATTCGTTCGCCAATACGGCACTGGTTGCCGCCGCGATTATTGGATGCTTGTCGATATTCGTTCCCGGGATGGTTTGGCGGATCGGGAGGTGGGACGTCATCTTTGTTGCGACCGGAGTGTTTTGTTGCGCTTCGTTGGCCACTCTGCTGTCCGGCACATTGGCTCTGCGGCGTGGGCCTCGCGGGTTCAGACCTTATGCCGCAGTTGTCATCAGCGGACTGGAACTCCTTTTCTGGTGCTTCATGATATTTGTATTTGTGCAGTTGTTGCACGGAGGCAGCGAATAACGCCATGCAGCGGGCGGGCTCACTGCGGGATTGCTTTGGCCGGGGCTGGGGGTTGAAGTGTTGCGGTCATGAATGGGTTTGGTTTGAGCGTTTTTCATAATCAAAAGCGTGAGCCCGTTTTGCTCCCGCGTTCAAACCCTTCATGGCATTTAACGCCGGTGGGCGTTGTCAGTTCCGCTGACGCGGTCCACGTCGTTGATCTGGCGTGGCTGATCTCTCCTCGTTAGGCCACTTCACACGCCATGAGGAAACTCAGTCTCACACCGCTTCAGAACAAAGTCCTGTGGCTTTTGGAAGAGGCGCACGAAGCGGAGCTAGACACGATTCGGATCACGACACGTGAGGAAGATGCGGCTAGCGAGCAAGACTTGGGGACAGCTCTTGCAGGTTTGGAGCGGCTCGGCTTCGTTTTTCAGACCGATTCGAGGGTGGTTTTGACGGAGACCGGATATGCAGCACTTACAAAATAAGCGGCCTCCAGGCAGCACCGAGAGGTTACGGATTACATCAGGAGGCTGCGATATGGCCATTGATGAGTTGAAGCGAGCGTGGCCCTCGAGTTCGGCTCAATTCTTGGAACGCATTCTCACCCAACAAACATGAAAACCATACTCATACTTCTCACCTTCGCGCTAACCCAAACCTCCCACGCGGCACTTCTGACCCTGACGGCCCAGGCCACTTCTACGAACTGGGGAACCAATGAAATTACCATCGGCTCTTACGAGGCAGCCGAGCTTGTCTCTTTTCCTTACTTCTCCGCGGTCTCGGGATGGCTCAATATCATCAAGGACGGCCGGACAAACTTATATCGACCACTGAACGTGTCCGGTAGTGCGCCCGCTGCCCCGTTCGATCCGCTCGTGTTTACCGGTCCGGCGACGATTCGCTTAATCAGCACCAGCTTCGAGACGCCATCCATGGCTACATTCCGCGTCACGCCCGAGGCCTACCCGCCGGACAAAGCGGTCATCGCGCTGCCAGGCACGAACCAGACGAGCATCACCCTGGAGTGCAGCACCAATCTTTTGCAGTGGTTTCCAGCCACTAACGGCGTGTATGGGCCGATGCCGGAGGCCAAGTTTTTCCGAATCAAGCTGGAGAGATTGCCCTGACCTTGGCGGCGCAACCTGGGCGTTAATTGGAAAAGCGACGCAACCTTTACGGCAAGTGCCCCCTGTAGTGGGTGAGAAGCCTGTTTCGGAAACAGAAGCGATGAATGATGCTGTGACACGTTGCGCGGAGTGCGGGAGCGAACTGCCGCCAAATGTACCGCCGGGGCTTTGCCCACGCTGCGCGTTGAACACTGAGGTGGATTCCACTGCCGCAAAGACATTGGTACTGGCAGCTACCGACGCCATTGAGCGCATCGGTCGCTACAAGCTGCTGGAAAAAATCGGCGAGGGCGGTTGTGGCGTGGTCTACATGGCCGAGCAGGAGGAACCGATCCGCCGCCGGGTGGCGCTCAAGGTCATCAAGCCGGGCATGGACACGCGCGAGGTCATCGCCCGTTTTGAGGCTGAGCGGCAGGCGCTGGCCTTGATGGAGCATCCAAATATCGCCAGGGTATTCGACGGCGGTGCCACGGATGCGGGCCGGCCTTACTTCGTGATGGAGCTGGTGCGGGGCCTGCGCATCACCGACTACTGCGACCAGAAGAATCTTTCCACGCGCCAGCGGCTGGATTTGTTCATGCAGGTTTGCCAGGCCGTGCAGCACGCTCACCAGAAGGGAATCATCCATCGCGACCTGAAGCCGTCGAACATCCTGGTGACGGTCAATGACGGCGTGCCCGTGCCCAAGGTGATCGACTTTGGCATCGCCAAGGCCACGGGACCGGCCCTCACGGACAAGACCTTCTTCACGCGGTTTCAACAGATCATCGGCACGCCGGCCTACATGAGCCCCGAGCAGGCGGAGATGACGAGCGTGGACATCGACACCCGCAGCGACATCTACAGCCTGGGCGTGCTGCTTTACGAGCTTCTGACCGGACGGACACCCTTCGACACCAGGGAGCTTCTCCGCATCGGCATGGAAGAATTGCTGCGGACGATCCGCGAGCGGGAGCCGGTTCGGCCTTCTGCGCGCTTGAGCACGCTGGCGGCGGAGGAGCGGACCACCGTGGCGCAACGACGCCAAACCGATCCGCCCAGGCTGATCAATTTGATCCGGGGCGACCTCGATTGGATCGTGATGAAGTGTCTGGAGAAGGAGCGCGCGCGCCGCTACGACACCGCCAATGAACTGGCTGCTGATCTCAAGCGGCACTTGAACACCGAACCGGTCCTGGCGCGCCCGCCCAGCGTGACCTACAAGTTCCAGAAGACCGTCCGCCGGAACAGGCGCGCCCTCGCGGCCACGGTGGCAGTTATGTTCGTGCTTTCACTGGGTGCCTCCCTTGTGCCGTGGCAGCAGAGATGGCAGCAGGTGAAATTCCTGGCGCCGGACTGGCAGACGCGGATCGGAACCAAAACGCCGGCGGACGACCGCATTGTTCTCGTCGGCATTGACCAGACGACTTACTCCTCGGCTTTTAGCGGCGAGGAATTGCAACGCGAGCCGGTGCTGAAGGACTTGCAAAAGAACTTCCCGTGGTCGCGCGCGGTCTATGCGCGACTCATCGAGAAACTCTCCGACGCCGGCGCGAAGGTCATCGTATTGGACCTTGTCTTCGCCTCGGAGTCAGAAAGCGATGCCGCTCTTCATCAGGCCCTTGATAAATACAAAGACCGCGTGGTGATCGCCTACTCGATCGGCAATGGCATCAACGAAGGTTCCTGGCGCAGCGAAGTCCGGTTGACCATGCCGGGCCCGTCCATCCTGACACCGGCGGGAAAGAATTCAGCGGTGGAAGATGATCGGCTTGGCTACGTTAACCTTTGGGCGGATTCCGATGGTACAGTGCGACGGGCGAGGTGCCGCCAGACCGGGGCCCAAGTGGGCGATATCGTTCCGAAGGAAGTGATTCTCGAATCGATCGAGGCGCGGGTCCTGCGCAAATTTGGCCGGCCTGACCTCATACCTTCAGGTTTTGACGCGCGGCTCTTCCGCTACACCGCACCCGCCGGACAGGCTTTCAAGCCTGAATCTTTCGGGGAGGTTCTCTCCCCGAAACAGTGGGAAAAGAAGTATGACAAGGGAAAGTTCTTCAAGGACAAGGTCGTCTTCGTCGGCCCCGTGGCGGCGATTTTTCGTGACACGCACGACACACCTTTCACCAGCCCGAAGTTGATGAGCGGATCGGAACTCCATCTGCAAATCATCAACGCCGCGCTGCACGGTGAATTTCTCGGAGAACGCCCGCCTGTGGTGAGTCTGCTTATCATTGCCATGTCCGCCCTGGCGGCTGGCGCGCTCTGTTTTCTGGTTCGTCAGCCCGTAAGGCGATTCCTGAGCCTCCTCGGATTGAGCATTGGCTACGCGGTGTTGGCGCAACTGCTTTTCGATCACGCCGGGCAAGTCATTCCGTTAGCCGTTCCGCTGTTGATTTTGGTCATGAGCTGCTTCCTCGTCCTGGTCTATGGTTTTGTTTTCGAACAGCCGGAGCGCATGAACTAAACCTAAAGCGCGGGCGAAGGGTGAAATCACACTTGGAGCCCTTGGAGTGGAAACGTTCTTGGTTGAGGGTTGAAGGTTGAGGGCCAGAGAGGGCGGGGGAGTGAAGCCACGGAGGCGGTTGATAGTTGAGGGTTGATGGTTGAGGGCAAAAATGGGGTTGGCCACAGAGGCGCGGAGACGCCGAGAATATTGCAGGACGAGCCGGGAAAGGGTTAACTTGAGCCCCATGAAGCCAAGTCGCCGCAACGCTTGAGAGAGGGGGTTGACGCATGACCAAAACCATCGTTCTGGTGCTCCTGACCTTCACGATGATAACGAGCGGCTGCACGTCGGCGCGCACCTATTTCGCTCCAACTGCGGAAGACCGGGCGCGTTGGGACAAGGAAGAAGAGGCGCGGAACAATAAGGCGAAGGAGGATCTGCTGGGCGGCCCGTTCGGAGAGCTTCTCGGCGCCGGTGCTGTCATCGGCAGTATGTTCAAATAGATGCATGACCGTGGCGGCGAGCCGGAAGTCAGAGGTGAGAGGTGAGAGGTGTGAAGGCCGGGTTGAGCGTTGAGAGTTGATGGTTGATGGCTAGAAAGGGCGGGGGAATGAAGCCACGGAGGCGGTTGATAGTTGAGGGTTGAGGGAAAAATGGGTATGCCACAGAGGCGCGGAGACACCGAGAATATTGGGGGATGAGCCGGGAAAAGGTTAACCTGAGCCCATGAAACCAAGTCGCCGCCATGCTGGACCGCAGATTGCGGTGAATTCCTGTTAGCCAAATAGCCAGCACCCGCATGCAAAATGAGTTCGGAGTTTTTGCCCCTGTATTCGAGTCGCCACACGGCTACCTGGCTCTGTTGCACCTGTCCGCTGAGGACAGCACGGAAGCAGTTCGATTGGTGCGCCAGTGTGCAGTCGCCGACATTGATCGTTCAGCCATCCTCGGATTGCTCGGAGACGTGAACTGGCGGCCGACGTTAGTGGCTGCCGTAGCAGCCGCGTTTCTGCCTCCAGACTCTCGCATCACCGATGCGCTCTGGCACCGATTTGACTCAGGTAGCTGGGTTGTTCCGCAGGTTGCGGTTGTTCTTTCCGTAGTTGATCCCGAATTCCAGACTCATGCCCGTCGCCGTCTTGAGGCTCACTGTCCGCTCGATTCCACCGAGCTTCGGGCACTCACGATGATTGAGCGGCATTCTGCGGCCGGTCCTGCGGGTGGCGCCGAACGTTCAGCCAAGGCTGCGAGCGCTTTGGAAAAGATTGTGGCTGCTATTTCCCCGCAACCCGTTTGGCTTTCCTCGATTGTCGCCACTTCGGAACATCAGGCATTGGTCGCCTCTGATGTTGACGCAGGAGGCGAAATTGCACAGCGCTGGGGAGAGCGGTTCATACAGATTAGAAACTTGCTGTAGTAACCACCTTGCCCCGAGCTGGACAGCCCGATGCGGGTTATTAAACTGCACTTATGGCCTACAAAACCTCTGCCGTGCCTCCGCCGCAGATTACGGTCGGATCCCTGTTAGGCGGCTTTTGCGCATGAGAGCCAGCACCGTCAATCATTGCTGTCGTATTTGCGGAGCACGTCCAGGCAACGAGATGGTCGAGTCGGCTGACGGGGTGGTTTTGAGGCCGAGCCGTATCGTCTTCGCGCACCGCGAGTCAGGCCAGCCACTCGGGCTCTGCGAATGCTGTTTTGCCGCGAGGAGTTTCGATGGCTTCACGGCCGACGAGATTTCTTACTTTGAGGAGGAGTTCACGAAGCCGATTGTTCCAGATGAGACATCGGACGCCTGAGAAACTGGGCGGAGTGTGGGTTTTGATTCCGTGAGTGTTTAAGAGGTTTTCTCCAAATGACTACACGGCCTACCCGTGCGACGTGGCCTCCTAATGAGCTCTGCGACCCGGCCACGGTTAGTAAATCAAGTTCGCGCCAAAATCCGGGATCTTTCCGTCTTTGATTTCTTGAATCCATTCGTCCAGGCGCCCTTGGTGCATCTTCCAGAACTTTCGACACAGCTCAAGATACTGGATCGCAATATCCCGTTCTCCTTTTTCAAGGAGGTCCTTCGCCAGGCTGACGTTGGGTCCAAAACTATTCATCTGGGGTGAGCCGGGGCTGTTGCCTGCTGCGATGAGATGCTTCTTTGCGTCGTCGATACGACCTTCCTTAACCGCGATGCGACCCAGGACGAGATTGCCATCCTGAACCGCATTCCCGTAATTCCAATCCCCTGGGAAACTGGGCAGCAGCGTCATCAGCTCCTGCGCATATTTCCTTGCCTCGTCCACGTTGCCGGCGACAAAGCTTTCCTTCGCTGCAGCATTCAGAGCGTAGAACCTCTCTTGTGAATTCTTCGCGTTCGCCAGTTTATTGGTCGCGCCAGCGAGTCCCCGTTGCGAAGTGGCAGAACCGCTTCGACCGCAACCCAGTAGCAGCCCACAGAGTAATAAAGGTGCGATGTATTTCATAACCCGTGAACCGGCCTACGGAGGACGGGCGGCAATTGTTTAGCCGGCGTCAACGTCATCACGGTAACAGGAACAGCCGGTGAAAACAAACCGCAAGGCCTCGCGGATGGAGGCCAGCTCATCGTCCGCCAAATCGAAGCGGGCAGTAATCTCGCGAAAGCCTGCCATCTTGGGAGCGGTCGTGTCGTCGAAACGCAAGGTGAAGCTGCCCCTTTGCAACCTCGCCTCGATAATGCCGCCATAGACCACGTGCCGCTGAATCGGAATTTCCACATAAACTCCGCCGATGCCGGGAGTATCATCCTCGACGCCACGACCTCTCTGCACCAACAGGCCATCGAGAGACGACTCATCCGCGGGGTCGCGCGAGAAGCCGACCGTAATGGCGAACTCACTCTCATCAACGCCAGAGTGATACGAGGCGAACTCATGCTTGGCGAAGTTGGGGCTCGGTGTTGGCATGACGTGTGAAGGTGGCTAGACATGTTTATTAAGAGGCGGCGTGGTCATGTTTTGCCTTCATTGCCATCATCAGGTTTTTATACGACTCATGGGTTTGGCCTAGTGCGGTGCATCTGAGCCTGACCTTAGCTTCCCCCCGCCGTTTCCTGCAATCTTGAGACTTGGAAAACGAGACTGCACTCCTCTCCCTTCGCCCTCTCCTCGCCAGCGAGGAGAGGGAGAAAACAATTGGGGGGACGCTTACCCAGGGCGTTGCCCTGGGCTATGGTATGTCGCCCCTTTTGGGGCTTTGATCAGATCAGGAAAGACAGAGTCGTCACCTCGTCTCCCCCATTTAGGCTGTGAGCGAGGACTACAGATGGGGCCTCCATGAAGAAGGTTGAGGGTTGAGAGTTGAGAGTTGAGGGTGCGAAGAATTTACGAGGTACGATTGATGTTTGAAGGGCATTCTGGGGACCGACATGTAGATATGGGGACTCGTGTAACTCGTCCCTCCAAGGGCCGTCTCCGGGGTGAATTCGTGGCCCGTCCAAACATCGTCAAACTTTTTCTTAAACTTTTTCGTGCATCTTGGCGCGTCTTGGCGCGTCTTGGCGCATCCTGGCGCATGGAACGGTGCACTTGTCCATGCGTGCCCGTCCCTGATTTCTGAAACCCCGTGCTAAATGGTCGGTGCGCAAAAAAACGCGCACTGATTATGGCACTGAAATTCAAATTCAAGTCGCGGGAGGAAATCCCCGCCGAACAGGTTTCCCTATACACCGAACGCGATGGCGCCTGGTTGCTGGACGTGGACGACGCGATCGAGAAATCCAAGCTCGATGAACTACGCGCAAACCACGCCGCATTGACGAAGGAGCGCGATGAGTTGAAGCAACGCTTCGACGGCATCGATCCGGAACAGGTCCGGGCGCTGCTCGCGGAACGCCAGAAGGCCGAGGAGGCCGCGCTGCTGAACGGCACACCTAACCCTCCCCCCAGCGCGGAGAGGGAGAAAGTCGAGAAGGTCATCGAAGGCCGGATCAAGGGCATCAAGGCCGATCTGGAAAAGCAGATCTCCATTCTCACCGGCGAGCGCGATGCCCTCACATCCCGGCTCACCGCCATCCAGATTGATCAGGGCGTCGTCACGGCGGCCACCCGGCGCGGCCTGCGCGCCACGGCGCTCACGGACATCACCGCCCGCGCGCGGGCGGTGTTCAAGCTGGTGAACGGCGTGCCGGCCGCTTTCGAGAGCGACGGGAAATCGGTGCGTTATGGCCGCGATGGCCTGACGCCCATGACTCTCGATGAGTGGGTCGATTCGCAAGTGGCGGATGCCCCCCATCTCTTTGAATCCAACGCTGGCGGCGGCGCGGCCAGCAACGCTGCGGGCGGTGCGGCCAAGTCGCATGGCCTGGCCAAGAACCCGTTCAAGCGTGAGACGTGGAATCTGACCGAGCAAATGCGCCTCCTGAAAAGTGATCCCAATCTCGCGGCGCGATTGAAGGCGGCAGCATAGGAACTCGTTGATAGTTGATAGCTGATGGTTGATTGACCATCAGCGCTGCGCGAGCGGCGAACCTTCCGGGCTATCAACCCTCAACCCAAAACCATCAACCCATTATGGCCAAGACAGCAGTAGCAGACATCATCATCCCGACGGAGTTTGAAAAGTACGCCATCGAGCGCACCGCCGAACTGAGCACGTTCGGAGAGTGCGGCATCGTGGAATCGGCACCCGAGTTCGACGCCCTGGCGGCGGGCGGCGGGCGCGAAGTGAAGATGCCCTTCTGGAAGGATCTCACCGCCAACCGCCAGCTCCTGAGCGACGCGGCCTCACTGACGGTGAACAAAATCACCAGCGACCAGGACATCGCGCGCATTCACAACGATGCGCAGGTGTGGAGTGTGAACCATCTCGCCAAGGTTATCTCGGGCGATGACCCCATGGGCGCGATCGTCGATCTCGTGGCGGCCTACTGGGCGCGCACGGACGAGGGCCTGATTGTGTCCTGCCTCAAGGGCATGTTCGGCGCAGCGTCGTTGGCGGGCAATCTTCTCTCGATCAAGAGCGAGAGCATTGCGGCCGCTTCGGCGGGCACCAAGCTCAACGGTTCCACGTTCGTGGATGCGACCCAGAAGCTGGGGGATCGCGGTGACCGGCTGACGGCGGTGGCGATGCATTCCGCCACGGAGGCCGCGCTGCGCAAGCTCGACCTGATCGACTTTGTTCCCGACAGCGAAGGCAAGATGACGATCAAGACCTTCCAGGGTCGCCGCGTGATCGTGGATGACAACCTCCCCGTTCGTGCCGGCGCGACGGATGGGCAGGTTTACACTTCCTACCTCTTCGGCCCGGGCGCCTTCGCGCGCGGCTCGGCTCCGCTCGATGGCAACCCGCTCCAAGGCGGCTTTGGCACGGAAGGCGTGGAAATTGCCCGCATCGCCCTCGACTCGGACACGGTGCTGGTCAATCGCCGCCGCTACATCCTCCATCCGCGCGGCGTGAAGTTCACTTCTGCCTCTGTTGCGGCCGATTCGCCCACGAATGCGGAACTGGAGAACCAGGCGAACTGGGTGCGTGTTTTCGAGAACAAGAACGTCCGGATTGTGGCGATTGAGCACAACAACTGACTATCATTTATGATTTATGATTTACGATTTATGATTGGGGGCCGAGGCGGCGATTTAGGATTTACGATTGCCGGCCGAGGTGCGGGTGGCGTTGAAAATCCTGGTCAATTCCACCGCTTCCCGCTGCAAGCCTTCCACTCGTTTCGGGGTCACCAAGCCGGCGCGCTTGGCGAGTTCAATCCACAGGTCCGTTTCGTCCGCCTCCTCCAGCACGATCGTGATTTTGTTGATGAAATCCGCCCGGGACTTGCCCCGCAAAGCAGCCCGGTAGTTGGAGGCCACCGAGCCACCACTGCGCGCCACTTGCTGGGAAATCACGCGACCCGAGGCGGTGTTCGGAAGGGAGTCCGCCAACTTCAGCACGCGGACGGCAAACTCGAGGGTTCGTTCCTTCAGGTCATCGGGTGTCATAGCCATGGGATTAATGATTTACGGTTTATGATCGATGATTGCGACCCGAGGCAGCATTCGCCAAGGCGTCCGCCAACTTCAACACGATCGTCCGTGGCGAGCACTTCATCAATCCCAAATCATCAATCGTAGATCATAAATCCTCTCTATGCGTACCATCAAAGATGTCAAAGATGCTTTTCGCGGGCGGCGCGCGGTGAATGTGCTGCGGCTGGCCTCGAACGTGGCCGATGCGGAAACGATCACCATCGGCAGCGAGGTTTACGAAATCGACACCGCCGCCGATCCCGGCGTCATCACGACGGGCAACATCCGCGTGAACTGCAATGCGGGCGTCACGCCCGCGATTGCCAGCGCGGCCATCGTGGCCGCCATCAATGCCAGCACCCGGCTGGGGCTGACCGCTGTCGCCATCAGCGTGAATGAAATCCTCGTCTTCACGAACAATGACGGCAGCGGCCTCGGCATTGCGTGCGCCGAAACTCTGGCTGGTGCCAACAATCAGTGGGCGGCGGCCGCGTTCTACGGCGGACAGCTTGCCAAGCCGCAAGGCGTCTCGCTGGCGCAACGTGTGCCGAACGCGACGGAAGTCGCCATCGGCAACCTGCACTTTGTCTTTCCCTTCGCGGTTGGTGCGGCCATGGCGCAAGTGCGTTCCTCGACGGGCGCGGCCAAGGCCTGGGATGGCGTGCTCACCATCACCGGCTCGCGGGTCACTCTCGACAACTCCGGCGCGACCGACTGGGCCGCGACGGACGTCGTGGTCGTCCTGGCTCACCAGTAATATGAACAAGCTCTATCCCATGGTGCGTCGGGTGCGACGGCCGCTGTTGCCGGAAGAGGAAGGGGTTTCGCGCGAAGTGGCGAAGGAAGCGAAGGAGGCGAAGGACGCGAGGGGGAAGGACGAGTTACACGAGTCCCCATCTCAGGCCCCTGCTACGTCGGAGGAAAAAGAGGGTTCGCGCGAAGTAGCGAAGGATGCGAAGGACGCGACGGCAAAACCGACGGAGCAGACGCCGTTCGGAAATGTTGGGGACTCTCAGAGCTCGTCCCTCCAGGACTTTGCCCTCCAGAGCGAGGAGAGCGGCGTTACCCCGGCCATTCCGCCGGTCGTGGTTCCGTCGGCTGGGAAGGTTGGGGACTCGTGTAACTCGTCCCTCCAGAGTTCGTCCCTCCAGAAGGAAGCACCGGTGGAAAAGGGGGGTTCGCGCGAAGTAGCGAAGGATGCGAAGGACGCGACGGCCGCTCCACCGAAGAAGGCTCGCCGATGATGCTGGTACCGAAAATTAATCGTCCGCGCATCGGCACTTTGCGCGAACAGCGAGCGGCCTGGAGTTACTTCCTGAGCCGCCGCCGTCGCAGTGCGCGGCCATTCAACTCCCCGCCTGACATTGCGGGCTTGAAGCTCTGGCTCGATGCCGCCGTCGGCACTGGGGCCGCGCCCGCCGATCCGGTCGCGCAATGGAACGATCAGAGCGGCCTCGGCAATCATGCCAGCCAGGCCGAGCCGACGATGCAGGCCACCCTGCAAACAAATGTCATCAACGGCCGTCCGGTGCTGCGCTTCGATTCGGATGACGGCTACACCACGCCGCTCCTTCTCACCACGCCCTGCACGGTCTTTGCCGTGTATGCGTTCAGCGGCAACACCAGTGATCCGCGCCGCGTCGTCCAGGGCTCGAACAACTGGCTCATGGGTCCGTACGGGTTGGTGCACGAGTTCTTCAACGGAGTGGGCTTCACCGGCGGGCCGGCCTGGGTAACGAATCAGTTCGTCGTGCAGGCGGTGTGGCAGAACGCCAGTGCGAGCCGCAACTTCGTCAATGGCGGGTTCGTCGGCGCGGCGCTCGGTGCTGGCATTGCGCCCGGCACGCTGGCCCTGGGTGCAGCGGGCGCCTTCGGTGAACCCATCGAAGGGGATCTGGCCGAAGTCATCGCTTACGACTCGGCGTTAAGCGACGCCAACATGACCAACGTCTGGAACTACCTCCGGGGGAGGTACGATTTATGATTTACGATTGATGATTTGGGAAGGCGGAGAGGGCAAAGGTCCGGGCATTTCCGATTCGCGATTGAGGATTTTGGGGGGACTGAATGGCGCTGACCTAAGGATTTATGATTTACGATTTACGATTGATGATTTGGAGGGAATGAATGGCGCTGACGCTGGTCAAAGAAGATGGAACGGGACGGAGCGATGCCAACGCGTATGCCGATGTCGCTGAGGGCGATGCGTATCACGAGGGGCATCTCTACGCGACCGATTGGACCGGCGCGAGCGGTGCAGTCAAAGCGGCAGCGCTGGTCATGGCCACGCGGCTGATTGATGCGTATTACCAGTTTCGCGGCTTCAAGGCGCACGAGGCGCAAGCCCTGCAATGGCCGCGGGAGTTCGCCCGCGATGACGATGCGCTGAGTTCTCCCAGCCTGTCGGTGCTCACGCCGCGCGATGAATACTTCGCCAGCAACATCGTGCCGAAGCTGCTGCGCGACGCGACCATCGAGGCGGCCCGCGAGTTCATCAAAGCCAACCGCGCTGATGATCCGGACGGTGAAGGGCTGGCTTCGATATCGCTGACCGGCACTCTGAGCATGACCTTCGACAAGAAGGATCGTGCGCCGGTGATTCCGCAAGTCGCCCAAGCGATGCTTTCAAAGCTGGGCGATTACCTCAAACGCAGCACTAGGGCCGTGCGCCTGGTCAGGACTTAGGGAGGCGTATGAAACTCTTCAGAATAGCTGTGCATGATCGGTCGCTCTCCAAGGAGCCTTGTGCGAATCGGTTCAAACATCTTGCCCAGCTTGGTTCTCGGAGCCACTTGATATTCCACAACAGCCCGACAGCGTACGAAATCTGCCGGAAGATCGGCCAAGACGAAGCCATTCGAGCCAGCGGCCCAATCGACATAGAGGTATTCGCTCGGCGCAACTCTTGCGAAGGAGCCGTTCGTCAAGTGCTCGGCAAAAACGCGCAAGGTGAAGTTTTGCCTGCTCGCGTTCGAAGCTACGCATATTGCGAAACGAGGCCCGGTGTTGGTTTCAATGGAGCGAAACTGCACCGTAATTGCATCGGCGGGAGCGGGTTCCTGAAAGAACACAACTCCAACGAGCACTGCGGCAAACACGACAAGGCCGATGACGGTGCGACGTCGATTCATTTCACGGCGTTGCTACAGGAAAAGCGTGGTGGTCGCAATGCTCGCCAAGCTCGGCACTGTGCGCCTGGTCAGGACTTAGGGAGGCACATGAAATTCATCAGAATAGATGCGCGTGACCGGTCTCATTCCAAGAAACCTTGTTCGAATCGGGTCCAACATCTTGGCCAGCTTGGTTCTCGGAGCCACCTGGTAGTCTACCGAAATCCGACAGTGCGCCGGGCCGTTCGGAATTACCGCGATGATGAAGCCACTCGGGCCGTCGTCCCAATCCTCATATTTAACCAACTGCGGGAGGCGGGCGAAGGCGCCGTTCGTCTCCTGTTCGGTGACAATGGTCATTATGAAGTTTTGCCTGTTGGCATTCGAAGCTACGCACTGGGCCACGCCCTTGGATGGAATGGAGTGGAAGCGGACCGTAATCGCATCGGGAGCAGTCGGCTGGAACAGGACAATACAAACAAACGCCACCGCCAGCACGACAAGGCCGATGACAATGCGACGCCGATTCATTCCATGGCGTTGCTACAGGAAAAGCGTAGCGGTCGCAATGCCGGGGCTGCGCACCGGGGTCAGAGCTTATGGAGGCGAAAGAAACTCGTCGGAATAGGTGCGCATGATCGGTCGCTCTCCGAGGAGCCTTGTTCGAATCGGCTCAAGCATCTCGCCAAGGCGGGTCGTTGGGGCTCGGCGATATTGCGCCACGATGCGGCAAGTGTTGGAACCGGGGTCAAGGTTGGTGGGGACCAGGCCGTGTTCCCGGCCGCCCCAGCTTTGATAGCCCATCCGCGCCAGCGCGGGAGCCGGTGCAAACGCACCGTTGGTCAGGCGCTCGGTGCTAACATTGATCGTAAAACTTCCCTCCGTGGCATTCGAGACCACACAGAACCCGAGGCGCAAGGTTCCGTTGGTGCTGAAAGAATGGAACCGCACGGTAATTGCATCGGCGGGAGCGGGTTCCTGAAAGAACACAACTCCAGCGAGCACTGCGGCAAGCACGAGGATGCCGATGACAATGCGACGCCGATTCATTCCCCGGCGTTGCTACACGAAAAGGTGGCGCTCGCAATGCCGGGCCCGTGCGCCTGGTGAGAACCCGACTACGGAATATGAACCTCTTTCGACATCACGGTGCCAAGATCCGGTCGCGCGATTTTGTCGTAGAGCCGGCCCAGGATTCCGGGCCGTTGCTTCCAACAATAAACGACGCCGCGCATGGTTTTCACGCCTGGAGCGATTGTCGTGTGCAAGTCGAGGGTTTCGCCCGGCAGGATTGGCTCATAGCTCCATTCCTGTGTGACACTGGACCATTCGCCGTTCACCTTTCTCTCCACGGCGAGGCCCACGTCCCAGTTTCTTTGGCCGCTGCTCTTAACCCGAAACACGGCGTGCCCTCCGCTCAGGTTGGTGCTGAACGACTGGAATTGAATGGTCACGGGCGCATCCGGTGGAGGAGCAAGCACCACGAACACCACCAGGCCAACCAGGGCCAGTGCGGTCAGCGCGATGGCGATTTTCCACTTCCGGGGCATGAGCCGTTTGTAAAGGGCTCACCTCAAATCCGCAACGAATGACATGTCCCTGAACCTTCCATCTCTCATGCGCCGCGCCCTGGCCGCTGTGTTCCATCTCGGCGCTCCCGTCATTCGTGACGCGGTGTTCTACCGGCCGACGGCTTTCAATGCTGCGACCGGTTCGACGGTCACGGCGGAAGTCACCGCGCCGTGCAAGTTCATCGGCGCGCGGGTGTTGTCGGGTGGTTACCTCGGACTGGCGCCGGTGGTTCCTGGCACGGAGAACCTGCTCATCCGTGCGAGTGAACTCGCGGCCATCTCCGCGCCCGGCTCCGGTGATTACCTGATCGAGAACAGCACCGGCCAGCGCCGCAACATCCAGGCGGGCCGCCTCGATCCGTCTGAGCAGCTCTACGTTTTCCAAACCGTGCGTTCGGCGGATGAGGATTGGGGCGATTTGCTGGCACACACCCTTGCGGAAGATTTTGGAGACCTCGGGGCCGCGACCGGATTCGAAGAGCGCGGGGTGCTGAATTTATGATTTACGATTTACGATTGATGATTTGGGAGGGCGGCAGGGGCAAAAGTCCGGCCGTTTACGATCTACGATTTACGATTTGGGAATACCAAAACCTGCCCGGTCTATCGCTGAAACCCTGGAAGGAAGAAAGATATGAGTAAGCAAGTTCGATTACGCAGGGGCACCACTATCCAACACGCCGTTTTCACCGGTGCTGATGGTGAAGTGACCTTCGACACCACGAAGAAGGTGCTGGTTCTGCATGACGGCGTGACGGCGGGTGGCCGGCCGCTGGAAGGCTTCCTCGTGCTCTCGCCGGGCAATCCCCTGGCGGTGCAGGCCATTGACGGCGTGGTGCAGATCGCCGGCGGCGACTCCGACACGTTCGGCCTCACCGTCGCTCACGAAGCCCGCTTTGATGCGCTCATCCATGCCCAGGCCGGCGTGTATCCGCGCCGCATCCAGATGCAGCACGAGGCCATCGTGTATGCCGCCTCGGTGAATCTCGACTTCAACGGCCTGGCTCACAAGCGCATCGACCTGGCCGGCAGCCTGAGCCTGACCGCCACCAACATGGATTACGGCCGGGCGTTGCTGCTGCGCCTCGCGGCGGGCGGGAGCAATCGTGCGCTCGCCTTCCCGGCCGGGTGGCGTTGGGTCGGCGGCGCGGCTCCGGCGACGCTGGCCGCGAACAAGCTCGCGCTCCTGCGCTTGGAATGCTTCGGCCCCACCGAGGCCGACGTGGTCGCTACCTATCAAGTTGAACCCTGAACCCTTTTCCTTATGAGCAAACATTCACTCTTCAATTCGTTCCTGCTCGCCGTGTGCCTGGCCGTGATGGGCTGGGTGGCGCACAAGGCCGCCGACAGCGGCGAGCGCATCGCCGGCATGCAGGCGTCCGTGGACGCCATGAAGGAGGCGAGCGGCAAGGCCGAGCGCGCCAGCGCGGAATCGCTGGCCCGGGTCGAGCGCAAGATCGACGACATGGTGCCGCGCCGCGAGTTCGACTCGCGCATGCTCGCCCTCGAAACCGAACAGCACAAAGCCGACATCCGCCTGCGTGAGATCGATCTGGAGATCCTCAAGTTGAAACAAAGGCTGAAATGATTTCGCGCGAAGAAGACGAAGGAAGCGAAGGAGGCGAAAGTGAAGGCCACAGAGGCGCAGAGACGCAGAGATCCCATTTTTTATGAAAACACATCTGGTCCTGATTCCAATTGCTGCGTTGCTGGTCGCCGGTTGTGCATCCACGCGGCCGCTTCATCCCGGCACCGCCAGGATCCGAAGCGCCGCGCCGTCAAGCGGCGCGCAGTTCACCAGTGAACTGAAGCAGCCGGAGAACCCCGCGCAGTCTGCCGCGCAGAATTTCGAGCGCACCACGGAGACCGAACTGCCGCTCCCCGCCGGCACGAAGATCGAGGAGTCCATCATCACGCGCGATGAGCGCCGGCCCGAGGCGCCACGCGTCGTGACCGAAAAAACGATCGTGCTTCGTGAGCCGACGGTGCAGAAAACGCGCACCATCGAGAAGGCCGGGACCACGATTGGCGCGGCGCAGAAGGACACCGCCCGCGAACTGGGCGCAAAACTTTCGAGTCTCAAGGGGATCGTGTGGGTGGGCGTGGCCATGTTCCTCTTCGGCCTGGCCACGCTCGCCTATCCGCCGCTCCGCGCCATCATTGGCAGCGTCACCACCAGCCTGGCCATTATGGCCGGCGGCGTGGCGCTCATGATCCTGCCTACGCTGATTGTTGGCAACGAGCTCCTCATCCTGGGCGGCGTGGCGGTGGCGGTCGGCGGCTGGTTCCTGGCCCATCGCCACGGCCAGCTAAGAGGCTTCATCGACGCCAACCAGAACGGCATCGACGACCGCAAGGAATCCGCGCTGAAACAAAGTTAAGTCTTGGAGGGACGAGCTCCGTAAGTCCCCAACTGCGTGTTTCGCGCTGCCGTAGAAAGTTGAGGGTTGAGGGTTTGAACCTGAGCGGAACAGATGCCGAGCTTTGAACGCGGCGGCACTCCTCTCCCTTGCCCTCCTCCTCGCCGGGCGAGGAGAGGGAGAAAATCAATTTGTGGAATGTTTACCCAGGGTTGCGGCCTCGGCGGCCTTACCCTGGGCTATGTTATGTCACCCCTTCGGGGTTCTCGGACGAGAGCGTGGATTTTATTGGTGGTGGTCTGTTCGGAGTTCAAAGTTCCGATTTCCAAAATCGTAAATCGTAGATATCGTAAATCATAAATCCACCGGCACGGGTTGGTTGCCCAGCATCTCGGGGCCATCCAGGCCCATGAAGGTTTCCCCTTTCCACACCCACTTGCTGAGTCGGGGCCCGCCGTGGTCCAGGGTGAACTTCCAGAGTTTCTGCCGCCACGGCGCGAGTGAATTGTACGCCGTGCCGCCAGTGTTCCAGGAGAGCCCAATTCTCCATCGGTTCGTCGTGGGCACGAATGCCCCGTGGTTCGAAGTGCTGTGGCCATCTATGGAGAAACCCGTCATCCCCCCCAAGCCGAAAGCGGGGATCCAATAGTTGGATTGGTACTGCAGCGGGAGCATGCTGTAGCTCACCCGTGTGCCCGAGGCGTTGCTGATGGCGAACAAGACGCGGTTGGAGTCGAATTCGCTGACGCCTGAGAACCAAATGCGGGGTAGCGGTTGCTCTTCCGCCGGCCACAAGACGATGACGAGGAGCGCGACGACGAACAGTCCCGCCCCACATTGGATTTTTCTTTTGAGGGTCACGTTGTTTCAAACCCTGGAGCCATTAGCAGGATGCGCCCGTGGTTTCAGCCTGACAACGCATTCCTTCAAGCCAGGACCCAAGTCATTCAGTCGTGACACGAATCACATATCTCCGGCCGCCAAATCCGCCCGTCTGAAATCTTAATTCTGAAATCCACCGTCCGGCCCCGCATCATGCATTAATCGTAAATTCTGGCAGAACCGCCGAAACAAGTGCAAATTACTCTCAGCACCGCCTGATCGAATGAAGATAAAACAAACAATCGAAATCGCGCTTCTCCTGGCACTGATTGCGAGCCTTGGCTACTGGCTCGGGTACAAACATGGCCGCAACTCAATCACCTTCCAGACACCTGGCAAGCTGATGCAGGTCGGGTTGGCTCATCGCGAGGACAAAAACACGGTCTCGCAGTTTCCGTCGCCGCCCACATCGTCGCCTGTCCTGATGCCTAAAGCCGCACCCCATGTCAGCCTGTTGTCGCTGGCCGAGCGCGAAAGCATGTTGCGCGCGCGCACCTCTGAGGTTTTCTCACCCAGGCAAGGAATCGAGGCTGCGGAACGGCGCAACCTGTACGAAATGCAAAAGTATCAGCAGCGAGCCCTTCGCGATATTGAGTCGCAGTCACCATCGCTCCCGCCGATGACTTCTCCAACCGTTCTGGAGCAGTGGCAGGACCTCAAATGAACACACAGCCGCCGCGTTCAAAGTTCGAAAGGTAGGGCAGCGCTGTCCCAGCGCCAAAGGGAAGTGAGAAGTGCGAGGTGAGATTAAAGGATTTATGATCTACGATTTACGATTGATGATTGTGGCGTCGGACGGCGCGCGCGGAGCGCTCGCCCTACCTTGTTGTTGGTTGAGAGTTAAGGGTTGAGAGTTTGAACCTGAGCGGAACAGATGCCGAACTTTGAACGCGGCGGCACTCCTCTCCCTTGCCCTCTCCTCGCCGGGCGAGGAGAGGGAAAAATCAATTTGTGGAATGTTTACCCAGGGTTGCGGCCTCGGCGGCCTTACCCTGGGCTATGTTATGTCACCCCTTCGGGGTTCTCGGACGAGAGCGCGGATTTTATTGGTGGTGGTCTGTTCGAGGTTCAAAGTTCCGATTTCCAAAATCGTAAATCGTAATTCACAAATCCACCGTCCGGCTCCGCTTCAATCATCAATCATCAATCATAAATCCCCTCAGGGATTGGCTTTCCTCAATTCAAACCAAAATTGGCTGCCCTGGCCGAGTGTGGATTCCACCCCCACGCGCCCGCCCATGCGCTCGATGCCTTTCTGGACGATGGCCAGGCCGAGGCCGGTGCCGGGAAATTTCTCGCCATGTAGCCGGGTGAACAGGCGGAAGATTTGCTCCTGATGGTTGGGTTCAATGCCGATCCCGTTGTCCTCCACCCACACCCGAACGTTGTCCCCTCTTTCCTCCGCGCGCAACCGCACGACAGGCGGCCCCGGCAGCCGGGCAAACTTCACGGCGTTGTCCACCAGGTTAATGAATACCTGCACGAGAGTCGGCCCGTGGGCCAGCACGCCCGGCCACGGCCCGACGCTTTCCACGTGCGCGTCCTTTTGTTGGATGTCCGCCTGCAACCGTGAAAGCACGGCCGCCACGAGCGGTTCGGGATCGACGGCGGTCAGTTCGACGCGCTGCTGGCTCAGGCGGCTGAAAGCCAGCAGGTCGCCCAACAATTTATCCATGAATTGCGCGGACCTATTGATGCGCCGGGCAAAGCTCCGGCCTTGTTCGCTCAGGGAAGGGCCGGCCTCCTGCACCAGCATCTCGGAAAATCCCTGCATGGATCGAAGCGGGGCGCGCAAGTCGTGCGCGATGGAATAAACGAAGGCTTCCAACTGTTGGTTGGTCGCCGTCAATTCCTGGGTGCGCTCGGCCACCATCTTCTCGAGCTGGGCCGCCTCGTTGGTGAGCACCTTCTTTTCCACGCGCAGCGCTTCCTCTCCGCGCCGGCGTTCGACAGCCCAGGACAGGGTCGCGGCGATGGTTTGGGACATTTCGATTTCCGACTGGCTGCAAGCCGAGGGGGCATTCCAATAGGCCATGAACTTGCCGATCAAACGATCCTGGTGGAGCAGGGGAATGAAGGCCAGGGCGGCAATGCCTTCCTGTCGAACCGTGCGGCGCAGCCCTTCCTCCATGGGAGCCCGGGACACATCCGGGATGCAAATGGGCTGCGGGTCTTTTTCCCGGGCCGTCCACGGGCAATGTCCTTTGACCGCCTCGCGATAGGTTCCGGAAAGTCCGCGCCAGGCCACGAACTGCAGCACCTCATGCTCGTCGAAAAGGAGTATGGACGCCCGGTCGCACGGGAGCGCCGTGGTGATGGCGTCGAGCGCAGCCTCGAAAATTTCCTCGAAGTTGCGGGCGCGATTGGAGCTGTCGGCGAGTTGATAGAGCGCCTTTTGCTGATGGGCGAGCATGGCCAGGGTTTGCTCCGCCTGCTTGCGCTCAATGAGGTCAGCGGCCTGCCGGGCCAGGACGTCAAACAGGCGCAACTCACCCTCGGCCGGCTGATGGGGCGCGCGCCAGTGGGTGGAAATAATGCCGATCAAGCGGCCGGCGCGGGATACCAGCGGCGTGGACTGCACCGCGCGGATGCCCGACTTCCGAAGGTCCTCCAACGCGGCCGTGCCGGCCATGAAGTCGCACGTTTCCACATCGGGGACGATCACCCGCTCGCCTCTCAACCTCGCCTCGTTGCAGGCGGTTTTCGTGTCGCCACGATTCAGCCGGAAGACCCGGCCGAACTCCTCGTCGAACCCCCGAAACGCCAGCAGCCGCAAGGCATCCGCGCCTTCGTCGAACGCCTGCAGGCTGGCCATGTCGGCCCCCATGATGGCCGCGCCGGTATCGAGAATCTGCCGGTATAAGGCCTCAATGTCACCGCCGTGAATCAGCAGGGTGCTGGTTTCCTGCAACTGGCGGCTGGCCGTCAGTTCCTTGGCGAGCTGATTCTCGCTGGCGAGCAACGCTTCCTCCGCCTGCTTGCGCTGGGTGATGTCGTAAAAGCAGATGATGGCCCCGGTGATTTCTCCCCGTTCGTTCTTTATCGGGCGGATATTGAGGATGACGGCGACCCGCGAGCCGTCCGTCCGTTCAATAAGCAGTTCCTCATCCCGGGCCGCGGCCAGTTTGCCTGAGACCACCTCCGCCATGGGACACTGATCGTGGGGCATGAAACTGCCGTCCGACCGGAACATTTTGAAGGAGCCACAAAAGAGCTGGTCGGTATCCCCCGCCGCTGGGACGCGGCCCCACAGCTCGGCGGCGTGGCGGTTGAAGTTCTGGATCACGCCCGCGGTGTTAATGGAATAAACCGCCACCGGATTCAGGTTGAACAAGGCGCGATAGCGGACTTCGCTTTCACGCAACGCCTCCTCCGCCAGCTTGCGCGCAGTGATATCGCGGACGCTGCATTGAATGACCATTTTCTCGTTCTCATGGTAGAGATTGCCGACGCATTCCACATGAATGACCCGCCCGTCCCTGGTCTTGAGCGGCAGATCGTCGCGGCGCAAAGTGAGCTTCTCCTGTAATTCCTCGAACAACGCCCGGCTCTCATTCTCATCCTGCAACAAACCCAGTTCCCAAAGGTTCTTGCCGATGACTTGCTCGTGCTTGCAACCCAGGATCTCCCCGATGAAAGGATTGGCTTCCGTCACTTTGCAGGTGTCAGGATCGAGGATCAGGATGCCGTCCTGGGAGCTTTCAAAGAGCCGCCGGTAACGCAGTTCGGAGGCTCGGATTTGGGCCTGCGCCTCCACCCGTTCGGTGACGTCCTCGATGAAGAGTAGAATCTGGCGCAAATGATCCAGCCGGCGGCCCCTCAGGAGCATGGTCCTCTGCCCGATGCTTTCGAATTTGTGAACCACCTCGAGGTCCTTGAAAAAGCTATTGCGCGGCAGGATCTCCTCCAGGTATTTCCGCAATTGGGGAATGTTCCACTGGCCGTTGCCCAGTTCATAGACCAGCATTTTTTCCGTCTGTTCCGGGGAAACCTTGAACTGTTGGTAGAAGGACTGATTGCTGGAGATGACGCGCAGGTTTTCATCGAGAATCAGCACCGGCAGGGAATGTTCCACCACGGCCTGCGAATGCAGGCGCGCCTGGGTGGCCTTTCGTTCGGCCCGCTTCAACGCATCCACGTCCACCAGCATGAGAACGGCGCCGTCGATTTTGTTGTCGAGGCTCAGGTAGGGCCGCGCCCGCAGCGAATACCAGTGGCCCTGCTGGTCGTGGACCTCCTGTTCCCGCACCTTGGCGCCGGTGATGACTTCGCCCAGCCACTTTTCCAAATCCGGGAAATGGAAATCGACCCTGAGCCTGGTGATGGAATGGCCGATGTCCGTGGCGCGGAGATGGAACAGTTTCTCGGCCTGGGGCGTGAAGCGGCGAATTTTAAGATCGCGTCCCAGCAAAACAATGGCGGTGTGGACGCTGTTCTGGAGGTTGAGCAGGTCGCTGTTGAGGTGATTCAGTTCCTGGTTCCGGCTGGCCATCTCCTCGTTGACGGTGGTCAATTCTTCATTGGTGGATTCCAATTCCTCCTTCGACGTTTCCAGTTCTTCATTGATGCTCTGCAACTCCTCATTGGCTGATTGCACCTCCTCGTGCGAGGCCTGCAGTTCTTCACTGGCCGTCTCGTGCTCTTCCTGGATGGATTGGAGATAGTCGCGCGTCTCGGAGAGCTCGCGCTCCAGCTCGGCCACGCGGCGGGCCGCGGCTTGAGCAGCGCGGCCTTCCGGCGGACTGGCGGAAAGTCTGGCCGGGCCTGACTTCATTCCGGCCGGTTCCATTCCGGATTCGGCCGCGGCCTGAAGGCCCGGCTTCCCGCTCCCTTTGAACAAAACCAGATAGCATCGCTCCTTCAGGTTTTTCAGCGGGATGACCTCAATGTTCACCGCCCGCCCGCCGACCCGCAGGCCTTCTCTCCTGACCCGTTGATTATCCTTCTTCGCTTTCTTCAGGGCCGCGCGCAAGGGCAGCATCAAACCTTCCCGCGCCATCTTCAGCACATGGAAGCTGGCCCGGCCGGTGGGCGGCTCAAAATACGGGCCGGTGGGGCCGCGAAATTGCAGAATTTGCAGTTCGGAATTGATCAGCACCCCGGGCGGGGCGAATTGGTTCACGGACACGCGATCGGCCTCGCGTTGCGCGTTGAGTTCGCGGGGGAAGTGTTCCGGCGGCGGGCCCGGCCTTATGACCGGGGCTTCCTTCCGGGCCGTCCCCTGGCCGCGGGCCAGCGGAAGACGGAAGGCGGGGGTGACCGCGGGCTTTTTGGAGAACAGCTTGAACTTCTTGTCTATCGGTTCGAACAAGTCGGCAAACGGGCCGATGGACTCCGAGACACCCAGGAGCAGGAATCCGCCGGGCTGAAGCGCGTAGTGGAACGCGGGCAGGAGGGTCTTTTGCAAATCCGGCTCCAGGTAAATCATCAAGTTGCGGCAACTGACCAGATCCATGCGGGAAAAGGGCGGATCCTGGATGAGATTCTGCCGGGCGAAGACGACCTGCTGGCGCAACACCTTGTTGATGCGGTAACCGCCCTGCTCCTCGACAAAGAAACGTTTCAAGCGCTCCGGCGAGACATCCTGCGCCAGGCTTTTGGTGTAAAGACCGGCCCGCGCCTTGTCGAGCAGGGCCTCGTTCAGATCGGTGGCGAATATCTGCAGGTTGGGACAGCCCGCCGCGCCGCCGCCAAATTCCGCGAAGGCCATGGCAATGGAATAAGCTTCCTGCCCCGTGGAACAGCCCAGGACCCAGACCCGAACCGGTTCATCCCGCCGTTCCCGCGCGAGCTTGGGAAACACTTTCTGCTTCAAGATCTCGAAGGCTTCCGGGTTGCGGAAAAAGCTGGTCACACTGATGAGCACGTCCGAGTAAAGGGCATCGAGTTCCTTGGTGTTGCCCCGGAGAAAATGGGCGTAGGCTTCCGGGGTATTCAGCTTGTTCAACACCATCCGCCGCTTGATCCGCCGCTGGATGGTGTTCGATTTGTAGAGGGAAAAATCCACGCCACAATGGTTGCGCAAAAGAAGCAGGTTCTTCTTGAAGCCGTCTTCATTGTCCAGGGGCGACGGAGCCGCGGGATCATTCGCTTCGGCGCGCGCCTGTTTGGCCCCGGTGCGCGGGATGCCATGTCCGCCCGAAGCCAGCGCCACCCCGGGGCCTTCCAGTTGGTCGCTCTCCCGTTCGGCCTCCGAATGAAACTCCGGGGCGGGATGAGCGGAACCGTTCGCAATGAGAGGATGCCGCGCGATGCGCACCAGTTCCTTGGCGATATTTTCCGGGGAGAGAACAAAATCCACACAACCGGCCGCAATCGCACTGCGGGGCATGGAGTCGTACTTGGCCGATTCATCCTGCGCAAAGGCGATGCCGCCCTCGGCCTTGATCGTCTCCAGGCCGATAGTGCCATCCGAGGCCGTCCCGGAAAGAATGACGCCGATGGCCCGCTCCTGCTGGTCCTGGGCCAGCGACTCGAAGAAGGAATCAATGGAACGTGACGGGCCCCGGTTCGGCGGGCGCGGCTTCAAGGTCAATACGCCCTGGGCGATGCCGAGGCTGGTGTTGGGCGGGATGATGTAAACGTGATTGGGCTCCACCTTCAGGTTGTTCGTCACCTCGTGCACGGGCATGGCCGTGGCCCGGGCCAGAAGTTGCGTGAGCGCGCTCTCATGCTGAGGGTCGAGATGCTGCACCAGGACAAAGCCCAGCCCTGAATCCGTGGGCAGATGTTTCAGCAATTCCGTGAACGCTTCCAACCCTCCCGCCGACGCCCCGATGCCGACGATGGGAAATCGCGGTGGCGTTCCAGTCTCGGACGATGAGGGTTCGGAAGCAGGCGCAGGGTGCAAACGCTTCCCGAGAGATTTTGTATCCCGCATCGCGTCAGGCCGGCTGATCGGAGAATGATGGGTGGATTTCTTGCGGGCCGGTTTCGATTCCTCGCGATCGGTCACATCTGCCCCCGAAAATTTTCCGCGATATTTAGTCTTCATACATAGCCCATCCGGGTGGAGGGAACCCGGACTGCACAGCCCCTGGCAACGTCGCGGCGACGACTGTTGAGCCAGCATGCACCCCTCCTTGTGAATGTCATGGGAAACTTGTTGGTATTTTGTGACGTCCTTTTCATTTTTTGGTGCCCAGGATTGCTCTTCATCCCAGCCTGAGACTGCGCTGGAACGCGGCCTCCACCAATGGGGTGTTACCCTGCCAGGATCAACCGAAGTGCAACACTTTCAGGGGGCATCCAAGAGGGATTTATGATTTACGATCTATGATTGATGATTGAAGCGGAGCCGGAGGGTGGATTTGTGAATTACGATTTACGATTTTGGAAATCAAAACTTCGAACGGCACGCGGAGCAAATCGACACCTCTCCCGGCGATTCGAAACGGATTTTTGATTTATGATCCATGATTGATGATTGAAGCGGGCAGAGGGGCCGGTATCTGTCCCATGCCTTGCTTCGAGTCGGTATGTGGATGGCGAACATTGCTGCGGCCACAGAGCCGCGGTCCGGTCATCCCAACTCAATCGCGCGCGGGATCAAAGCGCAGGTGCGGGTCATAAAGAGCCAGACACTCCGGACACTCGTAGAAGATGCGGAAGTCGGTGTCCTCTCCTGGAACATTGCGTGAAACCAGGCGGGCCTGGCATTTCGGACAGCGTGCGCCCCGCCAAGCGCCGCCGCCCACCAGCGCCGCCACGGTAAGAACCAACGGCCAGGGAGACCAGAAGACGCCCGCCAAAACGAAGCCGCCGATGAAGACCAGGAGCAACAGCACGAGCATCACTCGCGACTGAGGTGGCATGGGCTGAACCGGAGACATAGGTTTGAATTGGCCAACGGCCCAGGCTCAGCGACCGCCGCCGGAAACGCCCTCAGCAGAGGAAACTGGCCGGAGTGACTCAGACTTGAAGAACGGGCACGCAAAGGCGGCCAAGACGAGGGGCGTGAAACTGACCACAGCGGCATGGACTAACAAGCCTGTGTTGCCAATCACACCGGCCTTGTAGAACCCGTAGCCGACGAAAAGGAACGCATGGGTCACGGCTCCCGCAGTGAACGCCGCCGCCAATACCTTGCCGCTATACGGCCCACGAATCGTGGTAGCGTAGAGGACCCAGACGGACAACGGAATGAACAAGAAGGCGGCACTCCATAGGCCGGTATTGTAAGTGCCCGAAGTGATCCCGCCAAGGGTGTGGAGTATCCCGTTCGCGAAGATCAATCCCCAAAAACTGAGACCGATGAGAATGTTGCGCTTGCTAATGTAAGCCGCGAGTGGAGCCCCAACCCACATAAGCCCTATGTTCACAATCGGGTAGAAGGCCAATGGAATCGGGCTGTCCGGATACGGCGGAAAGCCCATCTTCTGGGAAATCATATCTTGGATCGAGTAGTCAAAGCCCAGCGTCTGGAGGCTGTATTCTTCAAACTGGTGAATCAAGTAGAGCGGAGTGGCCAACCAAGCCAGCCACACTAGATCACGCCAGCGTGATACTCTGGTATTACTGCGGAATGCGTCGGTCGTCAGCAGGCTCACGACCAGCACGAACGCTGCTCCAATCCCTATGAATGGCCAAACTGTGTAGAACCAGTGAACCCGTGTCACGTCGTAGTGTGTCGGCATAATGTTTTTCGTTCACTGCAAAACCGGAGCGCTATGGTCAGGGCGGTGTCATCTCAGAAATCATGTACTCGCGGGCGGCGCGGCGTCAGCAAGGAATTTTTCACCGCAACCCGAACAAACCAAACCGAGCTGATTTCAGAGGAAGATCAGAGTCTCGTTACCTCGTCTCCTACGACACAGGGAAGCGGCGCGCTGTCCCCAGCGCGCCGTCCGCGTCCCCCTTCGAAATTTCATAGCGGAATCCGCCAAGGCAATTTGGCGGCGGCGCCCGATTGTTTTTTCGAATAGCGCGGCCAGATTGCTCCCGAACCGGAGGAAAAATATGGAAGCGAGGCAAAGCGAAACGAGCACGTCACCTGCAGCCACGACATCCCTGTCACGACAGCATCAAAGATGGGTGCGGGAAAGTCTTGGCCAATGGCTTGACCGCCAGGTGTTCGGCGGAGTGAACCTGGCGGCGCCGGCCCGCTGGGAAAGCCGGGAAGCACGATGAGAGGTCCCCATGATTCAATTTACAGCCAAACTACGTTCTCCCACCGGTGAAACCGTGTGGGCCCTGCTCGAAGCCAGTTCTCCCAGGGAGGCATCCAGAGTGGACTACGAGGGCGCCCTCGAGTTGCTGCCCGACCGCCTCGAGTACGCCAGCGCCGTGATGATCGAACGCCTGTTCCGGCAATCCGGTCGCAAACTGGGCGCGACGCCGGCGTTCTCCTGCGGACACGCTCCCGCGCACGCGATGCCATGAAAAGGTTTGCTCTCATCCGGCCGCCCAGAGGCATGACCCACGAAGGTTTTCCTCCCGAACCATCCTACCAGGGAGTTTTGCCGTGGCCCTCATTGGCTGGCCACCACGGCGCGAGCCATGCATTGCCGGTCGGCGGCCCAGGCCGGGCGGATCACCCGGCGGGAGAAACGGCGCCATGTTTCCATTATGCCCAGATTCAACCAGGCCAAGAAAACCCTCCTCCTTCCCTTGGGCGCGAAGCGCGGCCACCGGAAGGTGTCGGACGGGAAAACGTGAGCCGCGGGGAGATGAATGCGCTGGCGTTTCTAAAAGGCGTGGGCCAGGGCGGCGTTATCATCCTCCTCATCACCGTTCCTGCAGCCGCGGTCTTCCTGCTGCTCCAGTCCATTTCCCAGGTGCCCTTCGTGGCTGTAGTCTATGCATCCATCTCGGCCATTCTGGCCTATGAGTTCATCGCCAGGCCCGTGTTGGAGCGATTCGAGACCGACCCCGCCTCAGGCGAACCTCGAGGGATCCACTGGCGGGGATTCCTGCTGGGACTGCTCATGGTCCTGACCCTTCTGTGCGGCGGCTTCGGATGGGTGATCGGAACTCTCTTTTGACCCGCCCCAAGGCCGCGCCGGCTGGACGCAAACGCAATGCCGTTTTATTTCTTGGCTTGCAGGTTCTTCAAGGTGGTGGTGTCGCTCTTCGTGAATTTGTCGGCAAACTTCACCTTCTTGGCCATCAGGTTCTTCATTCGGGTTACTTCGCTCTTCGTCATGGCGCAGCCTGACGGAACGGCCGGTGACACGCCTATCGCGGAAGCCACGCAAAGAGAGTAGCGGTTTCCCCTGCGTCGCAGAAACTCCGTAGGGGTGACATAATGGAGGGACGAGCTCCGTGAGCTCCCCATCTGAGTATTTCCCGCTCCCGTCCGAAAACCCCGCAGGGTCCCAATTCCCGGTCCAGGTTCAATACATAGGTAACAGGTCAGGTTCAATACATGGGTAACACTTTTGGAGGAGGCGCTGCGTTTGAGAACGTGGCGCATGCCATGGCAGGAGACCCAAAAGATGGATCAGAGAATCGAGTTTGCGATGAAGGCGGTAAATTGTCCCAACTTCAGGGAACTGTGCCGCGAGTATGGGATCAGCAGGAAGACCGGCTACAAGTGGCGGGAGCGATTTGTGCAAGAGGGTTTAGGAGGGTTGAACGAGCTAAGCCGTCGGCCGCGCCGCCATGCTGAGCAGTTGAGCGAGGAGGTGGTGTGCGAGATGGTGCGGTTGAAGAACGCGCATCCGTACTGGGGGCCGCGGAAGATCCAGGAGCTCTATCGGCGCCAGCACCTGGGGAAGGATTTGCCGAGCGAGAGCAGTTTCAAGCGAGTGCTGGAGCGGGCTGGATTGACGGAGCGGCGACGGGTGCGGCGCTCGGAGCAATCCGGCCGCTTGGCGGCAGGGATCAAGGCTGAGAAGCCCAACGACGTGTGGACCGTGGATTTTAAAGGGTGGTGGAAGGGGCCCAATGATGAGCGAGTAGAGCCGCTGTCGGTGCGGGATGAGTACAGCCGGATGATATTGGAGCTGAGGCCGATGGAGAACGCGCGGACGGAGTTGGTGCTGGCCCGCTTCGGGAAGTTATTTGAGGCGCATGGGTTGCCGGGGGCCATTCGCAGCGACAATGGAGCGCCCTTTGCGAGCATGAATGGGCTTTTAGGGCTGACGCGGCTTTCCGCGACGTGGCTGGCGCTGGGGATCAATCTGGAGCGGAGCCGGCCTGGATGTCCGCAGGACAATCCGGCGCACGAGCGCATGCACTTTGACATCATGCGGGAGATTGAGTCGGGGCGAGCGGGCCGGGATCAGGCGGCGTTTGAGGTGTGGCGCCACCAGTACAACAACGAGCGTCCACATGAGTCGATCGGGATGCGTACGCCCGCTGAGCTCTATACGCCCTCGCCGCGAGCGTATACGGGGGTTCCAGATGATTTGGAGTATGGGGCGATGCTGGCCCGAAAGGTGAACACTGGCGGAATGGTATGTTACAAGGGAGAGCGTTATCAAATCTCGACCACGCTAGCCGGCTGGTCGGTGGGCCTCAGTCCGCGAGCTGATGGGGTGGTGGAGGTGTGGTTTGCGAAGCTGCTTGTGGGCCACCTTCATCCTGAGACGGCGGCGTTCAAGCCTGTGGTTGCGGCGCGCGAAAAGTCGGAGGTCGCAGCAGGGTCGACCGCAGGGGGCGCGAGCTAAGGCTCAGCGCGCCCCCTGCTCGTTCTACCTCGTTAATGAGCGAAGAGTTTGATCAGACAAAAGAAAGCTCCAGGCCAGCTGAAGCTGGCCTTGGAGAGTCAGTAAATGTAACCAATGAACCAGCAACAGTGTTACCGATGTTCTGACCTAAATGTGTTACCGATGTATTGACTGAGCCCCCAAGCCCTCAACCCTCAACAATCAACCCTCAACCTTCTTCATGGCGCGCGCGTCCCACAAATTATTTCCCCCGAACCCCGCACCCGGAACTCGAAATTCGGAACTCGAAACTCGCCCTGCCTCAATCATCAGTCGTAAATCGCAAATCATAAATCCTGCGGATGGCCGTCAGAGGTCGTAGTCGATGGAAATGTGCCAGACTTTGGAATCGCGCGTGGCCGAAATGACCGCCTGCTTGAAAGTCGCTTCGTTCTCCACCCAGTATCGCTCCAGCCGTTTCGTCGCTTGGAGCAATTCCGTGGGCGGCTGCACCATCTCCGCATGTCCTTCGGGGCTTGATATCTCGTGGGTGAGGTTGTTCCCGAATCCTTTGGCCGTGGGGGTGAGCGTGAGGGCCGCTGTCTGCCAATGTTTCGGCATCGCGTCTCCCAGGATGGCGCAAATTTCCTCCATCAGCGACGCGCGCATGGCCGGCTGTTCCTCCTGTATGTCGGGCGCTGACATTTTTTCTGACTTCTCCCGTTTCGCGCGCCCCGGGGCCATGGATCAGGACTGACCCTGTTCCCTAGCTTCCGCACCCGGGCGCTGTTCTCCGCCGCAAAATCCTCCCGACGGCGCCGCCGACGCATTCTCGCTCTCCAGCGTCAAGACATCGGAGCGCGAGCCAAGAGCCTCAGACCACAAACTCATTTCTCGTTCAAAGATATCCATGGCGCCATCTGAACTCCGTCTCCCAGGGTTCACCATCGTGGATTCCGCTATTGCCCCATGGCCCGAACCGCCATGGATTGGGATTTATGATCTACGATTTATGATTTACGATTTTGGGCGCCATGACCAAAGACGATTACTTCAGAGCTGAGAGGATCAATTTGGAGCATGTCCATTTCACACCAGAATTGCTGCGCTGCGTTCCAGCACAGGTTGCTCATGGCTATCGCGTCCTGCCAGTCTTCGAGGAGTCTTCCACTTCTCTTGGTGTCGCCGTTGTCGATCCGTCTGACTTGGATACGATCGACGGAGTTCATTCCGCTTTGCAGCGCGACTTGGTTTTGCGTGTCGCTGAGCGTCAGCAGCTCGACGAGTTTATTCAGCGTCTTTACGGAGAGCGTCAGTCATGACACATGACGGATTTATGATTTAGGATTTCTACGATCTATGAATTTGGAAATCGGAACTCCGAACTCGAAACTCGAAACTCTCAACCATCAACCATCAACAAGGTAGGGCAGCGCTGTCCCCAGCGCGCCGTCCGACGCCACCCTCTCCGCCATTTGATGGGGGAGAGGGGCCGGGGGTGAGGTGGCTTCGGTGCCGCACCGTCCGGCCCCCGCTTCAATCATCAATCATAAACCGTAAAACATAAATCCCGACTGAGTTTTGGAGGGACGAGCTCCGTGAGCTCCGTGAGTCCCCATGGTCCCCATCCGAGAACCCCGAAGGGGTGACATAACATAGCCCAGGGTAAGGCCGCCGCGGCCGCAACCCTGGGTAAACGTTCCACAAATTTATTTTCTCCCTCTCTTCGCCTGGCGAGGAGAGGGCAAGGGAGAGGAGTGCCCACCACAAAAGTTTCAATTCCGGTGCCGGTGCCAGACGCCGTTGACAGCGCGAGATAATGATCGAAGCTGCTCGCCATGAACGCCGGTTCCACCCCCTTCGTGAGATCCACGAGCTAGGCCCCTTAACACGTCATGGCAACTTGGCCGCACAAAGCAACAACACTGACTGACGCGGAAAAGAAGGCGTACCGTAACCTGCTGTATTGGGCGATGCTCGACATTCGCATTCTCTGTCAGTCACGCGGACGCGAGCGGCACAATCCGTTTGTCTGGCGGCGGCAGTATCTTCAGGGCAGGATGGCTGGAGCGTTGGCGGATTGGTTGCACAATCTCGCGCAGCACGCCGCTACTGATTTCGACCGCTTCGACACAGAGTGGTTTTGGCGTGAGTACGATGGACTGACGACGCAGTACGATCAGGTTGGCGCAGGGCGTTGGATGGATTACCAGATGCGATTTGAGCAACACTTGTCAGAGCACACCACGGCCTCATGAGCAACTCGGTCGTTGGGCCCCACCACACGTCATGAGCGAGAAAGTCACCATCACACTCTCACGAGAAGAGGCGCTTGTGCTCTTCGAGTTCTTGTCCCGGTTCTCCGAGCAGCAGCAGTTGGACATTCGCGACCAGAGCAACGTGTGCTTTGGGACATTCTCGCCGATTTGGAGAGGGCGTTGCCTGAGCCATTGGCGCATGATTACGACCAGCAGCTACAGAGAGCACGTGAGAGCATTCGCGACACAACGGCCTCATGAGAAAGTAGACGTGTGAGTTCATGAGGCTAGCAGCCAGATTTCGGGGTAGTGTTGGTGTTGCTCAATAGGTTTTTTCCACGCCTTAAATTCATCCATTCCCACATTGCCTGGAGCTGGATGAATTAAAATTTATGAGCTTAGGCCGTTTGGCCGATTCACACGCATGACCATTCAAACATGAGCTTCGTATGCAGGACTTGCGGTAAAAAGCACCGCGGACTCCCGTTCGACATTGGGTTTGCCAAGCCAGGCGCGTATTTTTCCATCCCGAGGCGGCAACTTGACTCACGATGCGGGCTTTCAACCGATACGTGCGTCATCGACATGCGCAGGTTTTTCATCCGCGGTTGTCTCTACGTGCCAGTCCGCGGCACGCGGCGGCGTTTCGGTTGGGGATTCTGGGCCGAAGTATCCTGCCGCACTTTCAAGAAGTACCTTGAGCTTTACGACCAGGACGGGCGTGGCGAGCCACCGTATTCGGGCCGGCTTTCGGTTGAGGATGGCGCGCACGATGGTTACGCCGCAGTAGACGGCTTGAGGGTCAACATTCAGTTCGGCCCGGCTGATAAGCGCCCGACGTTTACTTTGCGCCCGTCTCGCCATCTCTTGTATCGGGAGCAGCGTGATGGCATCACGTTGGAGCGCCATCATGAAATTCTCGAGCCAGTGTTACGACCAGGGCCTTGAGGCAATCGGGTGGCCCCTGGGAGCGCACGGTCGCTGAGTTTGGGGTCTTGGGCATTTCATGTATGAAGTTTTGGTTTAGCGGAGAACTTGATCACAGAATTGATAACGTGTGGCGACGGGCGCGAGCGCGCGTTGAGGCGAAGCTCAACCGCATGTGTGGCCGGCGCGATTACGGAGACGCTGTGATCGAGATTGCGATGATACCGATGATTCTCGGCCCTGAGTTCCTCCGAGGGAGACGAGAACGGAGACTCTGGAAGCGGAAGGACCGCGTCGCCGATTACCGCACCATTATCGACTTCGAGTCATTTCGCCTGGGGAGCGATGCTCAGCGGGAAGGGCTTTTGCTCATGAACACACTGGAAGCAATTCGCGACCTCCACCGGAAGGCGGGCGAGCGATTTCATGGAGATAAGTTGATCTCGGACATCGTGGCAGAGTTTGGCCTAACCCACACTGAATTCCCTCAGCACGATGTCCGAGAACCCCGAAGGGGTGACATAACATAGCCCAGGGTAAGGCCGCCGAGGCCGCAACCCTGGGTCACTCCATCAAAAAAAATCTCTCCCTCTCCTCGCCCGGCGAGGAGAGGGCAAGGGAGAGGAGTGCGCGATTTTCAAAGTCCCAAGATTGCGGAAACCGGCGGACAGGGCTAATCTCGGCTCCAGATGCACCGCTTCAAAAATGAAGTCTGAATCCCTCTTAGGCGGCAGCGTATGGATTGCACTCCCACAGTCGAAGAATTGGTTGGCTGTTCGCGACCGGTTACTGGATTGGACGAGCGTTATGTTGTGGAACATTTCCTAGGCAAGACACAAACCGAAGCCCGGAAGATGTATCCGTCTGGTGGACTTCACCTGACGGAGGATTTCACATACATGGCTTCCGATGGCCTCCGCTACTATCTCTCACCAGCCTTCGCTTACCTTCGCGACGACGAGTCGACGCACGATTGGGAGTTTTGCCACGGTCTCTTGTGCTCGTTGTCGTGTCACTTTGGTTCGGGCAGCCGTCCCGCGAACGACGTTGTCCAGCTCATTCGGGAGATTGCCGGCTATTGTAATTCACATCGGGAGAAGTTCGGTCTCAACCCTCAGGAGGATCTTTTTGATGGATATTTGCAGAAGATATTTGCCGCCTAACCCTGGGCGGCATCAAACCCGGCCGTCGCATCCCGATTGCAATCCACGTACTATGAAGTACTGCCAATTCATTCTTCTCCTGGCCGCAATGGCCTTGAGCGGCTGTCAGTCTGGAACTACGACCACAGTGTCACCGAATTCAGAATTGGGAAGGCAGATGCTCCAGATGGATGCCAAAGGCCGAGCCTCTCAGAACGCCCCCAACTTTTCCCAGGCCCTTTCGGATTATGAGCTGGCGCATGGTGCCAGTTGCACCAATGTCACCTTTGACCGTTTGCAGGAGCCGGGCCAAAGGATCAGTCGGGTTGTGCAGCTTTACACGATGGAGGGAACATCCCCGACTTGCGGTAAACGAATTTATCACGCCCGGATTACCTTCGCCGACGAACCGCGTACGGTCGCCCGGCGGGTGGAAGTTCTGCTTGGGCCCGATGACGATTCTGGTTACCGGGAAAAAGCGATGGAGTTCATTCGGTACGCCCAGGCCGGGGATGTCCAGCAGATGCTCGCCATCACCAGTCCGATTAGCCTCGTCAAAGAGGACGAGCGCAAAGTGTACGCCGATCAGGTAGTCCCTCAGTTTCAGGGCGCAGTCGTAAAGTGGGAGTCACTCAGCACGCCGACCTTCGATGAGCGTAAAAATATAGGCTTGGTGTTTACGGGCACAGCCTCGGGAAAGAAAACATTCGCTTTCGGTTTGGTGGTGTTTCGCGAGAACGGAAAACTGGTGGTGGGAAGTATACGGAAGCTCCATTGATATGAATATCGGAGGCAGGGCTGTCGGGATCGTCTTGACCTTCGATTCCCAGCGTTGGCCTCAGGTAAACGAGAACGAATGAAACCGCTCGCAGTCCTCATCTCTGTGTTCGGTGCCGTGCTTCTCACTGGCTGCGATACGCTCAGTGGCAGCAGTCGCACTGTGACGGTTAACCGGCTGCCAGAGGCATCTGTTGTCTTCGCCGCTCTCAAATCCGTTTCTGGCGTTGAGACCGTCACGGAGCGGGAAGTCCCGCCCCAAACATCCTGGGGATTATATAAGGGTGTCATACACGATCCCGCCTACAAGCAGTTCTTGTTTGCTACCACTACGAACGGAGGCGTAGTCGAGACCAGGCAAAATTCCAAAGGCGTAAAGACTATTAGCGTTTACTGCATGTGGCTGAACCACACTCCCCCGAAAGCCAAGTTCGATCAGACTCGCTCTCTGCTCGACGCTGCTTATCTGAGCCTGAGAAGCGCAGACTCCAGTTTGCCGCCGCCCGAAGAATTGAAGGAGACGCTTACAGGCTACCCTTCCAAATGACCTTATCATCTCCTGAGAAACTCTCTTTCTTAGACCACAAGGGCACGCCATGATGATTCGCCGCCTTTCAAGTTGTGCCGTTCTGGTCCTGGTGCTCGCCACTGGCTGTGCGAGCAATAGGGAGTTCAAGCGTGTCGAGGCGTTGCGACGTGACCTGATGTGGCCCGACATTCGAGCGGCTGCGGAGAAGGAGATCGCGCGGCGGGAGGGCAACACGCAGTGGTCGAGTTCAGCTAATTATGCTCCCGACCAGCACACCAACGGTGTGTGGGCCGTTGTCGCCTGCGGCGCATATCCACTCAACACGCTCGGAGACTGTATTGACCTGAGCATCCGTGACAGCGGCGAGGTAATTTCCTACTCTCCTCGCATGTCGGGGCACGCCCATTGAAGAGACCTATCCCCGTCTGAAAACCCCGAAGGGTTCCAATTCCCAAGCCCTCAACTCTCAACTCTCAACCAACAACAAGGTAGGGCAGCGCTGTCCCCAGCGCGCCGTCCGACGCCACCCTCTCCGCCATTTGATGGGGGAGGGGCTGGGGGTGAGGTGGTTCAAAGTTCAAAGTTCCCGATGCACACCACGAACTCCGTGAGTCCCCATCTGCGCATTTCCTGCTGCCGTTTGAAAACCCCGTAGGGGTGACATGATAATAGCCCAGGGTAAGGCCGCCGAGGCCGCCACCCTGGGTCACTCCATCCAAAAAATTTCTCCTCTCCCCATCCGATGGGGAGAGGGCAGGGTGAGGGGCCATTCGTGTGTATGGGTGTCCGTTCGCGGTTACGCCGCCGCCAAATCCGCCCGTCTGAAATCTCAATCTGAAATCCACCTTCCCGCCCCGTCCCCCGAGTGCCCTTCAATCATCAATCATAAATCGTAAATCATAAATCCCTCGCCGGTTCACCTTCCTCCCGGCTCTCGACAGGCAGATAAGCGCGGATATAGTCCCCCCATGGCCTACAAAACCTCTGCCATGCACTTTATGCGCTACATCATTCCAATTGTTTTAGTCGCCGGGACCGTGCTCGCGGGATGCCGTCATTCGACTCCGGTGGTTCATACCCAAACGCCGGCCCGGGCCGTATCAGCACCAGCGCCGCCTGGTCCCATGCTCATCACGACGCGTGGCACCAATACGTCGCCTGGTGGGGCGTTGCGGGTGGTGGTTTCGCCGGATGACGGTTCGCTGCATCTGGCCCGGCTTACTGGAACGGGCAGCGTGACGACCAGTCCGCAGGGGTGGACCGCACAGAACGGCTGGTTTGCCTTCATTGAGAGTGAATCCAAAGTCTGGGCCTATGATGGCGACCGGGAGCTTTTTCTTTTGTCGGCCACGCCTGAGCGGTCGACTATTTACGGTCCGAGCCGGTTTCCTGGTGCGGTGCCCGAACCGGTCTTCTCGCGTTTGTCACCGTCGGCACAGAGAGTGATCGAGACCCATGAGTAGGCGGCCATGCGCACGTGCATCATGATTTTCACTGTCGCCCTGCTCGGTCTGGGATTGAGCGGGTGTGGGGTTTGGCGCCAACGGTTGGATAAGCGATGACAGTCATGAACGCACCGAACACAAATCGATTCGTAGTCTGGGCGGTTCTGTTTTCATTGGGCTGGCTTTCGTTTTTCTGGATTCCTCGCGTTGCGGGTTTGTTCTTCTTCGCTGCATGGTTCATTGCCATGCCGCGAGAGGCATTACATCGCATTGTGCCACGACGTGAGCTGCTGTGGATGGCCTGTGTCCTTATTGCTTTTGTCGCCATCGCAGCCGCGTTGAAGATTTTCGTTCCGGCCTCTGCCGGTCAGGCGGCGGACCGTTTCTTAAGCCATCCGGCCGTGGTCATTCCGCTTTGGCTGCTGTCCCTTTGGCTCGGTTATCGAGGCTGGCGCAGGAGGGTTCACAATGCGGCTGCTTGAGAAACCAGCCGCGCGACACATCACCACCAGGGAAACATGAAGAACACACACATGGTAATCCTCGCCATCACCGCTGGGTTGGCCGTCACCTTGTTCGCGGTCGAGAAGCAGGCGGCGCAACCGCCTGCGTCGTCACCGGGAACACACCAGACCTTCAAAGCAGAGGTTTTGAAGGTTTTCTCCGCGGCTGATAGCAACGCGGTCTTCCGAGCTTATCTTGTCAAGTGGAAGGGTCAGGAAGTGATCGTGAGCGACCCACTGGTAGGCAGCAACTACCGGGAAGGTGATACGGTCTCGGTGCTCGCCATGAATCAGCCTTTTCCGAAAAGCTTATCCAGGCCAAGGCTCCTGCACTTCCAGATTATGCCAGTAATGGAATGATGAGCCTGCCGTCTTTCCATGAACCATGCGCTGCAGTGAGTCGGGTCGCCGCGATGACGAATCCAATTCGAGCCAGGTTGATTTTGGCAGCTTTGTCGCTGTCAATCGTCTGCGCCTTCTCCACGCTCCATGACCTCGGTGGGCGCAGTCCGGGCGATACCGCCATCAGGATAGCTTCCGTTATATTCGGTGGGGGTGTGGCGTTCTTCCTGGTTTTCCGCAGCGCGCGGGCTCAGTTGATATCAGGTTGGCTTTCGGTCGTTGCTGCACTGGTTCTCCCTGTGCTGTGCGTTTCTGAGTTTCGCGATTCAGTCCTGCTTTGGGGACTGTTTGCGACCGTGGCTGCACTGGTCAGTGGTTTCCTGCTGCTCATCGACGCCCGTGTCAGGGACTACCGAAAGAGTTTGAGGAGTTAGGCCACTTGCCACGCTATGCACGTCATCAACGCTGACTTGCTCGGCCACGCCCAGGGAACTTTGAAGTTCATCCTCAACGACAGCGGCATCTATTTCTTTTCCGCCACGCAGCAGCATCGCGACGCCAAGTCCCACGGATTGAGCTATGAGGACGATTATCGCGGCAATGCCGTGGCTGGGATGGTGATGCCGGAGCGAGTCGAGATCAGGTTTCACAAGGCTTTTTCAGATGATCATATCCGGACCATTTGGCGCCGGGCCTTGTCGAGTCCTGAGCTTGCTGGCGCCAAACTCGGACGGCTCTACTATCAAGGACGCGAGATTGTATGAGAAGGTGGCCTCCTGAGGCGAGGTTCTGGAGGCCAACTTCTTCCGGAACGCGGCTCTGTGAGCCGCAGCCATGTTCGCCACGCCACACGACGGCTCGAACGCCACCCCCTTGTTGAGGACTAGGCATGGCAGACTCCGAAACCCCGAACCCCGAACTCGAAACTCGAAACTCGCCGGTCATTAATCATCAATCGTAAATCGTAAATCGTAGATCTCTTGGTGCCTTCGTGCCTTGGTGGTTCACCTTCCTCCTTCTGGCCGTTTGCAGTCCGAAATTCGAAATTTCCCAACCTCGTCAAACTTTTTTTAAAACTTTTTCGTGCATCTTGGCGCGTCTTGGCGCGTCTTGGCGCATCTTGGCGCATGGAACGGTACACTTCTGCATGTACGCTTCCCCCTGATTTCTGAAACCCTGTGCTAAATGGTCGGTGCGCAAAAACACGCGCACTGATGATGGCACTGAAATGCAATTTTAAGTCGCGGGAGGAAATCCCCGCTCAGCAGATTTCCTTCTGCACCGGGCGCGGCGGTGACGGAGCGCCGAGCCTTGCTCGGCCTGAGTTGCATCCCTCACTCCTCACCCCTCCCGTGGCGTCCTCGCCGGCTCAGGTTCGACACCCTCAACCTTATCGAGGTAGGGCGTGCGCTCCGCGCGCGCCGCAGTCCCGGAGGAATCCAATCAATCCTGTTAATTCTGTCTCTAAAGCCGGGAACCAAAACTACACCGTTTCTACACCGGTACGGGGGGGCGGTTCCCAAGCCCCCAAATGCGGTTTTCGCCAATGTGGACGGCCCCGTGCTGCGGTTCCCACCCGGGGGGTCCCGATGGTGCAGTTTTTTCCGGCCTTGGCCGAATCAACTCCCTGCCGGGCCGAAGCCAGGCGAAATCCGGCCCGCCCTCCGAAGCCTTGGCGAAGGAGGGTCAACCAATTCAGCGCGCACGCCGGGGACCGCGGCCAAAAGCGGCCAAAAGTGGCCAGAAGTGGCCAAAAGTGGCCAAAAGTGGCCAAATCGTGCCAACGCCCCAGCCTCGCGCGACCCACGATGCGGAGGTCACCTGGTTTTGGAATCCCGTTAATCCTGTTAATTCTATCTATCTCCCCTGCGAGAACCAAAACTGGTCCGTTTCTGGTCCGTTTCTGGTCCAAAAACAGGGGGGGTGCTCAGCGAACCCTTGTCAATCAAGGGTTTTCTCGGGGTCGGTCCAGTTTTCGGTCAGTTTTCCCGGCCCTGGCCGGGTCAGCTGCTCAACTCTCGACTCTCGACTCTCGTCCCTCGACGTTCGTCCCTCGACGTTCGTCCTTTGGCCTTCGACCCTCGCCACTCGACCTTCGACTCCTTTGTCCTTGTCCTTAACCCGTAACCCTTAACCCACAATATTTATGCCCGACTCCAGCAGCAGTTCAATCGCCTCCAGTTCTTCCAGCCTTGGCAGCAGCAGCTCGCTAAGCTCATCCTCGGTCCCGAGCAGTTCCAGCAGTTCCCCATCGTCGAGTTCAGTCAGCTCCTCGAGCCAGAGTTCCAGCAGTTCGCTGAGCTCGAGTTCACTGAGCTCCAGCAGCCAGTCTTCGTCCTCACTCAGCAGTTCGAGCTCGTCCTCGTTGAGTTCGAGCAGCAGTTCACAAAGTTCATCTTCTAGCAGTTCTGTGAGCAGCAGCTCGTCTCCCAGCAGCAGTAGCAATTCAAGCAGCAGCTCCTCGTCAAATAGTTCCTCCAGTTCATCCTCGCCCAGTTCGTCGAGCAGCAATTCGAGCTCCTCGAGCTCCAACAGCAGCTCCAGCAGTAATTCGTCGAGCTCGTCGTCCAGCTCACCTTCAAGCAGCAGCTCGTCCAGCTCGTCGCCCAGTAGTTCCAGCAGCTCCAGTTCGCCTTCGTCCAGTTCCTCGAGCAGCAGTTCGAACTCTTCGAGTTCAAGCAGCAGTTCATCGAGCTCATCATCCAGTTCCAGCTCGTCGAGTTCGTCCAGTAGCAGCTCCAGTTCATCTTCCAGCAGCAGCTCCTCGTCGAGCAGTTCAAGTTCTTCCAGCTCTAGCAGTAGCTCGTCTTCGTCCAGTTCGAGCAGCAGCTCATCTTCCTCCAGTTCCTCGTTGAGCAGCAGCTCCTCCAGCTCATCTAGCAGCAGTTCGAGTTCCTGGAGTTCAAGCAGCAGTTCAAGCAGCAGCTCGTCGAGCTCTTCCAGCAGTTCCTCCAGTTCCTCTTCGTCCAGCTCTTCCAGCAGCAGTTCGAGCTCCTCAAGCTCCAGCAGCAGCTCCAGTTCGTCGCTCTCCAGTTCCAGCAGTTATTCCTCAAGCTCGTCCCCCAGTTGCAGTTCCAGTTCGTCTTCGTCGAGTTCGGACAGCAGTTCCAGCAGCTCCTCCAGTTCCAGTTCGGCCTCGCTCTTCGTGGATATCGACATCGATTCAAATAACGACGGCTCCATCACGAATGAGGATGACCCGGAGGATGATCCTGAATTCGAGGAAACGGAGGACGATCCGGAGCAGCCGGGCAAATTACTCTGGGCCAACCAGGGCGACGCGGACACCGACGGCGTGCCGGACTTCGCCGACGGCATCAACATCTTCGAAGCTGACCAGCAATACGAAAGCGTGCCGACCCAGGATTCCGCCTACAGCGCAGGGTTCACGCCGGTAGAGGTGGAGATTCCAGCTTCGGTGGATTTGGACGAGACCACGCTGACCTTCAGTTACAGCGCTTCCGATCCTGGGGCCGTGGACCGCGAGGGCTACGACATGCAGGATGCGAGTTACGAGTATGTCTATACTCCGGCTGGGGGCGATCTGCGCCTTTGGAACCGGGATGGCGGCGGGTTCCGTTTCAAACAGGAAATCAATCAAGCTGCCCCGGTCGATCCCGATCCGGACACGGGCCGGCAGGAGATGGGCAACTTCATCGCGAGTGGGGTGGCTTACAATGCCCGCGATCTTGGATTCACGGACACCGGGCGCCGGATCACCCTCTACGTCGAAGCGATCACCTGGAGCGAGAGCGCCGGGGACCGATCCATTCAAGTCGATGCCGATTACGGCCCCGACGGCACCTATTCCGACCGCATCTGCAACACGGCCCTCGGACTCAAGCTCGCCCTCGTTACCGGCGAAACGACGACCGAAGAGGTCGATGAGGTGCAGGATTCGCATCCTTCCCCGGTGGTGCCGCTCTGGTATTGCCAGTTCTCGAACGTGAAGCGCTCGCCGGACGGGTCGAAGATCCTCGCGGACCTTGAAGTCAAGGGAGACATCTCATCCCAGCTTTGCGACATCATCCCGGGTGAAGCCGGCACCATCCGCCAGGCCTACGTTTACCTGAACAACTACGAGGATCCACTCATGTTCGTGCCCGGCGACAATGGAGGCGATGCTGGGGAAGCTCCCACCAGGCACGTTCCAGTGGAGGCGATCAAGAGCGGCGCCACGGGATCCTTGCAGCGCCCTTATCCGTACTCCGGTTCCTTCCAGGCCGTATTCAAGGAAGTGCCCATCGAGCCTCACCAGAACTTGATTCGGGTGGAAGTAAGCGATCCAGGCGATCCAACCAAACGCCTGACCGGGTTCATTGAGAAGACCATCGAGGTGCAGTCCGTCGATCCGCAGGCGGGCGTGCCCCAAATCGAGTCCTTCGGGGATGCGTCGCTGCGACTGGACCTGCGCGCGGGGTTCACCGATCTCGCGGGCATCGTGGCGGGCACGGTGGGACTGGACCTCACGGTGACTCCCGCGGGCGGCACCGCCCAAACCTTCGCCTTGAGCAAGGTGTGCAACAGTCCGCTCATTCTTGCCGCCGGTTCTCCCACCAGCGGCGTGGGCGCATCCAGTGCCTGGATGGTCGTGCAGGCGGGCGGCACGTCTTCCTCCTTCAGTGCCACGGTATCAGTCCCCGCCTTGGGCATCAGGGACATGGTTTATTCCTTCGTCAGTTCCACCGAACACGTCGGGCGTTTTGTCGTGAACAGCCCCCGGCTGGACGTCACCCTCATCGCTCCGTTCTCCGACACCGAGGTCAACAGCATCCTGGTGACCCTGGTCAAAGGGGAACAATCCATCGTCGGCTGGACCCTGTGGGAAACGGACGTTGACTCCAAGGTCTTCACCAATGACGACGGTACCATTCCGTCCGCTGAGATCATCAACATCAGTATCTCGGATTATCAGGCGGAGACAGCCACAGAGGCGGGCGCCCTTACGGCAACAGTGGATTACTCCAAGTTCGGTCTCTCCGGGACCCAATTCGAGATGATCGCCGACGCCGGCACCCTCCACTTTTCCCACGACGATCCGGTGACTGTGGACGCGGACCTGGACCTCACCCGGAACTTCGCCTTCAACGTTTCCGTGGGGCCGACCGTGGACCTGGCCCAAAGTGGGGGAGGGGAGTTCCATCACTTCCTCACCCAGTTCAAAGGCCCCGAGGACGTGCTCGAAACGCTGTTGGACAATCCGGGCTACGGGATCATGAAAGGCCCCGAGCCGGGTGAGGAAGGCGAGCAAAAATACTACTACTACGAGCCGTCTGGAGAACCGCCCTCATCGTCCCTGGCTCTCGCCGCGGCGGCGCCCCCGGCTCCAGTAAAGGTTCCGAGGCCGACCGTCACCATGCCCGCGCACGATGACGTGAAGTGGTGGCAGGTCTTTAAGGCGAGCGACCTGATTCCTGATCTCTCCACGCCCCAATTCCTTTGGGGTTTTATCAAGGGCTTCAGTTCTGGCGTGGTGGATATCGCCGGCGGGCTCGTGGACACAGCCAAGTCCACCGTTAAGAACTCAGGCGAGATCATTCGCTGGCTGTCGAAGCTTAGGGTCGGGCCGCGCGAACTGGCGATCATCCGCAAAAAAGCGGAGGCGGTGAAAACCTTCGCCGAGAAAATTCTGCAAATCGCTCAAGGGCAGGCCACCGTCATCCACAATGCCATCAACGGCGATGACGCCGCCATCAACCAACTCTCCGAAGAGTTCCGCACCATCCTGACTTTCGGCACCGACATGATCAAAGCCGTCTATGACGAAATCAAAGACGGAGTCGAAGGCTTTGACGAGCTTCAGGATTGGGGTGAGAAGGGCAAGGTCTTCGGCAAATTCATCTTTGACGTCGCGAGCTGGTTCTTCCCGCCTGCGAAGGCCGGAGCGATTGTCAAAGTCCAAAAAATTGTCGGCCAGGCCAGCTTCCTGAATGGGGTTGAATCACTGCTGCTGGGCCTTGGTGGGCCCGACGAACCGGATGACCTCCAGGCCCAAGCCCAGGCTCAGGCGGCGGTTGCTGCCGCCCTGCCTCCCAACAATGCCCAACGCTACGCCAAGGTCTTCCGCAAGTTTCGCAGGAGAGTAGCCAAGCTCATTGCTGATCTTGAGAAAAAGGGGCTTCACAATGAAGCCAGTCGGGAAACGCACAAGGTGGCGCAACATCTCCTCACCATCCGGGAAGCCAACCCGTCCCTCCCTCCCATAAATGCCTTGGAGCAAGCCCTGGCCAAAAACACCGCCAAAGATGTGGCGGGAAAGCATCTGCACCCGATCTCCTCAGCCGTCCACGAGGAATCAGTGGCCCGTGCCCTGATCGATCCCAACAATATCGACCCCAGCCAGGTGCCGAGTTACACAAAGAACAAGACGGTTTACACGAATCGGACGGGCTACCAGCAGGATCGCCCTCGCGGCATCTCCACCAGTTCCGGGACCAACGCACATCTTGAGAACCACCACGGCTTCTTCAAGGAATGCGACCGCTACTTCCGGGAGGTGTTGGGCTGCGCGGGTACGGAACACGTCAACTCAACGCCAGCGGCGATGACACCGTACGTGCAGCATCAGGGCACGAATCCCAAGGCCATTCATTCCATCGCCAACAGCAAGAACGTCTTGAAAAGCATTGGTACGCTGATTCTACAAAAGGAAAAAACCGGTAAGAAGCCGCGCAATCTGTTCTCCAAGGGGGACGTCCTGGTGGCTCTTCGCAGTACCTATAACGACGCTGGCATGGGCGATTTCGGGAAAGTTATTGTCGCATGGGCCGAACGAAACTACACCTGCCCATAAATCCAAATGAAAATCACTGCTGTCATCCGCATCGAACTTTCACCGGCGCTCACCAAGGCCAACTTTAACAAGCTGAGGGCCATGGTGACTCGTCGGGAGTTTTCTGCTCCCACTGCGACTCAGGCCGCCTATGTGCTTCCTTCGGCTGAATTCGAGGCCCTGTACCGGGCGGCCAAGTCCTTGGGCTTGTCAATGTGGGTTGACCATGACCGCATGCCACGCGACGACGAGTTTCAAGTGGAAGGCCGGATTGAATTCGAGGCGTCGGATCTGGCCGGGTGCCGCTACGCCCAGGCCGAATGCGCGCACAATTTCAACCAATGCGAGACCGAAGAAACCGACCGGCCGCCGCGGTTTACCCTCCCGCTCACCGAGTTCAACGTTGGTGAGATCGGGCACGCCACCCGGGACCAACTCTACGCCGGCGAGTTGCACCTGGCGTCCTCGTGGAACTTCTTTCTGGTGTCGGACCACTTCAAGGAGCGTTTTGCAGCGGCCGGCTTTGACGGTGCGGATTTCATCGATGGCTTCCGGCCCACCGGGAAGTTCGCGGCCCGGGTCAAGGGCCGGTACTGGCTGTTTGTGCCGCGCAAAAAAATCAAGCAAGCGGATGAGGAGCAAGGCTTCCTGAAACAGGTCCAGCGGCTGGTCGACGACAAGTTGGTGGCGGCTGAGATCGCCAGGCATAAATCGATCAACGTGCTGGATGCCAAAAGCGTGGCCCGAAATGAGCCGTTCGAGGTGGCGCAAACCGCAGCCGTGAAGGGCACCGGCTTCCTCATCGGATCGAAGAAATTCCGACAGTTTTGCGATGAGCTGGGCGCGGCCGTGAGCTGGCAGCCCCTGGATATTGCGTAGGAGAAACCCATGCGAAACCTAATCCTCAAAAACTCCCAGTCCCCGGGCGACCTCGTGATGCTCACGGCGGCGGTGCGGGATTTGCACGCGTGTCAGCCGGGAAAATTTGTGACCGACGTGCGCACCCCTTGCCCCGGCCTGTGGGAAAACAATCCGCATCTCACACCGCTGGATGAAAAGGCGCCGGACGTGGAGGTCATCGAGTGTGAGTATCCGCTCATCCACCAGAGCAACCAGCGGCCGTACCATTTCGTCCACGGCTTCACGCGGTTTCTGGGCGAAAAGCTGGGCGTGTCCATGGAGCCCACGGCCTTCAAGGGCGACATTCACCTTTCCGAGCAGGAGAAGTCCTGGATCTCGCAGGTGCATGAGCTGGTGGGCGAAGACATTCCGTTCTGGATCATCAATGCGGGCGGGAAGCGGGATTTCACCGCCAAGTGGTGGGACCACGCGCGCTACCAGCAGGTGGTGGATCATTTTCGCGGGCGCATCCAGTTCGTGCAGGTGGGCGAGTTGGGGCATCACCATCCGCCGTTGCAAGGCGTCATCGATCTGCGCGGAAAGACCGATGTCCGCCAATTCGTGCGGCTCATGTATCACGCGCAAGGCGTGCTCTGCCCCGTGACCTTCTCGATGCATCTCGCGGCCGCCGTGGAGGTGAAGCCGGGCATGCCCAGGAATCGCCCCTGCGTGGTCGTGGCCGGCGGACGCGAGCCCATGCAATGGGAGGCCTATCCGCATCACCAATACATCCACACCAACGGCACGCTCCGCTGTTGCGACCACGGCGGTTGTTGGAAATCCCGCACCGTGCCGCTGGGCGACGGCGATGATAAGGACAAGCCTGAGAACCTGTGCGTGGACGTGGTGGGCCGGTTGCCGCGCTGTCTGCATATGATTACCCCCGCGGAAGTGGTGCGGCGAATCGAACTGTATTTCAAAGGCGGGGCGCTGAAATATCTCACGCCCCAACAAGCCCGCGGCATCAAGGCCGCGCTCACCCGGGACAAAACCAACCGGACGGAACAACCCCCTCCGGAAACCGAAGCCGTGATTGCCGTGTGCGAAACCGCGGCCTGACTGACCCCGGAGCGGCCGGCCCGATCTGAAACCCTTAATCCTCAATCATCATGGACACTCCACTAACTAACGAAACCGCGCTGGCGCGCGGGGAAGAATTCATTGACACCATGCCGCGCTGGCGTGGACGCGGGATCGTGATCGTCGCCGGCGGCGTAAGGTATTTCACCAACGCCTGGGTGTGCGTGAACATGTTGCGCCGCTGGGGCTGCCGCCTTCCGGTCGAGTTCTGGCATCTTGGGCCCGGCGAGATGGACGAGAACATGAAATCGCTCGTCCAGCCTCTGGGTGTCACCTGCATTGATGCGCTCGAACTCAGGAAAAAGCGGCCGGCCCGCATTCTCAGGGGCTGGGAAGCAAAACCTTACGCCGTGCTGCACACGCAGTTCCGGGAGGTGATGCTGATCGACGCGGACAACGTCCCGACTAGGGATCCCGAGTATCTGTTCGATACCCCGGAGTTTGTGCGCACCGGGGCCATCTTCTGGCCGGATCGTGGACGCTTGCAGCGAGAACATCCCATCTGGGAACTCTGTGGCATTGCCTACCGGGACGAGCCGGAATTCGAGAGCGGCCAGATGGTGATCGACAAGCAGCGCTGCTGGTCCGCCCTGCGGCTGACCATGTGGTACAACGAGCACTCCGACTTCTTTTACCGCCATATTCACGGGGACAAGGAAACGTTCCACCTGGCCTGGAGGAAACTTGGCCTGGACTACGCCATGCCGGGCCGGGGCGTGTGCGATCTCCACGGAAACCTCTGCCAGCATGATTTCGATAGCTACCGCATCTTTCAGCATCGCGGTTCGAACAAATGGGATCTGGGCGGAACGAACCCCTCGGTGCCCGGGTTCCTCTACGAGCCGGAATGCCTGGAATATGTGGAACAATTGCGCCGGGCCTGGGATGGGAAGATTCGGACGGAACCACCTCCGGTGAGCGAGCCGCCGCCCGCGCGCGAAGAGGAGGCGGTGGCCCAGCCCTAGCCGCCCAATTAGTCCACCGGTTTGATCCACTTCCACTGACTTACTTATGAATGCCCAAGACTCTGCCCCCATCACCGACCCGCTTCCTGCCTTACAAGGCACTGGAATTCTAATCTGCGCCCGGGACCGGACCGGGTTCATCAACGCCTGGGTTTGCCTCAACATGCTCCGCCATTTGGAATGTCAGCTGCCCGTGGAAGTCTGGCACTGGGGTGCGGCCGAACTGGACAGTCGGATGAGCTCCCTCCTCGCCACGCGTGGCGCCGTGGCGGTGGACGCTCAAACTGCCATTGGCGAACCTACAGTCACCACCTTGCCGGATGGCTCCCTCGATCTCCATGCGATCATTCACAGCCGCTTTGCTGAAGTCCTGCTGCTCAGCGCCGACACCATTCCCGTGACCAACCCCGAGTTCCTGTTCGACACCGAGGAATATAAAGAGTGTGGAGCGATATTCTGGCCCGGTGAGGTGGAGGAAGATTCGAGCCTGCTGCAGGTGGGTGACTCCAGCATCCATGTCTCTGATCCAGCGCCGATCGCCTCCGGCCCAATGGTCATCGACAAGAGGCGGGCCTGGCGGGCTCTTCACCGGGCGCGCTCATCCGAAGAGCAAACACCGGCAGCGAGCCCAGTGGCCGTGAAGACAGCCTGGCGCGAATTGGCCCAGCACTTTGCGATGCCTGAAACCCCGCCGCACTGTTTGTCGGGTGCGGTCTGTCAGCACGATTTCGAAGGACACCGCCTCTTCCAGCAGCGCAGCGGTGATCCATGGTCCCTGCCGGAGAACTCAAAACGAATCTGCGACTTCATGTACGAGGAGGAATGCCTGGAGTTCTTGAAGCAGTTGCAGGAGCTCTGGGATGGGCGCATCAAGACGGAAAGGGAACGGCTGAAAGAGGAGGGGATTGTCGCCCAGCGTTTTCTCTACCAGCGGGTGGGCCACGATCAGCGTGAGATCGCTTTTCTGCCCAACGGACGCGTGGGCACCGGCGCCGGCGGATGCGAAGTCTGGTGGAATTTGACCGCGGCGGAACCTGGATTTGTCCTCGAAATTGGCCAGTCTGATACGGTGACTTGCCAGCTCCGGCAAAACGCCGCCGGAGCATGGGAAGGTCAGTGGCTCGTCCATGAACGAATGCCGGTGTTGCTAAAACCAATGCCCCACATCGGATCAGTCACCACTGCCACTGCCACAATTTCCAGCCCGGCTCCGGCGAAAAGCCTGCCGGCGACAAATTCAGAAAATGTTCCAATCATTCCCATGACCGATGAGCAGAAGTATGTCTTCGATCTGAAAGGCTGGCTGCTGATCCCCGGCATCTTGGGCGAAGAGGAATTGAAAGAGCTGCGGGCGGATATTTATCGTTTGCACGCGGAGCATGGCGATCAACCCAGCGTCATGGGCGGTCCGGTCATCGGCGCCATGCAACGGCTGCTCGATCATCCCGTGGCCGTCGGCATCCTCAATCAAATCCTTTCCTACCCGCTGACTGAATCCGAGGAATGCTACGGCTTTCGCTACGACGGCGGTTATAGTGCCATCCGGAAAGCGGGCCACGATGCCTTCTCACCGCACGGGGGTGGTGGTTTGTTCCAGTTCGCCACCAACTCGCATGTGTATCAGCACGTGCCGGGGCGAATCTTCAGCGGACTGACCAGGTTCGTCTGGGAACTGAACGAAGTGCGGCACGGGGAAGGGGGAACCATGTTCATCTCCGGCAGCCACAAGTCGGCTTTTCCCCGCCACTCCTGCACCACGGACCGCAGCAGTTCGCTTTACGAGACCTACGCCTGTCCCGCCGGCTCGCTGGTTGTCTTTACCGAGGGCATCAGCCACACCGGCACCAAATGGACGAATGCCGATTGGGATCGGCTGGCGCTGTTCACCTGCTACAATTCGATTTCCTCGAAATGGTTCCGCGATGCGGTTCCGCTCGATGTGATCGAAAAAATGCCGCCCAAGAGAAGGACTCTGTTTCGTGGCGTCTGGGTGGGCGGCTACGAAGACCGCGCGGAGAATAAATTCTTCAGCCAGGACAACATGTTCATTTGAATCCCGGGAGCACTCTGCATGTCCCAAGCCCTGCCCGCTCTCATCATTTCCCGTTCCAACGCCGGGTTCTTTTCCCTTTTTAACCAGGTGGCGGTGGAAAGCGCCGCCCATCCTGACCGCGAGCTGGTCGTCTTTTTTAACCAGCGGCTTTGTCTCTACTGGAGTGACAGCGGATGGAACGGCCGCCACCACAATGCGTGGGAATATTTTTTCCACCCCCTTTCTTCAATTTCTGCGGCCAGCTTGCTGGAGGCCACCGTAGCCGAACTTCAGGGCTGGGGACGGGAGGAGTTTGAGGCCCGCGCCGCCGGGCGTTGCCTCGTTACCGGCGATCCCAGCTTGCCCTTCTGGCGTTCCGTGCCGGCGGCCGAGCGCCGTCAGTGGCATCCGGCTTTTCGCAAAATCGCTGACGCCATCCGCCCGGAAGTCCTGGCCAAAGTGCTGCACTTCCAAGAGCGCTACTTTCAGGGCCACAGCGTGCTCGGCCTTCATTACCGCGGCCCCGAGAAACTGGGCGACGGCCTCCTTCCCCGCCACGCGTGGAAGCACATCGACGACTACCTCGACGCCGCGGAGATTAACGCCTGGGATCGAGTCTTCATGGCGACCGACGATGCTGTGGCCCTGGAGAAAGCGAGGCGGCGATTGGGATCGAAACTCGTGGCCCGTCCCTGCACCCGGGTCACGAATGGTTCGGGCGTCCACTTTTCCTGCGGTGGCCCCAAGGTCGGGGAAGAAGCTTTGATTGAGTGCCTGCTGCTCGCGCGTTGTCAGAAACTGATTCACGGCTGGTCCAATCTTTCGAGCGCGGCCCTCATTCTGAATCCCGAACTGCCTCACCTGTGCCTGTATGATGATGTCATCTAAAAGCGATTCCTTGGGCGAATCTTGCGGGTCGCCAGCCTCATCTGGCAGATTCAGCAAGTGACGAATCGGAAATCCTGAATGCCTGCGCGCACTTCGCAGATTACCCAGGTGGGGAAAAGGAAGATCGAACTTTCGAATCTGAAGAAGGTTCTGTTTCCGGACGACGGGATCATCAAGGCCCAGCTCATCGAGCATTATTTCAAGATGGCGCCGACCATCCTGGCGCATCTCAAAGGCCGGCCGCTCTCGCTCGTCCGTTTTCCCGACGGCATCCAGGGTGAAGCCTTCTTTCAGAAACAGCGCCCGGACTGGGCGCCGGACTGGATCGAACATGTCGTCCTGGGCGAAGAAGCGAAGGATTATGTCATCGCGACGGAGGAGGCCTCGCTGGTGTGGCTGGCCAATCTATCCGCCATTGAGTTGCACCAAATGCACTCGCGCGCGCCCCATTTCGATAAGCCGGACTACGTCACCTACGATTTTGATCCGCCGGATGGATTCAAGTTCGAGCATGTGGCCGAACTCGCGACCGAGTTCAAGGAACACCTCGAGAGCTTCGGCTATCATCCCTTCGTCAAGACCACAGGCCGCAAGGGCTTGCACGTGTTGACGCCGATTGAACCGAAGTGGGGATTTCCGGAAACATTTGAGGCAGCAAAAGCTGTCGCGCAGCCCTTTGTGGATTCGCATGCGTCCGTCCTGACGCTGCAACTCAAGAAGGAGCACCGCGGCGGCAAAGTCCTACTCGACATCTATCGGAACCGGCCCTCGCAAACCATCGTCGCGGCCTACAGCGTGCGCGGGCTGCCGGGCGCGCCCGTCTCAACCCCGCTACAATGGGAGGAACTCGGTTCGCTCGCGAGTTCAAGGGCTTTCGATCTGGGCAATGTCGCGCAGCGCGTGCTCGAGAATGGCGATCCGTGGGAGGCCATCGCGGCCTATGCGACCCCACTTCATACGGAGCGGAAGAACGTCAAACCGTTAAAGAAGAACCTCACGCCGGCTCGGACCTACAAGACGCCGGAACAGCTCGAGAGCTACTCCAACAAACGAAGCTTCGACAAGACCACCGAACCGCCACCGGCGGAAGGGGCCGGCGGAGGCAGTGCCTTCGTTGTCCACCGACATCACGCCTCGCGCCTGCATTATGATTTGCGATTGGAGCTGAATGGCGTGTTGAAATCGTGGGCGGTTCCCAAAGGTCTGCCGCCGCGTCCCGGGATTAAGCGCCTCGCGGTGAGCGTGGAAGATCATCCGCTCGAATATGTGAACTTCGAGGGGGCCATCCCGAAGGGTGAATACGGCGGCGGCATGATGTGGAAGTTCGCCCAGGGCCGCTACCAGATCAGCAAGCAAAAGAAGGATGGATTTTATTTTCGATTGCAGTCGCGTGAATTAAACGCCGAGTACCGCATTCACAACACCAAGGAGAATCAGTGGCTGCTCGAACGCGTGGACCCACCGCAGGTGGATTGGCTGCGCGCCACGATCGATCCGATGCTGGCCAAAGCCGCGACCAAGCCGCCCGCCTCCACTGATTATCAATACGAGGTCAAATGGGATGGCATTCGGGCAATCATATCCCTGGATGAGGGCGAGGTGCGGATTCATGGCCGCAAGGGTCTGGATCTAACCCGGCAATTTCCTGAGTTGCGGCTGGCCGACCAGGCTTTCCGCGCGACCTCGGGGGTGTTTGACGGAGAAATTGTCTGCCTGGATGAACAGGGAAAGCCTGACTTCGCCACGGTGATTCATCGCATGCAGCAAACGGCCGACGGGGCCATTGATCGTGCCCGCGCCCGGCACCCGGCCGTCTGTTACCTCTTCGACTGTCTCTATCTGGATGGTCGTCCAATCATGAATGAGATGCTGGTCCGCCGCCGCGAATGGCTGGCGGATGCAATACGGACAAGTCCGGCGTATCGCCTCAGTGAAACCGTGGAAGACGGAGCGGCCTTTTTTGGCGCAGTGAAAGAATTGGGGCTGGAAGGAATCATGGCCAAGCAGCGCAGCAGTACTTACCAGCCCGGGAAGAGAAGCGATTCCTGGCTGAAGATCAAAGCGCGCCAGACCATCGAGTGCATTGTGATCGGCTACACCCAGGGCCAGGGCGAACGCGAATCGACTTTCGGCGCACTCCATTTGGCCCAGGCAAATGCCGATGGGTTCAAATACGTCGGCAAAGTCGGGGGTGGCTTCGACGAGGAATCCCTTCGCGCCGTGTCGGGCGAGCTTAAGAAATCGAAGACGATCAAAAAGCCCGTGCGGGAAAAGACGGATGATCAGGCGCGGACCGTCTGGATTGAGCCGCGGCTGGTCTGTGAAGTGGAATTTGGCTCGGTGACCAAGGACGGAGTGCTGCGCGAGCCGGTGTTTTTGAGACTAAGGCCGGATTTAGGGGTGGAGCAGTGAACCTAGCTAATAAATAGGAAGCGGATGAGTGGGTTCCAAGGCCAAATCAATGTCTAGGCAGGCACCTTGCAACCTGCTAGAAGCATAAACGCGACCAGTGATTTTGAGCAGCAATGCGCATTGCAGGAGTTCAAAACTCGAAAATTCAACACGAGGTAAATCATGAGATCGATATGGAAGGGACACATCCGGTTCTCGCTGGTGACGATACCGGTTCGCATCTACAACGCCGTGGACACGGAGGAAGCGATCCGTTTTAACCAGTTGCACAAGGAGGACAACGGCGCCGTCGGCTACGAAAAGAAGTGCAAAAAGTGCGGCAAGACCCTGACCAGCGAGGAGATCGTCAAGGGTTACCAATTCGAGCCTGAGCAATATGTCATCGTGACTCCCGAGGATCTGGCCAAGATCAAGCTGCAGAGCACGAAGGTGATCGACATTGAAGGGTTCATCGATGCGGACGAAGTGCACCCGTCGCTCTATGAGTCCCCCTATCTGGCCGGTCCCGATGGGGTGGTCGCGGCCAAGACTTATTCTCTTTTGAGCGAGGCGCTGAAGGCGAGCGGCAAGGTCGGCGTTGGCAAAGTTGTCCTGCGTGATCGCGAAGAGACGGTGATGATCGCGCCCCAGGACGGCGGCATCATTCTCTACAAACTGCGCCAGCCGTCCGAAGTGCGGAAGATGGACAATGTGCCGCAAATCGAACGCAAGGAAGTCAGCAAGGACGAGTTGAAGCTTTCGCTCAGCCTGGTGGAATCAATGTCCTCCAGCCTGAAGGAAATCGATTTGACCGACCGTTATCGTGAGGCCCTGCGCGAAATGATTGAAGCCAAGATTGCGGGCCGGGAGGTTGTGAACGCCCCGGAAGTTGAGAAGCCGGTCGTCGACATCATGACCGCCCTCAAACAGAGCATCGAACAGAGCAAGTCGAAGCGGAAGCCCATGGAACGCGCCAAGGGTGACAAGAAAGAAGCGGTCGAAGCTGTTCCGGTCGAAGCGAAGGCCACGAAGCCGAAGCGGAAAGCGGCCTGAGTTGTATTGGGCTGCGAGCTGAAGATTGGTAGACCGTTCCTGAATACCTGAATGGGAGAGATTTTAAAATTTCCCACGCCGGCTCCGAAGTTCGGCTTCAAGCGGGTGAGGAAACGCGCCTCTGCGGAGCATCCTGACCAGCTGAGTTTGTTTTCGCAACCGACGGCCCAGGTCATCGCGTTCGCGTCCTCCCTGACTTCCTTCGAGCAGGCCCTGATGATGGATGAGCGCGGCGACCCGAAGGCTGCTGAAGTTTACGCGAAGGCGATTGAAAATCAGGACTGTGTCGCCGACGCCTATTGCAACCTTGGGATCATCGAATCGCAAAAGGGTAACCGGGCCAAGGCGTTTGACTGCTTCACGACTTCGCTCAAGCAGGATCCGCGTCACGCTGAAGCCCACTACAACTTGGCCAATTTGTATTTCGAGGCGAATGACTGCCGTCTGGCGCAGGTTCACTATGAAATGGCCGCCGAGGTGGCGCCCGCCTTCATCAACGTCTATTTCAATCTTGCGCTGGCTCAATCCATCAACAACGAGTTCGCCGCTGCCATCGCCACCCTGACAAAATATCAGCAGTTGGCTCCGGCGGATGAGGCCCGCCACGCCGACGAATTACTGCACAACCTGCGTAAATCCCTCGCCGCCGAAAAGAGCTCCCGACTCAAATCGCCCTGACGGCAGATGCCGTGGTTCGACTAACTCCGCATGGTGCCCTGAAGGGGCAAAGTAATATAGCCCAGGGTAAGGCCGCCGAGGCCGCGACCCTGGGTCAGTCCACCCCAAAACAATTTCCTCCCTCTCTTCGCCCAGCGAGGAGAGGTAGAGGAGAGGAGTGCGCGCCGCTTCCCCGTAGCTTCATCATTTCAATGCAACTCGTTGGTGGCCATGTTCCATTCGTGTGTATTGGTGTCCATTCGTGGCTTCGCCGCCGTTGACAGTGGACCAATCCGAATTTCTGTTTTATTGCTTCGCACATGTTGGCGAGTGTGAAGCAGTCGCTGTTGCCGCGTTAGCGGGCAGTGGGCGAGCGTTGACCGTGCAGTTTCCAAGTTCTGAACGGGCTGCCAAACAGGTGAAGAATCCGGTGAAACTCAAACCGCCGACCCCAGCAAACCCCCTGTAAATAAAGGGTATTGTGATGGAGCCAGTGGTCGGGATTGAACCGACGACCTACGGTTTACGAAACCGTTGCTCTACCACTGAGCTACACTGGCCTCCGACAGTTTTGGATGGTGCACGCATCAGGAGTTGAACCTGAAACCTTCTGATCCGTAGTCAGATGCTCTATCCAATTGAGCTATGCGTGCCCCGAAATGGAGGCGCAATTTAATGATCACCCCACAGGGGCGCAAGCGGTTATTTGGCGCGGCTAACCAATTCCCGATTCTGTTCCTCAGACGGCATTTGTCATTCGGCGCCGGCTGGCGCATATTGGCCCCGAGGTCCCGATGGCGTTCAAATCATTGAAAGGTCAGTTGCTGCTCGACAACGGGCGGCTGCACGGCTCGTTCTTCCATCGCTGCGTTCTACTCATCTGCCAGCACGATCAGGATGGTGCGTTCGGGCTGGTGATCAATCGCACCACCGGCAGCAAGGTGGGCGACGGCGTGACGGCCAATCTCCCCGAGCAACTCAAGTCCCAGGCTCTCTTTTTGGGTGGCCCGGTCCAGCCACAGGCCTTGAGCTACCTCCACAGCGACGAATTCCTGCCCGAGGCCAACGTGATGCCGAATCTTAACCTCGATCATTCACTCGATGATTTAGTCGATCTGGGCGATTCGTTTTCGAGCACGCAACGACTCAAGGTTTTTGCCGGCTATTCGGGCTGGAGCCCGGGGCAGCTCGATGACGAGATGAAGCGCGACACCTGGCTCACGCACCCGGCTTCCATTGAACTGGTGTTCGACGAGAAGCCGGAGGAATTGTGGGCGAAAATCCTCCGGCAGAAAGGCTGGAAGTATCGGCTCATCTCCGAACAACCCGGCGATCTTTCGGCCAATTGATTTCAAGCAGTTGCCGCATGATGCATCACGGCTTTAGGTTTTTGGTGGCAGCCCATTTCACTGCGGCTAAAGTCTCTTCAAAATGAATCGCCGCGCGCGTTCGCTCTGGCTGGCCGGGGCCGTAGTAGTCGTCATCTGGCTCCTGACCTGGGCTGGGTTCGCCGTGGCCCGTCATTCCCGCATGACCGCGGAAAAGTTTCGGGCCTACGCGCAGTCGGTCGATCTCAGCAAGCTCCAGGCAGCCGAACGGGAGCGCGCCTTGCGCAAACTGGCCGAGAAATTGAATGCCCTCCCGCCCGATGAACGGCGGCTCGCGCGCGGCAGCCGCGACTGGGAACCCTGGTTCAAGGTGATGAGCGAAGCCGAAAAGGAATCATTCATCGAGGCGACGTTCCCCACTGGTGTGAAGCAAATGATCGTTGCGTTCGAGAAACTGCCGGAAGACAAGCGCAAGCGCACCATCGATGAGGCGGTGAAACGCATGCGCGAGGATCAGGCTTCGGGTGAGGGCGGGGCAGGGGAGGAGGGACGCGACCCGGCGGTCAGTCCGGAATTGGAGGCGAAGATTCGCACCGTCGGGTTGAAAACTTTTTTCGCGGAAAGTTCCGCGCAGACCAAGGCGGAGGTCGCGCCGCTGCTGGAGGAAATGCAACGTGTGCTCGAATCCGGCGGGAGGCCCGGTCGCCGGTGAGCCGGGAGTTGAGAATCCAGGGGCGAGAATCGAAGGCGCAGTTCTGGCTCGTAGTCGATCGGTTGTCCGCTTTCACACTGATCGAATTGCTCGTGGTCGTCGCCATTATTGCCGTGCTGGCCGCGTTGCTGCTGCCGGTGATCAGCCGGTCGCAGGAGAGCGGACGCTCGACCGCATGCCTGAGCAATTTGCGCCAGCTCGGATTGGCCGTGCAGATGCATGTGCATGACAATGAGAACAAGCTGCCCAAGATCTACGATGCTGTGCTGGATGGCAGCTTGGTGACCAATGCCGAATTCACGATGAACGTCGTTCTCTCCAATTACTTGGGCAATCCGCGAGTCTTGCGCTGCCCGTCCGACCGTCCGCAGTTATTTGAGCAAACAGGATCGAGCTATGGGTGGAACATTCTGATCAACGGCCAGGATGCCGACCGCTTGACGGTTCTGGCCATCGACTTTGATCCGCACAACATTCCCATCGCTTTTGACAAGCAGGCATTCCACGCATCGATCGGGAAGGGCCGGGGTGTCAATTATCTCTACGCCGACGGCCACATCCAGAACCTGCTGGCCATCGAGGGAACCAAGTGAGGACCAAAGTCGAGAATCAAGAGCCGAACGGCGGGGCCTCACCGGTCCGGAACGCGCCGCTGCTCGAACTGCGTTCCTTGCGCAAAGTCTTCGGCCAGCGGGTGGCGCTGGACGGGCTCGATCTGGCCGTGCCGCGGGGGGAGATTTTCGGCCTGCTCGGCCACAACGGGGCAGGGAAGAGCACGGCCATCGGCATGATGCTGGGCCAGGTATGGCCGACCTCCGGAGACGTGCTGGTCTGCGGCCACGATGTCACGCGCGAACGTGGGCAGGCCTTGCAGCGGGTCGGGGCGATCTTCGAGACGCCGGTTTTCTACGACTACCTGAGCGGCTATCGGAACCTGGAAGTGCTGGCCCAGTACTCGGCTCCTGTTTCACGGGCACGTTTGCTCGAAGTCGCCGAATGGGTCGGGCTGGGTGGACGCGAGCATTCACCAGTGAAGACATATTCGCACGGCATGAGATCCCGCCTGGCGCTGGCCCAGGCGCTCCTGCCGAATCCCGAGTTGCTCATTCTGGACGAGCCGGCGGATGGGCTCGATCCCGAGGGCATTCACGAACTGCGCCACACCATTCAGCGACTCAATCGCGAGCTGAACCTCACCATTCTGCTCTCGTCCCATCTGCTCAACGAAGTCGAACAACTTTGCACACGCATTGCCGTGCTCCGGCAGGGTCGGAAAGTTTTCGAGGGCACGGTGGGGCAGGCCACTGGAGACGGCCACTGGCTGCGCCTGCGCGTGAACGACTTTTCCGCCGCCGTGCGAGTGTTGCAAGGGGCGCGGCTTATCACTCAGTCACGAGGCTCCGAGGCCGTGGCCTTGTCCCCGGGCACGGAAGCGGCCGACATCGTGAGCGCGTTGGTCAACGCCGGTTTGCGAGTGCAGGAAATCACGCCGGAAGGCAAAACGCTCGAGGCATTCTATCTTTCACTGGGTGATCCGGACGGCTCGCTTCCCGCTCCGCAGGCAGGGCCGCGAATGCCGATTGCAGGCGGCGGATGAAGCTGATTATCTTCACCGCGCCAATTCACCCGGATGCTTCTCCAGCATGAGCGAAGGAAAACATCATCAAGTGCAGCCGTCGAAGTCCATGCTCGCGTTCCTGCTGTTCGTGGTGGCCGGGCTGACGATAACCCTGGCGATTCTGCTCGCGCTCTTTCTCCACTTTCGAGGCCCTCGCTCAGTTGCCCCGGCCGCGGCCACGACGGACTCGCGTGCGGCGGACTTTTCCCCTGGCGGAGATTTCGGGCCGTCAAATTCAGTCACCATTCTCCTCGGCGACAGGGAGGTCGCGCACGGTCTCATGCATGTCGATGATCAACGTGATGGCGTAACGGACGTCGAGACATTGGACGGCGTGTCAGCGCGGGCGCTCCGATTGCAGGACGGGCGCACCGTGACGCGGGAAGCGGTCAAGGGAGAGGCGTGGCCGGTGGATTTTTCCACCAGCAACCAAGTCACCCTCGCGCTGGGACAGGAACAGCCGGAGGATGGGTTGCGACATCATCCCGATGAACCGGATGGCCGCACTCAGGTGGAAAACCTCGACGGCGCGCCGTGCCGCCTCATGCGCCGGGAGAACAAGTCGTTCGGCTTCCTCTACTTCGCCATCAGTCCGAGTTTCAAGCGTGAGCGATTGAGCAATGCGCGCGTGGACGTGGAATACTTCGTCAAGAAGCGCACTTACTGGCGTCTGCAATTCGACGGGGTGAAGGACGATGCGGTGCATCATTACGTCAGCGTGGTGCCGGAGGGTGCCCAAGTCGTGAAGTTTACCCCCACCACGGAATTCGCGCGCCTGCCCGAGGTCGGCTCCTGGGGCGTGGCAACCTTTCATGTGACCAATGCCGTGTTCCGCAACGGGCAGAACGGTGATGCGGATTTTCGCCTGGAGATTAACCCGGCGGAAATTTATGTGCGCCGGGTCACCGTCACCCGCGAGGGCGGACCAACCCAACCCCAGCCGCGTTGAAAATGTTTTTTCTCCAATTTCGCAACGAGCTTTGGAAGCTCTTCGCCAAGAAGCGGACCTACATCGGCTTTGGTGTTTTCCTCGTGGCGCAGAACGCCATGCTGTTGCTCTTTCATTACTCCCGGGGCATGAAGAGCGGCATGGCCCGTTTGCTCGAAAGCAACGGCTACCTCGCCGAGGACTATGTCTCCGCCCTGACCGTCGCGTTAATCATGCTCATCCCGCAAATTCTCCTGCTGATGCCGCTTTATACGGGGCTGATTGGGGGCGATCTCGTGGCCAAGGAAGCCGAGGACGGAACCTTGCGCATGATTCTCTGCCGCCCCGTGTCTCGGCTGCGGCTGCTGTTGGTGAAATGGCTGGCCGGGGTCGTGTTCTCCGTCGTGCAAGTCGCGGCGCTCGGATTGATGGCCCTGGTCTTTGCGCGCCTCTGGTTTCCCTGGCGCGGCATGTTCGTCATGATTCCGGATCCGGAACATGTCTTCAGCATCCTGACCGCGCTCCGGGGTTTGAAACTTTACGCGGCTTCGCATCTGTTTCTCGCCATCAACGCGAGTACCATGATGACAATCGCGTTCGCATTTGGGTGCTTCAACATGAAGCCGGCTGCGGCCACGGTGCTGGCGCTGTCGTTTCTGCTGCTGAACCTCGTGCTGGAGAACATCCCGGCGCTGGCCGAATACCGGCCCTATATGCTCCTGCATCATTTTCGGGCTTGGGTCTCGGTTTACGGCCAGCCGATCGACTGGGCACGCATCGCTGGCTCCCTGGTCGTGCTCGCGGGATTCAATGCCACCTGCCTGGTGATTGCGGCGACGGCATTTCAACTCCGCGACATCAAGTCCTGAGAGGCGCGTTTCCCCGGCCTGCCTCCGTGGCCGGATAGCAGAGGAATCTTATTCATGAACCAGGGCGCACTGACCGATAGGATGCTGGTAGATTTGTTCCTCTATGAAGTTCAACACCACAGTGAAACCGTTTTCGGGGCTCCTAATGGCGTTGCTCGTGGCGTCGGGCGCTTCGGCGCTGACTCTCACCAACCCGGTTGTCTTTGTCGCCCAGCCGCCGATCCCGTACGAAATCAACGGCTCGATTACGAACACCCTGCTGAACGTCACCACCATTTTCGGCAATCACCTGCCTGACCCGCGCCATTGCGCGCGCGGGGGCGACTTGTGGCTCATGCTGCCCAACACCAACCTCGTGAACCTCACACGCAAGGGCGGCTTCGGCACCAACGGCGTACAGGATGGAGTTGGCATCGCCGTGCGCGACCCGAAGATTAGTTGGGATGGAAAGAAGGTTTTATTTAGCATGGTAGCCGGCACGCCCACGAACTCGACGGATACAACGCCGTTCTACTGGCAGCTTTACGAATGCACCAACCTTGACCTTGTCATCTCAGACACGAACACCAAGCCGGGCATCGTGCGGGTGCTGAATCAACCTCCGACGAACAACAACTTCAACGCGTGCTATGGATTGAACGGGCGCATCATCTTCGCCAGCGACAAGCCTTACAAAGATCAGACCCACCTCCATCCGGCTCGCGATGAATACAAATCTGCCCCGGCCATGAGCGGCATTTACAGCATCGATCCGGCGACGAACGATCTGAGGATGCTTCTGCACACGCCGAGTGGCGCGTTTGGTCCAATGGTGGATAGTTACGCGCGCGCGCTGATAACGCGCTGGGACCACCTGACGCAGGACCCGTTCGCCCAAAGAGACCGGCGGGGTGAGGAAACAAACACGGCGTTCAACTTTACGAGCGAGCTGACCAATGCCGCACCAAACTTCAACCTGCTCGAATTGTTCCCCGAGCCGCGCAACTTCGATACCAATCAGCAGGCAACGCTGGGCGTCAACGGCAACAGCTTTAACAACTTTTTCCCATGGCAGTTTGATCCTGTGAACGGCGGCAACGAGGAAATCATCAACCATTGGGGCCGGCACGAGTTTCAACTGGGCATGGTAAAAACGTTCTTTGCTGATCCAGGCCTGATCACGTTTTCGAACCTCTCCTCCCGCATCGCCTCGGGTGTGATCAGCGCCAATACGAATCCCTTCCCGTCCTTCTTTCATATCGTCGAGGACCCGCGCACAAACGGCCTTTATTGGGGTACGGCATCACAGGACATTTCCATCCAGGGCGGGCACCATTCCGGTGGCGCGCTGCTTACGATCATGGGTCCACCGAGCCTGAATCCGACGGGCATGTTCGCCACCTACATCACCGCGCCAAGCAGCGCGAATGGGCCCGGCGCCAACGGCTTGTATCGCGATCCCATGCCGATGGCAGACGGCCTGTTCGTGGCTTCATTCAGCGCCACGCCTACTGCGATCAACAGTGGCTGGGACACGAATACCGGCACCGCCACGCTGCCGGTTTCGCAGCATCACTTCCGGCTCCATACGCTAACGAACGGTGCGCAATACTACGCCGCCGCTGCGCAACTCACGGCGGGGCTGACGAACAACTCGGTTTATTGGGATGGTGCCACGCGGGTCACGAATCGCGGCACGATGTGGGAATTGCAGCCCGTGGAAGTGCGCCTGCGCACTGAACCAACCGCGCCTCCTCCCACTGTTCCCGTTGCGGCTTTGGCCGCATTTGCCGGGGCGGGAATCGATCCCACGACTTTCCTGAACAATCTCGCCGCGCGCGAGATGGCCATCGTTTACAGCCACAACGTCACGGCCCGTGACGCAGCCGACAAGCAGCAGCCTTACAATTTGTTTATTCCTGGCGGCACTAATTCAATCGCGAATGGCAACAAGGCCTATGCCATTTCACACCTTAGTTTCTTTCAGGCTGACTACGTGCGCGCCTACACGAATTTGCATAATGGACGGCGCATTCTCGCTACGCCGATGCACGATACGGCTGCGTTGAATTATACGAGCAGTCAATCGAATGCGCCCCCTGGCGGTATCGAATTGATGAGCGACGGTTCGCAGGCGACGATTGTGCCCGCCAACCGTGCCGTGACCTGGCATCTCACCGGCACGAACAACAACGACAGCGTGGTGAAGGAACGATATTGGATTGATTTCCGGCCTGGTGAAATTCGCGCTTCTTTCCAGCACAGTGGGATCCGAAGCTTGGAATTCACGTGACTTGAAGTCGCGGC